>JACCDX010660384.1_pt1 | contig 34774 bp, 25 predicted proteins | sample 7449681 | NCBI WGS metagenome assembly JACCDX01 (sample SAMN15323450, study PRJNA562643) | freshwater metagenome | isolation source: river surface water | place: USA:Blue River Watershed | collected 2017-08-18
CAAGACCATCGCGTCGGCGCGCATGCTGGCGCAGCACAAGACCCGCTACGAGCAGGCGCTGCAGGCAGTCAGCCCCGAAACGCGGCAGGCTTACCTGGCCGCCATCAACGGCCCTGCGCTGGGCTGAGTAAGCGGCATGCTGGCCGCGCGTCACCGCGCGCGAATGCGTCTGCGCTCAACCCTGCTGCCGTAAAAACGTTTCGACCTGATGCTTGGCCGTGCGCTGTAGCGCCATGAGCAGTGGCGCATCTGCGCGGCTGCAGCCATGCCGCTTTTCCAGATCGTGCTGCATGCGTGCCAGCAGGTGCGCGGCCACCTCGGCATCGGCCAGGGCACGGTGGGCGCGCCCGCTCACGGGCAAGTCAAACCACTGCGCCAGCGTGCCCAGCTTGTGGTTGGGTGCATCGGGGTAGAGCCTGCGCGAGAGCAACAGCGTGCAGGCGAAGTCGTTGGCCGCTGTCAGACCGCAGTGCGCCAGCTCGCTGCGCCAGAACTGCCGGTCAAAGGCTGCGTTGTGCGCCACCATCGTGTGTGTGCCGACAAAGGCGGCGGCCTCGCGCATCACCACATCCGCAGGTGGGGCCGCGGCCACCATGGCGTTGGTGATGCCTGTGAGCTGCGTGATGAAGGACGGAATGCGCACGCCCGCGTTCATCAAGCTGGCATAGCGGTCCACGATGCGGCCGCCTTCGAGCAGGCAGATGGCGACTTCGGTCGCACGCGCACCGTGGGCAGGTGTGGCGCCAGTGGTTTCAAAGTCGATCACGGCAAGGCAGGACATGGGCGCCGAGGGTAACACCGCCGCCTGCGCTCTTTCGTCAGGCTGCATTCAGTACATCAGCCGATACTGATATTTCTGAATCCACCTTGAGGAAACAAGCATGAAAAAAACCATCGCCCTTGCATTGGGCCTGTTGGCCAGCCATTTCGTATTCGGCCAGGCCGCCACCATTGCCGTGGGCACGCCGCTCAGCATTTTTGAAGGCCAGCAAAAAGTGACGGTGCAGACCGCCAAAGGCCCCGTCACCATCAGCCGCGTCATGACGCCCTGCGGCAAGAACGGCGGCACCCTCCAGCCGCTGGTGCCCGTGCCCGGCGTGCACCCCGCCACTGAAACCGAAATCATCCAGGCCCTGGGCGACCGAGAGGCGCTGGTGGTCGACATGCGCGACACCAACGACCGCGTCAAAGGCACCATCCCCGGTTCGGTCGGCATTCCGTACACCGAAGTGGCTGCCCGCCTGAACGAGCTGGGTTGCACCAAAACCGCCAGCGGCTGGAACTGCGCCGGCGCCAAAAAAGTCTTTGCCTTCTGCAACGGCCCCACCTGCCCGCAAAGCCCCATGGCGATTCGCGCCATGACGCGCGACGGCTTTCCGGCCGACAAGATCTACTACTACCGCGGCGGCATGCTCGACTGGGACGCGCTGGGCCTGACCTCGGTGAAGGACGAGTTCTAAAACAGGACTCTTCCAGTACTGATCTAAACAAAAACCCGGCTGGGTAACCTGCCGGGTTTTTTTATTCGCGTTACGAAGCTAGGTTACACGTGTTGACGTGAGCAAAATCTTGCCGGTCGGTCCTTGAGGAATTAAGGACTTGCGCACCATCATTCATCAGAGGATTTCCGGAATTTCGAGCAAAGATTTGCCGAAATCAAGAATCAGCAATCTAAGTATTGCCGGTGCAGTTTTTGGCGATTTTTGAACTTCTTCATTGTACAAAGACTTCCAGGAAGTGTCCAGAAATCGGGGGCATCAGGCATGCCCCACATTCGAGGTTGAAGGTCTGCTGTGCAGCGATTGCTGCCGACGACGAGGAGAACAAGAAGGGGTGAAGGCAGTCCTATTCCAGTCATTGACGACGCATGAGAAGCGAGGGCCAGCGTTAGCGAGATGTAGCATGGCTCACTTTGGGGTATCTGCTCAAATGGAAATCATGCGGGATGGAGGTCGCAGCAACCGCTCAAGACAACTATCGTGCGCCGTCGAGCTACTAGCGGACTTCGAGGAAGCCAATACTTATCGGTCAATTGTTCCGAGGTTCGGCGACTCATCGGCCAGCGCTTCTCTTAGTCCAAGGCGGTCGAGTTCTGCAACGATGATAGGGCTCAACTTGTTGGTTACAACGTCGAGTGTACGGAGTGCTTTGCGCGCTTCGGCTACTGACATGCTGGAGCTCGGAAAAAGGCTCTCCAGCGCAGACGCGGCAATCCGCGACAAGCCCAGTTCGACAAACGAAGTTCCGGTGTCGGTAGAGACGCCTAACTCCAGTGCGAGCGCGAAGTCGTAGACCTCGGCTATGCGCTCATCCATGCCTGCCTCGCGAAGAGCATGTACGAGAAGGTCGCGATACGCTTTGCCGAGCTGTACGAAGCGAAAGCGCACGACATCTTCGATGAGGTCGAATGCCTCCCGGATGAGGGCATCGACGCTCCGCGGCTTACGTCGCAATTTCGTCTTGTCTTCGGGTGAAATGGACTCAGCAGCCTTCTTTTTCTTGCGTTCTTCAGACGCTCGGGAACGTTTCACCCAGTTGCTCAAGATGACCGGATATGGCGTGCCCTTCATCCACTGAATCGCAAGACCCGCTAACCCTGTGCCGAACAGTTAGACCAGCCTCCCGGGCTTTGAGCACTGCCTCGCGGATCTTGCCATTCTCTGTCCACATGCCATTTCGGTGCCCGTTCGATTTGTATGGCGGGTCTACGTCGTGAACGATTCCGAAGTCGATTTTGAAGTGCGTCATGACCTTAATAAGCGGCACTAAAATGGCTTTACCCCTGGCGCGGATGCATGTCTGCCATGCCGAGGGTGTTGTGATCAAAAGTGGTGACAAGATGATTCATGGCGGCTGCTCGAATTTGTTAATTCGATTAGAGGCAGCCGCCAAAAAATCAGAAACTATCTAAACAGATAGGTTGCCAGCCGTTTGAACTTGGCTAGTATGAAACAAGGTCAAATCAGGGCGATAGCAAGTTACCAACTTGAGAGAATTCAATGGCTGAAAAACGCAATCAACATGTGGTCATACATCCCGCAGGGTGGGCAGTCAAAGGTGCCGGTGCGCAACGTGCTACGCAGGTTTTTGATCGCAAAACAGAAGCTGTCGATCGTGCGCGTGAGATTGCGCAGAATCAAGGGACCGAATTGATCATTCACAAAAAAGATGGGCAGATTCAATCGAAAGACAGCCACGGGAAGGATCAATTTCCGCCACAGGGGTGAAGCGATCCCAAGCGGTAAAGCTGGGTCAAATTTCAAACAAACAGCTTCAAAGCGATCATCTGCATCAGGTAAGAAAGCGGTTGCGATCATTTACGTCGGTGGGGTCTACTGCCGGTATCTATCACTTTCCGATCGCTGAGTAAGGCAGATCTGATTACGTCCAAGCGAACACGCGCATTGACTTGCTAACTTGCGCCAGTACGTGCGTTGTGATGTCCACGGAAGATCTGGCGCGCATGAAAAATAAAGGCCAGCGAACGAATCGCGCCGCTCTGCTAATTGCTTGACAAGGCCGCGTGTCGCGGATTCCAGTGGCGTAGCTCGAATTCAGGATAGGAAGCATCCACCATGATCTCGCCCAGCATCTCCACCTTCGGTGCCGCACCGTCGATGGTTGGCTACCTGTACCAGGTCCGGATCGCCTTGCTGTGGGCAATCCGGCGCAGCCGTACCAGCGACTTCGTTGTCAGCCTGGAGACGCTGGACGACGTGAGTTTCGAAGTCGGCGGAGAACCTCTGGCGGTACTGCAAGCCAAGCATTCGCTAAACGCGACTGCGAACCTGACCGATCTGAGCGCGGAGCTTTGGAAGACGCTGCGCATCTGGCTTGTGGGTCTGGCCAGCGGTGAAATTCCGCTTGGCACAGCGCGCTTTCTGATCACCACCGCTGCGGTCGCACCCGGAAGCGCATGCGCCGCCCTGTGTATCGAAGGCCGCGACCGCAAGGTGGCTGAGGCCGCCAAGCGACTCAAGCATGCAGCGACCAGTTCCACCAACAGCGAGCTCAAGCCGGCTTTTGAGGCCTACCTCGCCCTGGATGAGACTGAGCGCGAAGCCCTGCTGGCACAGGTTTACGTGATCCCTTCGCAACCAGACGCCGTAGAGATCACAGAGCAGTTGCAGTCCGAGCTCTACTATGTATCGCTAAATCATCAGGCACTGTCGGTACAGATGCTCGAAGGTTGGTGGTTCAAGCGGGTACTGAATGAACTGGTCCACCGAGGGGACGGTATACCTAGCGCAGAGATTGAAGCGCAGATCTCGGACATCCAGGAATCTCTGAAACCCGACACCCTGCCGATCGATGAAGACCTCGACGCGCTGATGGTCGCGCTGGAACAACTGCCGGAATTCGCTGACCGCCCGTTCTACAAACAGGTCGAACTGGTCAGCGGTAGCCAACAGCGCCTCCGCAACGCGATTACCAGCTATCTGCAGGCCTTCCGGCAACGCTCTGCCTGGACCCGCCACGACCTGCTGTTCTATGCCGATCTGGACAAGTACGACAGGCGCCTGCAGGCCGAATGGGAGCTGCAGTACGGCCAGGTCTGCGACGAGCTTGGCCCGGATGCTAGCGATGCAGCCATGGCACAGGCGGGGCGCGCCCTTCTGAAGTGGGCAGAAGACGCCCATATCTCCATCCGTTCGGGTGTCAATGTCCCTTGGGTCTGCCGCGGTTCGCTGCACATGCTCGCAGAGGACATGCGCGTGGGCTGGCATCCACAGTTCGAGACCCGGCTGAAGACCGTCCTTGACGCGGCCGCGCAGGGGAAGACGGCATGACGGCTTGGCAGGATCGCACCATCGAGCAACGCAACCTGCTCAACCCCGCGTTCTGCGCCGTCGCGGTGTGGCATCTCGCGCGTGGCTACACCACGGAGGTAACAACGCTCGGCACTGGCCAACACGCACTGCCTTTTGAGCTGGCCTTCGTGGGCGCGAGCCTGATCCTGCGTGGTCAGACGCGGGAGCAATTGCCTCGCACGATCACGAGTTCGCTGGCCACCTGGGTGCACGATCACCCGCTGGAGCGTTCAGCCGTCGCCAAGGGCGTGGTCGTGTTGCGGCAGACGGTCCGCGAGGCCTTGCTGTTCGGCGCGCAGCACCAGTTGCTCGCGCTGGATGGCCGCCGGATTGCCGCCGGCGAATCGCAAACCAAGAAGATCAAAACCTACCTGAGCGCATCGAGCACTGAGGTGAGGGACTGCATGCGCCAGGCCGTGTTCGTCGGTCGTTGGCTGTGCAAAGCGGGCGCGCCCCCAACCGTGTTGGCGCTATTGGGAGTTCAAGCATGATTCAGATTCGCACCGTGGTGATCTACAGCCACGACGGACGCCACCGCGTGGTGCCCTTCGAACCAGGCCGCGTCAACATCATTTCCGGAGACTCGCGCACCGGCAAGTCGGCTATCCTGGGCATCATCGACTACTGCTTTGGGTCCAAGGAGATCGACGTGCCCGAGGGCAAGGTCCGCCGCAACGTGGCCTGGTTTGCGTTGCTGCTGCAGACACCGCGTGGACAGGCCTTTGTGGCGCGCCAACTGCCGACAGGGGACGGCAAGTCCAACGAGGCGGTCTACGTTCAAACCGACACGGAGGTCGACATTCCTCCTGCATCGGCGCTGCGTCAGACGACCAACCGGGAGGGCCTGCGTTCGCTGCTGGCCTCCTGGACCGGGTTGTCGGACTACCTGCACGAACCGCCAGCTGGGCAGACGCGCGACGCGCTGGCTGCCACCATCAGCCATGCGCTAACCTTCTGCTTCCAATCGCAGAACGAGATCGCGCAGCGCAAACACCTGTTCCATGGCTCAAGTGATCGATTCGTAGCGCAGGCGATCAAGGACACCCTGCCCTACTTCCTGGGTGCGGTCACCGACGACTACGTCGCCAATCAGCAGGAGCTCAAGCGCGTTCGCGCCGAGATCCGTCAGATCGACCGCCGGCTTGCGGAAGCTGCCGCGATCCGAGGCGATGGTGTGGGCCGCGCAGACACGCTGCTGGCCGAAGCCAAATCGGTCGGAATGAGCGTGCTTCCTGACAGCGCATCCTGGCAAGAAAAGCTCGACACGCTCCTCGAGATTCAGAACAGGCCGGTGCCTTCGGCGGCGGCAGAGGTCGACGGCGACACTGAGTTCCGCAGGCTTTCCGCGGTGCGCAGCGAACTCCTGCAGGAGCAGCGCACCTTGCAGTCCACGCTTGAGCGTGCCCGCAGCTTCGAAGGCAGTTCCAAGGGCTATTCGGCAGAAGCGCGAGAACACACTGCGCGCCTACAAGCAGTGAGCGTCTTCGAGCGTGACCAGCCAGGGCATGCCTGTCCATTGTGTCTGCAAGGTCTGCCTGAAACTTCGCAGGTTCCGTCCATCGGCGACCTTCGGGCCGCCCAGGACTATATCGGTGAACGAAGTGGCGCAATGGATTCAGCGACCCCACGCATCGAGTCCGCCATCCAGGATGTCGAGAACAAGCTCTCGGATGTACGGCGCCGCATGGAAGACAACCGCGTCCTGCTGACGGCGGTCAAGCGGGGCAACCAGCGTCTGCAACTGGCATCGGACTTCGAAGCGCGACGCGCCATGGTGCTCGGCCGGATCAGCCTTTACATGGAAAACATCCCGCAAATGCCGGACCTCAGTGAGCAGCAGGAGCGACTGAGGGAACTGCGACTGCAGGAGGAAATGCTCGACGAGGCGGTCGGTGCCGACACCATCCAGGCCAAGATGGAGTCTTGCTTGTCAAACGTCAACCAGCATCTGTGGAACTACGCCAGGAAGATCGACCTAGAGTATTCCGATACACCCTTACGCCTGGACCCTCGCAACCTGACTATCGTGGCGGACACGCTGGAGCGGCCTGTGCCGATGCGCGAGATCGGCAGTGGCGAGAATCATGTCGGCTATCACATCGTGGCGCACCTGGCCTTGCACACTTGGTTCGCAAGCCGTGAGCGGCCGGTGCCATCTTTCCTGCTACTGGATCAGTTGTCGCAGGCGCACTTCTCGCCGGACACGATGCCAGGCGAGGGGGTGACTCAAGAGAAGATCGACACCGATCGCAAGGCAGTGAAGCGCCTCTTCGGCCTGATCTTTGATGTGGTCGCCAGCTTGGACGGCAAATTCCAGGCAATCATCACAGATCACCCGGACTTCAGCGATGACTCCCGATTCCAGGACGCGCTACGCGAGCGCTGGCGTGACGGACTCAAGTTGGTACCCGATGATTGGCCACGTGCCACCTGAGCGCCTGCGTGCTGGCGTCAATGCCTCTGGGTGCGAATCATCACCAACGGCAGGAGTAGTCATTGGGGCGCTACGACAGGACGACTGCACCCAGCCTTGCGCTGCCACTTCCATGTGTACCGGCCGGGTAGGCTTAAGATTGAAGTTCTCTATCCTGGCAGTTACATGAAGCAGTACAGAACGCAACGCTATGATTTGCAGCTTAGCGTCAAAACTTCGGCTAAGAAGAATAGGACGCACCCATCTTTAACGACTCAATCAGATGCAGGCCTAAAAAGGGCCTGCTGTTCTTTTCATAAAACTAGAAGACCCTATGATCCTCGCTACCGGCTCGGTTTACGTGGGCTCCTTCGTTGATGCCATCTCACACGCACGATTGAGCAACTACCGCACGTTTTTCAGCCCAACCGACGACAACGAAACACTCGGGCTCTACCAATGGAATGACGACGTCAGCGGCTCGTTGTTCCGTGCCATGTCACTTCTCGAAATTGTCCTTAGAAACCAATTCCACAAAGCTCTGGGGAGTCGTTATGGTGCTGTAGGTCCTACCGGGGGTAAGGATTGGTTTAATCACCTCAACCTGAATCCAGACTCGCAAGAGAAGGTCAAGAAGATCACCCACAGGAAGCGCCATGGGGCTTGGTTGCCTCGCAACCCCATGCCATCACCGGATGATGTGATCTCTAAACTGACGTTTGGATTTTGGCCTCACCTTCTTGATGTGACCAGAGATAACACAGGGCAGGCGCTCAAGTGGGGTGACATCCTGATCGATGTGGTGCCGGGTCACCGCATGCGGTTGTCCACACAATGGAAACAGGCCGAGCGTGATGCGCTTTTTGCGCGACTGGACCTGTGCAACGAGGTCCGGAATCGGATCGCACACCATGAGCCCATTTGGAAACTTGGCCCCTTGATGCAGGAGGCGCGGGCTCGGTCGGGCGCGACGCCCACCATCGTGGCACCTTCGCCGACCACACCAGCCGAGGCCGTTGACCGGTTGGCCCTGTATTACAGCCGTATGGTGGAACTACTGAAGTGGTTGTCTCCGGACGTAGCGGCCGCCTACCGCGGCTGCGAGTCAGATGTTCGCTGTCGGATGCTGCTGACCCACGAAACTTTAGAACACTACCGCCGGCGGCGCAGCCTTGGGTCAATCCAGTTAGAGCACTTCTTGGGAGTGCGACGCCTCGCTAAAGTTTTGAAGTACGCATCGCGGCATCGGCAGCCGGTTGCCCTTAAGCGTGGTGATGCCGTCGTTGGGCATTGGACGAGCCATGGCAAGTAAGATGCTCCCTTCGCCAGAGACAGCAAAGACTCCTGACAAAGGAAAATGGCCGCTTACGCGGCCATCCCCTCTTTTGCGTCTTGGAGTTTGACGTCCGTCCGAAGAGGGAAGCAGTCAACCTATGTTCCAAGCGCCTACATCTCTAGTGTAGCGGAAGTTATTAGGAGCCGCAAGCTGGAATCACAAGCATACCGCCAATTTTAATGCATAAGGTTTGCAAATCTGGATGGTTGTAGCCGGTGCTCTCACGAATTAAAGGGCACAAAGCAGACGTGCAGCGAAGTTGTGACGCAAACAGTGGCAGCTAGCCCTAGCCTCGTAAGAGCCCTAGATTCTTGAGGCGAAATGTCATTGCTGCAGCACTGACATTGAAACGCTTGGCGAAATTGCTAACGTCCTCTTCATCATCAAGATCGAAGTGCGACGAAGCGATCTCTTCTTGAATCAACTTCTTTGGCATCAAGAGTGCAGCGGCAAACTGGTTGGCCTCAATCTCTTGATTGTCATTACCCGTAGATGAGTTCTCATTTCGCTTGAACATCGTTGATCTGTCCACAAACAGTCGCTGATGTTGATCGTTCGATGCATGCATGACGAAGTGGCCGATCTCATGAGCAATGGTGAAGCGCTGCCGCACCCTTGAGTGATTGACGTTGTAGCCAATCATTCCCCGCCCGTTCTCCACTACGAGGACCCCTGAGGTCTCCGCGAGCGGGCGAGCTTGTGCCGTCAAATCTAGGTGATGAATCACGGTGTCGAGTGGCACAGGCACTCTCAGTGCACTGCATTCAGTTAGTAGGCTCTCTGCCTTGTGCTCAATGTCTAGTGTCATGAGGTTTTCCTTCGATTAGAGCGTTGAGTCGGCGCTCTTGAGCCCGACAGTTGTTCTACGGCTTGCGCGATGAAACTCGAAAGTGCGCTTTCCGTGGCCGCGTCCCCGTTGGTGTACTTCTTGAGCTCCTCGCGCATCTCATCGTCAAGAATGGCAGCCGATGGGGCGCTGGCCAAGTCTGCCGTCGATGGAATCAGCGAGAGCAATTCGATATCGAGATGCCGGGCGATCTTCCATAGCAAATACAAAGGGGCGTGTTGGCGCCCCGCTTCGATGTTGACGATAGATGCTCGGCTGATTTCAAGCTTCTTCGCAAGGGTGGCCTGACTTAGTCGGGCTGGTTGGCGTTCGCGTGCTGTACGGATCCGTTCGCCGACAGCACGGTACAGCGCCTCTTCGTCAGCGGTGTCCATGTATCCGGACTTTACACGGGTAAGGGCAACTATGCAAACATGTTTTCAATAAAATCCTGTGATATTCGCAAACATGTTTATGTGGAAATCGTGTAATTGTAGATTTACATTTGACATAGCGGCGGCGCATCAGCATACTAGAGCCGCAGAGTCGCTTTGACTCAGACATTTGCAAGGAGGCCGAAATGGCTCAAGACCCGAAGACTGTCACGATCATTGTGGAGGGCGCGCCGCATCAGTGGCCGAAGAACGAGCAGATCTCGTATGCCCAAGTTGTCACCTTGGAGGTGCCCAACTATTCGCCCAACTCGGGCATCAGTTACGCAGTCAAGTACACCCGAGGCGACAGCCACAAGCCCGAAGGCATCCTGAGCCCGGGCGACTCGGTAAAGGTGAAAGAAGGGATGGTGTTCAGTGTTTCAGAAACTGGTCAGTCGTAACGAGGACCTCCGCCGTTTGGTGGAGAAGGGATATGCAGTCGCGTTCGATGGCGGGCATCTGATCGTGCGCGACATCCCATATATCGATGCAGCAGGGGCGCTGCAATGGGCCGCCTTCGTCGCCAAGCTTGTCTTCGTTGATGACGAGCGAGTCGTGCAAGACGACCATCAGATTTACTTCAGCGGCGGCGTTCCCCATAACCTGGACGGCACCGCTGTCCAAAACCTTGCTGGTGGACCGCACACCATCGCCTTGAGCAAAAATGCCGAAGACGTGGTCGTGCAGCGGTCGTTCTCGAATAAGCCCAAGACGCAGGAAGGTTCGGGCAAGTTCGCGAACTTCTTTGACAAGATCGAGAGCTACGCTGCGCTCATCGCAGGTCCGGCCATGTCACGCTTCAACGTGAACCCATACAGTTTCAAGATCGATGAGGCCGATCAAGAGCCCTCCGTCTTCAAGCTCCAAGACACGCTCACAAGTCGCGCTGAGATCGCGGAACTCAACCGTAAGTTCGCCACTGACGTCATCGCCATCATTGGGTTGGGTGGTACCGGCAGCTTCGTGCTTGACTACATCGTCAAGACTCCGGTCAAAGAGATTCGAGCCTTTGACCTTGACCCGTTTCATGTTCACAACGTCTTCCGCTCGCCAGGTCGCCTGATGCCTGGAGAGCTTGGTAAGTCAAAGGCCGAGGTATACGCGGACCGCTACGACAATTTTCGCCACGGGCTGTCGCTGCAGCCGAAGATGCTGGACGGCACGTCGGCTAGTGACCTTGAGGGCATGACGTTTGCCTTTGTCTGCGTGGACAAAGGCTCGGCGCGTGGCGAGATCTTTAAGGCCCTTGTTGAGAAGGGTATTCCGTTCATCGACGTCGGCATGGGGCCGTCGCTTTCGAAGGAAGGCTTGATCAAGGGAATGCTACGAACGAGTTACTATCCTCCTGAAAGCGCGGCAGCAGTCGTAGCATTGGGCTACGCGGAGACTCAGGACGCCCCAGAAGACATCTACCGGACAAACATCCAGATCGCTGAGCTCAATGCGTTGAATGCCGCAATCGCGGTCATTCGGTTCAAGCAGTTGCGCGGCTTCTACGCGGACGACGTGCAGGGCAACAGCTATCTCTTCGACATCCGAGACCTGAAAATCGCATCCGATGCCAAAGATTGAAAGCATGCGTCTTGAGCGCGTTCACTACATGCCGAAAGTCCTTGAGCCCGGCGTGCTGTATGCATCGGAGGAATTCGGAGCTGCAGCTCATCTTTGCGCCTGCGGATGCGGCGTAAAGATCCGTACGCCACTTGGCCCGACGGAGTGGAAACTTGATGAAACCCACGCCGGTCCAAGTCTGAGTCCTTCTGTTGGAAACTGGCAGCAGCCATGCCGATCCCATTACTGGATTTGGCAAGGACAAGTTGAGTGGTGTGGCGAAATGACCGATGCACAAATTCAGGCAGGTCGCCGTCTTGAACACCGGCGCCGTAAAGCGTACTTCGCGAACCGTGAAAAAGAACGGCTCGCTGAATCCCAATCACCAAGTCAACGCATATGGAAATTCATCAAAAAACTGGTTGGCCTTCACTAGGGCAACAAAATTTTGAAGAATCCAATGGCAACTTTTTCTGCAACTACAAGGAGAGTAATCATGGCGATCAAGCCCGGTCCCAAACCAATTGCCAAGTCAACGGGCAAGCCTGACAGACGTCGACGCGACAACAAGGAAACACCCGGAAATACACCCTCACTCAAGCATCACAAGCACAAGAAGGGTGAGTAGGGCAGGCGGCGCGTTCTTCAGCATGGGGTCGCCTAAAACTTCGTACAAGTCAAAGTTGCGTCGCAGTTAAGCGCAATTAAGTCGTGGAGCGTGCGCTTCAGGGTGGACGACGGCGCCCATTTCATAGTGCTGTGTGATCAAGGTTTGGAGCACTTGGAGGAGCGGTGCGTGCCCAATACTGTCGACAGTGCATATAGGTCGGCAGATCGACTCCCACCACGGTTCGGCTCAAGCCTGATTACACCAGCCATCCTGTCACAATCGAACGAAGCGTCGTGCTCGTTCCTGTAAAACCTGCAATTCCCGCGATCAGCACATAGCGCATATCCCGTGAGAACAGAGCAAGCAGTCGCCAGCGGTCGTCCTTGAAGCATTCATAGGGGTTGCGTCCACGCTGGATCATTTGGGTTCTCCCATCATCTCGATGGCATCTTTCGTGGCCTTTTCTGCCATCGCCTCTGTGTGTGTTGGCCAGTCTCCTGCGGCACCGACCTCGGCGACTCGATCTTTGAAGCGTCCATACAAGCCGTCTTGCACGAGGCCGTGCTGGCGCATGAGCTCGACGGCAATGTTGGGGTTGAGCAGGAGGATGAAATGGAACTCGCCTGATGGACCTTGCTTGGTGTAGATGAACTTGAGGGTTCTTAGCGTTTTCATGCGCTTGCGCCAGGTGTCTACGGCGCGCTCACCTGTGAACCCCGCCTCTGCGGCGAATGTCGCGGGTGCCTCAACCATGATCAGGGGGTTGTCCGGCGCGCGTGACCAGAGGCAGAACAACGCATGCCCGGCCGGCGCACCTTTGGATTGGTTGTCGATGGCTTGCATGGCGATCGGCAAGGTACGAGGCACCGTGGTGAAGCCGTCGTTGCTTTTGCGTCGCCACAGCAGCGAAGCAGGGACCTCCGGGAAGTGGAGGTCGAGTTGCTGCTGCGCGCGCTCTGCCATTTTGAGCCGGCGGGTCTGAGATTGTCTGGAGTTGGCCATTTGGCGATCCTTGCTTCGGATGCCTAATTTTCCACAAATGGCACCAAATTCATATAATTCAATTGATCCAATCTATGCGTAACTTGATCTGCTGAATATATAGACTTCAGATAGCCAGAATTTACTTAAACAAGCTTATTTAGCCACTTGAGTTTGCATGATTTGATACGAGAAAAAATAAATAATCTATATATATCAAACACTTGCAGTACCACTCTGTGCTCATAGTCCTGTAGTGCTACTGTGCTTCGGTGCTTCCGTTATCTTGGTGGGGTTCGCCAAGGGGAGGGCGCTGGTCAAGTGGTTTGACTTGAGGTGCCCTCTATTTGGGCAACACATCCCGCCAGCCTCCAACCTTTGGTGCCGAAAACCCCATGCTCGCCAGCATGCGCATGGCATGGACGATGTCATTCACTTCGTATCCCTGAAATTCAAGATCTGGAACGCCTATCTCTGGCGGTAATGCGCTCTCCCAACCCGAGAAGACCGGCCAAGGCAGGAGCTTTTGAGAGCCGTCATGGTGCTGAACACGAACCCATGTCTTGCCGTCTGGCGCCATGAGCGCCGCAATGGATGTGTTTCGGGATGACTGCCATGGCCAGGGTGAGTTGGTCGGTCTGTGGATCGGCGCGCGGTGTGTAGGGGCGGTCGCTTGCTTGTACCTGGCAAGCTGCAACTGAGCCTCGCGCTCTGCGATGGCTTTTTGTTCTGCGACACGCCGATCCTCTGCGGCCAGCCTGGCCTGCTCTTCTTGCTCAAAATGGGCGATCAGGGCTGCTGTATTGGCTTCAAGCAGTCCCCGCTCAGCATCTGACAGTTTTCTCGGGGTACCACTTCCATACCCTGAAGTCCCCAGCGCCTTGAGGCCTCCGTATCGCTCGGCATAGCAAGAAGAGCCTAGGACTAGATACCGATCAGCTTCTTGAACGATGTGAACCGCTGCATATACACGGTGACCGCAGCCCGGCTGCTGACAGAGCACTGCCTTTGCAGCGTCGATAGCGATGATGGCGTGCAAACGGGCCGTGGGAAGTTCACTCATGAGCAGACGATCTGGATTGATGCGGCGTGGTCGGGAGCATTTGGTCTTGCCATCGTGGGCCAATAAAGCACACTGCCGATGTATTCGGCCAAACTGTCGGGATGTGCAAATTTTCATGCACAACAAGCTGATCGTCTAGCTGTGATGTTCAATCCCGTTGGCTGAGAACTGCCCTGATCAGCGCAGTTTGCCTCACAAGGTCGCCCCGCCCACTCGACGGCCGGTGGGTTGGGATATTGGCCTTGGAGAGGGCTGCCGAAATCCCCCTGGAGGTCCAGCCACTGTCAGCTGCCAAAGTGGCTAATGGCGTGTATCTCATCAGGAAAGACACCAGGTCGGTGATATGAACCTGCCAAGGACTTCCGTGCAGGTCCAAGGCCTTGGTAGCAGGCAGCAGACCATCCTTGATCCAACCCTTGACAGCATCGACATGTGATCCAGTCAGGCTGCTCACTTGCTCAACGTTCAAGACCGGCACGTCAGTAGACCGGTTGATGTGCTTGTCAATATCACTTTGCGACAGAAACAGGCCGCCGACACCATGGCTGCCATCATGGCCAACCGGCTTGACAGTCCCGTCCAAAATTGCTCGGTAAAGCGCAAGCAACCTCTGCCGCTCAACAGTTCTGCGCAGGGTCAGATCACGCAGTGGCACGCAGGGGGAGTCCTCAGGATCGAATGGCCCTGGGGTGCATGACTGCTGCAGGCGCGCAATCAACGATTCCAAGGCCACCCTCTGAATCGTCCCCGAAAACACAGGCGGTAGCTGATCAGGTTCAGAACGAACAAGCCAACCCGCTTCGCCCATGAGTCGGAAAACCGATTTCGGGACATTGAGCAGCTGTTTGGCAGCGGTATCTTCAATGTGCAAGTCACGGATCTGCTGGAGGCGTTCAACCTCCTCGCGTGACAGGAATCGCTGGCGGTATGTTGAATTTGCTCCTTGCTCTTGCACTGAAATCAGCCCTTGATCGATGCCTGCATGCAGGCGCTCGGCGCTGACCTTTAGCATCCGGGCGGCCTCGGCAACGCTGAACCACCCCCTGCTGGCAGAAGCTGCAGCTTGAAGACTGCGGGTGCGGGCATTGAGCAGCACTTCGGCGTTAGCTGCGATCAGGTGAGCTGCGCAGGTCCGCCAGGGTTCATAAGCAGGTGCCTTGAAAGTCCGAAAGAGCAGCCTGTACCAGCGGCCAAATCTTTTGGCCGGCCCGGATGATGAACCATCCGCGGGGTCGGACAACAGCGCGCTCATATAGGCCTCGATCGCGGAATGGCCTTGACTGAGCATGATCAGAATGGGACTTAGCAGATCGCCAGTCTCGCTGACCCGGTTGGGCAGTGCCAATAGCCCTGTCCGACCGCGTGCTTCTTTGTTGTGTGCGGCGTGCTTCGCAAGACCAAGAACAAAGAGATCGATGTCGGCGGGTGCGCCATGATCCATGTCCAAAGGGAGGTCGATCCCCGGCGACTGCCCCGTCAACAATGAGCTGAAAATCCGCTCCCCATCGCTGGCCTTGTTAGAGACTTGCAGCCGCAGATCAGCGCCACACATGCAGTATTGGGCATGCCATCGGTCATGGCTGATCAGGCTCATACAGATGTCGCAGCGGTCAATCAGGCGAAGACCGTGATCGGGGCAGCAGGTGGCCATGCGGTGCGACCAGAGCTGGCGCGAGTAGGGCGCATCTTTCAGGCACTCTGGGCAAACTGCTTCTCCTTTGGCTCTGATCATGCTGCGGCGTTGTGCAGCTTTTTTGGGCTGATCGGACCAAGAGATCGCCATCAACGCATCAAGGTCAACAGCAAGAAGCAGGGCTAGCTTTTCCACATCGCTGGTGCGCACATGCAGCGCTGCAGGCAGATCCAGGGATGAGAGCAATTGGCGGCGAGACGCCATGCCGTTCTCACGAGCAAACCGATTAAGAAAGCCAGGCAGGGACTCGTCTGGCAGAGGGAAGACCTTCTGGGGCCAGTTCAATGCTGTACTCATCAGCTTAATCCTTGGAGAAGCGATTGCCTCGTGTCCGCGTGATGATCGAGTTTCTGATCAGGACATCCTGGTAGGCTTTGTGCAGCTGGATGTCTTGGATATCAGCCAGTTCAAAAGGGTTGACCTGGTCGGGCATGCCGAAGTGGATCTCGAATGCTTTGGCGCACAGTTCCATGGTCAGCCGCCGCTGCTTGCCACACAGCAGTTCGGCCGCTGTCATGAGCTTGTGCAGGCCCCCGATGGTGCCGCTGGTGCTCAGGTAGGAAGCTCGCGTGAAGCGGTCATGGTCCGCATCAATGGTCCAGCCCTCGCTTTGCATGTGCATGACGAAAGCGTTCACGGCGCCGATGAAGGCTTGCCTGTCTTTCTCCACGCTCCACGCATAGGGCAGGATTTCCACGGGCCGCATCGCCCGGCGCTTGAACTGTTCGTTGTCGCTGAAAAACCGTGCTGTATGGGGCAGCCCAGACAGGACGATCGAAATCCCGTGCTGATCGAGCAGCTCTTTGAACCAATCGGCTGTACGACGGTTTTCCGTGGTTTGCGCTCGCTCCCCTCTGCGCATTTCGATCAAATGATTAAGCTCATCCAGAATCAGCACCTTGACCCCAGCTTGGACGAGCATCCGGGCAGCCATGGCGCGGATATCGGAACCAGAGCCGCGGATGATCAGCTTGCCGACCAGAGTCTCGATGATCCGCTTGGCCAGCGCTTCGCCAGCCGGGGAGACAGGCATGGCGACAAGATGCAAGGATGATCGCATTGCCGGTGCTTGGGCCGGGTAGCGGGCCAGCACATCCTTGAGCACCTCAGTTTTGCCGACACCCGTGGCCCCCAGCAGTGTGAACAGGAATGGCGCTCCCTTGGCAAAGAGTTGATCGATAGCAGCGCACAATTGGTTGTGTGCCGTCCGGTAGTGTGGGTGGTCGTACACCCAGTCAGCAAAGATGGTCATGCCCCGCGCTTTCTTCCAGATGTTCCCGAAGTGTGGCCTCCCCACCCCGAAGCGTTAGTGGTGGCGGCGCTTACAGCGGGCGTTCCCGACAGACCCTCAGAGCCGGAAGACCTGGGCTTGCTGGCTTGGGCGACTTTCATGGCCTGCTCCATCATGTCGTCGCGGCGGGCGCTTCGGTTACGGGCGCGGCTGGATTTGGCAGATTTCTTGTGCTCCTGAAGTTCGGCCAGTCGATGGGCGATGGCGCGCTTGGTGAGTTCCTGGCCTTGCTCGCGGATGGACTTGCCGAGCTCTTTCAGGGTTTTGCGGTCAATGGCCAGCCCCTCAATCTGCTTGGCATGCGCTTTGATGGTGCAGCTCTGATCGGGTGCGATCACCAGGATGGTCGATGCGTCCAGCTCCGAGTACAAAAACTCGCACTCATGCGGTCCAAACTCAGCATAGAGTTGAGCCAGCTCTTCGCTGTGGTAGTCGAGCGTTTCAAAATGGATGCCGCTGTGACTGAGCTTGCGGCTGGCGCGCGAGTAGTACATGGCCATCTCGAACTGGACCCGATCAACTGGCACTGTTCCGATCATCCATTCCGACATCGAACGCCAGATGTCCAGCGGAGCCACGGCTTTGCGTTGGCGCCAGGACCGACTTTCGTTAGGCCGCAGGCAGTAGTCGTCGTAGATAAATCGGAAGAGGCGAGCGGTCAGTTCTTCGACCGTGAGCAATTGCTCCTTGTGGGGCGTCTCGCGGGCATCTTTGTGCAGCACAGACAGCGTCGAGCCCGGCAGCGTCCTGACATAGTCACGGATCACCCCAAAGAAGCGTTCAACGATGGGCTTCTCTTCGGGCTTGTACGGGCGGCATCGAGCGATGTTTCCGCCCAAGTGCTCGACGAACGCCGTGGCCTGCTCGCCGATGAATTCGGAGCCGTTGTCGACCTTGAGGACTTCCGGCTTGCCAAATGCTTCGATCCGGTGTTGGATGTTATAGCGACGATCAAAGCCTTCGGGCTTGGGGAACAGCATGTATTCCAGGCAGGCCACGAATGGCTGGGTCGATGCCTTCTGGATCGTGACATGCAGTCCAAGTGGGTAGCCAGAGCAGACATCGATGGCTGTGTACAGCACAGGGCGACCGATCTCGTTGCCGTCCGCATCGCATACAAAGACGTCTAGGGTGCTGGCGTCCATCTCGACCTGATCCCAAAGCTTGTCTGCCTGGTGCAGTTTGACGGCAGTGCGGGTGATGGCGCTGGCGGTTCGTCCATCCAGGCGGGCGTGCATCAGCTGGCTCCAACCCATGCTTTTGACAAATCGGCTCAGCTTGCGAGAAGAGTGGCGCATCGGCTTGATGCTGCGATCCTCACACAGCTGCTGGTAGCGCGCATCCACCAGTCGCCATGCTTGCGTGATGCTGAAGCGGTCGTTGATTTGGATCGTGGACTCGACCACTTCACGCATAGCGTCCAACAACACTTCATCCGGGCCTTGGCGGCGATTGCCACACCGCGCCCAGCGCGGAGTCAGCGAGGCAGTGTGGCCGGTCTTGAGCTTTCGCCAGTTGCGCAGGGTGCGCTCACTGGGAACAGACCAGCCCTTTTCCATGCAGTGAAGAGCCAGCTTCTCGCGAGCAGACTGGTAGCTGTGACCATCTTGGATGAGTTGTTGCTCCAGGCTCAGGATCGCTTCGCGTTTGAGACGTTCTGCTTTCGCCCCGTCACGTTCGGTGGCTTGCCAGCTGCTGGGAACAATTTCCAGCTTGCCAGCCGGGCTGCTGCGCAGCAGCGAGATCTCGCTGTCGACGATCTTTTTCAAGAACTCATCGCGTTTGAAAAAGGCCATGGCACCCGCATCCGACTCGCAAATGATCTGATCGTGCTGGGGACGCAGAGACGTGACCTTGAAGGTGACCCCGCCGATGGCGACGGGCATGCCTACGGTGATGTTTTGCATCTCAGTGCTCCAAATCCAGAATTTGCAGATGGGAGAGGTCGCCGTATGAGCGCGTGGCCTGGGTCCGTTTGCTCAGCGGGCCTGCACGCAAATCCACAGCGATGACCCCGGTCGCAATGGCGGCCAGCATCGTCTCGTGATCGCTGACCTCTATGACTTCGTCCAGTGAGGTTTGCTCTGCAGTCTCAGTGAGCGTCTCGATCCAGCTGAAGTCAAAGCTGCCTGCTCGCATCCTGAAGCGGTTGTTGGCATCGCGGATGCGAATGAGGTTGCCTTCTAAGCTCGGGTAGCCAACGTGTTCTTCCGTGATGACCAGGAACCGCAGTCCCATCCCCTCGAGTACCGATCGGATTCGCTCAAGGTCTGCGCTCAGCTGCTGCAGCTTGTCTTTGGGCTTGCATTCCACGATCACATGCGCGCCGCCGACAAGCTCCAGCCAAAAGTCCGGCGTGTAGACCAAGCCCTTGCGCACCTCGATGGGCAAATCCACAACACTGACGCGTGCCAGCTCCTGCGTTTCGTAGACCTGTGCGGTGTCCAATCGGATGGTGAACGGTTGTGCAGCGATGCCGATGACTCTTGGGTCCACATCAAGAGCCAGCGCGATCAGACGCTCCAACCGGCTCTCGACCCGCAGCACCTGTCCAGTGGTGCTGCATGGCATCAGCAGGCTTGGCCGTTGATGGCCACGGCGGCCCAGTTCACGTGCCAGTTTTGGGTTGAGTGTTTTCATGCATTTGCTTCCTTGCAGATGGATCTGGAAGCAACTCCCGCACGTTCAAGGGGCTATTTCGTATTTATTAATTTGACAGGCTTCCGAACCCTTTGTATGAAAGAGCGTCTGCCTAGCCGCCCGATTTGCCCCAGTACTCGGCCGGTGTTTTTGCCCCACTGGGGACGTGTTGGGGGCACGCCGTGTTCCACCATCCCGCATGAATCCACAAGCTGCCTCGTTCACCACAGACCTCGCACATCGTTGCGGATCGATGGCGGGCGGCATCAATCAGGGCATTGACCAGCTTCTGGCGCTTTAAATCGGGGTCGGTGCTGTACACATAAAAAGCGAGCGAGGCAAATTTTTCCTTCACTTGCAGGATGCGGTAGAGGTCTGAGTTGAACCCGACGGCGGTCAATTCCTGCATCAAGAACTTGATAAGGGGCAGCCAACCGGGCCGCAATTGCAGTGCTGGAAGGCTAGGAAATTCGGCATAGAGAGCTTTGCGATCCAGTTCTTCCAAAGGGATTCGATCGAATCGTGCGTACAGATCCAGAGCACCGGACGGGATGTGCTGGTCACAAAACACACCCCACTGGTCATTTTCAAAAAGCGTTTTGCCCGTTTGACCACAGCTCATGCATGCATGGCTAGCTTTTTGGCATTTGCTGTTGATGATCTCGTAGACCCGGTTTCGAAGGACACTCTCTGTATCGCCCAGGCATTCAGAGTTGCTGTACACATACATGTGCTCATCAATGCGGAAGACCTTTTCGATTCGATAGCCCGTTGGCAAAGATAACTTGGTCAGCTCCTGCGCGATTTCAATTGCCAGCGAACGCCAGCCTTCTGGGATCGCCACATCGGCGCCCAACAACAAAGGGGGTTGTTGTTCTGATTCGTTCTGCATGCTGCCTCCAAGTCATCTATCGGAAGGCCAGCGTATTGAGCACAAACGAGTCGGTCGAGCAATTTCTGCAGTTAATCGTGTCCTGAAAATTCAGGACACGATTCCCGCGTCTGATCCGCGCAACACCACAGTGACTGACTACATGCGCAGCGATGACGAGACGGATTTGGATGCTGATGGGGACAATCCACCAGCCTGAATGTAGCCCGCCCCAACAAAGATTGCAATCGCATGCATGACAATCCGCGTCCGTGTCGCGTCAAACCGCTCAACTGTCCCCGCAAGCTTGATCAACTTTTCGACCGGAACTCGGTCACGGATTGCATTCAACTGTCGCTGCAATTCGAACTCTTCGAGGACCGGCCTGTTCTTCAGGCAGTTGCGCAGCATCTCGTCAGCCGATTTTTCTGTGTATGCCGCCATGATGACCTCGATGGCCCGCGCCACATCGAACAAATACAAGTCGGGCGTTTCCAGCAGTTCAGCCGCATCCACGTAGTCGATCAGTCTGACCCTGGGGCTGTTTGCTATCGCCACAATTTTGTCGGCCAAAGCGCTGATCGGGTACGAGGTTTGCATCAAGAACTGTAAGGTCTGCTGCGTGTACTGATCATGGACTCGGATCATCTGCGGCGGGTACTGCAGCAGCACCTCGTCATGGACTTGGTAAAACTGAAACTCCACATGCTGCTTTGCAGCCGCATGGTCATCAGGCCACCAACTGATGCGTAACCGCCTACTTCGGTCACGGCCACCCCAGTACAAATAAAGCTCTGGATCGCGTTTCAAGCATTGAGTCCAATGCCAGGGATTCTGGTCGAACAGTTGCTGCACTAAAGCCGGCAGTTCATGGCCAAGCTGTGCCAGGGCATCGGCGCTGACGCACATGTCGATGTCACCCGTTTGCCGAGAAGCATCAATTCCCAGGGCAATGCCCATACCCCCCTGCAAAGCCAGTTTGCCAACATAGCCCTCCAGGCCATGCATGACATGCAGTGCCAAAGAGTAGCCCGACGATTTTTTATCAAGAATTTTGCTCATATTGAGACCTCCTTGATTACGTAATCGCCTGGGTTTTCGTGCTTTATAGGGTGCGCTTCAAATTATTTTGAGAAACAAAGTCTCTTTTGGGTGGTCTACTCAAAGTCAGGGGCACTCGACACCAACTGCTGGGTATGGGCATCCATTTTGAGCGCCTACTTTAGCCCGCATGATGAAACAGATGAGCTATTCATCGGTAAATCTCGTCTTCTTTATGTCCGTCATCCTCCAGAAATTGACGGACTTTGTTCCGCTCACATGGAACGACCTAAAGTAGGTAGGTCAACGATAAGACGTGCAGTCAATCAAATTTGGCTGCAGCCGCCAAGCGTGTAAGCAGTTGCATGCGTTGGCGCTGCAGCAAACCCGCCGCAATACGACCGCGAGACTCCTCCAGACTGGGCACTTTGAACGGTCTTCGGTCGTCCACACGGATCACATGCCAGCCCGCACTGGTTTGAACCGGCGACAAGGAATAACCACCTTTCGGCAAATTCGCCATCACCGCAGACAACTGGGGCACCACGTTGGTCGGCAACACCCAGCCGACCAACCCACCCTGCTCCTTGCTGGGATCGATGGATTTTTCACGCGCCAGTTTGTCAAACGCCTCGCCTTTTTTCAGCTTGGCAACGACCTCCTTGGCCTCTGCCTCGGTCTTGAGCACCATGGCCTGCAAGCGCGTTTCTTCAACACCACGAAGCTCGGCCACCTGACGGTCATACTCCGTCCGAATCGCTGCGTCATCCACCGGCTGGCGTTTGATTTCATCGGCCATCAACAATTCGATGAGCGCGTTATCACGCACCTGCTGTAACACGCGCTGATTTTCTGGAGTCTTCTCAAGACCACGGGAAGCCGCTTCTTGCAAGAAAAGTTGGCGCGCCACCAACTCATCGCGAATCACCCCACGAAGCTGAGCACCATCGCTTGCACCTGACTTTTTGGCCGCCTCCAGCATGGCCTCAAAAGCAAGAGGATCGATCGATTGACCGTTGACTTTCACGCCTGGCACAGCATCTGACGACTGCGCGCAAACCACTGAGGTCAACAGAAATGTTACCGCTCCGATGACAGCATTTTTACGAATCAAATTCATCGTTCAACCCTGTTTCTCAATGGCGTCTGCGTTGGCATCTTTGGCCGCAGACAAATCAGAGTTTGTGGGCGCCTGCCCTTGGGTTTGAGCCTGCGCAGACAACACCTGCGCCCCCACCTGTGCTGCGCGCGTAAAGTGTTGCAACACCATGGCGCGCAACTCTTCGATTTGGCTCAGGGCATAGCCCACATCCGGGAACACGGCAGGCGCACTCATCAGACGGTTGTCCTCCGTGAGCAAGGCCGTTTGCACGGCAATGCCTGCGGCTGTGGTTTCCACCACAAACAAGCTGCGCCCGCGTACGGATTGCTCTGCGTCTGTGGTGGCGTCATTCTTTGAATTTTCTGTGCTCGAAGTAGTCATAAATCAGTTTTTAAGTTTGAATTGCAAATTGGTATTGGCTGCATTGCCTGCAGGGTCTACAGCAGTCACCGTCAGACTCAATTGATCAAGTGCCAAGCCTGCGGGCGGATTCAGTGAAATTTCTCCCGTTGCCGTGTTCAAGCGCACCCACTCAGGAAGTGGTGTGCCATCGGCTTGACGTGCACTGTAAGAAAGCTTTGTGTCGCTTACCACGTGCACAAAAGTATCTTGAGGCAGCGCGTAAGCAACAGGTGCCGTTCCTGTCACAGGCACAGCAATGGCATCAAAGCTCTTGACCTCGACAAACCCCGAAGACGAGGGCATGGCCAAGGACTTGACCATGACACCAGGAACGGCGTTGATCACAAGCGCCGCTGCAGTCACAGGCACCGATGTACTCGCTGGCACTCCGACTGAAGCAACTGTCGATGAACCCGAGGCTCCTGCAGCCAGGATCGTCCCCATCGCAGCCACTGCGGCAGAAGCCTGCACGCTGCTTGAAGACTGGCCCGGCACCGCCAAATTGGTATTGTTGGAAGTTTGCTGAGTGGCTACGGGCATCACGCTTGCAGAGCCAAGGTTCACCGTCCCTGCGCTGGCAAAGAGGCCACCCCTTGCCCCACCAGACAACAGACCATTGATTGCCTGCCCAGACAAAAGACCTGAACCGGCAGCAGCAAAGCCTGCAGCGGAACCAGAGCCACCTACAGTGGTCAAACCACTACCCGTTATTGACCCCAGCCCACCTGTTTGCACACCGCTGGAAGTGGCGGCTGCGGCTGCAAGCAACCCTGCAGAGGTCGCCCCAGCTGGCGGAGTGCTAGGTGCTTGTGCCGCCACAATGTCCCCGACCAATGTCGACAGCACATAGTTCTGTGCATCTGCCCCGGTCAAAAGCAAGCCCGTGAGCAAGACCTGATGTCCTGTCCCCACGCTAGCGTTGGCAAAAGTACCCTGCAAAGCGCCACCCAAGTTCAACACATCACCTGGAACGGTTCCCAACATGCCTGGCGTTCCCGACAGCGTTGCGGCAGTGCTCCCGTCATAAGGCTTGCTGTTGACGGTCAATCCTGAAATCGTCAACAACCTGGGGGTAATGTTTGCTGTGCTGATAGCGGTACTGCTTTGAAGGCTGTAGTTGCCCGCATCTGTACCACTGAGGCTGATGCCCGTCACGTTCACCGTCTTGCCCGTGCCCACATTCTTGTCCGCAAACGCAGCGCTCTGGCTGAACGTCACCACATCGCTGCCGATCACATCGCTGGTACTGCCAGAAACCGTCGCGGCAGTCGTTGCGTCATAAACCTTGTTGCTGGCCGTGTAGGCCAAGGTCAAGGCTTTGGCGGAGATGTCAGCCGTCAAGCCACTGGCTTGCACCAGTGTGTAGTTTCCAGCATCCGTACCCGACAAGGTATAGCCCGTGGTGATGGCTTTGGCGGTGCCCACGTTCTTGTTGGCAAACGTGGCATTGGCCCCCGACAAGTTCACGCTGTCGCTGCCCAATGCAGCCACGGTGCCACCGCTTACCGTTGCGGCCGTGGTGGCGTCGTACACCTTGTTGCTGGCACTCGCACCCGTCACGCTCAAGCTGGCGCGGCTGATGTCTGCGGTGGTGCTGGCTGTGGTGTTTTGCAGGCTGTAGTTGCCTGCATCGGTACCTGCCAAGCTGATGCCCGTCACGTTCACCGTCTTGCCCGTGCCCACATTCTTGTCCGCAAACGCCGCGCTCTGACTGAACGTCACCACGTCACTGCCAATCACGTCGCTGGAACTACCCGAAACAGTGGCAGCGGTCGTTGCGTCGTACACCTTGTTGCTGGCCGTGTAGGCCAAAGTCAAGGCTTTGGCAGTGATATCGGCCGTTGCAGACAAACCACCCACGCTGTAGTTGCCGGCATCGGCCCCGCTCAAGCTCAAACCAGACACCTGAACACTCTTCGCTGCACCCACGTTTTTGTCTGCAAACATAGCACTGGCCGTTCCACTGACGCTCACCGTATCGCTGCCTAAAACGCCCGTAAGACTTGCAGTCCCAGTCAGTGTCGCTGCAGTAGTTCCGTCATATACGCGGTTGGCGGCCGTCAGCCCGCCAATGCTCAAGGCAAAAGGCGTGATGTTGGCTGTGGCTGTGGTCGTGCTGTTTTGCAGGCTGTAATTACCCGCATCGGTGCCCGCCAGGCTGATGCCCGTCACGTTGATGGTTTTACCTGTCCCCACGTTTTTATCGACGAACGCAGCGCTTTGGTTGTATGTCACCACGTCGCCAACGACCACATCACTGGAGCCGCCCGTCACCGAGGCAATAGTGCCTGCGTCATAGACTTTGCTGCTGCCCGTGAAACTGGCCGTCAGGGCTTTGGGTGTGATGTTGGCCGTCAAACCACTGGCTTGTACCAGGTTGTAGTTACCGGCATCGGTGCCTGACAAGGTGTAAGCCGTCGTCACGGCCTTGGCCGTGCCCACATTCTTGTCGACAAAGTTGGCATTGGCCGCCGTGGACAGAGAAACCACATCCCCCGCCAGAGCCGTCACCGCGCCCCCCGAAACCGCCGCGGTGGTGGTGCCGTCATAAACCTTGTTGCTTGCACTCGCGCCCGTCACCTGCAATTGGGCGCGTGCAATGTCAGCATAGGCCGTTGTGCCCGACAGCGAATAATCACTGGAAGCACTGCCTGTGATGCTGCCCCAGACCGAAACTGCGCGCTGGGTCCCTGCGTCTTTCAGTTGGAAAGCCGCACCCACTGTGCTGGTGTCCAGACTGACCTGGCCAATATCTGACGTCACAATATTGCCCAACACCCCATAACCTGTCACGGTGGCGTTGGTGGAGGTGTCGTAAGTTCGGTTTTGAACGGTTGCGCCAGTCCAAGTCAACTCGCGCACATCCACCTTGCCCTCAGCCAGCAAAGCGCCGCCGAATGCATAGTTGGCCGCATCTGCGCCACTCAAGGTGACCCCAGTAAAGGTGGCCAACTTGCCGTTGCCCGCATGGGCATCGGCATAGCTGCCTGTGGCATTGCGGGCATCCAGCGCCACCACATCACCGTTCAATCGGTTATCAATGTTGGCCAACGATTGCAACGTAGCATTTGTGGTGCCGTCATAGGTGCGGCGCACCGTGCTGGATCCGGCATCCGCCCTGCCCGATTGGCTATCTGACAAATCTACTGCCAGGCGACTGATCGCCATATTGCCTGCAGAGAAACTGCTCGCGCTGAAATTGTTTCCTCCCAGAATCTGGAAGCCTGCGCCGGTGATGGTGTGATTCCCCGCGCGGTAATACCCCGCGCCACTGGTGCCTGCCCCCGTAGCGGTGATGGTGAAACTGGCGGTGGTGCCCAAACCATCATCCACGGTGTAAACCCCGTTGCTTTGGGCCACAGACAGTGTGCGCAGTGCAGCACCGCTCGAAGAATAGTATTTGGCACTGCTCACGGCAAAGGTTGGCGTTGAGCCGTAAACCGCATTGACGTTCCCGAACTGAATCACCAACTGATCCGCCGGTGCGACCGTGAAAGTACCAGTGACCGGCGTGACGATGTAGTTGGCTGCACTCGCAGTGGGAGTCATGACATAGTTGCCTGCAGACTCGCCAGCTACGCGACTCACACTCACGCCTGTCAGAACACTGCTGGTTTCAGCGCCGACAAAGCCGCTGTAAACCGCCTGGAGTGAGGGATCCGAATCAGAAAATGCTTTGGTGGCATTTTGCGCAGTCATCGTCAGCGCAGCCTTGGCGATGTTGGCCGTGGTCGTGGCGGTCGAGGCACTCAACACATAGTTGCTGGCCAAGCCACCACTGCTGCCATCGGCCAAGCTGTAGCCAATGGCCGTGACCGTTTTTCCGTTACCCGCGTTGGCATTGCTGAAGGTCGCGCTGCCCGGATTGAGGATCAGCGTTTCGGCGCCCACCCCTGTGCTGACACTGCCCCATTGGGTCACTGTGACGGCATCGGTCGAATCGTAGGTTTTGTCGCTTGCTGCAAGGCCTGTGATCGTGACACTCTTTGGAGTGATGTTGGCACTCAAACTTGGCTGTGCCAACACATAGTTGGCGGCATCGCCACCCGACAAGCTATAGCTTGTGGTGACCGTCTTGGCACTGCCCGCATTTTTGTCGGAAAACGCTGCGCTGCCTGCCAGCAGCGTCAAACTGTCACCGCCCAATGCGGTCACACTGCCGCCGCTGACGGTGGCGCTGTCTGAACCGTCATACGTCTTGTTGGCAGCGCTGGCACCGGTCACGTTCAAGGTGGCTGGCGTGATGTTGGCTGACATGCTGGTGGGCTGCACCAAGGTGTAGTTGCCCGCATCCGTGCCCGACAGGGTGTAGGCCGTCGTCACCGTTTTTCCCGTGCCCACGTTTTTGTTGGCAAACGTGGCATTGGCCCCCGACAAGGTCACGCTGTCGCTGCCCAAGGCAGCCACGGCGCCACCGCTCACCGTTGCGGTTGTAGTGGCGTCGTACACCTTGTTGCTGGCGCTCGCACCCGTCACGCTCAAGCTGGCGCGGCTGATATCCGCTGTGGTGCTGGCGGTGGTGTTTTGCAGGCTGTAGTTGCCCGCATCCGCACCGCTCAGGCTGATGCTCGTCACGTTCACCGTCTGGCCCGTCCCCACGTTCTTGTTCGCAAACACGGCACTCTGGCTGAACGTCACCACATCGCTGCCAAGCACATCACTGGAACTGCCCGAGACCGTGGCAGCGGTCGTGGCGTCATACACCTTGTTGCTGGCGGTGTAAGCCACCGTCAAGGCCTTGGCCGTGATGTCGGCTGTGGCCGACAAAGCGCCCACCGTGTAGTTGGCGGCATCCGCGCCACTCAAATTCAAGCCACTGACCAAGATCGCTTTGTTTGTGCCCACGTTTTTGTCGGCAAACGCGCCCACTGCCGAACCGGCCACACTGACGCTGTCAGAGCCAAGCACCCCACCCAAGCTGGCACTGCCAGACAGTGTGGCCAAGGTCAAGCCGTCATACACCTTGTTGGCCGCAGTGATGCCACTGATGCTCAGCGCATAAGGGGTGATGTTCGCCGTGCTTGTGGCGGAGGTGTTTTGCAGGCTGTAGTTGCCTGCATCTGCACCGCTCAGGCTGATGCTCGTCACGTTCACCGTCTTGCCCGTGCCCACGTTCTTGTCACCGAACGCTGCACTCTGGCTGAACGTCACCGCATCGCTGCCGATCACATCACTGGAGCTGCCCGCAACCGTCGCACCGGTCAACGCGTCATACACCTTATTGCTGGCCGTATAAGCGGCCGTCAAGGCTTTGGCGGTGATGTCGGCCGTCAATCCACTGGCTTGCACCAGTGTGTAGTTGGCTGCGTCCGTCCCCGACAGGGTGTAGGCCGTCGTCACCGTTTTTCCGGTGCCCACGTTCTTGTTGGCAAACGTGGCGTTGGCCCCCGACAAGGTCACGCTGTCGCTGCCCAAGGCCGTCACGGCACCACCGCCCACGGTTGCAGCCGTGGTGGCGTCGTACACCTTGTTGCTGGCACTTGCACCTGTCACGCTCAAGCTGGCACGGCTGATGTCTGCCGTGGTGCTGGCGGTGGTGTTTTGCAGGCTGTAGTTGCCTGCGTCAGCACCGCCCAAGCTGATGCCCGTCACGTTCACCGTTTTGCCTGTGCCTGCGTTCTTGTTGACAAATACAGCACTCTGGTTGAAGGTCACCACATCGCTGCCGATCACGTCGCTGGAACTGCCCAAGACCGTGGCAGCGGTCGTCGCGTCGTACACCTTGTTGCTGGCCGTGTAGGCTGCCGTCAATGCCTTAGCGGTGATGTTGGCCGTGGTCGTTGCGGTGCTGCTTTGCAGGCTGTAGTTGCCTGCATCTGTACCACTGAGGCTGATGCCCGTCACGTTCACCGTTTTGCCCGTGCCCACGTTCTTGTTGGCAAACGCTGCACTTTGGCTGAAGGTCACCACATCACTGCCAATCACATCGCTAGAAGCACCTGCAACCGTCGCACCGGTCAGCGCGTCGTAGACCTTGTTGCTGGCCGTGTAGGCCGCCGTCAAGGCCTTGGCCGTGATGTTGGCCGTGGTACTGGCTGTGGTGTTTTGCAGGCTGTAGTTGCCTGCGTCAGTGCCGCCCAAGCTGATGCCCGTCACGTTCACCGTCTTGCCCGTGCCCACGTTCTTGTTGGCAAACGCTGCGCTTTGGCTGAACGTCACCACATCACTGCCAATCACATCACTGGAACTGCCCACAACCGTTGCACCGGTCAGCGCGTCGTACACCTTGTTGCTGCCTGCGTAGGCCGCCGTCAAGGCTTTGGCGGTGATGTTGGCTGTGGTCGTTGCGGTGGTGTTTTGCAAGCTGTAGTTGCCGGCATCGGCACCCGCCAAACTGATGCCTGAAATGTTGATGGTCTTGCCCGTACCCACGTTTTTATCGGTAAACGCAGCGCTCTGGCTGAAGGTCACCACATCACTGCCAATCACATCGCTCGAGCTGCCCGTCACTGTTGCACCGGTCAGCGCGTCATACACCTTGTTGCTGCCGCTGTAACTGGCGGTCAAAGCCTTGGCGGTGATGGCACCAATGTTGCCACTGACCGTGGTGGGCAAACCATAGTTGCTGAGCACGGTGCTGGTGGCGGCAAAATCGCCGCTGCTCAAACTCACAGTGACCAACTTGTTGTTGCCCACGTTCTTGTCGGCAAAGACGCCCGAGGTTTTGGTCACCGTCACATCGGTGCCATCACCGTTGACCCAACCCGTCAAGGTGAAGTTGCCAGCACTCAAGGTTGCAGCCGTTGAACCGTCGTATACCTTGCTGGTGCTGCCCGTCAAGCCGCCCACAATGACCGCCAACCATGCTGGGGTGATGTTGCCTGTCAACGTTTGATTGGCCAGCGAATAGTTGGAAGCCAGACCACCGTTGCTGCCGTTGGCCAGCGTGTATGTGGTCGCCACGTTGATGCTGTTGCCCACGTTGACGCTGGCAAACGTGCCCGCGCCGGTCACAGTTACTGTTTCACTGCCCACAAAGCCGGACAAAGTACCCGCACTGATGGTGGCTGTTGCGGTGCCATCGTATTGCTTGTTGGCCACCGTACTGCCGGTGATGGTCAGGGCTTTGGGGGTGATGTTGGCGGTGGTGGTGGTACTGGAGATGGTGTAGTTTTCTGCATCTGCACCTGTAAGCGATGCACCACTCAGGTTAACGGTGACTGTTTTGCCAACGCCTGCGTTCGCATCAGCGAATGCAGCGGCGCCAACCACCGGAGTCCCTGAAATTTGGACATCGTCCGCACTGACGCCATAGCTGGAGTTGTAGTTACTCTGCAAAATACCCGACAGGGTCACAGAACCTGAAATGCTTGCATTCGTATTACCATCGTAAGTCTTGTTGGCTGCCTGCAATCCTCCGACGAGTGACCTTGGCGTAATCGTTCCTGGAATATAGGAACGTCCAAGTTGAATGTTGTAATCGGAGGCTAAATAACTAGAGCCCTGAGGCACGGCCAAAGATAAAGTAGGCCAGGAATTGCTCTGTACCTGCAACCAAGCAGCGCCGTTGCCTGTGCTGTGTCCAGAAACCAATGCAGTAGGCCCATTGGGGCCATACGATTGACCAGACCAAACATAATCACTCTGATAGACGCCGTACAGCTGAGAGGTATCGAAGGTCAACTGATCGGGGGCTGCCGCTTGCCCCGTGGTTGGAGTAAATTGCCAATTGAAGTTGGCTGGCGCAGCATCGGTTCCGTCATACACCTTGGTAGCAGAACCTGAAAGATCCACACGGTACTGGAACGGGCTTATTTGACCCGCACCAGTGTACGTAGTCGTCCCAGGCTGCAGACTATTTTGGTTCCCATATCCAAATACTGGTTTGCCCCCCGTAGCTACGCTGGTCCGAACTCCACCATTACCCACCGTAACCACAATATCTTTCATTGCTGGCGACCATGGGTTATTGGGGTCGATTTCAACGTGACTATCCAAGTATGCAGCACTGACATCTGCCACATCACCGCCCATCAGACCAGAAATGGTATATGCCGCCCCCAAGGCAGTGGTCCCATCGTAAGTTTTGAAATCACTTGGCGTTGGCACCGTCAATGTAGGCGCAATTGCAAACACCACACCATTGGTATTGGCCCCTAAGGTTGAGCGACCAGTCAGTGTCTGACCAAAGGTTTTGCCATATTCCTTGAAGTCGAATCCCAGGTTACTGCCTAAGCTGCTGGTGGCAGGGTCATTGGCGTACACCGTCCAACGTGCGGTGCCGGTGTTAAAAGGTGCTGCTGTGGCGTTATTGATGAAACTGCCGGCGGACACAATGGTCAGTTCGCCGTTATCGGTGGTGATGCGGCCCAAACTGCCAATGGTGATGGCGCCGGTCGAATCATTGGTCTGTAAAGTCAATGCACCGCCATTACCGCTCGAATTGTTCACCACAATGGGTGAGAAAACATTGATGTTTTTGGTGGCCTGCAACGTCAAGTTGGTGCCCGTGTTGAGCACCGCCTCAATGGTCATCGGGCGCATATTGACCTTGCGCGTCCCGTAATCCGAGTAGGCGAGCCCACTGTTCACCAACTGCACAGGCTGAACCACTTCGACTCGACCAACCTCACTGCCCGTGGACAAAATCGCGCCAGTCTGCCCCTCTGCAGAAATATAGGGCACAGCGCTTTGCCCGCTGATTGACGAGAAGAAGGAGTTGACATCCGACACATCGCCTTTGAGGGCATTGGTCACACTGTCGCCCAGCGTTACCGCACCAAACACCGTACGCGATGCAGCACCCGAACCAAAGTCAGGGCTGTAGGTCACAAACACATCGTTGCCCAGATAACCAAACCCGCCGGAGCTGACCTTGTCGCCCACAGAAGTGCCTACAAAACTGTTGCTGGCATCCACGGTGAGTGTGCCTTTGAGCGTGTTGGCAAGACCATTGGTGTTGGCCAACAATGTGGCGGCGCCGCGTGTACCGTTCCAAAGAGGACTGCCAATCAATACTTTGCTGTCATTCAAGCTGTTGGTGAACATGGTGATTTGTCCACCCAGGGCATTACCTGATGCCCCGACCAAACTGGTGGTGCTGGATATGGCCCCACTGACAGCGGTACCGTTTGGCACATAGGTGATCGCACCTTCCTGGTTACTGCCCCAGGTGGGTGTCATGACGGCATAACCCGCCCCCAGTTGCACCACAGACGCATTGCTGGCGTTGAACACGCCCGTGGCCGTGCTTGTATTGACCAGACTGTTGCTGGTCCCCAGCACACCAACAGGTGCTGCACTGCGATTGAACACCGTCATGGCCCCCAGGTCACTGGCAAAGTGAGCGCTGGTCAGCGCGTACCAACCGCTGCCCAGACTCTTGAACATGGGCGCAATGTCTGAATAGGTGGGGGTAAAGTTTGAGTCGTAAACAACGCTGCGCAACACATCGTCCAGACCCAGGCGATCTCCGGCACTGGCTCCCACCAAGCTGTTGCTGGCTCCCACCACACCTGTGGGCAAAGTGGCTGCGGTGTTGATCCAGGTGATGGCTCCGGCAGCCGTAGCGTCAGACGCACTGGCTTTCCAGTTGGCCGTGCGCATGGCAAAGTAACCGCCCCCCAAGTCGCGGAACAGATCGCTTGTGGCTAAGGCAATGCCGTAGTCTGCAACGCCCACCCTGTCACCGGCACTGCGTCCCACCAAACTGTTGGCCGAGCCCAAGGTCCCCAGCAAGTCACCCGAAGCGGCATTGAACAAGGTGACTGCACCTTTGCTGCCACCCCACGCCGAAGAAATCAAGGCAGAAATACCGCTGCTACCAACAGTCACGACACCATCACTGCCGACACGGTCACCTGAGGTTGAGCCCAAAAAACTGGTGCTGGTGGTGATGCTGCCTTGCAAACGCGCAGAGGCAGTGTTGCTGTCCACAACGGTCACCGCACCCAAGCCACCGTTCCAATCAGGGCTCAAAACGGCGTAACGGTTGTTGCCCAATGCGGCAATACCCGCCCCCAGGTGATCACCCGCACTGCCCAAAAGTGCATTGGCAGATGTCAACGTTGGAATGGTGGAACTGTTGGCATTGATAACAGTTACCGCCCCTTCAGTGGCGTTGGCCCCATAGTTGGGTATACCGACCACGAAGCGTCCACTTCCAAGGCTGCCAAAATTTACAGAACCAGGATTTTGCAATGAGAACGTATTGGAGGATGTGACCTGACCAGAGGGTATATTGGTGCTGCTACCCCAAATAATGTACGGATCACCAGACCAATTGTTTGCGGATGGGTTCAACCATGGTGACGAAATGACCCAGGCGCCACCACCCAAGTCAGTGATGCTGGGACCACCGTATTGGGTCGTTCGCAATCCCGAGTATTGAGTTGAGTCATAAAGCCCCACGCTGCCCGCACCAGGCCCAGCAACCCCCACGACACCAGTACCAGCGACACCATAGGCTGCAAAACCTGTGCCTTGTGAGGAAGCCACATCTTTGCCCAGAACAACATACGAACCATCTGACAAGACCTTGACATCGCCAATCGCGTAGACCCCCCCGGCGGCATTGGCATTGGAGCGCCCAAGCAGGCTGTTGGCTGAACTTAGCACTCCAGTCACCGGTGATGATGCCCCCATGTAGGTCAGACCACCAAGGTCAACCGTTCCCCCTTGGTTGGTCCATTGGGTAAACCCACGCGTATAAGCCGACTTCGCCAGAAAATAGCCGCCACCTGTCTCCGTGATACTAGTCCCAACCTTATCCCCCGCTTGACTACCGATCAAACTGTTGAACGATGTGACTGAAGAGAGCGAGCCAGTAAACGTCGAATAGAAACTGCCCGAATAGGGAACGACACGCACATAGCCTTTGTTTCCGCTCCAGGCATCATTTGCAATGACCAAATCACCTGTAGAAAGTTGAGTAATGCTCCCCACGCTATCGGGCACCAAGAGCGCATTGCTGGACGACACCAGCCCTGAAATACCGTTGGTGGCAGCGTTCAGATCGATAGGGACAATTTTGGTTCTCGCACCATCCAAGGTCAGGATGTAATTGGCGTTAGCCAAATTGCCGATTTGCACAACACCGACGCCGGCACGTCCATCCTGGCGCATGGTCAAGCCATAGTTGTCACCTGCAGAGGCACCCACCAAGCTATTGGCTGAACCCAAGGTCCCGACCAGGGCACCTGCATCAATGCGTGTAGGACTGATAAAGGTCACGCCACCTCTGTTGGCATTCCATTGCGGGCTGCCCATGATCCAGTTGCCATTGCCCAAACTGGTCAAAGTGCGACTAACGTAGGGTTCCGTATCTTGGGTATTGCGACTGTCTCGCAGGTCATCGGATGCAAAAAAGCCAATCGAATCCCCGCGAGTCGAGACCACCCAAGTATTGGATTGAGAGGATGGACTTGGATCTGTTGCAGGCGCAGTACCCGCTGTTGAACCCACCAACGAATTTGCCGCACTGACTGTGCCGGTTGCCAGGCTGGTGCCTGCCACATCTGCTTTGAAAAAGTGCCAAGCACCTTTCTGCAAAATGAAAGCATCCAGCCCGGTCATATCAGTGCGAATGGTGGCCCCGTAGTACCCACCACCCAAGTCATACAAATTGCCAAATCCTTTGCCGAACCCCGATGGCCAGGTCAAATTCCCCCACCCTTGGCCACCCCAAATTCCCCCAGGCAGGACCGGTCAGATTATGACGACTCGGGGGTGATGGCGATGCGAGCGGCGGCCTCTTTGAGGCGGTAGCTC
>JACCDX010508431.1_pt1 | contig 34773 bp, 23 predicted proteins | sample 7449681 | NCBI WGS metagenome assembly JACCDX01 (sample SAMN15323450, study PRJNA562643) | freshwater metagenome | isolation source: river surface water | place: USA:Blue River Watershed | collected 2017-08-18
TCGTGCCCGCCACCGCCGTGCCCACGGTGGCCGATCCCGTGGCGCTGCTGCCCGTGCCCGACGTGGTGGTGCTGGCCGCCGTCGCACCGCCGATGCCACCGGTCTTGATCAGCAAATCAAACTGGTCGGCCGCGTTCACACGCCCCCCTGCGCCCAGCGCCTTGCTCAGGCTCAGCGACGGCGCTTGGGCGGTGTTGGTCAGCTCGCAGGCAATGTCGTCGCCCGCCACCAGCGGACCGAACCAGACACCCACGCCCCCAACCGCCCCCCCCAAGGCGCTGACATCGGTACCCCCATTGGCCACGCTCAAGGCGTTTTGACAGCTGAGTTTGGCGTCCTTGTATTGCACCAGCTTGGAGGCACTGCCCGGCGCCATCGCTTCGACCACAGAGTAGCGCTGGCCGATCGCCGCCGTGACGCTCGTGGTCGAATTGGACAGAGCGGTGCCACTGCCCATTGTGGTGGTGCTGCCCACTGTCTGTGCATCAGACTCGCGGAGAATCTGGAGCACGAACTGGTCGCTGTCGCTGATGCGTGCACCGCCGAGCAGCTTGGTCAAGCGGACACGCGGTGCCTTGGGTATGTTGGTGAGGGTACAAGCGATCTGCGCGCCTTGCACCGGCGTGATCGCGGCCCCCACGAGCGGGTCATAGGTCTGCCCGTTGGGCAGACCCGTCTGAAGGCCCGCGCTGTCGGTACAGGTCAAGGTGCTGGTGTACTGGGACAATCGCGTCCCAGCCGCACCCGTTTCAGTGAGGGTGTAAACAGTGCCTGCCACCGCCGGGTTCAGAGCAGCGACGCCGCTGACCGCCGAACCTGTTCCCGAGGTCGTCACGTTCGCCACCGTGTTGCCATTGACGCCGCCGGTCTTGATGGCCAGCGCGAACTGATCGCCTGCGACCGCACGCCCCGCACCGCCCAGCGACTTGCTCAAAGTGATGCTGGGGTTGTTGGGCGTCACCGGGTTGGTGGTGGAACCAGGGCAGCTGTACGGGTTGGTGCAGTTGGCTGAATCCGGGTTATAGACATACGCCGTGTTGGTGACCGAACTGCCCGTGCTGTTGGCCACCGAGATGGGGACATTGATGTTGATCGTGCCGCTGCTGCCTGCGGGGAGGTAGCAGCCATTGAGGCTGCTTGCTCCCGCCCCCGGACAGCCGTACAGATAGCCCCCGCTCGCCGTGATGGCCCCCGAGGTGGTGATGCCTGCGGGCAAAGTGTCGTAGATGTAAGTGGGCGAGGTCGTCGCCGCGCTGCTGATGCTGACCGAAATGGTGTAGTACTGACCCACCGCACCGGCCTTCAGGTTGTAGGGCGTGGCCGATTTGGAGACCGACAAAGTCGAGCGAACATAGCTGAAACCTTCCAGCCAGAAATAGCCCTCGATGGGAGAGACCGCCGCGTCTTCAAACGTCGGATTGCACTGGTTGAAATCGATGTATGGCCTGTAGGGCGCGCAAAAGAAGCTGCTACAACCACCGACTTTGACCGATCCCAATGTGACGCTGGCGCCATCCACATAGCCCGATTGACCTGCGTAGCTGCTGCCATGGCCGGTGCTGGCGATGGTCACCCCATTGACCGTCATGTTGCTGTCCCAATCCGAATTCCCGTTGGGTTGGAAATGGACGATCACCTTGTCGTAGTTGGCCCGGTCTTGCCAGCAGATATTGCCCCGGTTGATCAGCGTTTGCGCCTCGCTCGGCACAGAAAAAACGGCCATCCAGGCCAGCACACCGGCAGAAAAAATCCCAGAGAATTTCTTGCCCAAAAATCGCCGCGTGAGATGGCCAAAATGAGACAACGCGGATTGGAAAATGTTGTTCATGGTGATGGGGGCTGTGCTGTCAACGTCCGCTCGGACGCTCAATGGGGCATGGCCGACTTGTTGGTCGCCAATCCTAAGCCCACTTCGTCGAACTTCATGCGAACCCGCAGGTACAGACCTTTGCTGGTGTATTCGCCGGCCGTGAGGTCGCGATCGGACAAGCCGGTGAAGTTGTAGCCCACCGACAGCCACAGATCCTTCATGGCCTGGTAACCCACTTCGACGCCCCAGGCGCGCTGGGTGGCGCCTGCCCCGTGCATCAGGCTGCCCTGAATGCCCCAGTCCCAATCGGCACTCAGGTCCTGAATCCAGCGCGCAGACACCAACTGGGCCGAATAGCTGCTGGAAATGCCCGCATCGTTGAGCTGGGAGCGCTTGGCGGCCACACGGCCGGCGAAATACTGACCGCGGCGCGGGTTGACATTCAGGTGCATCGACACGATGTCGGCCACATAGTCGCCGTTGAGGCCGGCGTTGGCACCGAAGGCGTTGCCACTGATGCTTCCCACCGCGGCCGTGGAGCCGGTGCCGCTTTCGGTCTTGCGCTCGTAGCGGGTCAGCAGGTTCCAGACATCCTGGCCAACCGGGCGGTAGGCCAGGCCGATCTGGCTGCGGCTGAGGATGCGGTCGACACCCGCCTGGGTGCCCCTGCCGCGGCTGGCGTTGTAGATGTTGCGCGTCAGCAGGCTCCAGTCCTGGTCCAGGCGCAGGCCCAGGCCGAAGCTGGCCAGCACCGTGTGCACGTCGCTGCCGTTGCGGCCCTCGAGGATGCCACTGCCGCGGATGCCGTCGTTGCTGTACTCGAGGCCGGTGATGAGCGCAGTGGAATCGCCCGCGCCCGCCACGGTGCTGCCGCTGCTGGACATGCCCACGGCCTTGGTTTTCTCCAGGCCGATGGTGCCTCGCCAGTGGTCGCTGAGCTTGATGGTGTTGCGCACACCGGAGGCCGCCTGCGAACCGCGGCCCGCGGTGGCGTCGGCCAGGCGGAACTCGTTGTAAACACGACCGCCCTCCATGTAATTGCTCTCGACACCGAAGATGCCCACGTTGCGCGTGGTCATCAGGGTGCTTTGTTCATAGAGACTGGAGTCGAATTCGTAACGACCATACAGGCGGGTCTTGTCGTTGAGCGCATATTGCCCCCCCACCGCCGCCACCCGACCGTGGTTGTCGGGGGCAATGCTTTGCTCGGCCTCGAGGAAAACCTGGGCCTGGGGCACATTGGGGATGTTGGCCGTGAGCCGACCGCGAACCGTGCGAATGTCCTTGAGGCCGGCATCGGCCGTGGCGATGTTGGCCGCCGCGCCCAGCTGGGTCACTGCATTGCCCACCTGCCCGTTTGCGGCTGCGCCGGTGGTGGACACCGAGCCGAAGTTGAACAGCGAATTGGCCTGGTTGGCGCCACCCGAGACCACACGCACACCCAGCTCGCCAGTCAGGTGGTCATTGAGCTTCTTGAGCACTCCGGCGTTGACGCTCTGGCGGGTGGTGCCGCTGGCGCTGTCCTGGCTGTGCGTGACTTCGCCGCGCAGGGCCGTGGTTTTGTCAAGGCGGTATTCGGCCCGCGCATTCGCTTCGGTGCGGCCTGCGGCGAAGCCGGCATCGGGGTTGTCGAAACGCGCGTCAGAGTGGGCCACATGGGCCGATGCGCCCCAGCGCTCATTGTCGTGGCGGATTTCCACACGGCCGGCCGCGCCACTGCCTTGCAGGTCGGTGCGGGTCTGAACCCATTCGGCCGCCACCGCGGTGTGGGCGTCCAGGCGCGCCAGCGCCGTCACGGCGGTCAGGTCGCGCTTGGCTTCAGGGTTCTGATCGGTGTTGGCCACGATGCCCAGCTGCAGCTGCTCGTTCACCTTGAACTGGGCGTCGACGCCGGCGACCGTGTACTTGGGCCCGCCCTCATCGGTTTCGTAGGTCACGCGCAAGGACTGGGGGTGGAAGTCGGGGCTGAGCGAAGGAATGGCGCGCGTGAACAGGATGCGGCGTGTCAGCGGCTCAAAGGTGTAGTCCACAAAGCGCGCCAGGGCCGTGCGCGAGAGGATCACATTGGGCTGGTTGCGGTCGCGCACCACGATCTCCAGCTGTTCGCTGTTGAAGAGCACTTCGCCACTCGCGCCGGCCAGATAGAAGGGCCCCGAAGTGCCGTTGGCAGAGAACTCCTCGACCTGTTTTTTCTGCGAGGTTCGCGAAACGTAGCTGGTCACGCGCTCATTGTCGGTCTGGTAGACGTGGCGGATGCCATTGAGCGTGCGGTTGACCTGGCTCAGACGCCGCACTTCCTGGCTGCTGGCCGTGATGAAGTCGCCATAAAGCAGGAAAGAACGGTCCTTGTCGATGCGGACATACAGGCGCCCCGAGCTTTGCGCATCAAAGCCCTTGCCCGAAGCATCACCGTAGACGGGATAGAACTCGTCCGGACGGATCTGGCGGAACAGGCGCTCCCGGCTGGACTTGGCCGTGTCCAGCGAGGCCGTCAGCAGGTATTCGCCCTTGATCGCACCCTTGAGGAAGAAGGCCGCGCGACCGCCCAGGCGGGGGTCCTCGCCATCTTTGCTCAGGGAAGAGAGCTCCTGCTCGAACGCTGCGCCGGCAGGCGCCTGGTCCAGTGCCAGACTGCCGCGCTTGGACAAGTCCAGCGTGCCCTCGACAATGCCCACCGCCAGCATGGGCCGCAGCTCGGGCAGCAAGCTCAGGCGCGCCTCCTTCATGAAGGAAGATGCCGTGACGCGGATGCGCAGGTCGCCCGGCGTGCCCGGCGCAATCAGTTTGAACTCGCCCTGCCCTCCCTCGAGGAAGGTCTGCAGACCAGGCTCATCGGGGTTGAGGTCCTGCGCCTGCCAAACGCCACCGCTGGCCTCCAGGGTCAGCTGGGTGCGTGCGGTCACGACCACGCCCTGGGCGTCGGTCAGACGGACCTGCACCGGGATCGCGGTTTTCAGATCGGCACGCGCCTGGGCCGGCACCCGCAGATGCACCGCGCCGAGCTTGTCGGGCGCGGTCAAAGTGATCTCAATGGGCTGGGCGCGGCGGATGCCGAATTCATCGTGGACCTCCATGCGCAAGCGGTTCTTGCCGGGCTGCAATTGCACGCCGATGTATTCCCAGGCCGTGGCCGACGTTTTGGGCAAGGTCGCGCGCTTGCCCACACGTTTGAGGTCCAGCAGCTGCTCGTTGATCCACAGGCGCAGCTGGGCGCCGGCCGGGCCTTTGAGCCGCACATTGAGGTTTTGCGAAGGCAGCGTATCGCCGTCCTTGAGGTCAAGGATGGCGGGCGTGTTGTCCAGATCGGGCAAGAGTTTTTCCAGCTCGATGATGCCGGGGGCCAGCACCGGCAGAGCGGTGCCGAAAGGATCGCGGGTCAGGTCCTGCACCGGCGCGGCCACCGACTTGGCCGGTGCAGATGGCTGCGCGCCCGGACCTTGCGCCGCCGTCGACAAGGAGCCGCCAAAACCGCCCGAGACGCCACCCGACAGGAAGCTCGATCCCGCGCCGCCGGTCCCCACCGGGCCGCCCGAAGCCACTGGGCCAGAAGGCAGGGCGATCAGGGCGCCCCCCGTGGGCGTGGGTGTCAGCAGGCCTGCAGCCACCCCCACACTGCCGCTGGCCGGCAGCCCACGCGGATCGGCCGCGGCGGCCACTGCCCCTTTGGGGTCGATGCGCACGCGCACATCGGACTCCATCTGGGTGTCAAGCAGCTTTTGCGCGGCGGTGCGGCGAGCATTGACTTCAGCCAGGGTCTGCGCATCGTCACAGCCTGAAACGGGGAAATCGGCCTTGTGGAATTCGCCTTTCTTCACATCGGCAAAACGGCTGGCCGGGTTGCCCGAATTGCGGTTGTCCAGCAGCACCACCCTGGCCCCCTTGGGCAGCGTGGTTTCATCCAGCCGCACCACATGGGTTTGCGGCCGCAGGCCATAGAGGCTCCATTTGCCGTTGGCATCGGTCACGGCGAAGGTGCCATCCTCAAGCCACAGGCGCACACCGGGCACACCCAAAGTGTCATCGTCGGCGCCCGGCTTCTTGCACTGCATATAGACCTTGCCGAAGAGGAAGGCCTTGTCAGAGAAAACGCCCGCGTCCACCCGCACCGTGGCGCTGGCCAGGTTGGACTGCATCCCACCGCCCAGCGCCAGGGCGCGGTTGGTCGCGTTGGCGTCGAGCTGAGCGCCCACGCCCACGCGCACGCGGTAACGCAACACTGCGGAGGCTTCGGCCGCAAGGTCCTGACTGCTGAAACGCCAAGCCAGTTGGGGGCCTTGCCCGCCGCTGGGGTCGGCCGCAGCCGCGCCGTTGAAACGGCTGCTGCCGGGCACGTAGGCAAAGCCCGCCGGCAGCTGGTCGTCAAAGCCCAGGCCGCTGAGCAGCGCGCCCGACTTGTTGGTCAGCGTGAGTGTGTAGTCGAGGAAATCGCCGAACTCCACGCGCTGCTGGTTCGCCTCTTTTTTGAGAACCAGACCATTGACGCGCCCCGAGTCGAGCGGGATGTGCGCATTGGTCACACCACAAACACTGCCCTGGCCATCACCGCCAGAGAGGTATTCAAGGTAATAGGTCGTGGGTTCGCCACTGCGCGGCGGCGCGATGTTGGGCACCACGGCACCGCAGCCGGTGTAAGTGCCCGCGGTGGGCCGGATGGTTTCGGAAGGAAAGACATAGGCCGAATTGACCGGCGGCTCCACGCGGATGCGGTAGGTGCACAGGCTGTTGACCGGTGGGGAAAGCAGGTGCAGGTTCCAGGCACCGCTGGCATCGGTCACGGTGGACACGCTGCCGTCCTGAAGATAGGTGTACCGACCTGGAATGCTGCCGCCGAGGATTTCGCTGGGCAGGATCGGGCCTGGGGTGCCACTTTGGCACGAGACACGGCTCATGTAGACGGTGGCTCCAGCGATCCCCGTTCGCGTACTGGCGTCATACACGGTACCGGCAGGGTCCACCAGGAAGGTGGGCACCGAGGACGCATCGGCCGAGACCGTGGCGGCCAACACCTGGCCCGGGGTCAGGTTGATTGTGTTTTGCGAGAAAGCGGCTGCCCACACCTTGTTGGTGACACGCACTTCCGAACCCTGGGGCAGGCTTTTGAGCGTGACACGCACCGTGAAGCTGACTTCTTCGGTCTGGCCAGGCAGCAGCGGGCGTGTGCCATCGACCGCCGTCAGCGCGATCTCGGTCGGAAACTGGAAGTCGCTCGTGCTGGTGATCTTGCTGCGGTCGCAGGCAATGCCCGCCCCGCCCGTGAAATTGGTAGAAGGGACCAGGTAACCGTTCTTCGTGCGAACGGGCTCGGTGATGGCCCAGGAGGCGACCTTGCCGGTGCTCAGATCCATCTCGAAAGTGCAGTTGAGGTTGTTGATGACGCGCACGAAAGGCGCCTCCACGGCGCTGGTGTTGGTCACAAAGTAAGTCAGCGGGATGTCGTAGACCCCGCTGGTCACGCGTTTCGGTACGTCAATGAACTGAGCGATCCGGATGGACGGCTGCTGCGTCAAGAAAGAGGTGGGGCTGGTGTTGTTGTTGGGGTTGCCATCGCGGTCAGGGTCCGGGTCGGCGCCATCGACCGAATCGTCCACGATGGGCTGGCCGTCGCTCAGGTCCTGCATCAGGGAGGCCTTGGCCTGAGCGGTGTTGAACACCGCGCCCTGGCGACCCACCGTGTTGATGCGCACGGTGAAGACCACGGTGAATTCGGCATTGGCCGGCAGCACCGCGCCCGCGGTCAGCAGGTTTTTTTGCGAAGCCGTGCCCGTGAAGGCCGTATTGGCAGACGCGACCGTACCGCCCACAGCGCCGTTCGGGTAGGTCACGCGCACCGAGCTGGGCACGATGGTGTACTGACCCTGAGCCGGCGTGGTGGCGGTGGTGTAAGTGCCGAACTGGGTGCTGCCCGTGCCTTCGAGCAGGTCTTCCAGCTGCACGTGGTAGAGCAAAGCGCTGCCGTAGTTCTTGACCCGCAGGCTGAAGGTCACATCCGAGGTGCCGTCGGGCGTGCCGTTGGGGAGGGTGTTGGCGATCGGCATGCTCGCACTTTTGGCCACACCGATGCGGGCCTGCGACAGTGGCGACAGCGTGGTGTTGGACGGGGCCAGGGCCGTCTGGTTGCCGTCGTTGTAATGGGCCTGGGCGGTGTTGAGCACATCGCTGGTGGCGGTGCCAGCCACGCGCACCGCAAAACCCATCTGAACGCTCGCCCCCGCCGACAAGGCAGCGGGTGCCGGCAGGCCAATGGCCACCTCGACGGCACTGGCATCGTCAGCGCCGGTGCGGTAGCTGAACTCGGGATCGCCCTGCAAACGGAACAGACGCAAAGCGCCCGGGTAAGCGGTTTGCAGGCTGCCCGCGATGTACTGCGTGCCGGCGGGCACCGCGTCTCGCAACAAAATCAGCGCGGTCGGTCGGCTGTCGACCAGGATGTTGCCCAGCGCCGGCAGCGTGACCGGGGTGGGCAGCACCGAGCCCGCGCCCACATTGGTGCTCGTCAGGTTGTAATTGATGCGGGTGCCGGCCACCAGCACGCCGTCGATGTTCGCCGTTTTGTAGAGGGACAGGATGGCGGCATTGCCGATGGTGATGATGTCCTGGTTGCGCGCCGTCACGTTCTGGGCTTGGGTGGTGGCCGTCAGGGACAAACAAACCGTGCCCGTGGGCGTGAGGGGCATGGTGCCCTGCACGATCAGGCCTGACGATTCGCCGGGCTGCAGCGTGAGCGCATTGGGCGTGTTCAGGGTGATGGGGCTGTCCGCGGGGTCGACCACGCCGTTGCCGTTGACATCGCGCACCAGGCGCAAACCGGCCAGGGCCACGGGGTTGGCAGGGCAACCCGTCACGCTGGGATCATTGACCAGGTTGAGCAGGTAGGACGAAGAGGCATTGCCCGTGTTTTTGAGCCAATGCACCAGCGAAACCACCATGCCCGGCGGACGTGTCAAGGTCTGGTCCTGGGTGAGGCTCAGGGCCTCGACGGCCAGCACCGTGACCTCGACGGCGTTGGAAACGGTCTCGATCTGGGTGAAGCCCGAGGGCACATAGGTCGCCGAAGCTTCGTTGCGGATGGTGGTGCCTGCCGACGGGGGGTTGGCAGCCACCGCCGCGCTCAGGCCGAGCAAAAGCCAGACCAGCAGGGCCTTGAACCGTTGGACGCTAGCGCATTGACGCAGGATGGTGTTGAAAAATCGCACAGCGAAGAATCCGTTTGGTGCTTCCTGGAGGAAGAACATCCCTACTTTTGAGAACCCTTCGCGCGAACAAAGGCTTGTCAAAAGAAGGGGCCCACCCATGAGATGGGCCCCTTGAATGCTTTTATTTATTTGAATAATTTCTGATGGCAGACCATCACTGGTCGATCTGCACCTGGAAGGTCAGCGTCATCGTCGCGTTCGGTGGCACCGTGGTGGCGCTGCCGCACTGCACGGCGTTGTTCGCTGCGCTGTAGTTGCTGTTCGACATGATCGGGCTGGTACCGATCGAAGTGCACTGGGTCGCAGGTTGAACCGTCGCATGCAGCTTGGTGAAAGCCGGCACCGCGTCGCGGATCGTCAGGTTGCTCACGGCGGCCGTGCCCTCGTTGGTGGCCTTGACGACGTAGACAATGCACTGGCCCGGCTTGGCCGTCAGGTTGGTCTGCACCTGGGTGCCCAGGGCAGCGGTACAGGCGGTGTCGATCGACTGGGTCTTGAGCAGACGGATCTGACCGGTCACGATGGTCGTGGTGGCGGTCGAGCTGGGCGTGCCGCAAGAGCCAGTCGGGAAATTCACCGTGATGGTGGCCTGGTCGGTCGCCCCCACGGCCGCACCAGCGGACGAGAAGATCTTCACCAGGAACTTCTGCGAAGTGCCCACGGCCAGGGGACCGGGCAGACCTGCAGCAGGCACCAGGGTGTCACCCGAGTCCAGCAAACCGTCGTTGTTGACGTCCTGATAGATGGCCGCTTGCCAGCCAGCAGCGATGTCGGCCGGAGGCAGCGTGGCCGTCACGGTGTAGGGGCCGGTACAAGACTGGTTGCCCGTGTTGGTCAGGGTCTGCGGGTAGACAACCGAACCACCCGGGGTGGTCTGGCCGCTGCTGGTGGCCGGGCCGAGGGTGGCCGAGAACACGTTGGCGGCGGTCACCGACACGGCGTCCAGCTTCACGTCCACCACGATGGCGCCGTTAGACGCCGGCACGGTCGACTTGACCTGGAAGTACAGGTTTTGAGACGGTACCAGCGGCTGGCTCGAGGGCACGCTCACACAGGCGGTCAGCTGGATTTGCGTGTTGGCCGGGAGCGAAACGGGCGTGGTGATGCCTGTTGCAGCGGCACAGGCCGTGGAAGCCACATTGCCGACCACAAACTTCACGGTCCAGCCGGCCGGCAGGGTGCCCGGGAAGCTGTTGGAGGTGGAGCTGGCCAGCGTGTAGCTGTTGGCTTGCGTGTCGTTGTTCTTGATGAACAGCGCGAAAGCGGTGGTGCCACCGGGCTGCACGCTGTTGGTGGTCGTCGGCGAGGTGCTGGGGCCTGTGCCCAGGTCACCGCTGGTGCCGGTGGTGCCGGTGGCGGTGTTGGTCAGGTCGACCAGGACGCCGGTGATGGTCGTCAGCACGTCTTTGGTGGCGTCCTTCTGGGTCGGATCGCCCAGCGAGGTGCCGGTCACGGTCAGGGTGTAGGGGCCCGCACCGGTGGGCGCATCCACCGGCAGGATGGCCTTGACCACCACGGTCAGCGACTCTCCGGGCTGGATGGGACCGGTGTCAAAGATGCCGTCGGCATTGGCGTCGGTCAGGGGCGTGGAGCCATCGGCCTTGAAGTACTGGAAGGTGGTGCCCACCGGGAAAGCGGTGCCGCCAGCCGTGCCCGCCGTGGCGGCGAGGATGTTCACGTTGTCGATCGTGTTGCCGGTGTTCCACACCTTGACCGGGAAAGCCACCGTGCCACCGATGGGCGCTGCAGGCAGCGTGGTGGTGTCATTGGGGTCGCTGTTCGGTGTGCCAGCCGTCACGTCCTTGCCGTTGACCGCGGTGGCGGTGCCGGCCGTCGAGCTCAGCGTCAGGCTGTAGGTGCCGGTGGTCGTGTAGGGCGCGCCGTTGGTCGTGCCGATCAGGGAGCCCGGTGTGGTCGCCGTGGCGCCGCTGGCGTCGGACGGGTTGAACTTGGCGCTGTTGGTGGTGGTGGACGTGCCCAGTGCCGCGGTGCTGTTGATCAAGACCACGAAGCTGATGCTGCGCGTCACGTTGACCGGCAGGTTGTTGTCGACGAAGGTCAGCGTCTTCGCATTGCCTGCCGTCGTCACGCCAAAGTCAACACTGGGATTCGCGCCCGAACCTGCGGTTTCGTTCAAGGCGGTGCCCGGGGCATTGCTCCAGACCGCTGAACCCGCCACATAGGTCATGCCCTCGGTCGCGGACCCGGCCGCACCGATCACATCCTGCAGCGCGAAACGGCCAGGTGCCCCACCGGTGTTGGTGTAGGTCATGGTGTAGACCGTGTACTGGCAAGTGGCGGTGGAGCTCAGGCCACTGGACCAGGTCGCAGAACAGGACGTACTCGACGAACGCGGACCGGTGTTCGCCGCCGTCGGCCAGGCGCCGCCGCCCGGAGCGGTCACGCCCGCGCCCGGCTGGGCGATGGTCTTGCTGAGGTTGAAGGCCGCTGCCGTGGTCAGGTTGACGTTGTCCACGTCGGTGACCGTCTGGTTGGCCAGGGCGTACAGGCCCAGCGAAGCGGCGATGGGTTTGGCCGTGACCAGGCCCGAGTTGTAGGGCGTGGTCGGCGTGGTGGCGGTGGCCGACAGCGTGTAGGCCACGACGAAGCCGAACTGGCCGCCGTTGCCCGACACGGTTTGCGCCGGGACGGTACAGGTGCCAGAGGCGGTGGTCACGCTGCACAGCTCGGTGGTGTTGTCGGGCAGACCATCAAAGTTGGAGTCCCTGAACACCGCGACGCGGTTGAAGGCACCGGCTGTGGCCGCGCCGGGGTTCGGACCCGGGACATCGACCTTGATGTCGAAGCTGTCGGTGCCGTTGCCGGTGTTGGTCAGCACGTGCGGGGCATAGACGGTGGTGCCGGCTGCGCCGGTCTTGTTGTTGACCACATCGGTGGTGATGGTGTTTTTGCCGTCCAGGGTGAAGGAGCCCACCTGCTGGATCGTGGTTTGCACCAGGTTGGAGGTGGAGGTCTGCGGCTGACCGTTGGGGTCCACATAGGTGGCGGACGCCTGGTTGCCGATGAGGGTGTTGGCGGGAGGCGCCGCCGCGTAGGTGCTGGGCGCTGCCATGAGCAGCCCCGCCATCGCGGTTGCAGCCACCCACGGATGGATCAGCTGACCGCCGATCTTCCTGAGGGAGCTTGTGAGTTTCACTGGGTTTCTCCTTTGTGTGACAAAAAAACTGACGCTGCAGGAGCGCCGCTGGCCCATCGCCTGCGAAAGCGCATCCGATGGATGGCTTCAGCCTTTAGGGACGGCTGGATTCGAGAGATCTGGGGGTGCTGGCCACCGGCGAGGCGGTGACGGGGGCCGGGACTGCGCCCTCGACCCTGGCGCGTGCGCTCACGGCAACAGAGGCGCCGGCATTGAGCTGGCCGATGTTCCAGCGCATGGTTCGGTATTCGTTGTAGGGCAGCAGCTGCACACTGCCGTCGGCGGTTTTGCGCTGCAAGGGCTCCACGCCAAACTGGCCATCGCGAGCGGCCATTTGCAAAGCCGGGGTATAGGGTTTGGCACTCTTGGGCAGGTATTCCAGGCCTTCCGGCACGGGCAACTTGGCCACCAGGCCCTGCACCGGCAGCTTGCTGACGTTGGTGTAGGTGGCACGGTATTCAATGACATCGCCGGGCTTGACCGAATTGATGTCCTCCAGACGCTCGCCCTGCGGACCGCTGACCACACGCTTTTGCGTCAGCTGGATCACCACCGCCTCTTTCTTCTCGGCCTGGGCCTTCGATGCCTGCGCATGTGCGGCCGGCAGCTGCCCCAGCGCCGCCACCAGCGTGCCCAACACCATTGCCACCAACATCGATCGTTTTTGCATGATTTGCGTCCTTTCGCATGCGTACTTGAGATACATGGGTTCTCAATGCCTCATCCAATGCATCAAGATGGCTGAAATGTACGCTATTTCTATTGTTTTAACTAGTTTTGTACTAATTTTTTGTCGATTCAGCAACACCTATCGTTATACATACTTAGGTATTTTATTTTTTATTTTATAAATACTTTTAAACTATATTAACGGTATTTATTGCCTCAGTTCTTTGTGATGAAGAACAAAATATGGTTCAAAAAAGTTGTGGTTTCGACGTGCATTGCCAGACAGGAAGCGGTCGAAAACAGCCATCCCTGGCCACAAAGAGCCAACGGCGGACAAGAGGTCCACACCACATCAAAGGAGACACGGGGGAAGATGGCCTGGCGCACCGATCGCATCTGCCGGGACTTGGCGGATGGCGATGCACCGGCCTCAGGCGAGACTGGGCCGAGGCACCCAAGCGCGCTGCCCACTTGCATGCACGGCCTGCCCTCGCTGCTCGGGCAGGCAAGGCTGTCCGACAGTGCGAGGCCAGAACCTTCGGTGCGCCGCGCGGCCTGCTGTCAGCGGCTTGAGGCGAAGACGGACCGCTACAATGGCGGCGTCGGAAGCGTGGCAGAGTGGTCGATTGCACCGGTCTTGAAAACCGGCGGCCCGAAAGGGTCCGTGAGTTCGAATCTCACCGCTTCCGCCACCCAGTCCTCAAGCGCCATTGGCGCTTTTTTCATGGCCGGACCCTTTGCACCGGCGGCGCTCTTGGTATTGACCGCCTTGGGGTGACGGGCATTGGACAAAACTGTATACAAAGCCGTCCATGCCTATAAAATTAATACCATGTCTACACACCAACACTCTCCGCTGGCCTCGGCGTATTTCCGTTTTTTGCAGCTGGTTCAGGCCATCGAATCCCTGCCCGCGGGGGTCGAGATCGATGCAAACGAATCCGCATTGCTCGAGACCGTGGTGCTGCGCTGGCACCAGGGTCAGCCCATGACGGTGCGCGAGGCCATCAGCCAGTCGGTCCTGGGTTCTCCCGCCACCCTGCACAAACGCATCACCCGACTGCGTCAGAAAGAGTTGCTCGACAACCTCTGCGAGGCCGGCGATCGTCGCGCGAAGTTTCTTATCCCTACCCAGCGCACGCTGGACCATTTCCACCAACTCGGCCAGTCGATGCAGCTGGTGCACGCCCAGCTGAACGCATGAGCCAGGCGCGCGATCCCCGTTTGGAAATCGTCTCGATGGTGCTGATCAGCGCCTTGCTTTTCATCTTGCTGTTCCGCCTCAGTGACTGGCTGTTTTCCGCGCTCGAGCACAACGAGGGCGTGAACTGGATTTTTCTGCCAGGCGGCTTTCGCGTTTTGCTGGTGTTGGTGTTGGGCGTCCCGGGGGCCATGGGCATCGTGCTGGCCAATCTCTGGCTCGACCACGACCGCCTGGCGATCACCACCTGGCCCTTGACCGTCATGATCGGCCTGGCATCGGGCTTCGGCCCCTGGCTGGTGCGCGCCTGGATGGAAAAACGTGGTCTGCTCGACCGTGAGCTGCGCCGCATCACCAGCGCCAAACTGCTGCACTTCGTGTTGCTCTACGCGGCGATCAATGCCATCTCGCACCAGTTGATCCATTGGACCTTTGGCACCCCCGACACACTGCCCTGGGTCGACGTCTGGCCCATGTTCATTGGCGACACGATCGGCGCCTTGATGGTGCTTTATGCCTTCAAAGTGGTGCTCGCGCAGCTTCGCCGCGCATCCGCGCCGCGCGCGTGATCACGCTGCCGGCGGCAAAAACAGCGCCTGCAAATCGCTCAGGAAATCAAAACCTCGCTCGGTCGGCCACACGTGTGTCCAATCGCGCGCAATCAAGCCCTGCGCCTCGGCCTGTTGCAGCCCTTTTTGCAGGCTGGTGAGCGCCAGGCCTGTGCGCTCCATGAAGTCGCTCAGTGCGAAACCGGACTTCAGCCGCAGCGCGTTGAGCATGAACTCGAAGGGCAGGTCCTCGCGCGCGATTTCATGGTGCTGCGTGACGGGCTCGCCTGCAGACGCCTTCTCCATGTAGCGCTGCGGCTCTCGGTAGCGCACCTGGCGCACGATGCGGTGGGCGAAACTGAGCTTGCTGTGCGCGCCAGCGCCCACCCCGAGATAGTCGCCAAACTGCCAGTAATTGAGGTTGTGCCGGCATGCATGGCCCGGCTTGGCATAGGCGGAGACTTCGTAGCGCTGCAGGCCCGCGAGCGCGGTGCGCTCGGTGATCAGGTCCATCATCGCATAAGCCTCGTCGTCCTCGGGCAGGGCCGGTGGGTGTTTGGCGAACACCGTGTTGGGTTCGATGGTGAGGTGATAGATCGACAAATGCGGCGGCGCAAACGCCAGTGCGGTGGCCACGTCCTCGGCCAGTTGCGCGCGTGTCTGACCCGGCAGCGCGTACATGAGGTCGAGGTTGAAGGTGTCAAACACCTGCGCAGCCTCATGCACCGCGGCCAGTGCCTGTTGATGGTCGTGCACACGGCCCAGGGCCTTGAGGTGTGGGTCGTGAAAGCTTTGCACGCCGATGGACAAGCGTGTGATGCCGGCTTGGCGAAAGGCGCGGAAGCGGTCTTTTTCAAAGGTGCCGGGATTGGCTTCGAGCGTGATCTCGGCATCGGGTGCCAGGCGCAACAAGGCGCGCACGCCGCTGATCAGGCGCTCGATCACTTCGGGGGCGAACAGGCTGGGCGTGCCGCCGCCCAGGAACACGGTGTGCACCGTGCGTCCCCAGACCAAGGGCAGGCTGGCCTGCAGGTCGGCAAGGATCGCATCCACATAGGCCTGCTGCACGGGCAGGGCCTGACCCGGTTGGCGCCACTCGTGCGAATTGAAATCGCAATAGGGACACTTTTTCAGACACCAGGGCAGATGCACGTACAGGGACAGCGGCGGCAGGCTGGGCAATTGCAGCAGCCCAGGCCGCATCGCGTGCACCGGGTCGAGCGGGTGACTCATGGCCTCACATCCAGCGCTCGCGCATCAGCGCCAGCATCTGCTGGCTGGCACGGCCGCGGTGGCTCAACGCGTTTTTCTGCGCGGCAGGCATTTCGGCGAAAGTCTGACCGAACTCGGGAATGAACATCACCGGGTCAAAACCGAAGCCGCCCGCACCGCGCGGCGCAGTGGTGATTTCTCCCACCACGCGACCGACCGCGATCAGCGGCTCCGGGTCATCGGCCGAGCGCAAGGCGACCAGGGTGCTGACCATGGCGGCGCGCCGCTCGGTGATGCCCTGCATTTGTTCGAGCAAAGCACGCACATTGTTGTCGTCGCCCTTGGCGTAGCCAAAACGCGTGGCGTAGTAAGCGGTGTCCACACCGGGCTGACCGCCAAAGGCGTCGACGCACAGGCCGGCATCGTCAGCGAGCGCCGGCAGGCCCGACAGGCGCGCCGCATGGCGGGCCTTGGCCAGGGCGTTTTCGACGAAGGTGTGAAACGGCTCCTCGGCCTCAGGGATGTTCAGATCCGCCTGGCGCACCAGTTCGACCGCGAGCGGCGCAAGCATGGTCTGCAGCTCGGCGAGCTTGCCGCGGTTGTTGGAGGCGAGGACGATTTTCATCACGCCTGGCCCAGGGCCTCTTTTTGCAGCCCCACAAGCTGGCCGATGCCCTGCTCGGCCAGTTGCAGCATGCGGTCCATCTCCTGGCGGCTGAAGGCGGCGCCTTCGGCTGTGCCCTGCACCTCCACATAGCGGCCGGCGCCGGTCATGACCACGTTCATGTCGGTGTCGCAGGCCGAGTCTTCGGCATAGTCGAGGTCGAGCAGGGCCACGCCATTCTTGAGGCCCACCGAAATGGCCGCCACATGGTCGAGGATCGGCGACGCGCTGAGCTTGCCCTGGGCCAGCAGCCAGTTGACCGCGTCCTGCGCGGCCACGAAGGCGCCGGTGATGCTGGCGGTGCGGGTACCCCCGTCGGCCTGCAGCACATCGCAGTCCAGGTGGATGGTGCGTTCGCCCAGTGTCTTGAGGTCAAACACCGCGCGCAGCGAGCGGCCGATCAGGCGCTGGATTTCCTGGGTGCGCCCGCTTTGCTTGCCGCGTGCGGCCTCGCGGTCACCGCGCGTGTGCGTGGCGCGCGGCAGCATGCCGTATTCGGCAGTGACCCAGCCCTCGCCACTGCCCCTTTTGTGGCCGGGCACCTTCTCTTCGATGGAGGCGGTGCACAGCACGCGCGTGTGGCCAAACTCGATCAGCACCGAGCCTTCGGCATGGATGGTGAAACCGCGGGTGATGCGGACGGTGCGCAAGGCGTCGCTGGCGCGTCCGGCACGTGGTGTGGCTGCAGTGGTCATGGTGGCACAGGGTCGGTGGGGCTTGGCTGGCCCGGGGCCGCCAGCACAAGCGCAGCGCAGCCCGTCCGGCCAAGGGAGTTTGAGATAATGGGACGTTTCAGGCCTTTGCGCACCCGATGCTTTTGCGGCAAGCGGTTTGCCTGGGGCAAGGGCCACAAGGAAACAAGCCAATGCCAGTTTACAGCATGACCGGGTACGCCAGTGTGCAAAGCCTCGTCACCTCCGAGGACGCCAGCGCCGCCCCCGCCGCGCGCCTGGGCCTCGAAATCCGCGCGGTCAACAGCCGCTTCCTCGACCTCTCGTTTCGCCTGCCCGAAGAGCTGCGCCAGCTCGAGCCCGGCCTGCGCGAGCTCATCACACGCCAGATCCGCCGCGGCAAGGTCGAAGTGCGTGCCAGCTGGGACATCGCCGATGGCGCGGGCACAGATGCGCCCTCGCCGCAGGCCCTGCAGCGGCTCGCGGCACTGCAGGACAAGGTGCAAGACTGGCTGCCCAAGGCACGCGATCTGAGCGTGGCCGATGTGCTGCGCCTGAGTGCCGGCAGCACGAGCGCGCCCACCGCGGACGAAGCCACCTGGCTCGCGCTCGCGCAGCAGGCGGTCGACGCCCTGCGCGCCGCGCGCCAGCGCGAGGGCGAGCGCCTGACGGCCATGCTGCAGGGCCACATCACCCAGCTGCAAGCGCTGGCCGAGCAGGCCGCGCCGCTGGTGCCGCAACTGGTCGAGCAGCAGCGCCAGCGTTTTCTCGAGCGCTGGAAAGACGCGCTGCAACTGGCCGAGGGCCAGGTCGCCTCCGAAGCGGCACAGGACCGCGCGCTCAGCGAAGCCACCGCGTTTGCCATCCGCATCGATGTGGCCGAAGAACTCACGCGTCTGCGCTCGCACCTGCAGGAAATCGGCCACCTGCTGCGCCAGGGCGGCGACATCGGCAAGCGCCTGGACTTTTTGATCCAGGAGCTGCACCGCGAAGCCAACACCCTGGGTTCGAAGTCGGCCGTGCTCGAGATGACGCGCATCTCGGTCGACATGAAGGTGCTGGTCGAGCAGATGCGCGAACAGGTGCAAAACATCGAATAAACGGGCAAAAGAAAACATGGATTACCCCGGAAACCTCTTTGTCGTGGCCGCCCCCAGTGGCGCCGGCAAATCCAGCCTGGTCAAGGCCCTGATGGAGCTCGACCGCCAGGTCCAGCCCTCGGTTTCGCACACCACGCGCGCCCCACGCGGCCAGGAAAAGCACGGCCGCGAATACTTTTTCGTCTCGGCGCAGGAGTTCGACAGCATGGTGCTGGCCGACGCCTTCGTGGAGTGGGCGCATGTGCACGGCCAGCGCTATGGCACCTCCAAGAAAATGATCGAGGACCGCATGGCCCAGGGCGCCGATGTGGTGCTCGAAATCGACTACCAAGGCGCCATCCAGATCAAGCGCATGTACGCCAACGCGGTGCTGATCTTCATCCTGCCGCCGAGCTGGGAAGAACTGCGCTCGCGCCTGGAGCGCCGGGGCGAGGACGCCCCCGACATCATCGAACTGCGCCTGAAGAACGCGGCCGAGGAACTGGCCCAGGCCCGGGAATTCGACTTCGTTATAATCAACGAGGTATTTGAACGGGCCCTGTTTGACCTCAAGGCCATTGTTCACGCCCAGCGGCTGCGCTATGTGGCGCAGCGCCGCGCGCGGGCAGACACTTTCCAGGCCCTGCACATCGCCTGAACACCCCACAAGGAAACACACCATGGCCCGCATCACCGTTGAAGATTGCCTGCAACAAATCCCCAACCGTTTCCAGCTCGTGCTCGCCGCCACCTACCGTGCGCGCATGCTCAGCCAGGGCCACACCCCGCGCATCGAGAGCAAGAACAAGCCCGGCGTGACCGCGCTGCGCGAGATCGCGGCCGGCAAGGTCGGCCTGGAAATGCTCAAGCGCGTGCAGTGACCCGCGGCCCGGCCCGTCACCCAGCAAAGCCCCTCACGAGGGGCTTTTTTGTTGGCGAGGGCTCACCGGCGGGCAGCCGTTAACATTGACACCATGAGCGCTGTTGTCCCCCCGTCGAGCCTACCGCCCGTGCGCACGCAAGCGGCCGGCCCCGCCGCCGCCAATGCGGCCGCGGCCAGCTTTGCCGCGCTGGTCGACCGGCTCGATTACCTGAGCCCCCAGGACGTGGACATGGTGCGCCGCGCCTACCGCTTCGCCGACGAAGCGCACCTGGGCCAGATGCGCCGCAACGGCGAGCCCTACATCACCCATCCGATCGCGGTGGCGGCGCTGTGCACCGAATGGAAGCTCGACGCCCAGGCCCTGGCCGCCGCCCTCATGCACGACAGCATGGAGGACTGCGGCGTCACCAAGGCCGAACTGGTGGAGAAATTCGGCGCGCCGGTGGCCGAGCTGGTCGACGGCCTGACCAAGCTCGACAAGCTCGAGTTCAACACGCGCGAAGAAAACCAGGCCGAATCGTTTCGCAAGATGTTGCTGGCGATGGCGCGCGATGTGCGCGTCATCCTCATCAAGCTGGCCGACCGCACCCACAACATGCGCACCATGGGCGACATGCCGCGCAGCAAGTGGGGCCGCATTTCGTCGGAAACGCTCGACATTTACGCGCCCATCGCGCACCGCCTGGGCCTCAACCAGATTTACCGCGAGCTGCAGGACCTGTCGTTTCGCCACCTCATGCCCTGGCGCCATGCGGTGCTCACCAAGGCGGTGGCTCGGGCACGCAACCGCCGCCGCGACCTGATCCAAAAGGTGCAAACCGAAGTCGAGGCCGTGTTCGCTCAGGTCGGCATGCAGGTGCGCATCAGCGGCCGGGAAAAAACGCTCTACTCCATCTACAAAAAGATGGACAGCAAGCACCTCAGTTTCGCCCAGGTCACCGACATCTACGGCTTTCGCATCATCGTCCCCTCGGTGATCGACTGCTATACCGCGCTGGGCCTGTTGCACCAGCTCTACAAGCCGGTGCCCGGCAAGTTCAAGGACCACATCGCGATCGCCAAGGTCAACGGCTACCAGTCGCTGCACACCACGCTCGTGGGTCCGGCCGGCATCAACGTCGAGTTCCAGTTCCGCACCGAGGCCATGCACCTGGTGGCCGAAGCGGGGGTGGCCGCGCACTGGCTCTACAAAGCCAACAGCACCGCCAACGCCCAGTCCGAGCGGCTGGGCACGCAGTGGCTGCAGTCCCTGCTCGACATCCAAAACGAGACGCGCGACGCCGCCGAGTTCTGGGACCATGTCAAGGTCGACCTTTTCCCCGATGCGGTCTATGTATTCACGCCCAAGAGCCAGATCATGGCGCTGCCGCGCGGCGCCACCGTGGTCGACTTCGCCTACGCCATCCACAGCCGCGTGGGCGACCACGCCATGGCCGCGCGCATCAATGGCGACCAGGTGCCGCTGCGTACCGAACTCAAAAACGGCGATGTGGTCGAGGTGATCACCGCGCCTGTGTCTTCACCCAACCCGGCCTGGCTGGGCTTTGTGCGCACCGGACGGGCCCGCTCCAAAATCCGCCACCACCTCAAGACCATGGCGCAGGCCGAATCGACGCAACTTGGCGAGAAATTGCTGGGCCAGGCCCTGCGTGCCGAGGGCATCGACCGCATTCCGAGCGATGGACCGGAACTGCAGGCGCTGTGGGACAAGCTCTTGCGCTTCACCGGCAACAAAAACCGCCAGGACCTGCTGATGGACATTGGCCTGGGCAAGCGCATCGCCAGCATCGTCGCCAAGCGCCTGGTGGTCTTGCTCGGCGAACAAGGCCAAAAGCCCGACGCGCTGCTGATGACGCGCGAGCGCTTCACCGCGCACGAAACCGTCTCGCAAGGCGCCATCACGCTCGATGGCAGCGAAAACGCCTCGGTGGTTTACAGCCGCTGCTGCCGGCCGCTGCCCGGCGACGAGATCGTGGGCTACCTGGGCCGCGGCGAGGGCCTGGCGGTGCACCGCGCCGAGTGCAGCTCGGCGCGCAAGCTGCGCCAAAAGGACAGCGAACGCTTCATCGGTGTGGAATGGTCGGACGAACCCACGCGGGCTTTTGAAACCGGCATCGAAGTCACCGTCGTCAACGGCAAGGGCGTGCTGGCCCGCATCGCCGGTGTGATGGCCTCGGCCGAGGCCGACATCGTGCACGTGGACATGGGGCAAGACACGGTACAGGACGCGGCGGAACTGCGCTTTTTGCTTTCGGTGCGCGACCGTGCGCACCTCGAAGCGGTGCTGCGCCAGCTCAAGCGCACGCCCTCGGTCATCAAGGCCGAGCGCATCCTGCCGCAAGGCTGATCTTCATGCCTGGCCGGGCGCCGGGTACTGCACGTCCAGCACCTCGATGTCCTGCACACCGACGGGCGTGAGCAGCTTGAGCGCGTCGCCCACGCGCGACTTGAGCAAGGTGCGCGCCACCGGCGAAACCCAGCTGATCTGGCCTTGCAAGGCGTCCGCCTCGTCGATGCCCAAAATGGTCACCGTGCGCTCGGCGCCATCGGCTTGGGCGTAGGTCACGGTGGCCCCGAAAAACACCTGCTCGCTGCCATGGTGCACCGAAGGATCGGTCACTTCGGCGATCTCGAGCCGACGGGTCAGAAAACGGATGCGCCGGTCGATCTCGCGCAGGCGCTTTTTGCCATAAAGGTAGTCGCCGTTTTCCGAGCGGTCGCCATTGCTCGCGGCCCAGTGCACCACCTCGACCACCTTAGGGCGTTCGTGGTCAATCAGCTGCAGCAATTCGGCGCGCAGGCGCGCATAACCGGCGGGTGTGATGTAGTTGCGCGTGCCCGCCGGCAAGGCGGGCAGACTTGGCTCGTCCTCGTCGGCCGAATCGTTTTCACGGGTGAACGCTTTGCTCATGGGGCAATGATCGCGCAAATGCCGCGGACATGAAAAAAGCCCGCAACCGAAGTTGCGGGCTTTTCAAATAAATGGCGCGGCTGGCAGGATTCGAACCCACGACCCCTTGGTTCGTAGCCAAGTACTCTATCCAACTGAGCTACAGCCGCGCAAGACCGCAAGTATAGCACGGTTTTTTGGTAGGGCGTGCTGGGCTCGAACCAGCGACCAAGGGATTATGAGTCCCCTGCTCTGACCAACTGAGCTAACGCCCCCCACACCGCAACGGTGAAGCCCTGATTGTAGTGGGCTCACTTGCCCTGGCTGAGGGCGTTGCTGACCAGGCGCGCCGTGATGTCGACGATCTGGATCATGCGGTCGTACGGCATGCGCGTGGGGCCGATCACGCCCAGAGTGCCCACCACCTGACCGTCCACCTCATACGGGGCGCTGACCACCGAGAGTTCTTCCATGGGCACGATCTGGCTTTCGCCGCCGATGTAGATGCGCACACCCTCGGCCTGGCTCGACACATCGAGCAGGCGCATGAGCTGGGTCTTTTGCTCGAAGAGTTCGAAGGCGCGGCGCAAATGCCCCATGTCGTGCGAGAAGTCGCTGACGGCCAGCAGATTGCGCTCGCCCGAGATCACCACCTCGTCCTGCGGCTGGCTCAGGGCCTCGGAGCTGACCTGCACCGCCGCCTGCATGAGCTGCGCGATCTCCCCCTGCAGCTTGACCAGTTCCTGCTGCACGCGCGCGCGCACCTGCTCGATCGCGAGGCCCGCGAAATGCGCGTTGAGGTAGTTGGCCGCTTCGATGAGTTGGCTTTGCGAGTAGTCGACCTCGGTGAAGAGGATGCGGTTTTGCACATCGCCGTCGGGCGAGACCATGATCACCAGCAGGCGGCGCTCGGACAGGCGCAAGAATTCGATGTGCCGAAACACCGACGAGCGCTTGGGCGCCATCACCACGCCCACGAACTGCGAGAGGTTGGACAGCAATTGCGCCGCATTGGCGATCACTTTTTGCGGCTGGTCCGGTGCCAGCTGCGGCGCCTGCAGGCCTTCGCGCTGCACCGTGAGCATGGTGTCGACAAAGAGGCGGTAGCCACGGGCTGTCGGAATGCGCCCGGCCGAGGTGTGGGGGCTGGCGATCAGGCCCAGCTCCTCCAGGTCGGACATCACGTTGCGGATGGTGGCCGGCGAGAGCTCCAGGCCGGAAGCCTTGGACAGGGTCCGCGAGCCCACGGGCTGGCCGTCGGCGATGTAGCGCTCCACCAGCGCTTTGAGCAACAACTTGGCACGGTCGTCGAGCATCGGGCCATTTTAATGATGTAATTTGCCCATGAAATCGCAATTCCGACACGTTGCACTTTTCGGCAGAACCCATGCCACGGTGTCCGGTCCGGCCCTGGAGAGTTCGCGCAAGGTGCTCGAAGAAGTCGCGCACTTTCTGGCGCGTCTGGGTTGCGATGTGGTGTTCGACGAAAACACGGCCCAGCTCACCGGGCTGAGCGGCTACACGGCCCTGAGCCTGGACGACATCGGGCGCCAGTGCGACCTGGGCATCGCCATCGGCGGCGACGGCACCATGCTGGGCGTGGGCCGCCAAATGGCCGCCCACGGTCTGCCACTGATCGGCATCAACCAGGGGCGGCTGGGCTTCATCACCGACATCCCGCTCAAGGACTACGCCAGCCTGCTGCCCCCCATGCTGCAAGGCCGCTACCAGACCGATTTGCGCAGCCTCATGCAGGCGCACGTGCAGCGCGACGGCCACTGCGTGTTCGATGCCACGGCCATGAACGACGTGGTGGTCTACCGCGGCGGTACCTCGGGCATGATGGAGTTGCGCGTCGAGGTCGACGGCCATTTCGTGGCCAACCAGCGTGCCGACGGCCTGATCATCGCCACGCCCACCGGCTCGACCGCCTACTCGCTGTCGGTCGGCGGCTCGCTCATGCACCCGGGCATCGGCGGCTGGATCATGGCGCCGATCGCGCCCCACACGCTGTCCAATCGCCCCATCGTGCTGCCCGACACCAGCGAGGTCGGCATCGAGATCGTCGCCGGCCGTTATGCCAGCGCCAACTTCGACATGCAGTCGCTCGCCTCGCTGGCCATTGGCGACCGCATCACCGTGCGCCGCTCGCAGCACCAGGTGCGCTTTCTGCACCCCGAGGGCTGGAACTATTTCGACACCCTGCGCAAAAAGATGCATTGGAACGAAGGGGCCTGAGCATGGCGCTGACGCACATCACCCTGCGGGATTTTGTGATCGTCCAGAGCCTGGAACTGGACATGCAGACGGGCTTTTCGGTGCTCACCGGCGAAACCGGCGCCGGCAAATCCATCCTGATCGACGCCCTGCAGCTGGCGCTGGGCGCCCGCGCCGACGCCAGCGTGGTGCGCGAAGGCGCCAGCCGCTGTGAAATCTGCGCCGAATTCGAGCCCACGCCAGGCACACAGCGCTGGCTCGACCATGCGGGTTTTGAGCCTGCCGACAGCTTGCTCTTGCGCCGCACGGTGGACGCCGCCGGCAAGAGCCGCGCCTTCATCAACGGCAGCCCGGCCACCGCCGCCCAGCTGCGCGAGCTGGGCGAGCAGCTGCTCGACATCCACGGCCAGCACGCCTGGCAGAGCCTGACACGACCCGATGCCGTGCGCCAGTTGCTCGATGCCTACGCCCAGGCCGACAGCCGAGCGCTGCGGGCCGCCTGGCAAAGCTGGCGCGAAGCGCGCCAGGCCCTGCAGGACGCGCGCCAGGCGCAAGACACGTTGGCCAGCGAGCGCGAGCGCCTGGCCTGGCAAATCGGTGAGCTCGACAAGCTGGCACCTGCCGCGGGCGAGTGGGAGGAGCTCAACACCCAGCATGGGCGCCTGTCGAACGCGCAGGCGCTGATCGACGCGGCCCAGCGGTCGGCCCAGCTGCTCGAAGGCGAGGACGCGCCCGGCGCGCTGGGCCTGCTGGCGCGGGCCAGCGAGCCGCTGGCCGAGTTGGCACGCGTGGAGCCTGAATTCCAGACCCTGGCCGATGTGCTGGCCTCCGCGCAGGCCCAGGCCGAAGACGCCGCGCACAGCCTGCACGCCTACCTGCGCCGCGCCGACCTCGACCCCGACAAACTGGCACGGCTCGACGAGCGGCTGGGCCTGTGGCTGGGCCTGGCGCGCCGTTACAAGCGCCCGCCCGAAGAGCTGCCTGCGGTCTGGGCCCAATGGCGGCAGGACCTGGCCAAGCTCGACGCCGCGGGCGACCTGCAGGCGCTCGAAGCGGCCGAGCAAGCGAGCGCCAAAACCTACGAACAGGCCGCACGCGCCCTCTCGCGCCAGCGCCACAAGGCCGCACCCGCGTTGGCCCAAGCGGTCACCGCGGCCATGCAGCAGCTGGGCATGGCCGGCGGCCGCTTCGAGGTGCAGCTGCAGCCGCTGGAACAGCCCGCAGCGCATGGCCTTGAAGAAGTGCAATTCCTGGTGGCCGGCCACACCGGCAGCACGCCGCGCCCGGTGGGCAAGGTCGCCTCGGGCGGCGAACTCTCGCGCATCGCGCTGGCGATCGCGGTGACCACCAGCGAGCTCGGTGAAGCCGGTACCCTGATCTTTGACGAAGTCGATTCGGGCGTCGGCGGTGCCGTCGCCGAAACCGTGGGCCGGCTGATGAAACAGCTGGGCCGTCACCGCCAGGTGCTGGCCGTGACCCACCTGCCCCAGGTGGCGGCCTGTGCCGACCACCACCTGCTGGTGAGCAAGCGGCTCAGCGACGGCCAGGTCGGCAGCCAGGTCACGCCCACCAGCGGCGAAGCGCGCGTACACGAGATCGCACGCATGCTGGGCGGCGAAAAACTGTCGGCCACCACGCTCGCCCACGCGCGGGAAATGCTGGGCCTTGCGCCGGCCTGAGCCATGGACATCATCCTCATCACCGGCATGTCCGGCTCCGGCAAATCGGTCGCACTGCGCGCGCTCGAAGACGCGGGCTATTACTGCGTGGACAACCTGCCGCCCGAGCTGCTGATCGCTTTCGTCGAGCTCGAAGAGCAGCAGCAAGAGCGCCGGCTGGCCATCGCCATCGATGTGCGCAGCGCTACCTCGCTGCACCTCATGCCCCAGCAGCTGAGCGTGCTGCGCGACCGGGGCATGACGGTCAAATCGCTGTTCCTCGACGCGAGCTCGGAGACCCTGCTGCGCCGCTATTCCGAGACGCGGCGCAAACACCCGCTGTCGGGCCAGGCCAAGCCGCAAAGCGACAAGGCCCTGATCGAGACCATCGAATTCGAGCGCGAGCTGCTGTCCGAGCTGCGCGAACGCGCCCATGTGATCGACACCAGCCTGTTGCGCTCGGCGCAGCTGCAAACCTATGTCAAAACCCTGGTCAGCGCGCCGACCGCACAGCTGACCCTGGTGTTTGAGTCCTTTGCCTTCAAGCGTGGCACCCCGACCGACGCCGACTTCATGTTCGACGTGCGGATGTTGCCCAACCCCCACTACGAAACCGCATTGCGGCCCCTGAGTGGACGCGATGCACCGGTGCAAGACTACTTGCGCGCCTCGGAAGATGTGGCGCGCATGCAAAAGCACATCGAGGACTTCCTGCTGCAGTGGATCCCGGCCATCGAGCAGGACCACCGCAGCTACGTGACCGTGGCGATCGGCTGCACCGGCGGCCAGCACCGCTCGGTCTACCTGGTCGAGCAGCTGGCGGCCACTTTCCAGTCACGCTGGCTCACCCTCACGCGCCACCGCGAGCTCGACGGCCACTGAGTCGATCAGGGCCGCCCACCATAAAGCCAGGGCACATCCATCACCTGCCCGCCACTGGCCGCCAGCGCCAGATTGCGGCCCCAGGCCAAGGGGCCGCGGGCATGAAAAATGCGGCCATTGCGCACGGAACGCGCCTGCACGCGCGCATTGCGCGCCCAGCGCCGAGCCGCATAGGCCGCCAGCCGCTGCGGCAACTCGCCCGCAGCGGTGACGCATTCACCCAGCACCCAGGCGTCTTCGATGGCCATGCCCGCCCCCTGCGCGAGGTAGGGGCGCATCGGGTGTGCGGCGTCTCCGAGCAAGGCCACCCGGCCCTGGGCCATCTGGTGCGGCCCCGACAGCGGCTTGCGGTCATTCAGCGGCCACAAGCGCCATTTCGCCACCGCGCGCAGCCTGTCTTGCAGCAGCGGGCACACCGCACCCATGGCCTGCCAAAGCTGAGCGCCCTGCGCCTCATGGTCCCAGCCAGTCGGATCGGTCGGCAAGTCCCCATGCACGATGGCCACGAGGTTGAGGGTCTGCCCGGCTTGTACCGGGTACTCGACCACATGCAGGCGCGGGCCCATCCAGACCGTGACCTGGTCGCTGCGCAGCGCGGCTGGCAAGCGCGCCTGCGGCACCAGTGCACGGTAGGCCAAGTGGCCTGAAAAGCGCGGCGTGTCCTGCAGGCCCAGCAGGCGCCGGCTCATGCTCCACAAACCATCGGCGCCGAGCAGTGCCTGTGTGCGCCAGCGGTGGCCGGTGGCCGCCTGCAGCGTGACCGCATCGTCTTCGATCTGCAGCTCGGTGATGCGTGCGCCCTGCAGCACCGGTGCGCCCATGGTCGCCACGGCGCGCCACAGCAGGCTGTGCAGGTCGGCCCGGTGGATGCAAACATAGGGCGCGCCGTAACGTGCAGGCACGCGTTCGGCCAGGTTCAGGTCACCCAGCACACGGCCGCTGCGCGCATCGCGCGCTTGCAGCCGCTGCGGCGCAAAAGCCACGTCCATCAGGGCCTCATGCAAGCCCCATTCGCCCAGCAGGCGCGTCACATTGGGCCCCAACTGGACGCCCGCGCCCACCTCGCTGAAGGCCTCGGTCTGCTCCAGCACCTGCACCGCCGCGCCGGCGCGGGTCAGGGACAAGGCGGCCGCCATGCCGCCGATGCCGCCGCCCAGCACCGTCCATTCCATCTCTAAAGTGCTCATGTGGCGATTGTGCCCGGGCGAGCAAGCGGTCCCGGAACCTCGGACAATACGGGCCATGACTTCGATCCAAGCCCCTGAATTGCTGCTGCCCGCCGGCTCGCTCGACAAGATGCGCGCCGCCTACGCCTTTGGCGCCGACGCCGTGTATGCCGGCCAACCCCGCTACTCGCTGCGCGCGCGCAACAACGAATTTCGCCTGGAGCAGCTGGCCCAGGGCATCCAAGAAGCGCACGCGCTGGGCAAGAAGTTCTTCGTCACCAGCAACCTGATCGCCCACAACGACAAGGTGCGCACCTACCTGCGCGACATCGAGCCGGTGATCGATCTGAAACCCGACGCCCTCATCATGGCCGACCCGGGCCTGATGATGATGGTCCACGAGAAGTGGCCCGAGGTGCCGATCCACCTCTCGGTGCAGGCCAACACCACCAACTGGGCGACGGTGAAGTTCTGGCAAAAGATGGGCGTGAGCCGCATCATCCTGAGCCGCGAACTGAGCCTGGACGAGATCGAAAAAATCCGCCAGGAATGCCCGGACATCGAGCTCGAGGTGTTTGTGCACGGCGCGCTGTGCATCGCCTACTCGGGCCGCTGCCTGCTGAGCGGCTACTTCAACCGGCGCGATCCGAACCAGGGCACCTGCACCAACGCCTGTCGCTGGAACTACGCCACCTCCGAGGCCACCGACCAGACCGACAGCGGCGAAGTGCTGCCCGTGAAGATGGAGGGCGACTTCAACTTTGCTGCCGAGCAAGAGCAGGCCGAAAAATCCTTCTCGTCCTGCGGCGATGGTGCGCGTCACCCCGCCGCCGACAAGGTCTACCTCATCGAAGAGGCCAACCGCCCTGGCGAGCTCATGCCCATCATGGAAGACGAGCACGGCACTTACATCATGAACAGCAAGGACCTGCGCGCGGTCGAGCTGGTCGAAAAGCTCGCCAAGATCGGCGTGGACTCGCTCAAGATCGAGGGCCGCACCAAGAGCCTGTACTACGTGAGCCGCACCGCGCAGGTGTATCGCCGTGCCATTGACGATGCCGTCGCCGGCCGCCCCTTCAACCCCGAACTCATCAGCGAGCTCGACGGCCTCGCGCACCGTGGCTACACCAGCGGCTTTCTGGAGCGCCGCCCCGCGCAGAGCTACCAGAACTACGAAACCGGCCACTCGGTCGGCCACCGCAGCCAGTTCGTCGGCGAGGTGCGCAGCGTGGGCGAAGGCTGGGTCGAGGTCGAGACCAAAAACCGTTTTGCGGTCGGCGATACGCTCGAAATCATCCACCCCAGCGGCAACCGCAAAGTGCCGCTGACCCAGATGAAAAACGCCGAAGGTCAGGCCATCGAGGTCGCGCCGGGCAGCCCGCTGCGCGTGTGGATCCCGATGGAAGGCCCGGCCGACGGCGCGCTGATCGCGCGCATGTTCTGAGCCCGCTCAAACGCCAGGTTTTGCACAGGCCAGCGCCGTTCAGAGCAGGAAGTAGTTGTTCAACAGCGGCCGAAGTCCCCGTTCATGGAGGACCTCGGCTTCGATGAATTGCGGCGGGATCGTGAACTCCACCTCGATGTTGTGGGGGGCACCCGGCAAGCCTTTGCAGGGATGGGGCCAGGCTGGGGCTTCGGCTTTGTAAAGATAGCCCGTCACCTTGTGCCCCATCAGGTCCTGCACAGGCCAGATGCCCGAATAGTGCTGGATCGGCTTGAGGATGCGCAACGTGTAACGGTGGGTCCGTTTGGCATCCACATAACGCGTGTCCCGCGGTTGCAGCAGCAAGGGGTTGAAGCCCTCCATCACCTCCAGCATGGATGCCGGCCGTTTGATGAAGCGTTCTGCGTCGTGCTCGAGTGTCCAGAGGTAGGCGGCCAAAGCGGCCTCTTCGCTGTCGAAATGCTGCTTCCAGATGGTGGACAGGCCCCTCGGGGTGGTGACCCGCAAGCGCCAGCCGGTGCTGTCGATCCGGTAGATGGTGGCCGTGAGGGTCTCACCCGCCACCTCGTCCGTGCGGGTGATGGGCGAAATCTCGAGTTTTTCTGCTTCCGACGGGGTCATTTGAATCAGGCTGTGCAAGGGCCAAACTGCGGCATGGGGCGCGCCCCGGGAACAGTGCATCCCAAAAAGACGCCATGCAGGCCGCATGGTAAACCGGCCCGGTGCAGCCTGCCGCACCGTGGGTGCTTTCCATCGGCTCGGCGGCTGGCGAGGCCAAAAAAAGCCCCGCCGGCTGGCGCGGGCGGGGCGGGGGGCCTGGCGGGCTTCGGCGATTACACCGTCACACCCTTGGCCGTCTCGGCGTACTCGTCGATCTGGTCGAAGTTCATGTACTTGTAGACGTTGGCGGCATCCTTGTTGATGATGCCCACGGCTTCCTGGTACTCGGCCACGGTCGGGATGCGGCCCAGCTTGGAGCACACAGCGGCCAGTTCGGCCGAGGTCAGGAACACATTGGTGTTCTTGCCCAGGCGGTTCGGGAAGTTGCGGGTCGAGGTGGAGACCACGGTCGCGCCTTCGCGCACCTGGGCCTGGTTGCCCATGCACAGCGAGCAGCCGGGCATTTCGGTGCGGGCACCGGCGGCGCCAAACGTCGCGTAGTGGCCTTCCTTGATCAGCTCGGTCTCGTCCATCTTGGTCGGCGGAGCGACCCAGAGCTTGACCGGGATGTCGCGCGCGCCGCCCAGCACCTTCGACGCTGCACGGAAGTGACCGATGTTGGTCATGCACGAACCGATGAAGGCTTCGTCGATCTTCGTGCCGGCCACTTCGCTCATGAACTTGGCGTCGTCGGGGTCGTTCGGGCAGCAGACGATCGGCTCCTTGATGTCGGCCAGATCGATCTCGATCACGGCGGCGTACTCGGCGTCCTTGTCGGCTTCCAGCAGGTTGGGCTTGGCCAACCAGGCTTCGACGGCCTTGATGCGGCGCTCGAGCGTGCGCTTGTCCTGGTAACCGTCGGCGATCATGTTCTTCATCAGCACGACGTTGGACTTGAGGTACTCGGCCACGGGCTCCTTGTTGAGCTTGATGGTGCAACCGGCAGCGGAACGCTCGGCAGACGCGTCGGACAGCTCAAACGCTTGCTCGACCTTGAGGTCCGGCAGACCTTCGATTTCGAGGATGCGGCCGGAGAAGATGTTCTTCTTGCCCTTCTTCTCGACGGTCAGCAGGCCGGCCTTGATGGCGTACAGCGGAATCGCATGCACCAGGTCACGCAGGGTGACGCCGGGCTGCATCTGGCCTTTGAAACGGACCAGCACCGACTCGGGCATGTCCAGCGGCATCACGCCGGTGGCGGCGCCAAAAGCCACCAGGCCGGAACCGGCCGGGAAGGAAATGCCGATCGGGAAGCGGGTGTGCGAGTCACCGCCGGTGCCCACGGTGTCGGGCAGCAGCAGGCGGTTGAGCCAGCTGTGGATCACGCCGTCGCCCGGACGCAGGGCCACGCCGCCACGGTTGCTGATGAAGGCCGGCAGTTCGCGGTGCATCTTCACGTCGACGGCCTTGGGGTAGGCGGCGGTGTGGCAGAAGGACTGCATCACCATGTCGGCGGAAAAACCCAGGCAGGCCAGGTCTTTGAGTTCGTCGCGGGTCATCGGGCCGGTGGTGTCCTGGCTGCCGACGGTGGTCATCTTGGGTTCGCAGTAGGTACCCGGGCGGATGCCTTGACCTTCGGGCATGCCGCAGGCACGGCCAACCATCTTCTGCGCCAGGGTGAAGCCCTTGCCGCTGTCCTTGGGGGCCACGGGCAGGCGGAACAGGGTGGAGGCGGGCAGGCCCAGGAATTCACGGGCCTTGCCGGTCAGGCTGCGGCCGATGATCAGGTTGATGCGGCCGCCAGCGCGCACTTCGTCAAACAGCACTTCGCTCTTGAGCTGGAACTCGGCCACCGTCTGGCCGCCTTTGGTGATCTTGCCGTCGTAGGGCAGCACTTCGATCACATCGCCCATCTCGAGCTTGGACACGTCCACTTCGATCGGCAGCGAGCCGGAGTCTTCTTGCGTGTTGTAGAAGATCGGGGCGATCTTGCCGCCCAGGGTCACGCCGCCAAAGCGCTTGTTGGGCACAAAGGGGATGTCCTGGCCCGTGGCCCAGATCACGCTGTTGGTGGCGGACTTGCGGGAAGAGCCGGTGCCGACCACATCGCCCACGTAAGCGACCAGGTGGCCTTTTTTCTTGAGGTCTTCGATGAACTGGATCGGGCCGCGCACGCCGTCTTGCTCGGGCTTGAAGGCCGCGTCGGGACGGGTGTTCTTGAGCATGGCCAGGTAGTGCATCGGGATGTCCGGACGGCTCCAGGCATCGGGTGCGGGCGACAGGTCGTCGGTGTTGGTCTCGCCAGGCACCTTGAACACGGTCACGGTGATGCTCTTGGGCACTTCGGGGCGGCTGGTGAACCACTCGGCGTCGGCCCAGCTTTGCATGACTTCCTTGGCCTTGGCATTGCCGGCCTTGGCTTTTTCGGCGACGTCATGGAAGGCATCGAACATCAGCAGGGTTTTCTTCAGGCCTTCGGCGGCCACGGCGGCCACGTCCTTGTCGTCGAGCAGGTCGATCAGGGGCTTGACGTTGTAGCCGCCCACCATGGTGCCCAGCAGCTCGGTGGCCTTGGCCTTGGAGACCAGGCCGACCTTCAGATCACCATGGGCCACAGCCGCCAGGAAGGAAGCCTTGACCTTGGCCGCGTCGTCCACACCCGGCGGCACGCGGTGCGTGAGCAGATCGACCAGGAAGGCGTCTTCGCCCGCCGGTGGGTTCTTGATCAGCTCGATCAGTTCGGCCACCTGCTTGGCATCGAGCGGCAGCGGCGGGATACCGAGGGCCGCGCGTTCGGCGACGTGGTCACGGTAGGCTTTCAACATGGTTTTCTCCTGTCTAACAACATCAAAAATCAGCGCCCCATGCCGCTCGTGTCGAACAGCGCGGGCGGGGGATTGGTTTTCATCTGGGCGGCGGTCTGCACCTGGACCTCGTGCTGGCACTCGTCCAGCAGGCGCTTGCCCTGGCGCTGGTCGAGCAGCATCGATTTGTTGGCCAGCTGGATCCAGACGACATGGGCGGCGGCGTCTTCGAGGCGCATGGCGCCGCTGCGGCTGTCGGTGCGGCGCAACTGCCAACGCTGGGCTTTCCACTGCAACTCGACCTGGTCGGCCGCCAGACCGGGGCGCAGCTGAACTTTTTCGGACAGTTCGCACTGGTAGGCGCCGGCCCAGACCTCATCGGTCGACTGCGCTGCGGGCGCGGCCACAGCCGGGGCCAGCGCAGCCGCCTGCGGCGACACAGGCGTGGCGGGCAGGAGCGGCGAGGGTTTGCGCCCGCCCGGTGTCAGCCCTTTGGACGCACCAGGGTCGCGGGCCGCCGCCTGCGCAGCGGGGCTGGTGGCGTACAGGGCGGCCGTGGCCTTGGCCGCGGCTTGCGCATCGACCGCGCGCGCGGGCGGGGTTTTGCGCAGGGGTTCGGCGGGGCTGCTCACAGTCACCAGCGCGAGGCCAGACACGGCACAGCTGATCCAGAATTTCATGACACGTTCCCCATCCAAGTGTGAATTTCGGTGGGCAGATTCTGGCCTGTGCGGTGGGCGCGCTCAAGCACTTGCCAGAAAAAGCGGTAACTGGCCCGGTCATGAAGCTGGCCGGCGTGGCTGATCGGGGCCCACTGGGCAGCATGCGCGGCCAGCACGATCGCGCTGGCCCGTTCAATTTCGGCCTCGGTGGGCGCCATGGCCTCGAGGATGGGACGGATCTGCGCGGGGTGGATGCTCCACATGCGGGTGTAGCCAAACTCGCGCGCCGCCTTGAGCGCGGCCTGGCGCATGGCCTGCACATCGCTGAACTCGGTCACCACGCAGTGCGAGGGCACTTTGCCGTGGGCGTGGCAGGCGCTGGCGATGTCGAGCTTGGCGCGCACCACCAGCGGGTGGGTGAATTGCCCTTGTGCGCCCATGCCGTCCGAGGGGATCGCCCCACCGTGGGCCGAGACGAAGTCCATCAGGCCAAAGCTGAGCGACTGCACACGCGGGTGGGCTGCGATGTCAAACGCGCGGTGCACGGCGGCGGGCGACTCGATCAGCACCTGCAGCGGCAGGGCTGGGGCGCCGGCCGCGTCGAGGGCGGCGGCGGCGCGCTCAACGTCTTGCAGCGACTCCACCTTGGGCACCATCAGGTGCACCAGGCGGTGACCGGCGCGGCCAACAATATGGGCCACGTCGGCCTCGAAATGGGGGTGGTCCACGGGGTGGACCCGCACCGCGACGCGGGCGTCGGGGTGCGCATCTGTATGAGCCAGCGCCAGCTCGGTGACGAGTGCAGCGTGTTCCGCCTCACCGCCCACCGGGGCGCCGTCCTCGCAGTCGAGGGTGACGTCGAAGACGCAGGTGCCGAACTCCTGCGTCATCTCGGCCTGCAGCTGCAGGCTTTTGCGCATCCGCGCTTCGACGCCGCTGTAATGGTCACACACCGGCAGCTGCACGCTGCCAGCTTGTGCGTCCATCAGGACATCGCGCGGATGCGGGGACACGTCAGGTCCGATCAGAGCAGGTGGGCCACGCCGGCTTGCTCGTCGGTCAGTTCCTTGAGCGTCTTGTCGATGCACTGCTGGCTGAACGCGTCGATTTCGAGGCCTTCCACCACCTTGTACTCGCCGTTTTCGCAGGTGACGGGGAAGCCGAACATGACATCCTTAGGGATGCCATACCAGCCCTGCGAGGGGATGCCCATGGTGACCCACTTGCCATTGGTGCCCAGGGCCCAGTCGCGCATGTGGTCGATGGCGGCGTTGGCGGCCGAAGCGGCCGAGGACAGGCCACGCGCTTCAATGATGGCGGCGCCGCGCTTGCCCACGGTGGGCAGGAACACGGTTTCGTTCCA
>JACCDX010960795.1_pt1 | contig 34752 bp, 50 predicted proteins | sample 7449681 | NCBI WGS metagenome assembly JACCDX01 (sample SAMN15323450, study PRJNA562643) | freshwater metagenome | isolation source: river surface water | place: USA:Blue River Watershed | collected 2017-08-18
AAGAAATTGTTGCTTTTGAGGACATCCTCGAAGGCTTCAACGATGCTTTGATCCTGTCAAAGAACATCAACGTATACAACACCAATGGCGTAACGATGGAACGCGCTCGTGACACCATCTGGCGTCCACAACCTTACATCGCTCAGTCGTTCGATCGTACTGTTGGCACTTCGATTGCCTCTGACGTTTCGACAATGACCCAGCTTTCTGTTCCTTCGACTCTCGGTTTCAACAAGTGCTCTGCTTGGCAGATGAACGCACTGGAACTGCGTGACGCGTTGCAGGAAGGTCGTTTGGGCGATTCCGCAAAGCAAAAGCTTGCTTCTGACATCAACCTTTCCGTTATGGATTTGGCTTCTGCTCAAGGTACGCTTGTTGTTCCAGTTGCAACTGCTGCTGGCGATTATGACGATGTTGCACTCTGCGACAGCATCATGAACGAACAGGGTGTTATGGCTGGCGATCGTTACCTCGCATTGTCGAGCCGCGATTACAACGGCATGGCTGGCAACTTGGCAGTAGCGACTCGCTCGTTCACTGGTAACAAGTCGGCTAACGCATACGAGCGTTCGTTCGTTGGTGAAGTCGCAAGCTTCTCAACCTACAAGCTTGACTATGCTAACCGCTGTGCTGCTAACGCTGCAACTCCAACGATTGCTACCAATGGCGCACAGGTTCGTTATGTTCCTAAAGCCACTGTCAACAACGTTGGCGGCATCTTGAACGTAGACAACCGCTATCAGACCGTCACTGTGTCCACCACAGTTGGCACTGTTGCTGGTGATGCGTTCACGATCGATGGCATTGAAGCTGTTCACCACATCACGAAGCGTTCGACTGGCGAACTCAAGACGTTCCGCGTCATTGAAGTCATCGACGGCACTTCGATGGTTATCAGCCCTCCGATCATCGGTGCAAACTCGACGCCAACTGATGCTGAACTTCAGTATCAGAACGTTGAAGTAGTAGCGACTTCGGCAACTGCTGACATCAACTTCTTGAACGTTGCAGCTTCGAACATCAACCCATTCTGGCGCAAGGATTCGATCGAACTCCTCCCAGGTCGCTATGCTGTTCCAGATGGCGCAGGCGTTGACGTTCTTCGTGCATCGACGGATCAGGGTATCGAATTGGTCATGACCAAGAAGTTCGATCCACTGACCTTCCAGACGCTTTACACGCTGGACACACTGTATGGTGTGGTCATGACGAACCCAGAAATGGCAGGCATCCTGCTTTTCAACCAAACGTAATAGGGATGGGGGGAGCTTCGGCTTCCCCCTCTTTTCTTTAAGGAGTGAACCAATGCCATTGAAAAAAGGTTTCAGCCGCACAAGCATCGGCAAGAATATCAAGATGGAAGAAAAGGCTGGTCGCCCTAGAAAGCAAGCCATCGCTATTGCGCTCAATGTAGCACGCGATGCAGCAATGAAAGCAGGTAAGCCATCGAAGGCTCCTAAGCGGAAGGCAAAGAAATGACCGACTTCCCTACCATTCTCTATCGCACACCAGGCCCTTTCAAGAAGCCTCGTGGTGGCACATACGCTATTCGTCCCGCTGCGGACAAAGAGGCATTCGACGCATTGATCGCCAAGGGCTGGTCTGCGTCTTATGAGGACGCTGTAGGCCAGAAGCCAAAGACTAAGGCTGTTGAGATTGATGAAGTCTCCGGCCCAACCCGTGAGGAGCTAGAAATTAAGGCGAAAGAATTAGGGGTATCGTTTAATGTGCGAACTTCTGATATAACGCTGTCAGAACGTATAACGTCAGCATTGGAAGTCTGAAATGGGATATACAAAGCGCCAATTCGTAACGTCAGCCTTTGAAGAAATAGGCTTGGCAGATTACGTCTTTGACCTTCAGCCTGAACAGCTTGAAGCCGCTTTGCGCCGTTTAGATTCCATGATTGCTGAATGGAACGCTGCTGGCATCCGTCTTGGTTACGCAATGCCAAGCAGCCCACAGGACAGCGACCTTGATACAGAAACCAATGTGCCTGACAGCGCGTGGGAAGCTATCATCACTAACCTCGCCATTCGGATTGCTCCTGGATATGGTAAGGCTGTGGCTGCTGACACCAAGGTATCAGCTAAGGGTGCTTACAACGTTCTACTGCAGCGTGCGACATTCCCGCTTGAACAACAGCTTCCACAGACAATGCCAACAGGACAGGGCAACAAGCCTTGGCGTTGGGATAACCCATTTGTTCCTCGTCCTGCCGACCCTATAGATGCTGGGCCTGATGGCCCCCTTGATTGGAGTTAAACCATGCCTACCATTAATCAGCTACCAACTGTCACACAGGTTTCCGGTGGAGATCAGTTGCCACTATTCGTAACGAACCAAGGTGACGCTCGTCGTTGCTCTGTCACAACGCTAATTGAATACATTCAGGTAAACTTTGGCGCTGTCACCTGTGCCTCGGTGCAGACAACGCCTGTGCGCTTTGACCAGTTGCCCAATGCTGTTGGCAATGCTGGTGCGCGTGCGTTTATCACAAACTGCAACACAACAACCTTCAACGCTGCCGCTGCTGGTGGTGGTTCAAACCAAGTTCCAGTGTTCAGCAATGGCACTAGCTGGTTCGTGGGCTAATTCTAATTCGTTAGGGGAACTTTGAAATGATTATTCAACCAGGTCTTACTCAGATTATTACTGATGTTGTTGTCCCTGCTGGTCAATATATCAGCATTGGCAATGTAGGCAACGATGCCACAACCGTTTCGCTTGAGCCACTCGGCCCATTGAGCTACGAATATTACACCGAAATTGCTTCGCTTTCTAACAGCGCAGAGATGTTTGGCCCTTATCCAGTTGATCGCACAGTGCGTATCACCAGCGGCCTTCAGTCAACAGCGCAATACGACGTAGGCGCACAACCAACGCTGCGTGACTTCCCGCCTTTGACAATCGGCAGCCTTGAGCCTGTTAGCCTTGTCGAGCCAGCAGCTACCTTTGTAACGCTTACCTATGACGATGATGCGGGTGACGTAAAGCTGGTAAGTGCTGGCGTTCATGGCCTTACAAACGCAGTATCGCAAGGCTCTGACCTTTATATCACTTGGACGGGTGGAACGGCATCCACTGGCTTTTATGAAGTGCTGGACGCTGATACGGCTACCGACGAGGTAACTATCGACCTACCTTACATTGATTCGACCGTCACGATTAGCATCGCTGCACCAGGCGTTATAACTTGGGCTGGACATGGCTTATCGGTAAACGACACGATTCGCTTTACCACTACTGGCGCATTACCTACCGGATTGGCTATCAACACCACATACTATGTGAAGCAAGTGCTGTCAGCCAACACCTTCACCGTGTCCACATCAGCAGGCGGCGCAGCAGTCACCACCAGCGGTACGCAGTCTGGCACACATACTGCTCTCGTTTGGTACGGCGTTGCCGTAGTTGCTGTAGCTAACACCGAAATTACTTTAGCATCCGTCACAGTCCCTGGCTGGTCGATGGGCGTTGGTGGCGGTATGGAGATTGACGCTCTGTTCACGGTAACCAATAACGCTACAGTCAAAACCTTAGGCATGACATATGGCGGAGGCGTTCTCTTGGCTGCTGCGGCGGCTAACAACACCAGCGCGTGCGTTCAGAAGCTAATGTGCAATCGTGGTAGCTCGCAAGTTGTCAGCAACTCAGCGACTGCTGTTGGTCATGGACTATCAACTGGTGCAAACGTGTTCCTGAACGTTGATGCTACACAGGATCAGACATTTGCAATCACTGTAAAGCCAGCGACTGCGAATAACCTCATGCGGCTTGAGGCATTCAAGCTTCATGTAACTTTCTAATAGGGAAATTGATATGAAAATGGGTAGCGGAAAGATGAGCTATGGCTCAAAGGGTATGGGAATGGCGAAGAAGGCTCCAGCTAAGGCTGGTAAGTCAATGACGATGACCAAAGCCAAGAAGAAAAAGAAGTAAGACGCTTAAGTGAAAAAGGATTCGCGTCTTACTCGTGCAGGTGTCGCTGGCTATAACAAGCCTAAGCGCACACCATCGCATCCAAAGAAGTCACACGTTGTGGTAGCTAAGGAAGGCGATAAGGTTAAGACGATACGTTTCGGGCAGCAGGGCGTAATGGGTTCACCCGCCAGCAAAGGCGAAAGCGAATCCAATAAGAAGCGCCGCGCATCGTTTAAAGCTAGGCACGCAAAGAATATTGCCAAGGGTAAAATGAGCGCGGCCTTCTGGTCGGACAAGATTAAGTGGTAAAGGAATTGAGCTATGAATGATATTGAAACATTTGCACCCGCTTATGGAGAAGCTATTCTAGTCTCTCCTGGAAACACAAGCGCAAACTCTGTTATCCGCAGGAACACGACATCGCTTTGCATCACCAGCCGTAATTCGGTTGAGTGCTTTGTCCGCATCGGCACGGGCGTTGGTCTAGCTGCAACGACTGCTGACTATCTTGTTCCGCCAAACGGTCAGGTGAGCATCAGCAAGTTTATGGATTATGACCGGATCGCATACATCGCCCCTGCTGGCGGTGGTTCGCTCCACATCATTCCAGGCGAAGGCTTCTAATGTTTTTGCTAACGCGCCTTCGGTCTCGTTTGCGTTATTTCAATGCAGACGGTGGCCCCGTACTTGGTGCGCTTCTTTTAGAGAATGGTGACTTCCTGACTCTAGAAGATGGCGGCTTTCTCCTGCTGGAATAACATATATCCATGACGCAGATTCCAATCCTTAGCGGCATCTATACGGACAATGGGCCGGACTTTCGCACGTCTTATCCTGTCAACATGATTCCAGTGCCAAAGAGTAATGGGATTAGCGAAGGCTTCTTGCGTCCTGCTGATGGCTTGGTGGCTAACGGCACTGGCCCTGGCGTCGATCGTGGCGGCATTAACTGGAATGGTGTTTGCTATCGCGTGATGGGTTCTAAGCTTGTCACAGTGTCCATCACAGGTGCAGTAACGATTCTGGGTGACGTTGGGAACAACGGTCAACTAGTAACGATGGACTACAGCTTCGATCGCTTGGCTATCGCTTCAAACGAAGACCTTTTTTACTGGTCGCCTAGCCTTGGCCTTGTGCAAGTAACCGACCCTGACCTTGGCATCGTTCTGGATGTGGTTTGGGTAGATGGCTACTTCATGACCACTGATGGTGAGTTTCTTATTGTCACGGAACTAAGTGACCCAACGCAGGTTAATCCCCTGAAGTATGGTTCGTCTGAAATTGACCCTGATCCCGTTGTCGCACTGCTCAAGCTACGCAATGAGATATACGCGCTGAACCGGAACACCATCGAAGTCTATGATAACGTAGGCGGCGACCTGTTCCCGTTCCAGCGCATTGATGGCGCTCAGATTGAAAAGGGTGTTGTCGGCACTCATGCTTGCTGCGTCTATCTAGAGAGTATCGCTTTCCTTGGTAGCGGATTCAATGAAGCCCCAGGCATTTATCTTGGCGGCAATTCCAAAACAAATAAGATCAGCACGCAAGAGATAGACCAAATCCTGCTTGAGTTCACTGAAGCACAACTGTCTACGGTCAAGCTAGAGGCGCGTAACGATAAGGCGCACGAGCATCTATATATTCACTTGCCCGATCGCACGCTTGTATTTGACGCTGCTGCAACGCAGGACTTGGGCCGGCCAGTTTGGTTTACTCTGACAAGCAGCTTGGTGGATTTCTCAAAGTATCGCGCACAGAACCTTGTGTATTGCTATGACAAGTGGCTGGTAGGCGACCCAACAAATACATCTGTAGGCTATATGGTCAGCAACATCTCGACCCATTACGGGCAAAAGGTACGCTGGGAGTTTGGCACAACGATTGTTTACAATGAAGGTCGTGGCGCAATCATTCAGAATCTTGAGTTGGTTGGCCTGACTGGTGCTGCTGCGTATGGTATCGACCCAACAATTAACACCAGCTATTCGACTGATGGCGAAACGTGGAGTCAGCAAAAGTTTATCAAGGCTGGCAAGACAGGACAGCGTGCAAAGCGTTTGGTGTGGTTCCAGCAGGGTTGGATGCGTAACTGGCGCATACAGCGATTCCAAGGCACATCAGACGCGCATATGTCGTTTGCTAGATTAGAGGCGGCGATTGAGCCGTTAGCTTACTAATGGCGACGCGGACAAGGCTAAACTTAACACGCGATCAGCTTGCGTCCTTCTTACAGGATCATGAGCAGATAAAGCAGTTCGAAAGGCTGTTTGCGACTGTTGATTCAAACACGAACGATATCATCCCAGGTGTTGAGTTCGCTGCTGGCAATTCAGGTCAAGCGGCTAATGACGCTCTTGCTGAGATTGCAGCCTTGGCCGAAGCTCTTAACAAAGAGCCAAGCCCAGCAAGTGCAAGCCAACTTGCGGTTATTGAATCGCAGATTGAAGACCTTGCATTGACGCCACCGCCGCTTGATTCACTAGCAATATTGGCATCAATACCGACATCTGTAGTTGTTACTAAGACAGCGGATTTCACGGTTGCACCAAATGAAACATGGATAATCAATAACAAGTCAGGATCGACTTGCACTGTAACCTTGCCATCGGCTGCAACATATCCTGGGCGTTATCTAACATTTCAAAACAACCAAGATCAAAGTCTTATCTCAGCATCTAGTGATGTAATCCCTCAAGGCGGTGGATCGGCTGGAACTGCTATTTTGACTAATGTGTCTGGTAATTGGGCAACACTAGTGTCAAACGGCACAAATTGGGTTATTATGCAAGCCGCCTCGTTTAACAACTTGCTGTATTAAGGAATAAGATATGGCCGTATCTATTAGTAATATCATCCCTGCTAAGACAGCAGAGAACACGCAAACAACGCAATATACGTCCACTGGCGTGCAGACGATCATCGATAAGTTCACAGCGACTAACTACAGCGTTAGTGCCGCGACAATCAGCGTCAACCTTGTGGCTGCTTCTGGAAGCGCAGGAAATGACAACTTGATTGTCAAGACCAAAACGCTCCAGCCATCGGAAACTTATACGTTCCCTGAATTGGTTGGACACGTTCTCCCGCCAGCGGGTTTCATCTCAACGATTGCTGGCACAGCTTCAGCCATCAACATTCGTGCATCTGGGAGGCTCGTGAGCTAATGAAAAAGCCAGCATTTATTATCGAAGGTTTCGGTGGGCTTCGTGAAAGCGAATCATTTATCACGACTGCTGAGAACAAGAAAAACACCAAGATGGTCATTGATGACTGGATGCTTGGCCCTGAGAATCCCAGCAATGAGCGTGGCGCTAACCCTGAATACTGGTCAGCACTAGCTAATGCGTGGCAAGTAGACGAAGAAGAAGCTCGTCGCCGCCGCTGCTCCAACTGCGAATATTACGACAACAGCACCTTGACACAAGCCAAGATGGACAAGATACCTTGGAACGATTGGGATGTTGACGCTGGATTCCGTGGTTATTGTCACAAATTCAGTTTTATTTGTCATGATCTTCGTGCTTGTCAAGCGTGGGAAGAACGAGAGTTTGAATTTGAAGATTGATTGTGTTATGGTTTGGCTACAGAGCGTTTAAGAGCAGCCTGTAGCTCAATAGCAGAGAGCTTAATATGCTTAAAAGCGGAACGCCTGAATACTGGTTGCGTCGGAACTTTGTGGAAGCATTAGCTTTGCCCGAAGATGCCGTTGAGTGGCTAATTGACCTATGGCAAGTTGTTCAGCTTTTTGATGACATTGTTGATGGCGACAAGATAGACCGTGACGATGCTGATATGGCAATTTGGGCTGCTTTGGTAGGATTGCCGTCAAATCCATTCTATCAAGTTAACGCTTTAGTATTGCTTCCCCTTGTCAGCACTGCGATTCTAAAGTGGAAGGCGTCTGACACTGTTGAGCTATCTGGGAATGCGTGCGCTACCAGTTTTGTTTGGCGTGCTGGATATTATGATATTGTTCTTGCTACAGTGCAATTGGTTCACGGCACACAGGCAGCAATGGAAATAGGTCATGTTGTGCTAAAGCTTTATGGTGAAAGCCTTGAGGAATATATGAAGGAAATGTCTGATGCCTGATCCAGTAACTGGTGTAGCCGCTGCAGTAAGCATTGGCGGCTCGGTAATTAAAGGTAAAGCGGCTAAAAAAGCCTCCAACATAGAGGCTGCATCGCTTCAGGCTGGTGTTGATGAAACCCGTGCGGCACGCGAAGAATTGCGGACGTTGCTGCAGCCATACACTGAGGCTGGTGGCCCTGCCCTTCAAGCACAGATGGCGGCGCTAGGTCTTGCTGGCCCTGAAGCGCAGCAAGCATATGTAACCCAGCAAGAGCAGAATCCTTTATTCCAGTCTCTAGCACGGCAGCAAGAAGAAGCTATCCTACAAGGCGCTTCGGCAACTGGTGGACTTCGTGGTGGCAATGTGCAAGGCGCACTAGCCCAGTTCCGTCCTCAATTGTTGAATCAGTTCCTTGAGCAGCAGTATGGTCGCTTGGGCGGTATGACACAGCTTGGTCAACGATCTGCGGCTGGCGTTGGTGCTGCTGGGATGGATGCGGCTGGCGACATTGCAACCCTTCTTGGTGAGCGAGGCCAAGCACAAGCTGGCGGCGCTTTGGCACGGGGCAAAATGTTCAGTGACATACTTGGTGAAGTTGGCGGCATAGGCAAGGGATTATTTTAATGGCTAGAGATTACTCTATTGCCTCCGATCCAAGGCAGATATTTTTGCAGTCTGTTGCGTTGCAACGGGCAGAGCAAGATCGTCGGGCAAAGCTTGAGAGACAGCAAAGCTTGCAGACGGATTTGGCTGCGCTTATGGAAAAGCCAGACACGCAATCTTTTGCTAGCTTCTATTTGAAGTACCCAGAAGCGAAAGAGCAAGTCGAAGGCTATCGCAAGACAATGGGCGAAGGCGACAAGAACGCCATTCTTGAAGCATCGCAAACTGCCTTTATTCTCAATCGAGAAAACAGGCCGGAAGATGTTGTAAAGCTATTTGATGAGCGCATTGAGGCGTTAAAGAACTCCAATCGTCCAGAGCTAGCTCAGACATTTGAACGCGCTAAGGCCACATATAACACCACCACAGACCCCAAGGCACGGGAAGCTGTGCTATCGACCATCATATACAATTATGGTGGCGGTGAAGCGCATGAGAAGATTTTTGGTACAGACGTTAAGCTTGACACAACAATTGTTAAAAACTTAATTGCAGAAGGTTTAGAGCCTGGTTCGGATGAGTTCAAAGAAGCATTAAAGCGTGATCGCACAAAGATTTCCGTCAGTCTTCCTAATGGTGGATTCTTTAGCGGAACACCGGATGAGCTTCAGGCAATCTTGGGCGGAAGGCCCATGCCAACCAATGTGCAAAAAGGGCCATTGCCCAAGCCAAAAACTAAAGCAGACTTTGATAGATTGCCTTCTGGCGCATCATATGAAGCCCCAGACGGCTCCATCAGAACAAAGCCAGGAGGTCAGACGGCTACTCCGTCTGGTAACTTTCAAGGGAAGTAATATAGACCCAGTGAAGGACTTGGGCGCTTTAGGATTTACTCCAACAAGCGGCTTTAGGACGAAAAGGCATCAGGCTTCATTGAAGGCGCAAGGGCTTACAAAGACAAATGTCGGCTCCCACCCTGCTGGTGACTCAATAGATTTTATACCGCCTGGTAACATGACAACTACCGAGGCAATAAGATTGGTGAAGCAAAAGTATCCTGGCGCTCGTGTTGCACCTAGCAACAAAGGCGCAATTCATATAACATATCCTGGCTGGGGAAATGCTCCAGACATTAGTGGATCACGGCGACGTTTTGGAGATTAATTGATGGCTGCTCAAGAAAATTGGTGGGATAGCTCTCCTGTTGTTGCAAAGCCTAATCAGGTGCAGCAAGTGCCTGGTGGCATCTATGTGCCTCCCGCTCCTGAGAAACCAGAAAAGCCTGAGAAAGCACCAAGTGGTTTTCAATTTACTGAGGAAGGCACTCTGGAGTTTATTCCTGGTGGCCCCGCTGACCCAGAAGTTAAGCAGGATGCAAAGCCTACAGAGTCGCAAGGCAAAGTATTTACCCTGTTAAGCCGTATTGCTGGCGGCGCTAAAGATATTCAAAATACCATAGCCGTAGATCCAGAAGCGCAGCAAGCTGGTCTATTTGAAACTCTGTCGCGCAATGTTCTTGGCGAAGGTATTGTTACTCGCAGCCTTGCAGGGCCAGAACGACGCACAGTTACTGACGCGCAAGTTGATATTCTTGATGGCCTCCTAACGCTTGGCACTGGCGCAGCTTACAATCGTGAGCAGCTTATAGGTCAGACCCTTGCGTATTTCCCGCAGTTTGGTGATACAGAGCAAGAAATAGAAGTCAAAAATCAACGTTTGAATCGAGCGATTGAAGCTGCACGCATTCAGGCTGGGCCTTTGGCTGCTGAATTCGACAACGTTATTAAACCACTGTTTCAACAAGCGGCTGCTGCTGCACCTGAAGCTGGGCCAAGAGGCGCTCCAGCATTAGAAGTAGCTCAAGGCGATCGCATAGCTACAGACCGTGACATTGAGATTGCCAGCCTTCTTCAAGGCGCGTGGCAAAGCGGTAGGTCTATTGACGAAGTTAATGCCTTAGCAATTCAGTTAGGCACGGAGCCTTTGCCGCCTGAAACCATTGAAGCCCTGCGAAGCGATCCTAACCGTCAAATCAGGTGGACTCCAAATCGCTCAGGCGTTCGTGAAGGCGCTGGCCCAGGTATGGGTTCAGCATTGGCGGCTGGTTCAATTCGTGGACTGACTGGCAATCTTGCTGAAGAAGCATTAGCATTGGTCGATCCTGCTGCGGCTGCGAAACTTCAAGCGGCTGGTGAATTTGCCCAACAAGAATTTCCAATCACCACAATGGCTGGTGAAGTTATTGGTGGCGCACTTTCGCCGCTTTCGCGTGTAGGCCCTGGTGGAACTATTGCAGGCGAAGCGGTGCGGGGTGGTATCTACGGTGGACTCTATGGTGCTGGTGAAGCTGCTCCAGATGCGGGCATCTTGGAACGCGCATTGCCAGCCGTTGTTGGCCTTACTGCTGGCGCAGGAACGGGTGCATTAGCGCAGCGTTTCTTAGGCGGTGGTGGAACTGCGGCTGGTGAAGTGCCTGTAGCTGGTATAACCCCAGAGGTTCCCGCTGCTGGCATGGCTGCTCCTGTTGAAGCTGTTGCTCCACCAGTTGCTGCTGTTGCGCCAGAAGAAGCTGCGGCTGAACTTGGCACTTTGATTAACAAAGCGTCTGGCACGAATGCAGCGGCAAAGAACGCTCAAATCAAGATAGCTGAACAAGCGCAAATCAATCCTGAAGCAAAAGCAGCGGCAGAGCGCCTTGGCATTGATGTTCCTGCTGATGTTTTCTCTGACAACCCACAAGTGCGTGCAGCCATTGGATTGACGCGCTCTCTTGCTGGCAGTGAGGCAGAGGCAGGATTCAGAACGTCTGTTTCTAACGCTGTCGATCAAGCCGATAACATCATGCGTGAGTTTGACGCACAGTTCGTTGAAGGCGCGATTGCTCCAGGCGTTGTGTCTCAGCGCGTAAAGGATAGCTTAACAACAACCCGCAAGGCATTGAATGACCAAGCTGGTGAGATTTACAAGCGCGTTGATGCTGCTGTTCCAAAGCAAACGCCTGTGCAGCTAGATAACTTGTTCACCACCCTGACAGACATTGCTGGCGAAGTTGGTCAAGAAGGCATGACTGCGCCAGAAAAGAAACTGCTGGGATTGTTCCAGACGGGCGAAGCTGGCGGTGGCGACATTACCTATGGCCGCTTGATCCGTGAAAAGAATCTAATCGGTAAGGCTCTGAGTCGCCAAGAATCGCCATATGGTTCAATGGACGAAGCAACGCTGAAAAGGCTGTATGCTGCCTTGGCATCTGACCAGTTAGACAACGTGAGCCGTGTTGCTGGCGAAGAAGTTCGTCGGGAACTGCGTGGCGCTAACCTTATCTACGCAAAAGAGCGTGCATTGGGTGACCGTATTGTCAATGCTTTCGGCACAGACCTTGAAGGTGGTATAGCCAACAAGATGCGATCGGCTATTACTAGCGGCGCAAAGGGTGAGGCTGGCGACTTTGCACGGCTCATGAAAACTGTGCCTAATGATCTTCGCAAGGAAGTTGTCGCAACGGCGCTTGCCTCAGTGACGCGCTCAACGCGTGGCGCTGAAAAGGGTAGCTTTGGTTTCTCAGAGTTTGCGGACATCTATCCAAAGCTTCGTGCCAACCCGCAAGTATACAAGGAAATCGTGCAGGCTCTTGGCCCCAAGGCATCTGACACGCTCCGTGACTTGTATGAGGTATCAAAGCGCATCACTGATGCCCGTGCTAACGTCCTGACCACAGGCAAAGCTAATCAGGCGCTCGTTGAGTCATTGAACGCTGAAGGCATCATTGCTCGTATTATGGGTTCAACGGCAGGCAAGCGTGCTGTCGGCGGCGCTATGGGCTTTGTGCCTGGTGCTGGCTTAGTTATGCCTGAAATCATGGAAGCAATGTCAAGAGGCAATCCAGATGCAATTCGCGCTGCTGGCAAAATGTTCTCCAGCCCTGAGTTCCAAGGACTGCTTAACGATGTAGCTACAAAAGGCGATGCGCCCGATCGAGCAATCAATAAGGTGTCAATGAGCAAGCCATTCCGCGATTTCATTTCCACCATCGGCGTAAAGGGTGACAAGGCTAAAGACTATCTGATGAACGTGGTAAAGTCTGCTCCAGCGGTTTCCGCTCCAGTTCTCGCAACTGAAGCAGTTGGGCCAGAAGCGACTTTAGCACCGCCGACAGTAGAAATGCCACAATGACCTTTCGCTGCAACATAATTTCGGCTATAAGCCTAACGACGCAAGGGATTAAGTTCTAATGGCACTTACTCAAGTTACTGGCCCTTACCCAATATTCACTGATCTAGACGGTACGCCTCTGGATGACGGCTACCTGTATATCGGTGCAATCAACCAAGACCCTGAACAGAATCCGATTCAGGTATTTTGGGATGCCAACCTAACTATTCCGGCTACGCAGCCAATCCGCACAAGCAACGGCTACGCTTATCGTAACGGCACGCCAGCCTTGCTGTACACTGCTGGCGAGTTTTCAATCACAATCCGCAACAAGCGCGAGGAGTTCGTTCTCTACAGTCCTGTAGGATATGGCTTCGATCCTGCGGCTGTATCTGCGTCTGTTGTCAAGAACGACTTTGTTGGTGATGGCGTTACAGTTGCCTTTGTGCTTTCAGCATCGCCATCGACAAAACTTGCAACGAACGTATTCATCAATGGTGTCTATCAGGAAAAGGATAGCTACAGCCTATCTGGTAACACCATTACGTTCTCGATCGCACCTCCGCTGAGTTCCAGCATTGAGATAATGACGAATGAAACTGGCGTTATTAACACTGGTAACGCCACTGCCATTAGCTACACCGCTGGCTTCGCTGGAGCCACTGCACAGACGGTTCAGACAAAGCTGGAGCAATATGTTTCGGTCAAGGACTTTGGTGCTGTAGGCGATGGCGTAACGGATGATACGGCGGCTATTCAAGCAGCGGTAGACACGGGCAAGCGCGTCTATGTGCCTTTTGGCACTTACAAGTGCAACGTACAGATCAACAATAAGACCATTATTGAAGGCGACGGATCGTTAGCGTCTATCCTCAAGCCATTCAATAACAGCATAGCGGTTTTAACTTATACGTTCACGGCGCAGCAAAATCCAATTTACAGGTTTTGGGATTACCATAGCGAAATTCGCAACCTTGGCTTTTTCTCTAACGCAACTTTGCCCGCAAAGAGCGGTGTTGCATTTGCGTTCGGCAATGCAGACCCGTTTAGTTATGTGGCAAACGATGAATTTGCAAACAACGTAAAGTTTTACGGCTGCTATTTTGAAGGCTTTGATAAGGCAATTTCATTTACGTTTGGCAACATCGGAACTGAAATTTATTCGTGCGGGTTCACCAGCAACAAATACGCAATCTACACCCTAAACAATAAATTTGGTTCCCCCATGCACTGCGGGAATAAATATATTTTTGGTGGCGAGTTTCACGATAATGATTGCGCTATTTACGCCAACAATGATCCTCAAGCTATTGTAGCCAACGGCACAATTTTTGAGTTTAACCAGGTGGCCTATTACGGATTTACCGTTAATGCCGATTTAGTTACGCCTGTCACGTTTAACGACTGTTGGTTTGAAGGCAACGGCGTTTCAAATGTTGGTAACGCATCACCCACTGTTATTTTAGATACTTGGGTTGGAACAACATTAACTCAAAACACGTTTTTCCGACACAGCATATATACGCAAGGTGACGGAGCCAGAGTTGAGTTTAACCGTTCATTTTTTACGGACGCCTTTATCGACTCTACAAACACTCGTATTAACGTAAACGATTGCCGCGTAGAATCACTTAATGGTTTTGGCGGCGGGGCGTGCACAGTTGTGTATCCTGTTTCTTCAGCTATTGTAATGACGAACCCGTTAACTTCTGGCGGGATTCCTCGGTCAGATGGCTGCATCATGAATGGCCGACCATCGTTTTTAAGAAGCACTATAGGTAGCGCACCTACAGACTCGTTAAGCAGATGGGCAATCACTGATGCTCGGAACGCAAAAACATCTGATTACGGCGCAGCCGTTGCGTCTAACATAAACTTTGAAAACGCTGTGACTACAGGCGCGGGTGCTTTCAGTCTTGTTGGCACTGTTGTTCAAGATGGACAAATCTTCCAGCTATGTAACGAGTTTACAAGGGCGGCATTTGCTTCGACTGAATATACAACGCCGACATCACCTACAGCATCATTTACTACTACCGCAGGGTGGTATGTTTACACATTTGATGTAAAGCGCACGTTTGGTGATGTTCAATTTAATGTTTGGGACAGAGGCACTGCACAGTTAGCTGTTAACATCCGTGTACCTACGGTTGGCAAGTGGTATACTTTTGCTGGCATCGGCTATTCGCCAGGTAGCCAAACAATGTATTTGGACTTTCAGGGCTTAGATCAGACTGCCACATGGCGTATGTCTGCATGGCAATGCTTACGTTTTGACACGCAAGAGCAAGCACAGGCATATCTAGCTTCTTTTGCATACGCAGACAAAGAAGTGTCTGGATCGGTTGCAACCACAACTGGCGTTGCCCAAACAATTCTTACTTTGCCAACAGAAACGTTAGGGACTTATATTGTTTCTGCTGGTTTGCCTGCTGCCTCTCCGTCAAACTATAGCGCGGTGTCTATTATCAGCGTAGACGGCAATACACTGAGGGCAACCGCTTTGCAGACCGCAACACTTATGACCATTAGCGTCAGCGGACAAAACATTCAAATAACGCAAAGTTCAGGTGGGAATGCAACCGCCTATTATGCGGTAACCAAAACAGCTAGAATTTTGTAAAGGGTTTTAAACATGGCCGATAAAAAAATCTCTGCGTTAACTAGCGCGTCTACACCATTAGCCGGAACGGAAGTTCTGCCAATTGTGCAGTCTGGCGCTACTGTAAAAGTCTCTATTGCTAATGTAACTGCGGGGCGTGAAGTTAACGCCTACAGGCTGTTTACATCAGGAGAAATTGTAGTAGGCGGAACCAATACTGGATTTGGAAAACTCGGTGTTTTTGATACATCAAACGCTTTATTTGCGGTTGCCAATTCAACTTCATACGCCCAGCTTCAGCAAAATGGCGGCGATCTTTATGTAAACGTAAATGCTGGTGGTGCGGGTAGCGGAAACTTAATTTTTAGGTTTGGTGCCGTCAATACCACTTTGGCGTCTATCAACGGAACAAGCGGCGACATCACCGCTAACACTGGCAACCTCGTAATCGGCACTGCGGGCAAAGGCATCGACTTCAGCGCAAACACGCACGCTGCTGGCATGACCAGCGAACTGCTGAACTGGTATGAAGAAGGTGCATGGACACCCAGCGTTGGCGGTGACGCTACATACACTATCCAAGAAGGGTATTATGTCCGCGTAGGCGATCTTGTTTACGTTCAGTGCCAGCTTTTGCTTAACGTCCTTGGTACTGGCAGCACCACAACAATTAGCGGTTTGCCGTTTCAAGCCTTTAGCCCAAGCTTTTCGTCACGCGGTACTGGCTCAGTTTGGTACTGTGGCAACCTAGCTACAGGCGTAACAACACTAACCCCCGGCGTAACACCCGCAGGCCAAACAATTACGTTCGGCGGTTTTACTGTGCTTGGCGCTGGAACAACCATGACAGTACCGCTCACTGTTTTTCAAAACGGAACCCGCGTTGATTTTTCTTTGGTTTACCGTGCAAATTAAAGGTATATCGACATGAGCCTTACCAAAGCCACTTACTCTATGATCGAAGGCGCAGCAGCTAACGTGCTGGACTACGGCGCTGTGGGCGACGGCACTACAAACGATACCGCTGCATTTACGGCGGCGCTCGCGGCCAACCCTTTAGTGTATGTTCCATGCGGGACTTACATTATTCAAAACTTGTCAATCCCATCCAACAAAACACTTTTTGGCGGCGGCAAAGAAACTATCCTGAAGTTACCCGCGGCGTCCATTCTTCGGGTTATAGTGACCACTGGGTCAACAGACGCAACCGTCCGCGACTTGACCTTGGATGCCAGAGGCACTGGCACAAGCATTGCTCTGTTTACTACTTGCACGCGCATAAATGTACTCAATGTTTGGGCCACAGGTTCTGCGTCGCATGGTATAGAGTTTGATAATTGTGGCGGCTGCACGCTGGACGGCGCTGAAATCTATTCAACTGGCGGCGCGTCATCGTCGGCTGCGGTGTATCTGAAAAACCCTACGGGTAACGGATCGTACAACGTAGTCAGCAACGTATATTTTCGTAGCATCAATGGTCGCGGCGTTCACAATCTAGGGAACAACTTTACCCAGATTAGCAACATCCGCGCTGATATGACTAATGGCGAGTCCATTCTGGTTCAGGACTCCACATCTGTCATAATGCAAAGTATTACGCATACAGGCGCTGAACCGGGCGCTGCGGCGCTTTCGGATGGCATCGCTATTGAAGGCAACTGCTTGTATTGCGTCTTAGATGATTTCCATGTCTCCAACAGCGCAGGTCATGCCGTTTCTTTAGGCAACCGCTCTGGCGCAAATGGCGCAGCCTACTGCACGGTGTCGAATGGTGTTGTCGTAAACGCTGATGAATGTGGCGTGTCAATTACAGATCAGGGTTTTGCTAATGCGCCAACAGCCAATGTGGTTTCCAATGTCGTTGTTCAAAACGCAGGCAAGCAAATTGCAAACCCCTCGTTCAATGTATCTGGCGGCAGCAACAACCAGTTTGTCAACTGCACTGCGGTGGACAGCCAAGGCGTGCCAACAACAACTTACGGTTTTCAAGAAAACAATACCGGCGCAAATACCGCGACAAGCAACAGTTTTTCTGGCCGTTTGATTGGGCCGTTTACCATTGAGGAATACGACCTAAGCAGCACATTGTCGTGCGTAAGAGAGTCCACAAAAACTATTACGCCAACATGGTGTACTTTTGACGGAAACGGCGGCGCAACTATCACGGGAAGCAGCAACGTAACATCCGTTGTTCGCAACAGTGCGGGTAACTACACGATTACGTTCAGCAACCCCATGCCCGATGGCTACCCTATTTCGGCTATTACGCGCACGTTTTCAGGCAATAACTATATTCAAGTTTTTACCGCGCCGACATCTACATCTGTAACGCTTCAAGTGCGTACAGATGCAGGCGTAGCTAACGATAGTGATTACATATCAGTCCGCGTAGGGTAACTGAGATTGCATTAATTTAACCTAATGTCTGGTGGGATAGCCAGATTGGAAACAGGAGAATAAAAATGGCTTTAGAGAAACAAGTTACCGCTGATAAGATCGAAGTTATCGAAAATGGCTGCGTGCAAGTTCGCGTCAAGACTGCCATCCTCGAAGACGGCGAACAGATCAGCGGCACATTCCACCGTCACGTTGTCGCCCCCGGCGATGACTACAGCGCAGAAGATGCTCGCGTGCAGGCAATATGCGCTGCAACGCATACTGCTGACGTAGTAGCTGCCTATGCCGCAGAGCAAGCTAAGAACGCACCAGAAGCACTGCCAGAAGCAGAAGCTTAATCACTGCAACCAAATTGGTGAGATCAAATGGCTAGCATTGACGAAACACAGGCGCAACTTAACACGCATGAACAAGTCTGTGCGTTGCGATATGAGAGTATCTGTGCGCGGATGAAGCGAATCGAAAGCCTTGGCATATCTGCTTGCGGCACAATTATTGTATTGCTGATAGGCATACTAGTAAGCGTGCTACAAAAGGGCGTCTAAGGAGGTCGTATGCGTTATCTGCGTGCTGTAACCGTTGCGTCTTTGCTAGTGCTTGCTGCTTGTGAAGATCGCTACCGCTATGACTGCCAAGACCCTGCGAACTGGCAGGAAGATATTTGCAAAAAGCCCAAGTGTGTAGCTATGGGCTACTGCACCGAATGGCTGATTGATACGGGTGAAGAAGTTGTCGAAGAAGGTTAAATACTGGTCGCCAGAGGAACTGCTGCGTTTCATCGTCGGCGTTGTGCTGTCGTTCACGTTAATGTTTATCGTGGCGACTGTGCTATATTCGCTGATATTTGTATCGCAGCCAATGGAGGGGCAGTCCCCGAATGACGCTGAGTTTTTTAAGCTGATTAACCCCATAGCTACGTTTATTGTTGGAGCCTTGGCAGGACTTATGGCTGGGCAGGGTAGCGGCTCGATCAAGCCAAAGGACAAGGAGATTAAAGAAGATGAGCTTCCTGAATAGTTTTGAAAGCAAAAGCGACGGCGTGAATGACACCGTTGAGTTTGTGGTGCGCGTGGCGATCGTCACGCTGTCAGCAGTTATCCTTGTCGTTGTGCTGACACTGGCTGTTGGGCTGTTCATGCCTAATGATGTCATAGAAAGCGCAGCTATCCTTGAAATGGTTAACCCTGCCTTCCAGACGATCATAGGTGCGTTTGTCGGTCTACTTGGTGGCCTGAGCCTCAACGCCAATGCGCGTGACAAAGAGTCAGAGCCAGAGCCAGAACCAGAAGCACCGCTTGAACCAAAGCTATATGACGATCCACAAGGCACAGTCTTTATCGACGAGCCTGAAGATGATGACGATGATGAGCTAGAGCCTTGGGAAAAGTATCGCAACGATCTGCGTTATGATGCTAACGGTGATGGCGTTGTTGATGAAGCTGACTTCCCTGATTGGCGGAGTGCTGGACGATGAGCCTTGCAAAACTTCAAGCTAAGATTGGCGTAACGGCTGATGGCGCGTTTGGCCCTGGCACACTCAAAGCTGCGGCAGCGCATTACAAGCTGAACAAGAATCGTGCGGCTCACTTCTTTGCACAGTGCGCCCATGAAAGCGGTAACTGGAAAGCCACTAGCGAGAACCTAAACTATGGCGCAAAAGGTCTGCGGGGAATCTTTAGAAAGTATTTCCCGACTGACGCGCTAGCTAGTGCTTATGAGCGTAAGCCTGAAAAGATTGCTAACCGCGTGTATGCTAACCGCATGGGCAATGGCCCAGAGAGCAGCGGCGATGGCTGGAAGTTTCGTGGTCGCGGATTCCTCCAGCTTACTGGGCATGACAACTACAAAGCTTTGTCGCAGTACATCAATCGCCCAGACATCATGGACAACCCTGATTTGGTCGCTGGCGAACTAGCTATCGAAAGCGCCTTGTGGTTCTTCGATCGTAACAAGCTATGGGGCATCTGTGACCAAGGCATCAATGATGCCGCAATCCTTGCGCTGACAAAACGGATCAATGGTGGTACACATGGCCTCGATGACCGTAAACTGAAAACCAAGAAATATGCTTCTTGGCTTTAAGGAGAATGACAATGGACTTGAAAAGCGTATTGAAGAAAGAAGCTGAAAAACTAATTGTCAAGCAAGCCGCAGGCAAAATTCTGCCTATGGAATCTGATTCAAAGCCTGCAATTGGTTGGAAAGCCAAACTTGCTGGTGTGCTTGCCATTATCGGCGCGGTAGCAACAGCACTAGCGCAATATCTAGCTGGATAATGCAATTCTTGGCGACCTTGCTGGGTGTTCTCAACAAATTGTTGGGATTTTGGACAGAGCATCGTTGGAAGCGGCAAGGTCGCCAGGAAACTGTCAAGGAAATGAACGATGTTATCAATCGACAAATTGAACTTGGCGAAGCTGCTATTATCACCCCTGATCCTGAGCGCACTGAGCGGCTGCGCGACCGTTTCGACCGTTCCCGTAAATAGCTATTGCGCTATTGCGAAACCCATCAGCTATGACGCAAAGCAAGACACGCCTGAAACTGTGGCGGAGATAGAGCTACACAATGGCGTCTTTGTTTGTCTCTGTGGCGAACCACCAGATTGCCCTAAAACATGAATATTCCATCACGCATCACAGACCTAACTGGTAAAGTATTTGGTGAAATGACTGTGCTAGCGTTTGCTGGTTACAGCTCACCGAAAAAAGGTAGGCAGCGTGCAACTTGGTTAATTGAATGCTCCTGTGGCAAAGAAAAGGTTATGCTAGGCACAACTTTGCGGAATACAAAAGTTAAGTCTTGTGGACATCAAAGAGGTTTTAGAGTGCTTCCAGATGGTCAAGCAGCGGTAAACCTTAGATTCCATCAATATAGAAACAATGCAATTAAATTTGGCCGTGAATTTTCTTTGGATTTTGACCAGTTCAAAAAACTGTTATTAGGAGAATGCAACTATTGTGGAAGCCCACCTTCCTCTGTGGTTAAAGCTCGCGGTAAATATCAGAATGATTTTTTATATAACGGCGTAGATCGCGTTGATAACAGAGAAGGCTACACAGAGGCAAATTCCGTATCTTGCTGCGGAACCTGTAACATGATGAAACGCGCAATGTCTGTGCAAGATTTCTTAGAGCATACAAAACGTATATGTGATTTTCAACAATCCCTGCGAGGATGATTGTCCGAAAGGCAAGTAAATGCCATCGACCATAACGATAGACGAAAATCTGTACAGGTATTGCACACCTCGTCAGAAGCAAATTCTTGAGGCCATAGAGCGCCTTGGCAGTGCTAGGGCAGCGGCCACTGAATTAGGCATGAACATTGGTGGCGCAAGCGAGACTTATCTTGCGGTAAAGCGCAAGGCTGCAAAATTCGGCTATTCGCCTGATCATGACTTCACTCGACCTGTTCCTGATGGCTATATCGCTAAGGGCGTCAGCACCTACTACAACGCTGAAGGCAAACCAGCGGGGCAATGGGTAAAGGCATCACTAAGCCATGAGGCTCTTGTGGATGCCATGAGAGAGGCAGTAGAGGGCTTTAAGGACGAGATACCGCCTGTGGTATCAATCGTTGCTCCAGCGGCTTCTGAGGAGCATCTGTGCAACCTTTATACGTTCACTGATTACCACCTTGGAATGCTGGCATGGCATCAAGAGGGCGGAAGCGATTGGAACATATCTATCGCAGAGCGCACCATCATTGCTGCACTGCAACAAATGATAGAACAAAGCCCAAAGGCTCATACGGCAGTTATTAACATCCAGGGCGACTTTCTGCATACAGACGGCAAAACACCAGTAACGCCAGCATCAAAGCACGTTCTGGATGCTGACAGCCGTTTCCCTAAGATACGCAAGTCTGCAATCCGTGTCATTCGCTCAATGGTCGCAATGTCTTTGCTGCGCCATCAAGAAGTCCACTTGGTTATAGCAGAGGGCAATCACGACGAAGAAAGCAGCGGGTGGCTGGCTGACTTGTTTTCGGTGCATTACGAAGAAGAACCTCGCGTCACTGTCAACGATAGCGTCCTACCATTCTATGTGTTTGAATGGGGAGGCACTATGCTGGGCATCCATCATGGTCATAAGGTCAAGAACGAAAGCCTACCACTGCTGTTTGCGGCGCAGTTCCCGCAGCAATGGGGCAGGACTACTAGGCGTGAGATACACTGTGGACATCGCCACCACAGGGACGAGAAAGAATATAATGGTGTGACAGTTGTGCAACACCCTACTCTTGCCGCTAGAGATGCTTATGCTGCGCGTGGTGGCTGGATTGCTGATCGAGCGGCCTGGGCAATAACGTACCATAAAAAGTATGGTGCTGTAGGCAGGGTTATGATTACCACCGAAATGCTTGAAGCAGATTAGCCTAATCTAGTTATGAACGTGACGCCTTCCACAGTGCGGCACTTGAAGCACTTGCCGTTACGGATTCCGTACTGGCTCACGTTGCGGCTGGTGCGCTTGGCATCGCCCTTCTTGGTGGCTGGCATGGTGGCGATCTCGCCGACTTCCAGCGTCCCTATCGGGTAGGTCATTGGTCTAGGCATTATTGTGTTCCCTTGCTTCGAGCATGGCGTCGGCGTAAGCGTATGCCTGTTTGGCGGTGCAATATTCGGATGGCGTTGAGCCGTCGGACAGATAGCCGACAAGCGCCTGCCCCGCGAAATAGTCGCGCAGCGTCATGCCAGTTGCGCTATATGCAAACTCTGGATTGTGCGGCACTAAGTGCGGAAATGCTGATATGCTCATTTGCTTTGTTCCTTTTCACGTTCTGCGCGGCGTTCCGCGAATGTCTTTCCATCTAAGCCCCTAAGAGGCCATGCGCTATCTGAAGATATGCGATGCTTGCGTCCCATAGGCGCGGCTTGCTGTGCTTTGATCATGACCACTCTGGCCTTTCTGTAAGAAACATAGTGATTGTTACGGTGAGCCAAATTGCGAACAGCCAAAACTGAACTGGTGATATTTTCTTCATTTCGAAACTCCCCGTGATGTATAATAATCAAAGCGTCCGCCATCGTAATCATCTGGATGCGGTGTAGCTACATCCTCTTGCAGCGGATATGCCTTGAGCCTTTCATCAAGTCCTTTTGCGACTTCCCTGTAAAATTCTATGCGGCGCTGAACCCGTTCTTCTTCGGTTAGATTATCAGTTATCATAACTCACTCCACAATGGCGGGGCATAGCCCCTTGGTTGATGCCCTCTTATAAAAAGAGCCTTTTAATGTGTAAAGCACTTTTTTCATAACAGACAAAAATAATGGCGGGAAGCTCATTGCCACCCGCCATTTGGCTTAGAATAATGTAGGATGTATGCAGAATTGCCATTCATACTTTTTGATGATCAATCTTAGGCTTTCTGGTGTTAGCGTATGATGACCAGCCTTTAGCTGCGCCTTCAGCAATGCAGCAGAACTATCCGCGATTGCTTGGTTGCTCTGCCTATAGCGATGCTCCAGATATTCAGATGGTGGTGGAATATTCCTAGAGCGGGTTGGCAATTCTGGGCGTGTTTTGGTTGACATGAACATCATCCTAAAATGGGACATCTGAATCCAAGTCATCATCAAACGTTGTATGCTGATTCTGACTAGGTGTATCACTTACCTGGCTTGCTCCAGCTTCCGATCGCGGCGCTGTATCAATGCTTCCAACGCGCACGTTAAACTGTGGCTTGCCTTCGTATTCGTCGTGCGTAAGCTCGCCAGATACAAAGACCTTAGTGCCTTTCTTTAAGCTGCCAGCAAACACTTCCGCTGCTTTGCCCCATAAGCTGCACCGATACCAAACGCTGCCAGCATCTTTACCGAATCCGTTCTTGACGCCAACGTTGAAGCTTAGAACCTTGCTGTCGCGGGTGTCGCGCAACTCAGCGTCCTTGCCTACGTTTCCTGATATTGTGATATTCTGCATAATCGTTCCTTTCAAAGACCAAGAGCGGTCATATATGTGTCGAGGATGGCTTGATATTCTGCACGTTCATTTGATTCCATTGCGCGAAGGCGGATCACTGCGCGGACAATCTTGGTATCATAGCCATGCGCTTTAGCTTCATTGTAAACATCACGGATATCATCGCTGATGCCCTTCTTGTCTTCGTTCAGGCGCTCAATACGCTCAATCAAAAGACGAAGCTGTTCGCTATGTGGTTCACTCATATTCTTCACTCCATTTTACGTTGTGTTGCGCCCCATACGCATAGATAAACTCAATCAGGTCTGACATCTGGGGCTTGCTTAGTTTTGATGTTTTGAACCCTATCGGAAATGGCTGATCGTTAAGGCCCATTGTGAACATCACTTCATGCCCCAATGCTGCCATAAAAATACACTTCCAAACTTCTGGTATGTGTCGCCTTTCTTCTGGTGCTGCTCGACTAATGTCTGACAGCATGGCCCACATCTTTGCATTCTGGTCATCAGATCGCTTGGCTTGGCTTATCTTAACAACTGCGTCTTGCGGCGCTTTGTCAATCAACTGGTGAGCCAATCGTCTTTGATATTCACCGCGAAGCCAAACTGTTTGCGTCATTGGCTTTGAGCCTCTTTAATCTCACGCGCCTTTGGGCTGGCCTTGCAGAATGCTTCAATCAAAGCCTCTACGTCAACGCCTTTCCAGAACGTCTGCTCACCAACTGTATGCTGCTGATTATGATGTTGACGGCATAATGGAACAACCCGCCAATCATCTGGCTTCTGCCCCATCCCTGTATTGCTGCCAAGACGCACATGAGCGCACTCGATCGGCATATCCTGGCAACCATTAATCGAGCAATGGAACGATCGAATGAAGTTCAGGTGACCTTGCGAGCGCCAGCGCGATGAACGCTTTGGCTTCTTGGCAATGCGATTAGGCAGCATTTTCAAGTTCCAGGCTATACTCAGCGATGTAAGATGATTCACCCCAGCGATTGACCACCTCAACCTTTTTGGTTTTAATCTTATGCCCAGCCTTTCGCAAATCATTAATCCTTGATGCTAGGCGATAGATGCCCAAATCATTCAGTGCTGTCATTGGACGGATTGGCCCAACAGTAAGCAAGTGATCGAAAACTCGTTCGTTCTGTGTCATGATGGGATTCCTAGCTCTGATAATGCCTCTACGTCTTTGTCAACTTCTGCCAGAAATGCGGCAACCTCTGATTCCAAAGTCGCCAGCATATCATTGTCGCGCTGCACCCGCGCAATGTAAAGCATTAGATGGTCTGGCATTCGTGGATCGAAGCTTACGAAATCGCACCATTGACGATCGGCGCAAGCCATCTGCCATTGCATTTGGAGTATATATTTGTGCGCGATTTGATTAGTTTTGAGCACTTCTATGTGTGTGGCAGAGTTTGGGCATTTAATCTCTATGCAGCCATCATCGCCCACAAGCCCGTCAGGGCTGGCGTGAGTGCCTATAATGGTAGGATGCTTATATAGACCCACCTCAGTCACATCATGGCCTGTCATGAAGCTGTAGGCGATTCTGGCTTCTTCTTCTTTGTCTACTCCCCATTGCATTGCTGCACTGCGGATAAATCCTTCTTCTTGCTGGCCTGTAAGCCTTTCGACCACAAGGGTTGCACGAAGGTTGGCGCGTGACGCTCCCCAACCTGATTTTGTCTTGGCTAAGGCGTCTGCCAGTTGGGAAGCGCCAAGGCTTCCACAACGTGCTGCATACCACTCAGGGCTGCGTTGGATAATAGCTGCGTCTGTCATTTCAGCTTCTTTTCTAATGCAGCCTTAACCGCATCAAAGCGGCTTTCCTGCAATTCGTTGAGTGCGCTGATTTTGTAATGCTTGCAGAGCAACGCCATGTCGGTCTTGGTTTGAAATACCAAGCCGTGCAATTCATCACATTGCTCAACGCTGATAAACTTTTCGCGTGGTGCTGGTTCGCTCTTGCCTGTGGTAGCATCCAGAGCATCATGCTCAACAATGCAAAGGGCTGCTGTCCAGAGATAGCGCGTGGAGTAAGTCTCACAAGCGCCAATGTTCTGAATCTCGTGACAGCCTTTAAGATTGGCTGAACCCATTGGGCTGTGAATAATAACCATCGAGTTATCTTCAACATCGACAATGTGCATCGACGCTGTGGATTCCGAAAAGCTGATAACCGCGCACAATCCGACATCGTTGAAGATGCGAAGGGCTGGAATCACAAAGTCGGAAAGCTCGAAATATTTATATCCGGCAAAAGTATTATGGCCGGACTTTTTCAGCGGTAATGCGTGGAAAGCAATCCGCGCTTCGTTAAGCTTTTTATGTACTGGCATTGTGGTATCTCCTTTTATTTGCCAAACCCCTTGTAACTAATTTTCAGAAGATTAAAAGCCCTTTTTATCCACAACCCAAAGAAAGTTTAATATGACCCAGGTAGAAAACGAGATTGCGAACTTTTTTAGTTACGCCAAGACGCATAAAATCAGGGCTTGCAAGATAGCGATTGAGGCTGGCATCACCCGCGTCACGCTGTCGAATTGGAAAAGTGGACGCACTGAACCACAGCTAGGCGCATGGCTTGCAGCCAATGACGCACTCGATCGCCTAATAGAGCAGAAGCTTAACGCATGAAACGCTTCGGAAAGTATCGTGCTGTTAAAGCGCAGTGCAATGCTGGTCATACCCATGACAGCAAACGTGAGGCTATACGCTGCAATGAACTGCACGCACTGGAGGCTGCTGGAAAGATAAGTGACCTCATGATCCACCCGCAATATTGGTTCGTCATCAATGGACGCCAGCTTAAACATCCAAACGGTAGGCGCGTTGGTTACAAATCTGATTTCGAATATGTCGAAAACGGAATGCTGGTGACTGAGGACGTTAAGGGAGTCGTTGTCAGGGATTGGCCCTTGCGCCGCGCTGTCTTTAAGGCGCTGTACCCGCATCACTACCTTCGTGAGACCAAATAAAAATGGGTGACCGAAGCCACCCAAGTTCGTTTCGGTAAGGAGGTACCAATCCGCACAGAATACGCTATCAGCGTAGCGGCTGTCAACGCTGCCATAAAATGCTTTTACAAATGTGGATTTTGAGTTATGTAAGAGCGAGCGGGGAGTGCTGAAAAAGCAAAAAGCACTCGACCCGCTCTAACAACGCCTAGAGTGGAAAGGCATCGCTATGTTTAGTAATACACGCCACAGAACCATCGCGCAAGGGTTTGCGTCATGAGTGGCTTACAATGGTTCCGATTATATCACAGAATAGTTGATGACGAAAAGCTGCGCCTGTTAGCTTTTGAGGATCGCTGGCACTTTGTTGCTTTATGCTGCCTAAAGGCTGATGGCCTTCTGGACACGCCAAATGACAATCTCAGATCGCGTAAAATTGCCGTCAAGTTAGGCGTGCAGTTGCGTGAATTAGATGAGATTGGAAGGCGCTTGCAAGAGGTCAATTTGGTGGATGAAAACCTGTCACCAGTTGCTTGGGATGAACTGCAATTTAGAAGTGATTCGTCACAAGAGCGCGTTCGGCGTTATCGGGAGGCGCGTAAAGAGCGTGGCTTAGTCGCACAATGGCAACCATCCAAAGAACTGCGCCAAGCTGTCTATGATAGAGACAATCATGCTTGCGTTTATTGCGCTGCAACGGATGATTTATCCATCGACCACAAGACTCCAGAAATGCACGGCGGAACAAATGACTTCGATAATCTGCAAACTGCCTGCCGTAAGTGCAACGCACAAAAGCGTGATTTAACAGACTCAGAATACAGGCACAGGCTTAGTAACGGGACTGTAACGTTACAGCAACGGCCTAAGAGTAAGAGTAAGATAACAGATACAGAAGTTAATACTAACGTATTAACAGCAAAACGCAGGAGCGTTTCCGCTGCCAAGCCTGATGGATTTTGTGACCAACTTTGGAGGGATTGGAAGAATCATCGCAAAGCAGCATTCACCGAAACCGCATTAAAAGGCATTGAGCGTGAAGCTGCAAAGGCGGGATGGACGCTGGAGGCCGCAATTACGGAAGCCATTGAACGAGGATGGCAGGGATTCAAATCAGATTGGGTAGAGGGAAAGAAGAATGGCGCAGCAAATCGGACAACTGGTCAACGTGGAAACCAAAACGGCTTTGCCGCAGCACTTCGATACGTCGCGGATGGACGAACTGATGAGCCGTTCTGAGCTTACAATAGCAGAATGCGATGAGTTGCGATCGATTGCCTTAGCCATGCCTGTCGAGAACATCCCAGTCGAAACCAAAGAGCTTGCCAAGCAGCTTCAGTTTATTGAGGCGACCCTGCCAAGCAAGAACACAGACGAGCAAAGCGGACAGATGCGTACAGCAGTCTATGCCAGGATTCTTGGCGGCTACACGAAAGAAGCCCTTAGCTACATGACTGAGCGCGTCTGCAAAGAGCTTGATTGGTTCCCGACGCCGCGCCAGTGCTTACAGATATTGGATAGCTACACGCCGCGAACAACCAAAAAGGACAAGGCGCTTCGTATTTGTTTGAATAACACGCAAGCAAGGTTCGAGGAATTTATTATGTCGCTGCGATGCCGTGAGCCTGTCGATCTGACAGACAAGCCAGAGCGTTGGTTGCGGATTGCTGAAGATCGTGGCTACCTTCGCATTGTGGATGGGGAGTATATTGTCAGGTGACCAAGGCTGACGGAAGCGCCGCAACGAATCTAATGTGCGACCTGATCAGGTATCAAGCTGGGAAGTTATCGATGGATGACATACGCAAGCACTGGGCCAAAGGACGCTATGTAGGAGCGCCGGAAGCCTGGGCGCTTGAAGCCATCGCGCACGCAAAACGGCAGAAAAATTGAGAAAAATGGTTGCTATTAATTTTGCTTTGATTTACAAATTATTTGTTACTTCGCTGCCAAGCTTTGTGACGCTCTTGAGGCTGGACTGCGGTGCAACGCGTCCAGTATAATATAAAAAAAGGCTGGACTGCGCTGCAAGGTGTCCGGCCTTTTTATTTGCCCATGATATTTAATTGAAAAAAGTGCTTTACATATAAAATCACCAAGTTTACGAATAAATTTCAGCAAGGGAATTTTCCCCGCCAATATGGAGACTGAAAATGAACCAATATGAAATTGCAATCATTGCGCTACTGGCTCTGGAAGCCATAACACTGTTTGTCCTATGGATGACGCATAGAGACCGCCAATTTTGGCAAGCCATGTGGACGCACGATGCAGCCGAATTGCTATCCTTGAAACGCAACGCTTCACTGCGCGATTCCAAGACGGGACGCTTTATCAAAAAGGACGCAATCTAATGCTGTATGCAGATTTAATTCGTGGCTGGGCTGAAGATCGCAACCTAATCAAAGGCAGCGACCTGAAAAGCCAATTCGTAAAGCTGATCGAGGAAGCTGGGGAACTGGCTAACGCTATCGCTAAAAAGAACGACATAGAGTTTGCGGACGCCATTGGGGATATGGTTGTTGTGCTAACCATCATGGCTGCACAGAACGGAATGCAGATTGAGGATTGCATCGATGGCGCATGGCAGGAAATTAAAGACCGCAAGGGCAAGATGATTGACGGAATTTTCCACAAGGAAGCCTCATGACGCCCAGAGAACGTAATTTAGCAGAGATTGATGCCATTGCAGAATTACACGGTTACACACTTGAAGACATTCTAGGCAGAAGCAAACTGAAGCCATTGGTAGAAGTAAGGCGGAAATGCGTTGTGTGGATGAGAGGCAAGGGCTATTCAACCACAGAGATTGGAAGAATTATGAACCGCGATCACAGCACCATTGTTCACTCACTGCAGAAGATGGCAGCGGCAGCAGAGATGGAAGAAGCATGACGCCAGCAAAGCTTAAACTAGCCAGAGCGTTCATGGGCTATAGCGTAAACGAGATGGCGGACGCTCTCCGCCTATCGCCTGACAATGGCGGCACAACCATCCGCAAGATGGAAGCTGGCAAGGTGCGTATCACTGGGCCAATCATGGTTGCAGTCGATGCAATGCTAAAGGGCTATGATCCGTTTGATTACGACGAGGAGGAAGATGATGGAGAATATTAATTCACATCAGGTAGGCGGAGACCATTACGCATCCAAGAGCGTTCAGCCCTGGCAAGCAATGGAGTCCTGGATGTCGGCAGAAGCTTTCTCAGGATTTCTGCAAGGGAACTGCATAAAGTACCTTGCACGCTATCGTGACAAGAACGGGATTGAGGATTTGATGAAGGCGCAGCACTATCTGTCAAAGCTGATTGAGTTGGAATATGGACACAGTGACTAAGATGCTCTAAAAGGTTTTCACCAGACCTTTTATGGAAGCTGAGACAGATGGCATTGACACCAAAACAAGAGCGATTCGCTCACGAAGTAGCATCAGGTAAAACACAGGCAGACGCTTACAGAGCCGCCTTTGACGTTAAGCCGACAACTAAGCCTGAAACGTGCCAAGCTAATGCATCAAAGCTAATGAGCAATACTGACGTTTCAACAAGGGTTGCTGAATTACGAGCAGCCGTTGCTGAACGTGTAGTTTGGACGATGGCAGACAGCCTTGATGTGTTGTCTACGATAGCCAAAGGATTAGACACAGACGCAAAGCCAAGTGACAAAGTAAACGCTGTAAAAGCTATCAACGCAATGATTGGCCTTGATGCTCCATCCAAGCTGAATCTCACAGGCAATCTGGTTACACATATCCAGCGTGAAGTGATTGATGACAACGCTGAAGATTAAAACACCGCGCTGGTTCAAGCCATTCCTAAAGCCTAGCCGCTACAAGGGCGCTCATGGTGGGCGTGGTTCAGGCAAGAGCCATGCCTTTGCTGAAATGGTTATCGAAGCGCACGTTATGGATCAGCGGCGCAGAACAGTTTGCGTCCGTGAAATACAGAAGTCCCTATCGCAATCCGTCAAGCGTTTGCTGGAGCTAAAGATAGAACAGCTTGGCGTTCAGGATTATTTTGAGATTCAAGAGACTCAGATAAAATCCCTGCATGGCGATGGTCTAATCATCTTCCAGGGGATGCAGAACCACACTGCAGACTCCATTAAGTCGCTGGAAGGTTATGACTGCGCTTGGGTAGAAGAAGCTCAGACGCTATCGCAACGCTCGCTCGACCTATTGCGTCCGACAATCCGTAAGCCAGACAGCGAACTGTGGTTCACATGGAACCCGCTGAACAGCAGTGACCCGATCGATATGTTGCTGCGTGGTGAAACGCCGCCACCTGATGCTGTGGTTTCTCAGGTAAACTATCGAGACAACCCTTGGTTCCCTGATGTGCTTAAAGCGGAGATGGAATACGATCGAGAGCGTGACCCTGACAAATACAAGCACGTTTGGCTGGGAAGCTACGCATCGAACAGCGAAGCCCGTGTATTCCGCAACTGGAAGATAGAGGACTTTGAAACGCCAGAGGACACAACACATCGCTTTGGCGCTGACTGGGGCTTTGCATCTGACCCGACTGTTCTAATCCGCTGCCATGTTGTTGGCCGCACAATCTATGTCGACCACGAAGCGTATCGTGTAGGCTGTGAGATTATGGACACGCCTGACTTGTTCTTCACTGTGCCGGAGTCTGAGAAGTGGCCCATCGTTGCTGATAGCGCCAGACCTGAAACGATTAGCCATATGCGTAAACATGGCTTCCCAAAGATCATGGCTGCAGTAAAAGGGCCTAAGTCTGTAGAGGAAGGCGTCGAATGGTTGAAGTCATATGACATCGTTGTCCACCCTCGCTGCCAGCACACGATCGACGAATTAACGTGCTATAGTTATAAAACTGACCCCTTGACAGGACAAATCTTGCCAATCCTTGCGGATCGTGATAATCACCTTATAGATGCGCTACGTTATGCGTGCGAGGCCATACGTCGAGCAGTCCCTCCAAAGACTTTCGATGTGCAACCTTTGGCAACTGTGAGTAGGTGGTAAATGGCTCGACTGAATAAAGAACAAAGGTTCCAGAACATCCATCAACAGGCGATGACGGAGTTCGATCGTGTTCAATCCTCAGTCCGTGATGAGCGCCTACAGTGCCTTCAGGATAGACGCTTCTATTCAATCGCTGGCGCACAATGGGAAGGCCCATTAGGTGACCAATACGAAAACAAGCCGCGCTTCGAGGTAAACAAGATTCACCTTAGCGTCATTCGTATCATCAACGAATATCGTAATAACCGCATCGCTGTAGACTTTGTAAGCAAGGACGGCGACACGGATGAAAAACTAGCTGAGACTTGCAACGGCCTTTATCGTGCAGACGAACGGGACAGCGGCGCTGAAGAAGCATACGACAACGCTTTTGAGGAAGCTGTAGGCGGTGGGATTGGTGCATGGCGCTTACGCACTGCTTATGAAGACGATGAGAATGACGAGGATGAACGCCAGCGCATCCGCATAGAACCAATCTATGATGCTGATAGCTCTGTGTTCTTCGACCTTGACTCTAAGCGCCAGGACAAAGCCGACGCTAAGTATTGCTTCGTTCTATATTCCATGACCTATGACGCTTACAAAGCTGAATGGAATGATGACCCAACGACATGGCCTAAAGAGATTCATCAATACGAATTCGATTGGGATACGCCTGACGTTGTGTTCGTCGCTGAATACTATCGCGTTGAAGAAGTGCGTGAGACAGTCCGTATCTTCCTGACGATTCAAGGCGAAGAAGAACGCTACACGCAAGCAGACTTCGACGCAGACGAAACGCTAGAGGAAACACTCGCTGCTATTGGCACTGTAGAGGTACGCCAGAAGCGTACTAAGCGTAAGCGCGTCCGCAAGTACATCATGAGCGGTGGCGGCATTCTTGACGATATGGGCTACATTGCTGGCAAGAACATTCCGATCGTTCCTGTCTATGGCAAGCGTTGGTTCGTTGACAACGTAGAGCGTTGCATGGGCCAAGTGCGCCTAGCGAAAGACCCGCAGCGCCTGAAGAATATGCAGCTATCGAAGCTGGGCGAGATCAGTGCGCTTTCTTCTGTTGAAAAGCCAATCCTGCTTCCAGAGCAAGTCTCTGGTCACCAAGTGATGTGGGCTGAAGACAACCTTCGCAACTATCCTTACCTCCTGGTCAATCCTATCACTGGCCCCAATGGTGAGACTCAAGCTTCTGGGCCTGTTGCTTACACCAAGTCGCCACAGATTCCACCAGCGATGGCTGCACTGTTGCAGATTACCGAATCCGATATGGCTGAGATACTGGGCAACAACCAGCAATCAGACAAGATGGTTAGCAACATCAGCGGCAAGGCTGTTGAGCTTATCCAGACGCGTTTGGATATGCAGACGTTCATCTACATGAGCAACATGGCTAAGGCTGTGCGGCGCTGTGGTGAGATATGGCTTTCAATGGCGAAGGACATCTACGTTGAAGAAAAGCGTAAGATGAAAGTAGTCGGCTCTATGGAGGAAGTTGGTTCGATCGAACTGATGAAGCCACAGATCGATGAAGAAACTGGCGAACTGATTTACGAGAACAACCTGGGCGACGCTTTGTTTGATGTCGCTGTAGATGTTGGCCCATCGTTTAGCAGCCGCCGCGATGCAACAGTGCGTGCGCTTACAGGCATGATGCAAGTTACCACTGATCCGACAACTCAACAGGTTCTGCAAGCTATGGCTATCATGAACATGGAAGGTGAAGGCATTGGCGACATCAAGGAATACTTCCGCAAGCAGCTAGTCCAGCTTGGCGTTGTGAAGCCAACGGAAGAAGAACAGCAGCAGATGATGGAAGCGCAAGCAAACGTGCAGCAAGATGCACAGACCACTTACTTGCTTGCTGAAGCCGCTAAGTCACAGGCTCAAGCTATCCAAGCACAAGCTAACACTGAGTATACATTGGCACGTTCGGAAGAAACGAAGGCCAAGACAGCAGAGACTATCTCAAACATCGACATTGACCAGCGCAAGTCGGCAATTGAGACTGCTGAAAAGATTGGGGAAGCATTGCGACCCAGTACGAATGTGGTTCCACCCTCCACACAATTAGGGTGAGTTAATGGGGTTAAAACATGAAAACGGCAGAATTGGATAATAACGACAATATCGAAACAATCGACATCGACACAGACTTTGACGAGCAATCGGATGATGAGACCAATGCCATCGACGATGATCAAGAAGACGAAGATGACGAAGATGAAGTCGTAATATCTATCGGAGAGGAATCGCCACCTCAAGATGAAGAAGTTCGTGCGCCTGCTTGGGTGCGTGAATTGCGTAAATCAAATCGGGAAAAAGAGCGGAAGATTCGTGAGCTTGAAGCAAAGCTAAATACCACAGCAACTGAGACCAAACCAGTTGCACTAGTATCTAAGCCAACGCTTGAAAGTTGCGACTATGATTCCGACGAGTACGAACAAAAGCTAGCTGAATGGTATGAGCATAAACGCGAATACGATGCAGCCGAAGCCAATGTTGCAGCGCAGCGAGATGCTGAGTCTAAAGCATGGCAGGACAAGCTTGATTCCTATGCGAAGGCGAGAGCCTCGTTAAAGGTGCGGGACTATGACGAAGCTGAAGCTACGGCTTTAGATACGTTTGACGTAACGCAACAAGGGATTGTTCTACAAGGCTCTGACAACCCTGCTTTGCTTATCTACGCAATTGGCAAAAGCGCCAAGCGTGCAAAGGAACTTGCAGCAATCACCGACCCCGTGAAGTTTGCCTTTGCGGTAGCGAAACTGGAGACTCAGTTGAAAGTAACTAACCGTAGGGCGACAACCGCACCAGAACGTACAATCACCACAAGCGGTGGGCGTGTGTCTGGTTCCATTGATTCACAACTTGAACGCTTACGCGCTGAAGCTCTGAAGACCGGAGACTTGTCAAAGGTTATGGAGTATAAGCGTCGTAAGAAATAAACCTAATTTAGAAAGAATAGGGAATTAAATATGGCTAACGCTTTTTCGAAAGAAGAAATTGTTGCTTTTGAGGACATCCTCGAAGGCTTCAACGATGCTTTGATCCTGTCAAAGAACATCAACGTATACAACACCAATGGCGTAACGATGGAACGCGCTCGTGACACCATCTGGCGTC
>JACCDX010132243.1_pt1 | contig 34714 bp, 51 predicted proteins | sample 7449681 | NCBI WGS metagenome assembly JACCDX01 (sample SAMN15323450, study PRJNA562643) | freshwater metagenome | isolation source: river surface water | place: USA:Blue River Watershed | collected 2017-08-18
GTAATCACCTTCTTTAATATGGATCCAATCGCCAGATCCATTGCTATTGGTAATAACCTTAACCATGATTGTACTCCTTTTCCATTTTACGGGCCTCTTCCATAGTAACCCACTGGTCGTTAGTCTCGTAGCAGCGAACAAACCAAACAGCCTTGCCATTTACCGGACGCAGGATATAATCGTATTCCTGTTGCTCACATTCCGCACAATACTTGTCAAAGTTTTGAAAACGACTCGGAGCATTATCCTCAAGGGATTCACCGCGACCAGTATAGGGCTCACCGATACTGCTCATATCACCTTGATCAATCAACTTTTGCAGTTCAAACGGATCCGAATACCCGCTTACAAGATCGGCACCTACACCGTCCAAATAACCGTCCCAGTGGCAGTAGACTTGTGATACAGAACCGTCTGCAAACTCAAGTGCAATAGTAGAACGAGTGGACATTTGTTGTGTTCCTTTACTGTGTTGATGAATGTATTGTATACGGATGCCGATTATTTGTCAAATTTCGGCAAAATTGAGATTTTCGATTTCCTGTTCCAGGCGGGACAGTGCATCACTGTATTCGGCCGTGAAATTTACGGTACGCTTACCAGAACCAGTAATGGTTTCAATCTGGTAGCGGTAATTACCCGTGCGCCACAGGATAACTTTGGTGCCACCTTGACTATAATCACCGCGGATCCACTGAATAGACATACTGCACTCCTTACTGATCTGGATACAGTATAACTGGTAATCGATTATTTGTCAAATTCCGTCAGTGCATCTGTTAGTTGCTTACAATCAATTCCATGCTGGAGATAACCTTCTGTTATTAGTTGTAAGTAGGCGTGACTTGGTGGCGAATCGGTGTTGCCTGGCTGCATAGTATATACTAAACATTCATATTTTTTATCAGCACACAGTACTTCAACCATCTTCCGGTCATAGTAGTATGGGTAACCCTCTAAGAGGTCTAAATTAGCTAGACAGTCTAGCGTGATTTCCCACAGAACACCGGCAACCGATGATCCAGCATCAGGCACTACATCTGCATGATTTGCAAATCTGAATCGGTAACCCTCCAGCGTTGCTGATCCTAAACTAGCGCTACGTGGGCATCTAATCGCCATTTGTTGTGCGTTGGTATTCATACCATAGGAAAACATGTAGATTTTTTTCATTGTAACATTAAACGTATTAGTGCAATTGTATCAATCGTGGTTAATAGTAGGTAATTAGCCAACATTCCAGAACTACGGCGGGTCCATGCGGCCCATGCAAATATGGAACACTGAATGATAAACAGTGGATATATGATCAAGAATGGTGGATTAGGAATAGTCAGCATCATTGTTGTACTGCAACCTATACTTAGTGCCCACGCTACAATTTCAAGTATACATCTAAGTGGATTACTTCTGTAATCCTCTTTTACCCATTGTAGGATATTTTTTATAAATTCTAGCATAAAATAAAGGGGCTTAAGCCCCTTATGTTGGCAATTAAAAAATTACTTCTTTGGTAATCCAGCATTCACAAATGCATACATGCGCTCGGCAGTACTTAGTATTTGTTCAATTCCTGGAAATTCAGGCATTCCTACAGTGGTTACGAATTGGCCGGTTTTGTCGTCACGCTTGCCTGACATTTCCCATCCTTGAAACTTGTAGTTAAATTCTTGTGCAACCAGATCCTGCGCTTGCTTTAGGATGTCAGCACGAATCTCGTAACCTGATTTTGTTGCCTTGAACTCAGGCATTTTTGGTAGTTTTAGATCAGACATGTTATCTCCTTTTATGTGTGTATGTCTATGTTACAACTTTTAAATAGAGTTGTCAACTATTTTTGGGCAATTTGCCATAATTGACCCATTCCCAGTCTTCATCTGTCATTGGTTGCCATTGTGTCATGGGGTTTCTCCTTAATACATTGAACGAATGCCATTTTTACGGCGGTATTCGTTAACTTCTTCTGCCCAGTCTATCAGAGCATCCCATATTTTTGTTAAAATATTCATAGAATGCGCTCCCTAGTTTGGCCACGTTGCCATTCCATAGTAAGACGATCTATGTCTGAACTATCCTTTGGATATTGTGACACAATGTATTGTTCAAGAGTTTCGCCGTAAGTTGGCGCATTGAATAGAGTTCGTAGCCCAGATAGTAGGGCATGTAAATTGATCATTTTTTTATCTCCGTGTGTGTAGTGGTAGATTTTGTCTACCGTATGTATTTATGCTAATGCATCGATCTTACGAAAAAGCCCAGTGATAAAATGCCTGTATTACAATTTGGCCTTCATCACATTCCAGTGGATCCCTCCAGTGTGGATTTTTTGTACCTAGACAGGCGACACCTGAACCCACTGGAGTCAAGTACGGAGCACTATCTTTCACATAATCTTCAATCGGTAAATTTTCTCTCCAGGGTCCATCAATTGCCACATTAGAAACATGTATTGGCCATTCAGTGTTAACACTTGACAATATGCACAACGACAGTGTGATATCTAAGCCGCTGCGGTCAGTGTGTATTTTTAGTTGATTTCCCTTGCCGTAAATACGTGTATAATTATTTTTAAAAACTACATTTCCGTAGTCACGTTTTATGATGTTATGCAGGCTTGGTACAAAATATAGAGCCTCTGGAAGATCATAAAATCCATATGCACCGTGGGAATAGATTGTGGTATCTTTATCGGTAGCATTTGCTTTGTGTTTTGATAGCATGCCATTTGCTATATAATCACACTGTTTTTTCGTTAAAATGTTTTCGTAATATTTTATCATTATAAAAAATAAGGGGGAATCTCCCCCTTATTTATCCGAGATTACTTCTTGGCTTCTTCTTTCTTTACTTCAGCCTTCTTAGGTGCCTTCTTTACTTCTTCCTTCTTAGCTGATGCAGCAGGAGCTGGGGCGGTGACCGCTGGCTTCTTTTCCTCTGCTTTTGGAGCAGGAGCCTGTGCTAGAGCAACAGATGCGGCAGTAGCCAATAGAGTAGCAAAAACTAGTTTCATATTTTTCCTTTTTAAATATTTAAAATATACGCTTGTTAAATTGTTCATATGATGGACTACAGTAGCGCATAAAACTTTCGTCCTACATATCTATATTAACGTGCCTGGCTGTCTTAAAGTTTACTACTTATGGACAACTCAGCACGTTTAACATCCAAAGAATCTACATAATCAATAATTGTTCCATGTAATCCAATAAGCATAGCAATCCTGCTATCATAAATCCGTATCTGCCATTTGCCAGCGGCACATAGTTCAAGATGGTATGGACATGGCATATAGCGATCAAATTTTATCAGTACAGAACTTGACAAATTTCTAAAAGGGTAGTCAAAATACTCCAACCCAGCATCTTTGAATGCGCGAACACCATAGTCAGTTAGCTTTAGGCCGCCATTATTCCTTATGTTACTCCACCACTTGATCAGTGCTAACTCAACGTCACTTTGAGTATATTGACCATCACGGATGATTGATAGAACCTTCTTCGTTATCTCAGCTTTATCAACTACGAAATTAGTCATCTGGGTATACCTTAGTGCCATGATTAAGGAATACTACTGAAAATTTGTCCGTTTTAAATTGTGCGTTTAATTTTCTACATAGATTCCTAGCATGGCCAGGATTACTGAAACTGGTCTTCTTATACTTAGGAACAGAGGTATCATCAAGATAGTGGCTGTTTTTTAAGTTAATTGGTTGATCATCATAGTAGACTGCCCATATACCGCTGGCTTCAACCACTTGGTCACATTTATATGTTTTCTTATCAACTAACTCTAGCAGTACTTTTGGCTGGGTTCTACTCACTTTTAAACCTTTACATTAATGTATTATTTAGCCACAGTCTGCCTGCTCTTTTGAAACAAATGGACCATTGTATGCATAACGCTGTACAAAAATGTACTTTGGACAAAACACTGTTTGCCAGTTATCGGTTAACTTCATTCGAAACCAACCAGCAGCATAATAGCATTTGCTCTTTTTTGATTTGGTATAAACATGCAACTTTCGTTTAACATCGTACATGTTATTGTGCGTGTTGCCAGTGGTTGGCCAAATGGCATATGGAATTACTGAAGATTTTTTGTTCTTGGGCCGCTGAAAATGGATAGAAACTGCATCTTCAATAGAATCCTTGCTTTCAAAGTTTGATTGAAATTGGCCCAATTTAACACTATATCCATTGGAATTTAATTCCACGTTGCCAACTTTATTGCCGTTGCTTGTTACTACCCACAACTGATTTTTTACTATTGGTTTTGCGATTAATTCCATAAGATTTTCCTTGTTCGATTAGGTCACTGTGCATGACCTTAATAATACTGTGGTAACTATTTTCTAGCTTTATTGGCAAGTCTAGAAACACCATAACATATGGTCCAACGTCCGTATCCACCATGGTATCAATAGCCACGCTGCCCGTGAACGGCACACCTTGCCATACTCCACGAACACGATCACCCATGTTAAGCGTATGCTTGTATGATACCTTTTTAAAATATTCAATCACGTTTGACATTTTCGGATTCCAACATGTTCTTCAAAATGTGTTGAATGTAGTCATTAAGAGTAATGTCCATTTTGTGTGCTTCAAGTGCAGCAAACGCAATAGTATTATTGTCTAACTCAATAGGCACTTCAATACGGGTATCATAATCCACGCCAAGAACAATCGAACGTGCTTTTGACAACATATCTTCAGTAGTTTCTAGATCAATAAACTTTACACCATCATATGCCTCATTTTGAGCAACACCGTGAATGCGTGCTTCGTCTTCGTAAGACTTAAGAAACTCTGGCTTGATCCAGCGATATGAACGTTGATTACGGTAATCATGTGCTTCCATCTGATATACAACTTGAGTGTTTGTATCAAATACAATGCCAACACTGTGGCCTTGGCTATTATCACCATTCCAGCTATCAAATGAATATGCATATGGACCGTAACATTTCCATCCATAATCGCCTGTTTCGGTAATACGATAGTTTACTGTTTCCATGAAATCACGCATAGTAATCATTCTTTATCTCCTGTGTAAATTTGCCAACTGTTGGTTTTATAGTCCCAATGTCTACTGTCGTAGATGTTAGCATGAAAATTGTATCCGAACAAGATCAATTCTACCGAAAATCCAGCATGATCTCGCCCTCGCCAACAAGTATCTAACCTCAGTCCAAGATAGTCTGGCTTATATCGGGTAAGTTGTAAATCCCAGTGTTTATTCTTGGTAATGCTGCCACTTTTTTCCCATAGGCTTTTAAAGTCTTCAGCACCCCACAGCTTGTGTAACACCAAATTTACGTTAATCATGTTATTCCTCAACTACAGGCACATCTAGCCATTCAGACCATGTATTAATGACTGAAAAATCTCCAGTACTAGGACGCAAAGTGCCATAATCAGTGATCTCTTGCCTGCTGCGATATTGTAATACGCGTACAGTTTCATCATAGTAAAAGCCATGCTCATTCAATAGCGTTTTGCCAGTTTTACGCTCAAGCCACCTGATTTGGCACGTTTGCATGCATTACTTTCCTACGTTTACCATGCCCTTGAAATCGACTGGCACTACGATAGTTTGTACCTTGCCAGCAGCAATGCCTTCTGCGATCTTGAGTTGGGCTTGTGCATTCATAAATGCAATAGAACTTGCGCTGTTGTTTGCCAGTGCTGCCATACGGCGAGCCTCAGCTTCAGCAGTCTTGACTTCAACTTCCTTTTGCTTGAGTTCATTCTTAGCACGTACCAGGTCGTTAGCGCTAGCAACAACGCTGTCAGCAGGTGTCATTTGACGAACCAGTACTTGCTGAATAGTGATGCTGCCATCAAGCTTCTCAGATGCAAGAGTGGCAACCATGGCTTCACGAACCTTCTGCTCAATAGCAGAACGATTATCATTCATGTCCAGTGCCTCATACTCACGCGTAGCCTTGTAGAGACCATTACGCGCAGCCTGAAACACGTAGTTGTACATCAAGAGAGTGTCTTCCTTGCTAACTGCGTGGAAACTCTTGTTCTTGCTGGTGTAGAGTTCACTGACCTGACTTGGATTGATGCTGTAGATCACAGTCAGATCAACATCCTTCATGGTCGAGTTATCCTTGGCCAGAGGAGTCATATTGTCTACTGCAACAGCAACATCCTTAACAGGGAAGGTCAACACATCACCAATAAGTGTTTGGTTGAAACTACCAGGTTGCAATTCACCTGGTTTGACTTGCTTGTCAAAGCCAACACGAACTCCGACCTCACCGGTTTCGATTCGCTTTAGACTAAATGCGAATGCAAGAGAGATAACAACTGCCGAGGCAACAGTTCCTAGTGTAAAAACACGCTTCATAAAAAACTCCTTTTAAAAAAACAAAACAATCAAAATTAAAACACCCAGGGTCAACACAGTACATAGTATACTATAACAGATCAATTTTGTCAACTCCCATTTTTCCTCTTTTGGAGTTTTTCTAATTGAATTGATACCAAAGAAAAATACACCAAAGAGAATCAGGAAAGAAACCAACATTCCAATCATCTTAAAATCCTTTCAGTTAAATTAACTACACATAATAGCCCAAACGGCCGTTTTTTCCAAATCACTTTGAAACTCTGGATAAACCTGATCCAACTTATCGCGATCAATTTGACGATATCCTTTATCACGTTTTGAGTCAATCAAGCGTGATAGTTTGTTGGTGTTGTGATCTAACTTGGTTTGTAACTTAGAACCTCGTCTGCCCCAGAATACCAAAACTCTTTCATAAGTTATTTGCTTGCGATCCGGCGGATCAAGAAAAATAACACCCCATACTTTATCATGAGTGTCGTCTTTGCACCATCCGATGAATCTAAAGTTAAGCATAACTTACTTTCCAGTAAAGATTTTCTTCATGCGTTTTTGCCATTGAACGGCATCAAATTCTTCATCAAACTGGGGGCTTAGTTCAATATTTTCATCTGTATCAGAAACCCAAACCCATACACCATTAAATTCATCAAAAAAAAGTTTCATTTTCCTTCCTTAATCCAAGTTTTCCCTTGTTAATTCATAATCCCAAATAGTGGCAACTGGCTTAAGCCAACCACGATCAATACAATCAGCAATAATAAGTCGATATTCTCTTGGACACACAGTAGCTATTTCAAAGCCTGCACGTGAAGAGATCGCAAGTCCGTCACTGATATTGAATCCAAAATCACCCTGGCGCAAGGTCTTGAATTTAGATTCACGTATTTTCACGCAATACTCCAGTATAGGGACTATTCAACCAACTTGCATATGATTCTGCTTGTTCACTTATTCTTGTTAGTTCATATTTTGAACAAAACTTTAGAAAGTGAATACCAACGTTTGAAACAGTGGTGTTTTTGATCCCATCACGAATGCTTTTATCTACCAGCTGCTTAACTTCATCCGGTTGAGCGTCAAGATCAATCAATGTGCGATTACGCTCGTAATCGTCCAACACGCGATGTTCAACACCAGTATGGTCTACCCAACGCTGTAGCATCATATTGTTCCAGTTGAAACCCTTGTTGATTCGATCATCATATGCTTCTAGCAGTCCAATATTTTTCTTTGTACTCTTTGTGCGAACACCTGGATATGCACTGAATACATTATCGCTTGAATCACCACGCATAATCTTTTCGAACAATACGTACTGTGGATCTTCTAGCGTTTTGTGCTGCCCGGTCTTCTTGTCTTTTACTGGCCGGCCACGATCATCAAAGTACCCATCAACAGTTATCAGTTGATTGGCAACGCTGCTATATTGCTGCACATTAGTTGTGATCAATTGGATAAAATCAGTGTCACTACTGATAATAGTATGGTTATCGTTTGGATGTAGATGAATAAATCTTGCAATAAGATCATCTGCCTCAGCAGTCGGACAACGCAATACGCTAGTATTGGTTTTTTCACGTAGAAAAATAACCAGATGTTCATAGGCTTCCCAGAACATCTTGTCCAATTCCACTTCCTTGGGAGTAAGACTTGCCTGCTTTACCACCCGATTACGCTTATACGGCTCATAGAAGTCCTTTCGCCAACTGCGACCTTCTGTGCAAAACACTACATGCACTGGTTCGGCAGCACCATAGCGTCGAACGATACTTTGCACACTGGCAAACGTAAGATGCAACGCCATTCCTAGTTTTTGCCAGTCGTTTGCTTGCCTACTGGCAACGTATCTGGATTTAAAATACGTATTAGCGGTATCAACGAGAATATAGTGCATAGTTTTCAGAATAGATCAAGAAGACCCAATATTAACACAAAAATGATTTATGTACAAGTTTTAGCTGATTTCTGATCGTCCATTACCTATATCTTTAGTGTGAATTCTTCTAATTTCTTCAACATCACGATTCGTTGGGTCTGCGATTTGTTGCTCGTATAATTCCAATGCAATATTTCTACACACAACACTGAACCACCGATCAACTACAACTTGATCAGTATCGTCTACACGTTGTTTATATCCAGCTTTGATTAAATTAATAACAAACTTATCATTCCAGTCAAGTTCAAAACTGCCAGCATTAATGTTCGATGGATCAACGTCAATTTTCAAAATTGAAACGTATGGCTCTCCAGCGGCGGTAGCACGTTCCTTTTCAGACAGAACGGGATCTGGCTTTTTTTCTTTCTTTTTTCTTTGTACTTTTGATTTTTGTTTAACCGGCAATGGCTCGGATTTCTCTTCGACCGGTTTATTCAAATTGAATAATTTTTTAAGTTGACCTAACATAATATCTATTTATTTATTTTTTGATGCACCAAATCAAATGTTCATGAGTATCATGCCACCGATACTCAACGACGGGGTGATCTGGTCCAGTGAAAATTAACGTGCCGCAGTATGCGGGTTCTAACCACATTAATCGTTTGGATATAGCACATCTACGTGGGAACCAACAGCATCGTAGTTCCCACGTTTCCCTTTTTGTCCAGGGTTCATTGTGAAATAACATGATTTTTGGCGTATTCGTAAAGAGCAAATGATGCTAGGCATTTTCCTTTTGCTTCACACATCAGATCACCCCATTGCCAATGAGTCAACGCCCAATCATTACAGGCTTGATTGTGATAGAAGTCACTGTGTGCACGAAGTTTTTGCTTATTGATGCCACTGGCGATCAACACATCCCGGGAGGGTCGTTCATTGTCTGGGTGTCCAACCATATATTCTTCCCTGGATTGACTGTAGTGAATAACAGGGCGAACCCCGCGCCAGCTATCAATAACCATCTTGACACGCGGATCAGACGATTCAATATATTCTCCTTCACGACAGTAGTGGTGATGAATATCTAGTACGATTGGAAGCAAGTCACCTAGCGTAAGACAGTCATCTAAACCCCAGCTGTTCTCTTCATTCTCAATAGTAATTGAGTTTCGTGCCTCTGGTGAAAGCCTAGAGTATGCCTGTCTGATTCCGTTTGGTCCTAGTCTACCAGCAATATGAACATTAATTTTGAAGTCTTGAAACTTTTGTCCATAGCCCATCCATCTGGCCATATCCACGTGATACTCAAATTCTTCAATACTACTGTTTACGATCTCTGGGTTATCACTTGCCAACACTGTGAATTGGCCAGGATGGAAACTCAATCTAACATCTAGTTGCCTGGCGATTTGGCCAATGGCAGCAAAATGCCGTTCCATATAGGCAACAACGTCTGACTGACGATAAAAATATCGCCAATCAACCTCAGTGTACAGAGGCAAAATATCTGAAGACAATCTTACCATGCGCAGGCGCGGATCCAGGGTGCCAACACGCTGAACCAACAGACGCACAGACTCAATATTTTCTTTTGTTAGAGTCCACAACTTGTCTTCGGCAATGCCACGTGTTTGTCGATTAAGCCATGCACGGGTAGTAGTGCCAGTATTGTATTTCTTGCAGTCATCTTTTGGTGAAATCGTATCAACCTGATGTGGATGATCAATCCATTTACATGCAAAACCAAGCCGTTTTTGTGTCATAACATAGTGAAGAGTGTGTATAGATGGTGAATAATATCAGAAAACATTATTTACTGTCAACTTTTTAGAATATCTACCAGTTGATTTTTCTCTTGCTCTTTCAGCCACTCTTCTTCCGGAGAAAACACGGCAGACTGTCGTAGGGCACGTTGTGTTGCCCATAGTACATGATAGAGGTCCTGCTTGATGCCCCAAGCTACCCAACTGTCCGTGCGCAGGTCACTGGATTCATGACCTGCCATACGAATCTGACTCAACACGAATTCTAGATCAACAGGCTTTCTATAGCCCATGATCAGTCGTTACACGCACATGTGGTTCTGCCCTGATTGCAAGGTCCAGTGCATTTTTTTGCCGAGCGCATCGACGATGCCAGGGAATCCCAATGTTTTGCCACCATACTTCCAATATGTTCAGAAAGCGGGAACAATAGATATCCAAAAATAATTCCAAAAACAAAATATTCCATGAGACTACTTCCGTGTTTTCAACAAAATTAAATTCTTCCAGGCATATCTGGCGACAATGTTGTCAGTTCCATGCCGTAGTTGTTAATTCCTTCTGGAATCACCACTCCGGGTTTTCGCTTAAGCGGCGTGTCCTTGAACGGTAGATAGTTAACATGATGATGTTCACGCTCAAACCGCCAAACCAATTCAGTATAGTCTGGATACACTTCTTTTAGCATTCTGCTCTTTGGTGCAGTGCCTTCTTTTGCATAAAATTCCGCTGTATTTCCACCCTTCAACACCTGTGTACGCAGCTTGTCTTGCAAAAATGCATTAAACTGCACCGTACAAAAGCCTTGCGTTAGCATATCAAGTGATAGGATAGTATCCTCATTATAGCGTCCACGCCAACGAAATGGTTGCCCTGCCCTGTCTCCATTCTTCCACTTGGCATCATTGCGGATTAGATTGCAACTGTAAATTCTAGTATTTTTGACATACGGTGGCATTGCCGCATTCTGACTTGCAAAACTACGATAATTAGGACCGGCCATAAGAACATTCTCATAACGTAGACAAAAGTCCTCCATCACTCGAAATGCGGTACCGTCACCAACTTTTATTTTTAAGTTATTATTCAATCGCAGAAAGTTAGCGATATTATCATCACTAACCCAGTGCCACTGATGTCCGTTTTTGATACTATGATCCCATGCAAAATTGCGCGCGGGACCTGGACCAGTTGATCGAGTCAGGCCAAGATTATCACATAACTCATAAGAGTTCTTGTAACTGAGATCCAATTCCAAGATAGTAGAATAGGACCTCAGTCCGGTATCTTTTTCCCAACTTCTGATTGAACGATCATAAGACTCACACTCCTGTGGTTCAACCACTAGATAGTGAGGCACCTTCATAAAGTCTAATGCTTTACTTGTAAGGCGCATATTATTTTCATATCTACCTTTAGTAGGAATATAGTACGGAAACTGAGGATTCATTAATCATCCTTGTTATTGTTATTCTCAAACCAAAACATGTCCACTACGTTGTTACGCTCACGTGGTGGATACCATATAGACTTGGTCTTATTGGTAATGTTTTGTTCTACCAATTGAGAAAATCTTCGAACACCTTCTTCATCGTCGAAATTGATGATGATTTGTCTATAGGCACCGTTAAATGGCTGATTATATTCCGGCATGCCTCGCCATTCAGTTTCTGGCGTGTCATCATCAAAATCGAAAACAGAAGTATCTATGGACTTCTTTTTTGCCATAATTTTACTCGTTAAAAGCCTTAGCGTCCTCTACCCAACGATCCCTGAATGTTTTGCCATTCATGAATTTATCGTACTGGCGATATGCCTGTGAACGCATGTCATACAATGTTGCCTCATCATACTTATAGCCGTATTCCTGACAAAATAGCTGATAGCCTTCAAGGTCCTGAAAAATTTCAGCTACGCGTGGATTGGGAGTATGTTGCATCTTGCTCATGTTGTATTTCCTTTAAATTAAAATTAAAAATTAACGATCATCATCAAAGTCAACAATCTGACTTTGTTCATACTGTTGCCTTCGTAGACGACTGAGTTCGTCTCGATAGGACAACCTTTGCTTTTTTAAATCATGTAGCAAAGTCTCTTGAACACCGGGGTGATTCTTTTCCATTACATCAATCTTGTTGTCGATATCCTGATGTAAACGTTCTAGTTGTCTGATACGATTTTCATAAGTCATGATAAATCTCCATTGTTTTTGTCATTATCAGTCAGGGCAACTAAAATGTCAAGTTGCTCTTTTGCCAAATTTAGATTTCTGCTTGCGTCAGCAATACTACTATTACTAAGCGCAAGCTCTTTGATACTTTCTTCTCGGTCGCGTTTTTGTTTGACCCACATCAATAACTCATGAACATCTGGTGATAGCTCAATCAACGGATACGAAGTGTTGAGTTGGATCCAACTACTGCCGTCAAATACCATTATGCTTTGTGTCTGCCCGTCATATCGCATTGATCCAACTATTGGATTGTTATTATTATAATAGATATATGGCCAGGACATATTGCCTGATACAGTTAGTCCTTGACCGGCGGCGATAGTTTTAATCATATTAAACCTGTGCAGGCAATAGATACTCGTAATCAGCTAGTCCGCTGTCTACTGTAATTCGCATTACTCCAGCGTCAGAAATATATACACGCTTATCGCCAGGTAGATCCATGATTGACAGAAATTGTTTTACTGGCCACATAATAGGCTTAGACAAATTTCCAGTTGTGGATGGATGGAAAACAAAGTTTCCGCTGTGTGATGATGGCTCACCGAAATGGACATGTAGATTTCCATTTACTGACTTGGTGATAAACTTTGATTCATCACTATGTACGCTGGCTTGCTTCTTTAGCCGTCCGATGCCATGCACAGTTGGCTCAAATTCTACGTTCCAATTTGCTCCTTTGAACGTTACATTGCGTACACGCTCCTCCACTAATTCCTTGGACATCAATCTGTAATCATTGACGAAATCACCTGTTTTATTCTCAAAGTGAATGGCTGATGCCTGGTTAATTTCGTTGCGTGGTGTTGTAATTACTGTGATTTTTGAATTCTCATCATACTCATCACTGAAACTTAGAATAGTCTTTAGTTTGCCAAGAGTAGGCATGCCAAATACACCATCGAACCCGGCTACTGGATTCTTGAACTTGCAATTCAAAATAACACTGCGGTCTTCGGCTATCGCATTAAGTAGGGTTTCCTTGTTTGAACCAGTTACTTTAACCAAATCAATAACTCCAAGTCCTAGAGTGTGTTGAATCAAATCTAAAAGAATGTCTTTCATTTATTTTCCTTTGTTTTATTTACATTGCGATTTTCCGCAATTTACCTAGATATTTTACATAACACCACAGATAGTGTCAACTCTTGGTTATCCAAACACAAACAAATCATTCGCTGTATTATTAATGTCAGTTTGGTTTCTCATATCCCAGTTCAGTACGCCAAGAAGATTTTCAATTTTGTCATCCACTAGTGTTTTTTCCATTTCCACATCATCAAATGGTAAATCCAAAAACCATTGTGGTAGTCTTAATTCATCAACTGGATACGCAACACTGGTAAATCCTAGTGGATTATTCTTTAATTTACACACAACGATACGCATGCCATCGACAATTTGCTGACTATAGTTATCACCATTCAGCTTGCGCAAATAGTTGTAGTTTAAGCTAGCACGAACGTGTCCTGGCATATTTGTGTCGCCATCAGCCGTGGCTTGAAAAAGTTTATTATTCATTTTTTTAGCTGATGCTTGTGCTTTATTAGCGTACATGGTCAAGTTGTTTACACTTTTTGGACTACCCTTTTTCCAACTATCCATGATCCTCAATTCTCGTTTAAAAGTTTTTACTTGCTCAACGATCTGTTCTTTATTATAGCCAGCAAGCACGTTTTCTAATACATTGAATAAAAATGTTTGAACAAACTTCGGTGTATCACTGCGTTTCAAATCCAAACCCATTGCTTTTATTTGACCGCGCTTTCCATTAACATCTTTGCGTTTGCCCTCTTTGTCATAGATATTGATTGCATAACGCTTTTTTGTAATAAACAAACTACGGTCACCTACCAATTCTCGGCCAGCTTTAATTATTGCGCCATTCTTCCTAGGACAATGGAATGCACGTTCCATAAACTCTGGGAAGGTAGCATTAGTTTGATCAGCGATACTGTCATATAGTTGTATTGCTGCTTCTTTGCTCCATTCTAGTTTACCTTCAGCCACTTGATTTTTGATCAATGGCCAAACAGTAAAATAGCAACTATCGGTATTGTGCACCAAAATATCATTGGCAAAGAAAAAAGGATCTTGATCATCTATACTGATATCATACACGTAGTCGTCAACTTCTCCCAAACATTCAATAGATTTTACTCTCGTCCATTCTGTATCCATTTTATTACCCTTTCAATCGTTGTGTGGCGATTATTTACGAACTCAGATTCCCAAACAACAAGAACTCTAAGTCCAGAATTTCTAGCGGTTTGTATTTTTTTCTCATCTCTGATCCAGATGTCCTGTGCTGTTCTGCCACCTTTGATGATGGCAGTTGATTCATAGAGCTTGGGGTTACAATGCCAATAATCACCATTGAATTCTATCACAAAATCATCATGTTTTATGTCAAATATAACATATGAATTTAATTCATTTGACCATTTACCATAAGGCTTCGCAAATGTGGTATGGTCTAGTTGTCCAACTCTCGCAGTCAGCATTTCAGTGAATTCCTTTTCTAAGTTTGACCCATATATTTTTCCATCAGGATTTCTTGAAATGATATACTCTGCTGCCTCATCAAGTGAAATGCCCATTTTTTGAGAATAATATTCCGGACTCGATGAATTTCCCTTTCTAATGTTATATTCAACATATTTCTTGTATCCTAACTCTTTTCCATATTTTTCAATAAAATATTCTTTTGTGTTTGAATACGCTTGTTTATCACAATATGATTGCCATCTATTCAAGCCTTCTTCTTCACCATATCTATCAATACATTTTTTTAATGTGGTTGCTCTATTCGCATTATATTCATCAAACTTATTTTTCGACCATCCGTGTTTTTTTTCTTTGTAGGCGAACGTGTTTGACTCGGCTTGCAAAGAGCAATATTTTTCCCAACGACGATTCCCCTCAGGTTCTCCATATTTCTTGATCATATTATCTTTTGTTAATGCAGTTCTTTTTGAGAGTTCTTCGTCAACCGTTATGGCATTAGGATAAAAATCCATATACTCTTTGCAAGTATTGAATCTTCCTGTGCATTTATACTTTAGATGCGTCCATTGTATTCTGTTAACTTTCTTGCCACATTCTAAACATTTAATCATATGCTGATACTCCTATCAGCATATATTTATGCTTATGTTGTCAAAAGTGTAATAATTAAATCATTTTCTTTGATATCTGTTGGTTTGCATTCAATCAAGAAGCCACCTCTATCAACCATTAGACTATGATCCGCAGTGACCGTTACTTGCTTTCCATTCTGGGTTGTTATTTTGTACAGTTTTTTGCGAGTTTTATGTCTCATAACATAACTAATAGATGCGGTAATTGACTCCATTTGTTCAGCATTAAATCCTACTACTTTTGACTCATTCCATACTCCATATTCTTTGCCATCAGTAATTGAATGCTCAAGGCAGCGATTATATAGTTCGGCAATAGTCATATCTCCGTCACTGGTTCTTATAATGGTGTCACCTGTTACGCTGTCACCATACACGATTGACTCACCTGTGTGATCATATTTGCCAGCGATGAATTCATTTAATTGTGAACTCATATGCTTAACAATTTGTCTACCATTAAGTGTTGTACTTTGGCCAATACGTTTATCGTAGAATCGACAATGCTCGTTAAGCAGTGCGCCATATGCACTATTAAGCAAAATCTTACGTACTAGTTGGCGCTTATCATAGAACTCAATATCTTCTTTGGTAGTACTTTCTTTCAGTTGACGTTGAATAGATTTACGTTCACTGTACCATCTAGTAAGCAGTCCTGGAATAACACCTTCAGTTTCATATGTAAAGATAGTTCCATTAGCGCTTAACATCCAAGGTTGATTACTGTCGAATATCATTCGCCATACTTCGGCGGCACTTGCCTCATCACTGCCGCCACGTTCCCAGTCGATAGTTATCAGTGTGCCACGCTCTTGATTCATGACGGCGGTGTACTCTAGTGAGCCAAAAAGGCCTTCCCATAGCACAGGTCCGCTGATATCATCGGCAGTTTTGTTCTTTTTATCAGCGGCCAACCGTGTCTTTTTATCAGCAATATACTGATCAGTTATGGTTTGCCTGAGTTGTCCAACAATGGTTTCCGGTGCCATGTTAAGAGCGCGGATAGTGGACGGGTAGAGACTGTTAATGTCGACCGCCGCGACCCATTCGTGGATGCCCCTTTTGGGCGTAGCAACATAGGCACCGGCGGCTGCTGTGTTTTCATCGTCATCATATACATCATCCTTATCATTACGAGATTTATTTTGAACTATTAGTCCACGATAGTGTGCTTCATTAATTACTGCTTGCTCGATCATTGCAACACTGCCCATAGCAGTAGGCAATAATACAGTATTTTCATGTGCTAGTTGATTTGCTAGATCCAGAAATTTCAACTTGTCATGAATTTTAAAAAGCAGCATTGTATCTTGTCGATTATATTCAATAAATTTTTTCCAATCTTTATTGTATAATTGATCCAGAGTACCTTCGTATTGAGTCTTGGTTTCTCCAACTTCCATTTCTCCAATAGCATCCAATTTGTATGAATGTCTGGATTCATAGTTGTATTTTTTGTATAGTTGTAGATAGTCCATGTGAACTCTTCCGATAAGTTCATACGTCTGTTCTACTTTGCCAAAACGTTCATATGTTTTTGGCTTTGGTAACTGATTTAATAGGCAAAAACGTCTGGTGTCATCTTTGCTCATGACGCGAGTAACACGATTTACCATATATGGTATGTCATATCCTTCACTATTCCAGCCGGTGATAATATCACTATCTTCAATAATATCAAAAAATGTATTAAACATTTCTGATTCACTTGAGAAAATGAATGTATTGTCAAACGATTCAGCAATTTCCGTTGCGGTTTCACTTGACATATGCTTGGGCGGTATTACCAACGTTATTAGCTGATCAAGCCAGTCTAAATATATGGTAATCGCGGTAACTGGATTAAATGGATCCGAAGTTGGTGCAAAACCAGATTCTGGAGAAAAATCTACCTCAATATCAAAGAATGCTGTATGCAGCTTAGGCGCAGGTTTGCCAAGGTAATTATCAGCCAAGCAGCGAAATACTACATTTACGTCACTTTCAAATATTTTCTTTTTACTCATGATACGTAGTTCTTTTTGAAAGTCACTACGTTTACGAGTTGAATATCGGCTTAAAGTGTCACCATAGACACTACGATACTTACCTTTTGGATCTTCGTAATAAAAAGTATAGTTAGTGGGATATTCTACAAATCTTCTGTCACCGTTGGAATCTCGTTCGACAACGTGAATTGTATCCTGCTCACGGGCAAGTATTGCGTCCACGTAACTCATTATTATAGAGTTTTTCCTACGGTTTGTAGAATAGTTTCCAGCAGTTCTTGCTCTTTTTGTGTTTTACCAAATTCAGCCTTATGTGCAACCTTGATTGCTTTTTTAAGTACACCAGTTTTGATATTAAGCTCTTCCGCTACTGCCTTAATTGTGTCTGATAGCCCACCCTGAAGCGTATCAATTTCGTGTAGAACTTGCATTCCCTCATTTACTAATTGGGTTAGCTTTAGTTTTTGGTCGCCACTGAAGGTTACTGGTTGGTCAAAATTGTCTTGCATAGGTTCTCCTGTTGAATAACTACTTATTATACAAGGAGTACGTAGAAAGTCAATATACTTTACTTCTTATAGATCCAAAAAGGTAGCTGCCATTTTTTCACATAGATGCCGTAATTTACGATTACGTGTTTCGGCAAGATGAAATTTTTTGTGCTGATAAACTTCGGTATGTGTTTCCTCTGAATCCTTAAATCCACAGTAAACCTTTTTTATGCCTAGATTACTTATATATTCTGTGCAGTTTCGTTCTTCTGGTTGATCTGTTGCCTTACAGCATGGACTAAGTGTAGTTATTATTATAGAGCCAGCGATACCTTCTTCGCCATATTGATCGATATAATTTTTTATCGCGGCAACCTCGGCATGGTCACGTAGATCACCATCTACTAGATGATTAACTCCAAACACGACACGATTTTTTTCATCTAATACACACGCACCTACCATGCCCCAGAAATCTGGATCATCGCTGTTTTTATCCAGAGCCAAACGGCAACATTCCGCTAATATACTATCTAGCTTGCCCCTTGAATGGATCTGGTAATCTCTTAATTTCATACTAATCTTTCTTGCTGCAATCTCTGGATTTATTTATGGTTAAACCGCTTAGTAGGCCAACAAATGCGCCAATTACTGTACTAAATGCAGGACCTATTATTGAAAATATTTCCTTATTGTCTACTTTATCCTCAAACAAACCGACTAACAAAACCAAAACAACACTTAGGCAAATTGCCGCTAGAGTGCCAACAGTCACTTTAAGTATCCATGCTAATAAATTTTGGTTTTCATCCATGATAGTATTTAGTGCCCACTTTAGATTTCCCAGTAGCGAATTGGTCCATCAAGCCAGCGGCCGGCTACACCTCGTAACTAAGTTACGGTCCTAAGGTGTGTTCTTTAGTGTCTTAGTAGTAGGGTACTTAGTACACCGTGATCGTTTGCGCTTACGTCCCCCTCGCCTGGTGCGACAATAACATTGTATTTCATGCCAGTCGGTATAGAGTTTCTTTTGGTCATATATTCATCGTAATCTAAAATAGAACTTACGCTTAATCCGTATTTTTGAGCAAGACGTTTTTTCAGTTCCATCGTAGCTGCTTGGTCCCTCATTACCCAGCGACCACCAGCACCTTTATCATCTGCTCCCTCTTTATCCAAATTACCTTTATCATCTTTCTTCAATAAATCCCAGAAAAGATTTTCAGGAACTATTCTACTATTTTTTGTTCTTTCTAAATTGGGGTCTTGGGCCTTTATCTTTTTTTCTTGTCCAATCTTTGCACCCTCACTCCAGTTTATGATGAAGTTTTTTGGCTTGTCGGCTAATGCTGCATCTGCTATTTTTGTGTAGGCATAAAATTTAACAGTGGGATTAGCTTTGGCAATATTAAAAGCTAGTTGTATATATTCTGGGCTAAAGAAATCGCCTGAATTATGCCATCTTACTGATACTGAATATCCACCTTTAGCTCCTGCTCTTGCTTCTTTCGCTATTTCAGCATTCAATTGATTAGAAAATCCGTCGGGATCATTAAGTAAATATGTAAGAATTTTGGATCTACTTAGCCACCCAGCTTCGTACTGTATAAATCCACCCTTCATTTCAAAGCAATCGACCATACATGCACCAGCACCTGGGCATGTATTAACAATTATCACTTCATTGGTAGATTCATCTATTGCTGCGCCAACTAATGCCGCGAAACCTATGTTAAAAAACTGCTCTAGTTCACCATTACTGTGTTTCATTTTTTCATTCTGTTTTAGCAGTTTTGGTGGACGCTGTTTCATTTCGTCCTTCATTAGGTCAGTATTGTAAACTTTGCCATCAGGGCTGTAGTAACGCATAACCGAATTACGGTGTATATAAGGCATTCTAAATTTGTCTTGCTTAGTTTTGCCAGAGATATACTTTTCTTTTCCTTTTTTATCAACTTTGGGCAACCCGGTTTTTTTGTCGATATCAGGAACTCCACGGATACGGTCCAGGTAATCTGTTAATTCTTTATCACCAATTGGTCTGGAAGGTGCAGCTAGCTTAGTAGCTTCCGCTACACTGTTTATAGCGCCACGTTTTGCGGTCGTGTCATATGCATCGGGGTCCCATTTATGAGTCGATGCCGCGGCAAGCTCTCTTTGTTTTCTTTGTTTTTTTCGTTGTTCAAAATCTGCACTGAGTCTTTTTAATTTTGCAGCAGCGATTAATTTCTGTCTGTTATCTAGTGTATTCTTTAAACCCTGTACAATATCAAAGAAGCCTTCCGCCACACCTTGCTCTTCCAAAGCGTCCCCTCTGTTAATCTTATAATTGACAGGGCCACGAACAGGACTCATACCTTGAATATCAATACTGGAAATTTTAGTGTAGCCTTTCTCTATCAGTTTCTTCTTGGCAAGAATTTTAGCGTTTCTGTCACTATTGGCGATTACATTAAATTCTTTTATGTTACCATTTCCCAACCTAGCATACATGTGAAACTTGTAGTTCTCGCTTGACCCTTCTGCCATTGTTGCCAAATTTGGTCTTTTGTTGCCGATTGGTGAAGAGCCTTCCGTGACACCTTGCTGATTGGGTGCTCTGTAAATAGTCATACAAGGCATACATAATTTTAGTCTGCCCTTCTCGTCTTGTCCACCTTGAAGTGGCCCACTACATTTTGGGCAGTTAGTTAGTAGTTCATAAGGGTGCTTTTTAGGAAATTGAACTACATCACCTTCCACCACACCTTTGTCACGCATGATTTCCTTGTATCTGATTAAATCAGGATCTACACGACTGCCATCGCCAATGTCACCGTGTATTCTCATGCCACGTGATTTGGCATTAGCGATAAACCCTTGAATGAATTGGCTACGATCTAATCCTGCTCCGTGTTTTCTGTATAGAAATACAGGGTCGGCACTTGGATCTTTGTTACATAGTTCCCAACCCTTTTCCCAACTTGAGTTCTTGGGCTCTTCTGGTTTCTTTTTGAATCTGTCAAAAATGCCTTCAGTCACAGTAGCATTCAACTCGTCAGCCTTTTTCTGGGCTGCATCTTTGCTAATGAAATCACCAGAGCCAAAACTATTCTTCCATACTTTACGTTTTTGATAGCCCTTAACAATATGATAACGTCCAGTAGCCCCAGATTGTTCTACACGCCAAAGAGTAGATTCTCCACTAGGTTTTGCTTCGGTCACATCAGATTCTTCTGATTGGTTGGCAACAAACTGCTGTGGTGTCATAATTTGCACTCCACTTGGTGCGCCAGGTAAAGATTTTTTCTTAGACTCTCTAATAATTTGTTTATATCGCATGGTTTACCTCAAGAACTACCGAAAAATTTATTCATTAACTTTTTCTGTTTTTTGCCATATGAGCCCTTTAACACTGGGCTCACTTTTTCAACCTTTTCGGTTGCGCCAAGATATTTTGGGTTAGTTTTTTCGGTGACAACTTCCCTTATTTTCACGCCCTGGCCCTCTTTAGAATGCTACGTAATTGCCAGCCCCACTTGCCATGTGCATCAATTCTGCCAGCAATGAAATCAGCGATACCTTGTTCATTTGCTTCTTCAGCTAGGGGGAATGCTGCCTTCCACATTTCTAGTAACTTCTGGTTGTCTTGGTATAATTCTGCCATCATTAATTCAGCACGTGGAATCTTTGTTTGATCTGGTATCTGACTCAACTCCGCAAACCGGGTAATACTACCAGGTGTATAACTATCTAATTGCCGGATCAATTCGGCTGTTTGATCGATTGCATTGCTATATACTTCGTTGTATAAATCACCTAAAAATCCATGATATTGTGGGAAATCTGGTCCTTCAATATTCCAGTGAAAATTTTGTGCCTTAATAACAAATGCATATGATGTGGCCAATAAAACTTTAAGGGTATCTGCTAACATTTAAAACTCCAAATTCAATTATTTATACTAGCTCGTTCTACTACTGCTGTTTCGCCGCTTGGTCCAACATAATATGCCCTGAAATCAACTTCAGGATATTCATTTTTTAGTGATTTAAATACACGTAGATTGCTCATTGAATCGTCATATAATCGAACGTGATTATATTTGTTTGTATCTAAATAACGGCGTACCCATACCGCTTTCTTTTCTGCTGGTATACTATCGCCAGGTAAATTGCCTGCACGATGAACATGTACACGGCTCATATCAATTCCTAAATCTTTGAATGTTTTAAGGAATAATTCTTTATTATCAAAATCAGCACGTGCGGTAAGCATAATAACTGTTGCATCTTTCGCATGATCCATAATAGTTTTCAGTTTACGGATCATGGGTTCTATGGGTTCGCTTTCACGGTTAAACTTATCTGCGTCCCTGAATTCTCCAAAGTCAAACTCTTCTCCAGGAGATAAAGTGTAGTTATTAAACTCTTGATTAGTCAAGGTGCGAATAGTTCTACCATCTTTATTTACTTTAATTTTTGCCGTAGTATGCAGCAATGTATCATCAATGTCAAAGCAAATTAAAGATTTCTTATTGGACAAAAAATCAGAACTTCTCATAGTCTAGTATTTATGATTATCTAACTATTCTGCCTCTAACGAATCCTTGATGCTGATATATTTCATTAAAGTCTTTTATTGGTACTTTTTTACAAACACTACCGTTATTGATCCAGTACTGAGGAATTTTATTTCTTTCTATCAAATCTGGCCTTGTAAGACCATATGCAGGATTATTGACTCCTTTATAGTCTTTACGTTTGGAAAATATTTTTTGCATTGTTTTTTTCAATCTTCCCTTACTCCATCCATCCAAAATTTCACCCTGTGGCACAAATTTTTCTTCCGATCCGTTGTTTATCCACATAGACGACTCGCAAATTTCTTTTCTTCTTTGTTTGAATTCGTCTGACGGATTAGTTACTCCATCGCCACCGTCTGTCTTATTTCTTAGAATACCTGTTCCCAAGTCTATTCTTCCATGAACATTGATGTAATTTTGCTCAACTAATAATGCATCAACTTCGGTGAGATTCTCTTCTAGAATTTTTATTCTAGTAGAATCTTTTGGCGGTAAGATACCACATATTTTGCCAGTAAATTTATTTTTATATCTATGTTTATCCCATGCTCTGGAGCCTTTGCCCTTGCCTATGTAATATGGAGTTCCATTTTTTCTTAAGTATGCATATACATAATACCCCGATGGAGGACTTTTTGTTGAATAAATATTCATGCTGACATCCTATCAATGTTAGAGGCTGGGGGATTTGCACTTCCGCGACAGCCATCTTTATTTATTCAATATTTATTTCTTTGTTCCAGCTTGGGCTGATTTGAAGTTGGAAGCAGTTGGTGCACCTTCGCTACCTGGTTTACGCATACGTTCTCCACTGCCTTTTTTAATACGCTCGCGTTTGGCGTGTATATTAGCCCAAAGACCTGGACCAGTTTTGCCTTCTTCTACTTCGCTCTCACTGGTAAACATTTTTGTTGATGGTCCCACACCATCAATACTTTCATTTCTGTTGCTTCCAGCAATAGCATCTATTGTATGCCAGGGTTCAGCTGGCTTATCAGCATCCCAAAATATTTTAGTTTCAGGTAATTTTTTGCCTTCAAGATATTCCGCAATTGTATTCAAATAATCAGCAGCCTTGATTATTTTTTCCTGAACCCAGCCCTCTAATCCTTCTTCTTCAGACATGTCTTTGATTAGCTCATAAACCCGTACTGCATTTTTTCCTGCCTGATATAGATCACTCTTTGCCATTTCGATTTCATGATCGGTGCGATCACTGTCATGTGGGACTAAGCCTCGCACGGCTTTGGAAATACTTGCTGGATTTAGTATTAGATCACTCTCATCTAACTCTTCCACTCCTTCCGACACACTTTCCTCTGCTACTTTACCAGCAGGGACACCGCCTCTTAACTTGATTACACTCTTGGCGCCGTGGCCGGCTGCGATTCTTTTGGCATCAGCATCGTCTTTGGCATTGAACTTTTTGACTTGTCCATTACGCATCATCATTTCATATTGCCCTTCGTTTAGTGAGCCTTCCGACATACTTTTCTTTAGACGCTTGCCGTTGATTACTTCAACACCATTGATTTCAAACGGATACCAATCGTTGATTGCTAAACGTTCGAACACTTCTTCTATAGAAGCTGCTTTCACAGTTAGCATAACTTTCTTAGACAATGCATTGCTCTTGTCTACTGCTAGAACTTTATAAACTTGTTCAGCGCCTTCCGCCACATCTTGTTGTTTAATAATTGACTTTAATTTTGCACCCATACCATCTAGACCTCTATGTAGGCGAACTTTTGGATCGGTGGGTTCTTTGGCGCGATATCCTACTAAATCCGGTACTGGGATAGAAGATACTCCGTATTTTTTTGTTAAGCGATCAAACTCTGACTTGCCAAACTTTTTAATAAAATCTTCATCACTTGTGCCTGCATTCCAAGCATTCTCGCTTGCGCCTTCCGCCACACCTTGCGATAATTCTTTTACCTGTATAATTTCTAATCGATGCTGTTTCTTGAATTGTCTTGCTACTGCTTCTTTACTTGTTCCAGAAATCACCGTTCTTGCTTTGTCTCCATTTGCTTTATAGTAAATTATTTCAAATTGTTTTGACAAGCCTTCCGCCACACCTTGCTCTTTATATTTTTTGGCTGTTCTTGGATCTTTCACAAAGCGATTGAAAGCACTTTGTGGGTTGCCTTTTTCACGCTCCCAAATATCTAACCAGCGGGTAGCACCATTCTTCATAGTAATCTTTAGTGCGCCTGGACCAAAATAATCATTAGTAGTCCAACTCGCAGTACCTACTACTTGACCTGTTTTGTTGTTGATAATTTCGTAATCTGTATCTTTTGTTGTAACATCCGCTCCACCAGAAGTATAATATTCATCAGGATCACCAGGTGTAAATGTTTTTTCAACCCTGGTTTTCTTTAAAATATAGCCTTCCGCCACACCTTGCTCTTTAGGTACAGGATTTTTAGGTAAAGATTTAGGAGGAAACTTTACTTTTATATCAGACAATTTAGGTTTCTTTTTACCCTTTTGTAAATCTGGATCGTACAAAGGACCACCCCAGTCTGCTCTTTCCGCCACACCTTGCTTATCGGACTTAATAGTAACAGCATCTTTGTCCCAATAAACATTACGATTTGCGTATTCGTCCCCCATTTCGTCATAGTTAGGTTTAGTTATTACCTTACCGTATTTGCTATAACCCAAAAACCATCCAACTAATCTACTACCGTAATATACGGGATCGCCTTTTTGTGGACCTGAGCCTTCCGCCACACCCTTCAACTTACGATCCAATACACGTTTTTGTAATCCTGCTGGGCCGTGATCGGGTGCATCATCCAATCCTGCTCTTATATTTTTAGCGGTGTCAATGTCGTATGCTTTGTTGCGCTTTACGATTTCTCTTGGGTCTCCTAATTTCTCGCCAGCAGGTCCCACTGCATTCTTGTCCCAACCTTGTAGTCCACGCTTGATAGACTTTAGTATGCCGCCTTCCGCCACACCTTTAACAACACTTTTTCTTTCACTTGCTGCTAGTCGTTTGTGTTTTTCGTAGGCCTGTTTGTAATGATTGGCCATTGGGGCATTTCCATTGCGAACCGCCGCAATGTATGCTTCATGAGCTAGTCTGGCTAGCTCCGACTGGCTTTTAGCGCCTTCCGCCACACCTTTGCGATTGAATCCTCCTACTACCTTACCATCTTTATCATAGGCAACGATTCTATCAACTGCGCCACCACCGTGTTGATCACGCTTGAAACTAACCGCACCTTTAGCCATCATTTCTTTTTTCCATGCTGCTTGTCCTGGTGTCAAGCCTTCCGCCACACCTTGCTTTTTATCTGATTTATCGCCACTAGGCGTATCTTGGCCATAAATGCTTTTTACTACTTTAGATGATTTACTACGTGACTTCTTTAACTTACTACTAGTAGTTAGTGCACTGTTTTCCCAATTTCCATATTCAATTATCTTTGGCATGTCAGGAGTACTAGATTCTTCCTGGCGTTTTTGAGTTTCTCCGATGGGCGCTGAAACACTTGCAATGCTGCCTGCTGTACTTGCTCCAGCGCTAGATTCACTAATAATATCTAAGAGTTTTCTTATGTCTGACATGATAAATCCTGTTGTTATACAGTATTTATCAAACATTTAAAATGTTTTAATTTGTTAATTTTACAAATTATGTTCTTTCAAAATACAATAGGTTATTAACAAACCACCCCATGTGATAGCCTTCTTTCATGTATTTTCTAAGGGCTTCTTCTTTGTCTAAATTTCTAGTCAACCCAGTACGAGTTATAGCTTCTTCCCAAAACTCAGGAGGCTGACAATTAATATGTCCGATGCCGCCCTGACCTGGCTGAGCAGCAGTCCATATTAATGTATTTTCAACGGCATCAACTACTTTTCTCACAACATCCATAGATAAACTTTCATCTATATGTTCCGCAACTTCCATACATAACACTAGATCGGCACGTTCATCTGTTAAATCAAAAAGGCTCTTATACTCGCAATTTTTTTTATTTCGTGCACGTTCATCAATGTCTATTCCTCTGGCATTAATGCCAGAAATATTTAACTCATGTACATAAATTCCTGGTCCGCAACCTATATCTAACGCTGTAGATGGTTTTATATTGTCGCGTATCCAATTTGCTAGCCTGGTAGCCTGTGGTAATTCCTCTGACTCAATATTGTCAAAATTCATTCTTTCTGGCAATGTCGGCACATCTTTTTTAATCCAATCTAATTCAGAACGTCCAGCGTTTGTTTGATACCAACCTTTTCCGGTATAAACGTTCATTACTGATTGAAAATATTCTTCATACATACGACCAACTTTGTCTAATGTAAAGTTTTCTGCCCACTTACGACAATTGTTTGGATCAATTCTATCTATATTCTTTGCTGCCCAACAGAATTGTTCAAACGTTCTACATCTATATCCTGTTACACCATGTATATTATTTTCGGTGAATGATCCCCAATCAGTTGATATAGTCGGTGTGCCACTCATCAGCATCTCTATTTGCACTCCGCCAAATGGTTCTACATACATGCTGGCAACAAACGCTCCTTTAGCGTTTGCCATCAAATGCTTACGAGTTTCTATGTCAGCATAGCCAATTTCAGTTACATGTGGTGGGATCTCACTATATCCCATGTTTAACAGACTGTTTTGGCCAGCAATTACCAATTTAGCACCAATTGCTTCAGTTACTTGTACTGCGACATTAACGCCTTTACCATCATATACACGCCCAAGATACAAGAAGTAATCTTGTTTCTTGTCATTAAATATAAAATCATCTGGATCAAAATAATTTGGTATTACCGCCTCGTACCAATCTTGTTTACAAGTTCCAACTGCCTCTAGCCCACAATATGCATGATAGATGGCATAGCTTTCGAATATTTTCCAGCGTGCCCAATGACCACCTGCATACCCAATACCAGGCTCAACACAAATTAAATCAGGATGTGCATCACAAACTGGCCTTGTTCCAGAACCCCAGAATGGCAAAATAAAGTCATTTTTTTGTTTACGTAGACCAACTTCACGAATAGCATTCGCATAAAATGTTTTGTAAGCATGATCGCCTACGTCAAATTTAAAGAAATTCTTTCGCCAATCATATGATCCGTAGGCTATTTCTAAATCCTTATTTGTGGTAACAGTGACATGCTCACTGCATATCAAGTCACTGTCTTCGTGGCCATAGTGTATTACTTCATGACCAAGGGCGGTCATCATTTTGCCAAATTTAACTACTTTTTGAGTATAAGCACAAGCATTGTATGCTTTGCTTGATACGGTATGTGGCAATCCTAAAACATGAAATCGAAATTTATCCATCAACGTAAATAATCCTAATAGTAGGTATATTTACGTTGTTTTATTAACTAAAAATAAAATTTATGCGAAATTCTTGGTTAGGGTTGCGTACCAAGAGCTAGTGGATGCTACATAAGTCGCAGTTAACAAATCTACCGAATTTGCAGCGGTGCTTAGTACACCTGGTGTGGCCGCCGGCCATTTAAAACTAGTAGGCCAGACAATTGTTCTGTTTCCAGTGGCATCTTGTGTGATAAACCATCTAATAGTTTGTCCGTCACCTGGATTAGAAAATGTCGGCGCTGCCGTCACATTGCTTATAAATGTTGTCCTGAACGTATTTGTTAGGCTACAATTAATAGTCATACTTGTTGGACTAAAAGTCTCCGCGCTGGTCGGTATGCTTAAACCTACAATATTACCACCAACAGTTGTGCCATCTCCAACACATAGCTCTTTGGTGTCAGTAGTGTAAATTAATTCCCCAGCCTCTGGTGTAATCGTTAATCTGTTTGCGTCTGTGCCGCGACGAATTTGTAATGTCATTTTGTTATCCTTCTAAGATATTTATGTTTAATTAGTTGGGGGCGTTGGCCATACTACATTATATGGATATCCAGGTTGTGATGTAACATCACGTAATTCCTGTCTATATATCGCCCACTCCTGCTGTTTTTCGGAAGTCAATGGTCCGTTTGGAATTTGTGTCCAATCAGATGAATAAAGTATATTATTTCGTTTAGTTTTTACGTCATTTTCAGCAACGGAGTAGTTTAATATCCATGTTTTTGTATTCCAATCAAATGTATAGTATATTCCTGGACTCGGCGCTATAGGAATTACTTCATCATTGTTTATGTAATACTTACTATCATCATAATCGCCGTTTATATATGATTCTCCTGATTTTAATTGATCATTTATGTTTCCATTTATTGAAACTCTTCTTAGGATATTTCCTAATGTGGTATTATATATGGTGTATTTCATCTTTTAACCTCTAATAGAGTAAGTGACGCAAAACTCATAGTTGCCGTGACTCCTGAGCCAGAAAATTGAATAGTATAGGTATATGAACCTGAACCGATAGTGTCTTCTATAATAGCAGAAAAAGGAACTTTAACGCTCAATGCGATGTCTGGATCTCCGTTGGGTGCGATAAATTCCTGTTGATATAAGACACTAGTGTCCCTATAAACCTCTATTATGCCAACCCATGTTGTACTTGCAGGTACTGACAGATTCAATGTTCCTGTTGCCATGACTATAACTGGCGCCGCAGATTTTGCGAATAACAAGGATTGAAATGGATTCACAAGAGACAGGGACGTTGTTGCTGATTCCAATACTGTAACTGAATTCGTATTCAAATTACCAGTGGCAACAACATTACCATTTAGTGTCATCTGTGTACCGTTAAATGATATATTTGTCGATGTATTACCCATCGCAAATGTGCCGCCCGCATATATTTTAGCACCAGCGCCTGTCATTGTAGTGCTGCTAATTTCAGCATCACCCGCAGCAAGATACCCACCAGAATTTATAGTCAGTGTTCCTGTGTTGGTAGTGATAGCACTTAGCTGTCCCACGCGCAAGCTTGCCAAGAATGGTGTATCCCATACTGTATTAGTGCCATTATACACACCATAAGTTTGAAACAAACTATTGTTACTACTAGGATCAGGATCGCTGCCACTCCATGTAGTATTGAATGATGCTCCCCATGTCGCTGACCCACTTGGGTAAGAACTTCCGCCACTAGTAGTTACTGTTCCTGAAATCGGTGTCGGACTACCTGCTATTCGTGCATAAGCAATACGTGAACTTGAGCCATTTGGGCCTGTGGCACCATCATTGCCACTATAACCAATTGACAATATTTGCGCACTGGTCCAATCAATAGAAGTGGTAGTAGCGGTAGACGAATCCTGCAACGATGCGGTAGCCGACCACAATGTATATCCAGAACTAGGTGCAGTGGTAATACTAGTATCCCATCCAGATGGTGGTGAAGTTATTGCGCCTGAAGCCCACGTGTAAGTCGAAGTACCACTGATACTCGGCGCAGGAGGAAGACTCCATTTATATACTATTGCCTTTGCGGTTTTTAATCCAGTTATTCCAGTTGCACCAGTTTCTCCATTTTGACCATATGCACTGACACTAAACCCAGATGACCAATCCACTGATGTCGTGGTGGCACTGCCGACATCAGAAATTGATTTGGCGGCGACCCATAATTTTACCAGAGCACCGCCTGGATTAGCCGCAACTGTTGTACTCCAACCATTTCCACCAGTGTAGCTAGCATTAGATGCAGTACTCCATGTCCATGTTGAAACACCAGATGGATCACCAGGCTGGGTTGATGCCCATTGATACAAATATACTGTTGCGTATTTATTTCCATTTGGTCCAGTAGCACCCGTCGTACTAAGACCAGTAGCACCAGTAACACCTGTTGCTCCCACTGCGCCGACTGCACCTGCTAAGTTAACACTCCAACTACTGTAAGTTCCACTTCCTGTAGATGCAGTAATAATAACAGTCATTGCACCAGTGCCACTATTATATGTGTCAACTGTGCCAGTCATGTAATTACTGCCATTATTAGCGATGATCACGCTTTGTGCTGGACTATACGCTAATCCAGTGCCTACAGTTAGAGTTATTGTTCCAGAACTTGCTATAGTCAAATTAGTAGTTGACGTAGTAGAATATCTATCACCAGCCACGCCAGGAGTACCTGTTGCACCAGTTGCACCAGTAGCGCCAGTTGCACCAGTAGCACCACCGCCTCCTCCGCCAGACGAATTAATGGTAACGGTTCCTAACCCATTTGTTGGAGACAATGTAATATTTGTGCCAGCTATTAATTGCGTGACACCTCCAGCTGCTCCTGTTGCACCTGTTATCCCAGTAGCACCTGTTACCCCAGTAGCACCTGTAGCGCCAATCGCACCAGTGGCACCGCCAACTATTGTTCCTCCCGTGGTAGTACCATCTCCTATTATTAATTCTCCAGTGTCTCTATTATATACTGGTTCTGCTGCTAGTGGAGTGTATGATGCTAGTTGACTTGATGATAAATTACGAAATTGTGTTGCCATGTTTTAACCTCAAAAAGTGCCTAAATCCAATTCGACCGAGCTTGGATAAGTTATCGTATCAAAATCTATTGATGACATTTGAAGCAACAAGCTAACAGGATTAGTAACTGTTTGGCCAATTATGCCAAAATTATAATCAGAAGAAACACCAGCACTGTATTCAGTTAGTACTTCTGTGTTACCAGGAGAAACAAAAGGATTTAATGGTTGATTGCCAACAAATAGTCTTTTTTCATCTGTTGCAAATCCAAATTCACCAGGACTTAGCTGAGGCAAATCAGCATAGTCTCCTGTTCTAACTCGTATTTTTGATGTTTGTGTGATCGACATAGTTATATTGTCCTAATATAACTATTTATCACAGCGTCAGATATTTAAAGTAGGTAGAATTGCTCTACCCGTTTCCACCACAAAGTGCGATACTTTTCAAATTCGTCGCCGTCTAAAATAAATTCTTGATATTCCGGCGTAGTCAATAAATTCTGCTGTGCGTCCATATCGGGCTTAACACACATCAACACTACACCTTTTTTAATATTGGTTCCGTGTATCTCATTATGTGCTTCGGCATATGCAGCTAATTGCAGAAAATAATCATCAATCCACTCACGCTTTTTTGGCTTGTTGGTTTGCTTAAAATCTAATATACTTTCTTGGCCGTGATGAATGCCAACACAATCTGTTGTGCCTGCATATACTTGAGGGAAGTATAATGGTACCTCAATTCCCCAAAATTCACTTACTGATTGCAACCCACTATTAATCACAACATCTGCCATAGCATGGCTAGCCCAACTATATGGATTGGAGCCACGTTCTTTTATTTCTCCAGTTTTTACATAGTGTTCCAAATAACTGTGCATTCTGGTGCCACGATTCGCTGCCTCTGTAGTAATTTCTTTTGCTTTTTCTTCGCCAACACTTTTTCGCCAGCGCTGCAAGCTTTCAATCTTTTCTTTGGATTTAGTTGCATCTAAAATAGTAGTAACACTGGGTAGTTTGTTGCCGTCCGGCGTATTGTAACGGCGTTGTCCGTCAACGGTCTGACGAGTAAGAGGTTGGTATTCGAATTTTGGTGTATACATTGAAGCACTATTGTACTACATGCACAGCAGTATGTCAAATGACTTAATCTCTTTTCTTCTCTGCGCGTTTTGCCATTTTTTCAAGAGTCGCCGTACTTTGGTCAGGCTTAACAGCATCGTTGGTATCTTTTCTTTGACCGATGAACGTCACTCCATCTCCCTTGATACTAGCAATAGTGTTATTTAAAGGAGGATTGGCTGCCATGTCTCTAAGTTGCTTCTCAGAGACATTGATTCCAAGATCATTTAGCTTGTTGCGAATTGTGGTGAGGCTCATACGGGTGTTTGAGCCTTGGCTTATTACTTCTCCGGCTATTTGATTCAAAGCCGCTGACATTTTCAAGGATAATTCCGTGGAAGAATTATCCTCAAATAATTCCCGTATTTTCATATTATCGACGCTCTCTGCCTGCGCTGGCCAGATCCTCTGGAGGACTTTCCTCTGGTGCCATTTCGTCATCCATATCAGCAGCTATTTCGTCGCCGACATTCATTCCCATATCTGCTGCCATGTCATCCTGCCCTGGCACTTGAGGCATGCCCATGCCGGCGTCCATTGATCCAGCAGATTCTCCGGTAATACTACCAAGTGCACTAGAAAGTTGTCCTTTTGCAGTAGTGATTGCTGCCTGTAGGGCAGACAATGCTTCGCTAACGGACTGATTATATTTGTCACCCTCGGCAGTTCCAAATTCATTTTTCATGCCGTCTACTACAGCGGTCAGTTCTTCGACATTCATTTTGCTTACTTGTTCTAGCATTTTCTGAACACTGTCAATCATGTCTTGTGCTGCTAGAATTACCTGAGATTTTTGAACTTCTTCATTTTCCGTAACGATCTGTGGACGATATGTACGTAAATCCTGTAGACGATCTACTAACGCTTGTTCCATCATTACCAATTTTAAATAAGCGCCGCTGGTCTGAGCTTGGTGAGAAGATGATTTGCTACGTGTTTCTTTAAGAAGACCTCTAACTTTGCTAATCATCTTTTGTGTTTGTGGCAATGAAAGACGATCAAAGTCTATATTCAATTCGTAGTGCTCACGTAGTGCACGTTTTACCAGTTTGGTTTTTTTACTTTCGTGAAGTTCTTGTAAGTTCATTTTGATATCCTTTATTTTGACATTTTTTTGCCATCTGTATGTATTTATCTATTTCCCACTGAAAACGGTTTTGTTTGTCCAGTGCTTGTAAGTATTTATCTCTAGATATTTCTTTTGACTCCAATGTGCCACGCTTTCTTAGTCTGCCGTGCTGTAATCTTTCTGCCGTTATCGCAGCTATGTTTTGGTCCAATTGTATTAATCTTTTTGCTTCAACAATTTTGTTATATCTATCCAATACACACCAAGCAGTGGCATTTTTTAAAGAAGAAAATAAATTAACAGTCGAATCGCTGTTCCTTGATGCCTCTATCCAATCTCGACGTTTTGTTATGGTGTACTGTTCAAACAGCGTATAACCAGAATCGTTTTCATAAATCAAGACTCCTATCTCTAATTCTTTAGTTGCGCGTGTTATGAATTCGTTTACAACATTGTCAATTTTTCTCATTGTATTACCTCGAAGTGTATGTTTTTATATTGAGGTGTTATATCAATTGTATTTGGTAAATGTATTGCCTCGTCCAGCTGAATTATCATAGGTACCCCAACACAGTCATTTCTTAGATGAAATAGTTGATCGTTATCTTGGTGGTAGATTGCACCATTATCAACTGTAAACTCAAACTGCCAGGCCGTAATTTTTTTTGAAATATCGTATGTTACACCCCATAGCGTTTGATCAACTTCTACAATAACAGGAGTAGTGATATCCTCTGGTTGACATCTTAGCCCTATAATTTGCAGTAATGTTTCAAAATTGTTCTGTTGCTTTCTCAGTCGATCATCTGATGGCAAATGATCCAACAACTTTCTTCTGCTACTTATCCCTGTTTTAGTTACATCATATAACGTAATACATCTTATTCTCATGGATGTATTTAGATCCAAAAAAAAGCCCGAGTAAAATCTCGGGCTTTAATGTAGAAGTATTCTACTATTAAGCTAGTGTGCCTTCAGCCGCAGTAGCAGCAGCTAGTGAATAGCCATTTACTGTGCCTAGCGCTTGTAGAGCAGCCTGTAGAGAACCACCTCCCCAGCCTGTGCCACTTGTAGAAACATCTGTGCCAACGTCATAAGCTGCGATACGATATGTACCGTTGCTGTTGAATTGATACATGTGAACTGTTAGTAGTAGTTGAACTGTCTTTAGAACAGCTTCAATTGCGCCGCCAACTCCGAACTGGGCTGTTGGGTCACCACCAAGATCACCTGTGATGAAAATCAGCTTTGGACCTTGTGGCTGAACTGGTTGACCAACTGTACCACTAGTAGTGCCATTAACATAAACTGGTGTGTCAAATACAGCTACTTGTGCTGAATCACCATTAACTCTTGTAAAACCTGCCATGATATTATCTCCTTAATGTTTTGAGGTTCATGTACCTCTACATTTATTTATCTTTTTTATAAAAAATAATAGTTGTATATTATGTAGCTGCTGCTAATCTATTTAATTCACGAATTTTTACAGGATCAAGTATTTTATTCGGCGTCATTGCAACAAATGTCGGAGACGTAGATCCAGGAGGACTTGTTACTTTTTCTGTCTGATACCAGTTCGTACCATCAAATACATATTTTCCTCTTGTACTTATAACTTCTTCCCCTGCAGCAGGTGGCTTAGCCACGCCACCTCCGCCGCTATTAGAATAACCTGTGCTAGTAATAGCAC
>JACCDX011551220.1_pt1 | contig 34704 bp, 52 predicted proteins | sample 7449681 | NCBI WGS metagenome assembly JACCDX01 (sample SAMN15323450, study PRJNA562643) | freshwater metagenome | isolation source: river surface water | place: USA:Blue River Watershed | collected 2017-08-18
CCTCGGACACTTTGTCGAAATTGAATGTTGTGGTGTATTCACGTTGGTCATCAAGTTCAATATCATACCCTGCTCGGTCCAACAATGGTAGAATTTCAGGCAACAAGTTAATGTATGTACTGCCACCTAATGCAAAATAACTTGTCTTACCATTCCATCTACCCAGTCGGACACTAGGTAAATATCTTGCCCCCGGAACTTCAAACTCAAACATCTTCATCAGTGTCTTACGATCACTGAGTTCAAGCCCTTCAAGTTTTACGTTTACTTCATCTTTGATTGTTAATTTACATTGTTTCATTTAATTATTATAGGCTCACTGTTTACTATTTTGATTGATTTAGAAACTACCCCACTGTGTGTTGCTGAATCATTGTTTCTTGTTCGCATTGAAACACAGAATTTGTACTTTGATGATATATCCTCATATATTTTTGCTCTTAGCATCTGAACATCTTGGTAATGTATATCATGCTTTTTTAAAAGTTCAAGTACACTACCTTCATACATCTGTGTAGGATTTCCGTACATTAAAACCATGTCACATCCTAGTTCTTTCAGCCACGGTATGATCTTTTTGATATCCTTGCGCTCGACTACGGGTTGAAATTCAGATGCGAATTTTAATCTCGGATCACTGAATACTTCACTCACAGATTGATCTACGTGTATACCGTAGGTTGATAGTAATGCAAGTGTATCGGGGTTTGTATTTAGTTCTAAATGGCTGATGGCATCATTTAAATATTCGTTGGATGCAGATATCAGTAAGTTACCGTTAACACGAACGAGAGTAGGAGTCCAATGTTTGACGTTAGAAAATTTGTTCAAGGGTTCAAGTAGCTCATTGACAGTATCACATGTTGATAAGTTAGGAAAGAACGGTAGTGCAACTGAGAATAACATCTTTAGTTGATGTACAGAGTATTTGGTTTCGTAATATTTTTCAGTTTTATTCCATACGTAATTATTGAGGTCCACACCTCGGAATTTATTGATAAAGTTACGATTAAAGGGACACCTAAACTTGATTGTGTCGTTTTCTATATAAACATGACCGTTTGTAAATTCAGGTGTACTGTCAATGAGTTTAACATTCCATGGTAGGTTGTCTATAGTCTCTATTAGAATATTATGTTTCGCTAATTGGCGCCGGTACTTATGTACGATTCTATCAAACAGGCTAGCTTGATTTGTAGTAACTTCCTTTAAGCCCATTAAGTTGTCAATGAACCTTTCATCGTATCTACTAAGGCTTACATTGCCTTTAATGAAATAAAGGAGCTGTTCAATTGTTTTTACTTCTACCATCTTGCTATTGTATACAATACTGTACACAAAAGCAAATAAACAGGCAAAAAAAGGAGACCTAAGTCTCCTTTTGTATAGGGGAGGGTCTTATTGACATTGCCCTCTGCCTTCACACGGCGTTAATTACATTTTACACCTTTACCAAACTCATCCATGACTTGTCGGACACTTCCTCGGTCGCTCACGGTAAACTTGTATCCATCAATGCATCGCATTTCGGTCATGCCGTTGACGCCCCAACTGATGGTGTTTCCTTGTGTTGAACCACTGACTGCTCCCATCACCACCAACCCAAGGGACAGAATAAAGACAACCACAATCATCATTTCAATGAGAGTAAAACCTTTTTGCTTCAACATATCATGCACCTTTCATGCAAGTTGCTTTAGCAAGTTCGCGCCAGTTAGCACTAATCTTAACCAAGTCAGCAACCTTCAAACACATACGCAAGGACACTTCACGCAGTTTGTTGTGATTGTCCCAAATGAAATTCATAATTTCATCTGTCTGTTCTTGCGTGAAATCGTAATCGGCAAACAGACCACCATCAGCATCACGATGCACTTGCTTGATACGCAACATCTTGTCACGCTCACTGTCAACTGTCAGGTCCAGAAAGTGACAACGACTTTGCAATGCATCCAAGTGAGGTTGCATTTTAGATGCCTTCTTGTTATCGAAAGTCTTGTTTGTAATAAAGATAATCGAACCGTTGAAGTTGAAAGAATTTGGGATACCATCTTCACGCAAGATACGAGAATCTTTGTTCCAAGAGATACGGCGTGTCTTACCTGAATCCAACGCACCTTTCAATACGTTGATAGCGTCTTGATCTTCCCAGATATCACAATCATCGAAAACAAGCACGTTTTTAGAATCACTAAATTTGTACAGTTTAGCAAACAAGCCAATACCTGACATAGCACCTTTGACAATCTCAAAGCGAGGCTTCTTACCTGCAACCTGATCGAACAATGATGCCTTCTCCATTTGCAATGATACACCGTGTGACTTACCGATACCTGCAGGACCTGTCACAATCATAGCACGAATGTCACCTTTGATACATGCCTTGGCCATTTCATCAAGCACACCAAAACGAGTAGCAATACGGTCCATTGCTTCCTCGTCAGTTTCTTTAGGTGTCTCGACCTTAACCTCTTTACCGCTCATGAATTGAATTTGTTCCTGATTGTCAACATTCACACGAACCTGATCAGGACGACCCGGAAACTGTCCTTCGTTCTTAACAGTGACGAAACCACCTTTAGCACCCAGTTGATAACCTTTGACTAGTGTAAAGATTTCACCTTTAACGGGTTCGTTGCGATAAGAACCAGACAGAACACGAATAACAGACATTTAAGCTCCTTTAATCAATCAATACTATGTATTATAGACCCAAAACGATTTATTGTCAAGCCGCTTGTTTAGCTTCCATCATTTCAGACAGAATGAATTTGGCAATATTCATTTGCTTGCGGGATTCTTCATTGCGACCCATAGCCAACAGTTCCTGAGCATCTGACAGGACACTCATGACAACCATTTCTAGACCCGAGAATCGTGCGGTAATACTTTGCATGTACTGTGTACGAATGTCAGATTCAGACATACCATAGCACTTTGTTTCAAAATCAGTCATTTGCTAGCTCCTTTTATCAACTCAATATATGTATTATAGACCCAAACCCATTTATTGTCAACCATGATCCGGGGCTTAGGACTTACGTTGTTTTTGTGCAACAGCCCTGGTCAATCTGCTCGGTTTGAAAGGAGATGAAACTTTAGTATTAGTTTTTGCCGACCAACATGCTCAGGATCTGATTTTGTAGTTCCTGAACTTCCTCATATTCAACATAGAAGTCGGTAGTAGGATCGTAGTACTTTCCTTCTTTCGGGTCGTAATACAGAACCTGACCGTTGGGGTAGAAGAAGGGACCTTCCAGACCCTTACGGGGTTGCCATTTAGCATCACGCTCACGCAGAATTTTGTAACCCATAGTATTACCTTTTAGTCTTTCTTGAAAACACGACGGTTAGAACGATAAGCATTCATGGTTTCGCTCACTGACCAACGGAATGCTTGCTTAGTCAAATTGTATACATTTTTCACAAGAATGACCACAAACAACAGTGGCATCAATGTAAGATTCAAGTAGTACAAAACAGTGTTCATTTCGGTCTTTCTTAATCAATACATGTATTATATGCCCAAATCCATTTATTGTCAACCTTATGCAAATATGATAGCCAATAAGGCAAAGAAAAGAGCCCACCCTAGGTGACCTAATAGAACTAAAAGTATTACAAAAATCCAGATCATATTAGGCCAAATTTAGTTGAACTTGTAGACCTTCCCAAGTACCTGCTAGACCTACGGCGCACATGTCAGCGGCACCTTTGCCTGAGCGGGTGAACTCTAGCGCATCCAATGCCTTTTGTGTTGCGGCATTGCAGTTTGTGAAGTCACCAACGCCATTGCGAATTTGTTTGGCAGTAGCATAGAAACATGCAGTACCGACAATAACACGAAACTTTTGGGCTTGTTTAAAACGCTTGATAGTCATTTGTGGCTCCTTTAATCAATCAATACATGTATTATAGACCCAAATCCATTTATTGTCAACCTTTGGAAAAGCCCCTTTCGGGGCTTTTTGTAGTACTTTAGACTCTACCTTCGTAGTCTGCTCGTACATACCACTCGGGGACAAAATCTAGGTTGTTGTGTTCTTTGTTGTAGTTGATAGCCCATTGACGGGCTTCTGCCTCGTCATCGAAATATTTTGTATCCCAATGCTTCTGACCACTGAACCGATCATACTCAGTTAGAACAACTTTAAACAGGGCTTTATTCAGAGTGACTTGTGCCATTTTGTAGTCCTTTCTCGGGGGTTGCTATCTACTGTACTTACAGTATACTACCGAGTGGATTTACTGTCAACCGAAAATAGGCTTGTCGTTGATAAAGTATTCGCGGTCATCCTTAGATGTTCTGCGCCACTTGCCAGCAATTTTAATTTCATTCTGTGCATAGTAGTCTAACAATGTCAACAAAGGATTGTCATGTGTAAATGTCAATTTATGTAGATTGTCGTATTCATCGCTGAACCAGTATTCTTTTCGCTTGCTGTATTTCTTACCGACGTACAGAGATTTTACAAGTTTAAGTGTTCTCTCAGGTTCGGATGCTAACCGTACTGTACGGTTATACTTTCCAAACAGTGTATCGAGTTCAACATCATACTCATAGAATTCAGGTAGTCTATACGCTAACGGACACATATCTTCTTTGAATATTTTTCCATTGCTATGAACAAAGGTATTCAAATCTTCTTTGTATCTGGAAAGACCTGATCCTTTTAATTTCATGACCATAATCTTCTTACTGTAATAGTCACGAATTTCTTGAGCACGAGCCATGTCTTCGCCTGACAAATGCTTAATCAATGTTGAGTCAATTAACTTGTCAATAGGAACATACTGACCACCATTCATGTGATTCTTTCGCAAACGATGCCATGTGACGCTTAATGCAAGCAAATCATTTTCGATTTCATACACTTGATATTTTTTAACATGTGATCCGCTGAGGTTCGTAAAAAAATCATCAGATGAAGATTGGGCACCAACTGCACCGATACCTATTGATTGCCCTAAGGTAACGTTACTGAACAGACCAGCGTTTGATCCTGCCCCGCCAGCACCCGTGATACTGATTGTAGGTACACTACCTAGATTAACTGTTTGATAATTAGCCAATTGTGATATCTTCCATTCCAGCAGTGCGTAAACGCACGATATGTCCCATCTGCCATTGTTTGGCTTCGAGACCCTTCATTACACCTAACCATTTATTTCTGAGTAATGCAACTTCGTTAATCAACACTTCCATGTCAATCACTTCATCTTCACCTTCAGTATACTTTTCAGCATCACGGCTAGTCAATGCTCTATTATACGCTTCTAAATATTTTTGAAAATGTTTTCGGCGAATTTGCCGTAATTTAATATTGAGGTAATTAAGTACCGCTTCTATCTCTTGCAGTTGATTAAAACGGTGTTCTGTTATACCGGGCAAATTGGCAATGTTCTTTTCAACATTGCCATAAATTTTGACTTCATTCTTTGCCCCGAGGAGTTCAGTCTCGTAGTGCGAAATAAAGTCAGGAAGAGCACCTAAGTTTTGGGTAACCTTAGTGTACCAATTCATTTAATTCCAATCATCGTCATCGGAGTCACAGTCATAATCCTCATCGTCATACTCCTGTTCATCCTCATGTTGAGACAAATAATCCTTGACTGCTGTGATGATTTCTTTATCGCCCCTAAAGGCATCTTTAATATCTTCTGCCTCATAGTTGTTATCAATTAGAAAATTCACAAGTGTGTCTGCCGCATCACGGCGTTCATTGAAATCGATATGGGAACGCAATGCGTCCCATACCTCAGTAACCAAATCTAAACTCATTCTGAAACATCCTCCTCCGATGCTTCAGTACTTATCGTTGGTTTAGTTTTTTCAGCGAACTCAGCCATTACTTTGTCCAAGCAGCCATCAGTGTTTGCTTCCCATGCTTTGCGAAACTTTTTAATGATTTCACCGTCAAGAGTTGTGTATACGAGACTGTTGCCTTCTTTCTTAACCATTTCTTTGCCTTCAATCATATCCAATAGACCTGAGTATGGACTCATACCCTGTTCATATGGAATCTTAACTTGAACACTTTCGAATGGTTTCGCATAGCGAGTTTTCATAATCTTACAGGCACTACGAATACCGCGCACATCAGATACCTTGTTACCATCTTCATCTTCTTTTAGTTTCAGTTTACGCATAGCAACAACGATACTAGAAGCATAGATAAAGCCTTGACCACCTGAAATCTTATCATCAGGGTCAAACATATCTTGTGAAGCATAAGTGTGGTTAGTAGCAACTAGACCAACATTCTGACTACCGAACATATTAACACAGTTACGAACAAGTGCAGTTAGTGCTTTAGGCTTACGACCCATGTCACCTTTCATGTCACCTGCTTCAAACTGATTTACATCAGTAGGTGTCAATAGCATACCAAGGCTATCAATGATAAACAAGACCTTAGGCTTGTCTTCTGCTGGTAATGCTTTGTATGATTTCATAAATTCTGAAATCGTTTTGGCTACGTCATCAATCATAGCCATGTTTAGTTTTAAAAGTTTAGCTTCGTCAGTCGAGACACCCAATGCGTGAAGCCATGCTTCATCCAGCGCATTTTCTGAGTCAACCAAGACCACAAAGATCCCTTGTTCTTGTGCGTGTCTGATAAGGTTACCTGAGCAAATGTACGATTTGCCTGATCCAGATTCTCCGGCAAAGACAGTAACTTTACCAAGAGGTACACCTTTATTAAAGTCACCGCTAATGAGGTAATTGAGAGCATAATTTCCTGTACTCACCCAGTCTGTAGGGTCATTGAAACCAATACTCAATCCTTCAATAGACTTGGTGATATCCTTTCTAAATTTACTTACGTCAAATGGTTTAGCCAATTTTATCTCCAGTTTGTTTCATATATAGTTTATCAGTAAATGATATTTTGTCGAGCATATCCGGGCACTTATCTGCCATTGCGTCAATCTCCCAATCTTGCGGGAAATGACGCAATGCGCCCCTTGCTCTATCTCTGATAATACTTGGAACACGAGGAGTGCGACCCGGGTCACACAATTCCTCTAATAGTTTTTTACCTTGCTTTAGGGCACGGTAGCGTTCGTCTGGTAGTGTCATAGATTTCTCCTTGAGACAAGGGGCAGAAGCCCCTTATTTTACTTCGCTTGTCTAGCACGAATCATTGCTAAAATGTCTTGTGCTTTGTCGCTTGAAGTGCCTGCAGATTTAGGAACTTCGATAGGAGAACTTGCTTGTGCTGGTTCGTCAACATCGAACGGCGGGGTAGAATCTGCTACGGGTGCAGTTGCGGGTGCGCTAGTTTCAGTAGTCGCAGTTTGTTTTGCCGCTGTCGCTCCTGCAGGTGCCTCAACACCGAAGGGTTTGTAGTATGCACCCCAACGTTCAACGTCATAAGGTTGACCGTCGACTGATGCTTCGAACATTTCTTTAATTACACGTAGTTCTGCTTCGCCTGGCTTCTTTGGTAAGAAGTCAGCAAGGTTATAAAGACCATGCGCCTCGATTGCGGCCTGTTCAGCTTCAGTCAATGCACTCTCTTTACGTGCCCAGTTACTTGTTGAGTAATCTGCGTAACCACCTTTGCTTGTTTTCTTAACGTTGAAGTCAAGACCACGTAGATAGTCAGTTGGCAATTCTTCCATTTCAGGATCCATCAAGCTAGACTTGATGATTGTAAAGATTTGTGGACTGATGATGAATCTGCGAATTGGGTTTGCAGGTGTAGTGTCATCACCGATTGGGTTTTGACGAACAAAACCTTGGAACAAATAACTACGCTTTTTCCAATATTTGTTAGCCAACTCTTTTAGAGTTTCATCTTTGTACCAAGGACGAACTTCTGCAAGAATAGGACATGCTTCGCCATACATTTCCATACACGGAACTTGAACAACAGTTTGTTTGATATTTGGATCACCCTTAACACCATTGAATGGTAGTTTGATGATTTGTCGTTCAATCCAGAAGAATGTATTCTTAGAATCCGCATCAGGAAGGAAACGAATAGTGGCTTGTGTGCCTTCGTCCATATTCCAGTGGGGGTAGATTGAGTTGTCAGATTGGGTTCCAGAACCCTTATTGTTTGACTTGTTTTCTTGTGCCGCGATACGAGCACGAATTTCTGCTAATGATGCCATAATAATATTTCCTTATAAAATTGAGATGGTCTCTTTTTAATATTCGACACTACCTGTTAGTGTCTAACACAAGATATAGTTTAGCATACTATTTTCTAATGTCAAGAGTATTTATCCCAGATGTGGGAAACCGCACATTTTTGTGCGGTTTTTGGGAGAATTACTTTTTGATAATTCTTAGTATAGCATCGAGGTCTTCTTGTCCCTCTTTTACTTCTCTAGCCCAACCCTTGTCTACTTTTTCAGCATGGCTCATTTTGCTAATGAGTTTCTTCTCATGCTTGTCGTAATCAGGATGTGCTTTGTCCATTGCCTTGTTCAGTGCTTTTTCACCTTTCTTAGCCATGTCTTTTGCTTTGATAGGTGTTGCTTTACCTTCGCCCTTGCCACCTTCGTCATCACTATCACGTGTGCCTTTGTAGCCTTCTGAATCCATTTCTTCTAATTGACTTTCACCGACTAGTTTACCGATGTTATTATTAACAACCTTTTCAGTAGGACCTAATTGGTTTACACGCTTTTGGTCAGCGTCTAATTCTTCGTCTACTTTCTTTTCAACATCAGAATGCGCCATGCTTGGTTTGCCGTGTTCGGCGCCGCGAATGCCCGCTTTCTTCTGTAAGTCTTTCAACAATTCATCATCACTTCCGTGACCTAACTTGTCTAGTACCTTGCTGCCAACTTTCTTAACTGTATCCATGAAGCCTTCTTCTAGGTCCTCATCGTCAATCTGCAAACCTTTAGGTCCTTTATTCTTCCACTTTACATCCATACTATTGTCTAACGATTTAATTTTATTTTTGTCTAAACGATTTAAATCTTTGGCGTCACGAGGATGTGCAACATCAGGATCTTCTCCAGCACCATACCTGTCTGTTGCTCTATGAATTAGTCCAGTTGCAGTTCTTGTCACTTCACCTTCATCCATTTCAACACCTTCTTTGGCAGCATCTTTGAAATTTTGTGCAGTTGGTGCACCTTTGCTGCCTGGCTTACGCATCTTTTCACCGGATCCATGTTTGATGCGCTCACGTTTAGCATGAATGTTAGCCCATAGTCCCTTAGATTCTTCGTCTAAATCATCGGCTTCAGCTTCTTGTTGTAGTAAGTAAATTATTTCACGACGGTTAGCTAAACCACCTTCATCATCAGGAACAATATTCTTTTCTAGTCCTAACATACGAGCATGGCGAATCAATTCACGATCAGCCATATCTTCATAGTCATCAGCAATACCTTCTTCTAAATCAAACGCTTTTAAATTACCTGCTTCTGTACTTTGGTTGTGTGCTAACGTTTCTGCTCCGGGAGCTTCCGCTAACCCACTTAGTTCACGTTCAACTTGTTTGATCCATCCACTAACATCACTTGAACCAATTTCATCAACGTCACCAACAAAGTCAGCAACACTGTCAATTGCTTGAGCAACTTTGTCTGGACCGTACTTAGATAGCAAGTCTACACGTTGAAGTAGAATTCTGCGTGTAATTGCATTCACAACTGGACCATAGTCATCACCTGAACCATCTAATAGACCTTCAGGGATACCAACTGGGTTCAACGCATCATGTTCACCTTCACTTAGGTTTTCTTCATCATCTACATCACCTGCAGTACCTTGACCTGCATCACCGTCAGTGTCAACATCCTCTTCTTCACTGGCTTCTCCGCCATCACCACCTTCTAATAGACTGTCAGCCCATTCTGAAAGTTCGCTAACTTCTCTCATAGAAACAGCTTCACCCAAGTTCTTCTGTAATTTAGAAAGAATAGGTAGAACTGATTCAATTCTTGGATCCATTGTTTCTTGTACAAACAATTCGTTAATAGCAGACTCATCTAATTCGTCTTCCATTAATGGAGGAGTCCATGATTCAAAGTATGCTTGATAGCCACGATGTGAACGCATCTTGCTCAAGCATTCACGCAATGATTGATAGTGATTAACACCCTCTTGCACTAGACGTTGTGTTGATTCATTGAATTGACCGTTCTTAGTAGCACGAACGAATCCTGCCATCTTAGAATGTTCTTCAACTAGGCTGTTAATGTGCTGTGCTTTGTCATCGTAAGGTGTACCACCTTCTGCGATGTGACGGGCATAAACTTGTGCAATGCCTGGCTTAGTTGTAGGAATTAAGAAACGCTCACCGCTAGCATTTTCAACAAAGATACGAGCAATGTTGCGATAACGCTGTTCGCCTTCTTCTAGTCTACGACTGTGCTGAATGATAATCTTCGCATTTGGAATGTTATCGTTATAGCTAGCTTGTCTACCCATTGGGTGATATCCTTCAGTTACGCTTTCTTTCTTTCTCATATATTCCCTTTGTGCCATATCAGGCTCTAAATGATCTTGGTTCTTTAATTCGAAACTTCTTAATCCGTTACGGAAACGCCACTGGCTCAAGTGCTGTTTTAGTGCAGACCAACTGTCACTAACTTGTGTACCTGATGTGTTAGTTTCTGGACTATCTTCAACTTCGTCATCGTAGTAAACGATTAATTTTTTAGAACCATCAATAGATGCGGAAACCTGACCGTAGTCAGTACCGTCTTTGATGAAGTTAAAGATGAAAACGCTAGCTTCTTCTGGAACAGGGGTTGCCTTTCCAGCCGTAGTCAGCATCTTGGGCTTATATCCCTTACCCCTCAAAAGGTCGTAAAGGCTTCGGTTTAAGGATTCAGAATTCTTGGACATAGTGTATTTATCAACTTATCACAGCAAAGAAGGGTAAGGGAGCTATGATTTCATCGTGGTCACGTACTTGTGCTTCCAAATCATAGTGATAATCGCTCAATACTTGGAACATTCTAACTGATAATAGTCCGGCCATAACTAAATCGTCTGTTTCACCTACTTTAGCGGCATAACTACCACCGTGAGCCACAAACGCTTTTAATTCTGTGACTAAACTATGACTGTTAATCTTTAAACGTTTCGATTCCACTAATGTTTTAAACTTAGCGCAGGCTGCTAGTTTACTCTTAGGTCCGGTGTTAAATCCTTTGCGATTTCTTCCGGGCTCAGAAAGCATTGTTCCAGGAATGTTTGACTCACCGTATTCTGCTAAAGATACTAATGCTGCCTCACCGATGCTATTGTTCTCAATAGAATAATAGATGTTGTTTGGTTCTCCGGTACATTCTTCGATGTACTTACAGATTTGTGCAATCAATTTAATTTGGCTAGGAATATCTGTTTTGTTGTGCTTCCATTCACCTACTTGATTGGTTGTGTTGGCTTCAAAAATTTGAATAGCAGCAGGGTCTCCGCCGGTACCTAACGACGGATCTAACGCAACAGTGTATAGATTGCCTTTAGTAGGTTTACTATACCATCTGATTTGTCCCATGCGGGACGTTGGCTCATTGCCCTCTAGTTCGATAAGAATTGCCGGAGCAATCAATGTTTCATCAGCAATAATGAATTCACAACCGATCTCTCGGCGGAATCTATCATCACCTAATTGGGCTCTCATCTGTTCAGCCCACTTTTCATCACGTTCTGGATGTTCTTGCCAGTATGAACGATATGCTTTGAAACCGTTAACACCTAATTCTGTTTTGTTACCGTATTCATCTTCACACTTGTTAGCTTGTTTCCAGATCAAAGCAAACTGGTCTTCGTCACTGTTAGGAGTTGAAGTTATAATAGCTTTACCACCAGTTGCTAATGTGGGAGTAATAGAAGTCCAGAATTCTGTCGCAATCGTAGGTCGAACGAACGCAAATTCGTCTAGGTATAATAGTGTGATAGACATACCACGACCTGTGTTTTCAGTAGTTGTAGCACTAACGATACGACTACCATTCTCAAAGTCTAACGAACCCTTGTTGTATGTAGTGACACCTGCTTTGATATGATCGGGGCAGTTTTCATACGCATAACGAATACGTTGCATAATCTCCTGAGCACCTGTGTATTTGTGCGCCGCAATAAGAATCGTGCTGTCAGGAACAAACATTGCATACCACAATAGATATCCTGCGGCTGATGTTGATTTACCTGTTTGTCGAGGCATTAAACTGATTGAATAGCGATACTTGTGATAAGTCTCAATTAATCTTTCTTGATATTGCCATGGATGATACAACATTGACCCTTTTGTAGGATGTTGTATGTAAAAGAAGTTGTCCATAAAATACATTGGACCTGTATTAGGATCACAGCATTTTATGAAGTCTTGCAACTCCTTATCAGTTTTAAAGTGTGTTTTCTGATAGGGCGTTTTAACTAAGGTAGGTGTTCCACTCATAAAACTATTTATTTGGAAATAACCTATTAGGTTATTTCTTGCCACTCTATACTTGCGTATATATCTTGGTTAGTACCAGTTGTAGCCATCATAATGACATACTCATACGCAACACCCGTGAAAGGCTGTCTTTCAAGTTGATATTCAAATCCAAATGAAACTTGAGACGGAGCACTACTACTTTGATTACTAGAATTTATAAATGACTCCTCAGCAATATCTCCGCTTACCAATGATGTAGGTGCTAGATTATATTCTACTGAACTGTCTGCCGCTGAACTGACCCAAGATCCACCCGTTGTTACAGCCTTTTTGTATACACGGAATTGGAATATACTTTGTGCTACAGGAATTAGAGAATAAGTTGTAGGTATGACCACCGCATCTAATGTTGTGCTTTTCAATCTTATAGATATAACTGGTTTAAAACTAGCATCGTTAGGTAATCTTACTGGAGTACCTATTACATGTGATGCGGCTCTTGGATTACCTGAACCTGTTAATTGGAATCCACCCTCACTAATTACGCTGGCACAAATCTGTCTGAGCATACTTGATGAACCAGTTATACCTGTGTTTGTAATCTCATAACGCAATGGCAATGTAGCAGTTGTCATATATGTTGTGGTGTTTCCAACAATGTTAGCATGGTTAAATGTGTGACAAATGATATAAACACCGTTGATAACAAAGCCTACACGAACACTACCAACACCTAGCCATTCAACATCACAGAACCAAATTTGATCCACTGCTGTGTTTAACTCTATTCCACTTAGATTACTTGAACCACCTGTGCCTAACAATGTATCACCATTCCAATCAACTTGTGCTACTCTATCCTCTACTATAGAGCCGCTACTACTGCTTCTAATGACCATGTTCACTGTTGATCCATTGACTTCAAAGAAAATACCATTTGAAGCATTAAAGAATCCTGCTCGTTGGCGTAGATTTGGTTTAGGCTCATTCATACAGAATGTTGACAATATCAATAAACTCTTTCCTGGTTGATAGGGAAATGTTTTTACAGTTTCACGCAATATGCTATCACCGTTTGCTGTTCCTACAGTACATGTATATGTACTTGAGTCTGCTTGATAAGCAACAGTCGCGGTACCTGATGTTGATGACGCAAACTGTCCATGGTCGTAATACCTAGATTGAGTGTCGAAAATAGTGTATGGGTTTGAAACTCTGAGTCGTCCAAATGCGTCACTTTGCCATGGAGCAAAGAAACTTGTATTGTTTACACCTGATACATATATCGGGTTGGTTAGACTATTAACACTAGTATCTTTACTGATTGGTATAGGGTTATCAATGTCATTTTTAATCTCAACTTCGGGTAGTGAGTCGATAATAACATTACCTGATACTATCCAAGGATCAGTCCCTTGAGTGACCTCGATTGTTTGTCCCGGATCAATTGTGATATTACCGGTTATAGGTAATGCATCGCCGGATATGTCAACATTACCAAAGCTAGTAATTCCAACATCACCTACTGTGATATTAGCGTTAGCAACCTCTACGTTGGTACGAATGTAAACGTTTCCTGACGCTTCATCTAGTGCTAATGCTTGATTGATGTTTCGTAAGTACCAAGGACTTACATTTGCTGGATCTGGTGTTGCCATAAAAATACTCACTTATAGTGAGTATTTATCGTTTTTATTTGATATCTAGTGGTCTTTGTTTAGTGACTACTATGCAGTAATAACTCTCTTTTGCCGCAAATTCTTCTTGCGTCTGTGGATTCTTTCCCTGAATATCAAATTCAATCGTTTCAAACCTGTCGATGTTGAACCCCGTTCTAACCAACAGTGCAGCCAATTGAGCTTCCCCTAGAATGCTATAGTGGTTTAAATTCCACTCGTGTTTTCTTTCGCTGTTGGGTCTAGGAACCTCAATGTACAATTTACCACCTTGTTTTAGTAACCGATTATATTCCATTAAACTAAAGATAGGGTATGGGCTATGTTCTAGAGCATGTCGCAAGAAAATGAAGTCTACACTTTCATCGTAATATCCATCTTTTTGCGGAATAAAGCTAAGGTCATATTTCTTAATAACGTGCCCTTTTGTTTCACATATTTTAATGTCACCCGGACTTAGTGTTACACCCACCAAATCTGTATAACCTCGATCCTTCATTGCATCTAAGAAATACCCAGGACCGCAACCCAAATCAAGTACTTTTGCATTCTTAGGAATGTTCAGTGGATCAATGTACTTTTCCACTACTGCTTTAGTGAGATTTTCATGCATCTGACTATCTCCCTCATCGTAGATGTGGGCTGTGTATAGCCATTCGTTATAAAATTTTAACTTGATTAAGTCTAGTGTGTTGTTAATATCAATCATTCGTAACTCCGTGAAATTACTTATTCACGTGTGACTGATAGAAATTATTTTCTTTTATAGCCTTTGAAGGGTTTTGCAATACTTTGTGTATTTGTTCCGGGTATTTCTTGGCTGTCTAAGTCGCCGTTATTCAAATCCGTCATCTCACTACCCACAGCCTTGAATGCTTGATTCAACATCTTTTGCTCAATCTCAGTATAAGGATGGGCAGTATTGTATCGTCCGCTCCATGTTTCTGCATCTAAGTCAATAGGATTAGTACCGTCTGCACATGCAGTAGCCATCATGATACGATTAAGTTCATAGGTACGGTCATATCCACCTGGATCACGGAACTTGTTCATACCGACAGTAGCGTTGCTTTGACGCTTAGTGGGTCTGGCTATTTTGCGTTCAGTTAAAAATTCACTGGCTCTCATTTTCTTTTATATCCCTTGAACGCTTTCACAGGACTACCTTTAACAACATCAGTAGCTTCTTCGCTTTTTGGAGTACTAATCAATCTCTTGCCAGTAACACCAACTTCTTTCATTGCATAGTCAATATCTTGTTCAACATATCCATCCATATACGCAGATACAATCATATTTTCGCCCCACGGAGTTTCTTTTTCAAAATCATAAGGAGGGATACTGTCTTGTTCTCGCTCTATTTGTCCGCGGGCACCGGCCATAGCGACGCCAAAACGATATTGCTTATAGAAATCGCTATTGGGTAAACCGGGAATAGTATATGTGCCCGGCAACGCACGAGCAATATCAACAGATAGGGCGGCTCTTTGTTCTGTTATAAATTCTTTAGCTCTCATGATCCCTCTGTAGTGATAATAATGTTACCTTCGGTTCCCATGACTGAATCTAAATAACCATCTAGGCCAATGTCGATACCGGGTTCAGCATTTCCAATGAATGTAATTTCAGATGCAATGAAATGTAACACGTATGCATCTAATAGCGGGGTAGATAATATTCTGATATTTCCGCTAACTACATCCATGCCGTATCTACTAACAGCATTACCGGCAAATGTAATTCCGTGACCTGTATATTTAACAGCTTCATTATTATTTGTTATCTGTGCAGTAATTGTAATATTTTGGCTGTCCGGGGTGCCGGGGTCACTAGAACGAATCTGAAAAATACCCTGTGTGAATTGATTTGCTGGGTACTCAAAAATAACCTGATCAGGTGTCAATCCTTCAGTATAAGTGCTAGATGTAGACGTAGTAGTCCAGAACAGATTTGAGAAGTTATTATTAATCTTATCAAACGCTGTTCTTAACGGATCTCCTGTACCATCATTAGGTTGAGCACCAATGTTGATCCATTCTTGCGCCCCGACTGGTACAGCAGTAGTCAATGTACTATATGACTGAACCCTTGTAGGTGTAGAAGTAGAAAATAGATTAGCTGGAGGTGTTAATGTGATGACAGGTGCGGGTGTGTTAACAATCTGTGTAGAGTTGATAATTACCTGTCCGATATTTAAAATATTCTGAGAAGTTACCGGATCAAGAGTTAGTTCTACCGGCTCCACAGTAGACAAACTACTGCCCATAGTAGAGAATATATTAGAGAAATTGTTGTTGATTTTGTCAAAGGCTGTGCGTAACGGGTCACCGGAACCGTCATTTGGCAACTCACCTACATTGATAATTTCTTGAGACATTGTTAAAACCCTATATATTATTTATCTTTCTAACCAAGACTTGGGTCGATCAATAACTAAGGGTTTTTTACTTCTTTGTATCTCTTGCAATGCTCTAATTGCTTGTATACGCACATTTACGTCCTGAGATTCCTTGACAATCTCAGTAAGTGCTGAAATACGTGCTAATTCAGCCATTGTATAGTCTTTATTTAGGGTTTTCTGTGTGTCTACATACGTTTGATAGTCGTTTGTAGACGCACATCCCGCTAGCAAAGCTAATAATAATATGCTATTATTTACCAGCTTCATCGTAGATTTTCTTTTGCTCGTTGTACCACTCTTGCCAACCATCTACTTTAGTTGAGCACTCGTAGTACAAGGAATAGTTGTGAACTACTACTTTTAGCATTTCAGTGATTGCTACTTTGTCACCCTCAACTTTCTTCAAATTCTCGCACTTTTTCATAAGTTCAGGGGTAGCGTTAGGGAATGAGGGTTTAACCGGGACTGTAGTTGAACAACCAGCTAAAAACAATGTAAGAATTAATAGATATTTCATTTCTTACCCTCCGCTGCCTTGTTTAACTCAGTTGCGGCGTTGTGTGCATCTATGATTTCTTTAGGTACTGGGCAGTTTTCAATGTATTTGATAACTTCCTCTTTCTTGACTACTTCTTTGTCAATGTACTTGATTATGTCACGACCCTTTTCTTTTACAATCTTGGTCTTTTCTACAATCTTTTCTTGTATCTCTACGTTCTTTTCAGCACCTTTAGCTTTTGCTTCAGCCACTTGTGCTTCCATTTCTTTGACCTTGAGTTCCCACTCTTTGTAGTCGGCAAGTCCACCTTCGAGATAGACGCCGAAGACTAGCAATAGGATACTGCAAACTTGTATCGCTAGTTTATACGCTCTAATAAAGGGAATAAAACCCAGGACGAATCCTGCAATTACACCCAGCACGCCAATACCAAATATGATGTGTATGGCTGATTCAGGTAACACTGATAATACCCACATATTATTGTCCTTTATACAATCTTGTATTTAGTTGAAATCATGTCCGTACCGCAAAAACACGAGGATGACTCACATGTTATAAAATCATCCGAAAATCTGTATTCATTATCGGAAACGTGTCCTACTACCCCGCCACTGCCGCATACTCCTCGGTATATGGAATCTACGTTAATACGTAATGTAGTTTTTCCTATGTTGCACTTCCAGCCAGTATACACATTTGTTCTATCTTTAAATATTGATTGAGATTCCCGCAGTTGAATAGTACCATCCTCGTATATTTCTATTAATTTTGCTTTGTGTTTTTTGTATTCAGGTATATTAGATTTAATTTTAGTACTAGACAAATCACCATGAATCCAATTCATTTTCTTAAGACGGGTAGACTGTTCCGCAGTGTACAGATCGTAAATGTCATAATCATAAACCATCATGGCTTTTACAGTTATCACAGTGCCGGTATTAGTCTTTATATAATCAAACGCATCAAATGCATCCTGTATGTTATTTTTCACATGTGTTATAAGACAAAAAGTTTCGACTGGCTCATTATGAAATAGTTGTATAACTTCTACTACATGTTCAATATCAGATGTTTGCTCAGGATGATATGTGATATAGAGCATATCTAACAATTTTCTGTCTCTTATTTCTGTCCACCAACGAATGGTCCTAGACCCGTTGGATATCATACTAGTATATCCACCTTTATCTTTGATGTATTGCAGTAGTTCACTTAGATCCGGCATTAGTGTAGGTTCACCGCCTGTCAACTGCAGCCAAAACGGTTTACTTTTGCAGGCCTCTGCAATTTTGTCTACTACTTTTTTAGATTCTTCAAGACCGAGCCAGCGTTTGTCGCCGCCCGAATGCACTGGGCCGCAAAAACTACAAGCATAGTTACATACGTTGTGTATCTGCCACTCGATGAAATTGACCCTCGGAATAGGCAGCGGCTGTACTTTAACCGGCATTATAGGGATAACAGTACTCACCAATTACTCTCCAAAAAATTCATCCACCTTCTCAGCTATATAGTTTACTTCGTTGTCAGTTAGTTCAGGATACAAGGGAAGACTTACTACCCCTCTACTCAACATTACACTATTACTTAGCAAATCTGGTTTAGTCATGCCAAATGTTGTAGGCAGATCACCCAACGTATATTCGTAGTGAATCTTAGTATCTATCCCATCCAGCATCATATGAGTATGCAATGAATTTCTATCAGACATATACATTACAAACTTCTGATGTGCATGCGGATCACGTGTATCAGAAAAGCAAGTGATCGGCAACTCTCTAAATCTATCACACCAATAACTAGCAATTTGCTTTCTACGCAACTGCCAAGCATCAATGTGATTGACACGAACCATCAGATGAGCACAATCTAATTCACTCATACGAGAGTTAGTGCCTGCCATATGAAACTCAGGTTTGTTGTTATCTCGGTGACGCACAGCATACAAATATAGATGATGGTCATTTGTTACGATGGCACCACCGTTGCCACTAGCATTGAGATTCTTCGTAGGATCGAAACTGATTGCCATTCCACTACCAACGTTGCCACCGCATTCTAACCAGTGTTGTGCTCCGTCAACAATGACTCCGTAACTCTCTTGGTATGTTGCATGAGGCCATGGTCTCCGACCGCCGAAACCCATAAGACAATCATACACACCCGATACTTGTTTTTCTTGTGCTATGACACCATACTTGTCAGTATCAGCAAGCTCAATATCCCAACCAGCAGTCAAGAATGCGTTTAGTGTTGCAGGGTATGTTAGATTGGGTATACGAATCTTGGGATTTCCTACCATAGTATCATGGTGCTTTTGCTTTTTATATCTAGCAATAATCTCAAGTGCTTGTGTTCCGCTATGAACAGTGACCGCGTACTTTGTTTTAGTCTTGTACTTCAACCATTCTTCAAATGAACGGGTGTAGTGCCCGTTCATCAGTTGACCGTCTTTCAATGCTCGGTCAGTTGCATCAAGGATTTCATCCTTTAGATTCTTGTATTGTCTTTTGAGTCCAAAATGGGGAATTTGAAAGCCACTCATAATATTTCTGAAATCCTTCTTCTACGTCTACTTTAGGATCGTAGCCAAAATCTCTACGAGCCGCTTCAATATTCAATGCGCCACGACTTGGGAAGTCTGCATCTTTGTCTCTAACATTGATTGTGCCGGTACCGGCAATCTTTACAGCAAGTCGTGCCGCATCAAGCAATGTTCTAGAATGTGACTTAGTAATGTTATATGTTTTGTTACGTGTGTTAGGTGAAAGTGTAGCACCGACAATACCATCTGCGGCATCTTCTACATATGTAAAGTCGAGTGTCTCGCCGGCACCATTAACATTAAGAGTGCCATCCCGCATCGCTGTAAGCATGAACTTTGCGATGACACGATCCTCAACATCGAGTGGGCCATATACGGCACTAGGGCGTATAATAGTATGTGATATGTTATCTCTGCGAGTGTAATCTTTGACAAGCCATTCTCCTGCTAATTTCATAATCCCATACTGACCTTGTGGATTGCATACTGCATCCTCTTTCACATCATCAGTGAAGTCGCCATATACCATTGAACTACTAATGTAGATAAATTTACTGACTTTGTTATTCTTGCTTGCTTCCAACAAGTTGAGCAACCCTTCGCTCATAACACGACTCCCCCATGCAGGATTCGCATTCACTACTTTCTGTCTTGGGAAGCTAGCCATATGAATAACAATATCAAACTTTTTAGTTTCAAACAATGTATTCATGCTAGGAGCATCGGCAATGTCGAACTTATAGACTTGGTCTGTTTTGATTTTCTTTCTGCGTTCACGCATTAAGTAATCAATTTCATCTTGCGGGATGATTCCATAATTAGTCATCGTATCAACTATAGAAACATTATGTCCCAAGTTTTCCAAACGCTGTACAACATGATGACCAATAAGTCCTAATCCACCTGTTACTAATATATTCATTTGTATTTTAAACTCCAATACGTATAATCTTCATCTTTGAGTGTAGCAGTGATAGTGTATACAACTCCGTATGTATTCATGGAAACATTGCGATGCCATATGGGGGCAGGATTGCTTTTCTCCATGATAAACTTTCCGGCATCTGTTTGTTGCCAATCGTGTATCGGACTAGCAACAAACAAGTCCGGGTCTTCTACGTCACCCATTGTAATAGTATGGACTACTGTATTAATCATACTGCCATGTTCGCTTTGATCTGACCATGACTTTGATAATTCTCAAGCGCAATATCTTGTATAGTCATTTCAAAGATATCAGTCTTTTCTGAATTCAACAATAGAGTAGGTAGTGGGAATTCTTCCCTCGTTAATTGTTCCTTCACCTGTTCTACGTGATCCTTGTAGATATGCGTATCACCTGTACTGATGATTAATTCACCAACTTTGTAACCACAGTGATGTGCAATCAAATGAGTGAGTAGCGCATAGCTAGCAATGTTAAAAGGTAACCCAAGAAACACATCCACACTACGCTGGTACATATGACAAGACAATTCTTTATTTTTGTTGACATAGAATTGACTCATTACATGACATGGTGGCAATGCCATCTGATCCAACTCACCGACGTTCCATGCACTGATAATATGTCTGCGACCGTTTGGATCATTCTTTAAACCCTCGATGACATTTTTGAGTTGGTCGACTTCCGTCCGATCCACCGCGAGGCGTGTGCCACCTTTGTGCGCCGGGCCCATGTCCTTTTCAACTGTGTCCTTGTTCCAGTGCCTCCACTGAACCCCGTAGACACGACCCAAGTCACCCTCGAACTTCGCTTTCGGCTTCCAATACGGAGCAAGCGCATTTGGTGTCCAGATTGTAACCTTACCGTCTTTCGTCCCATGCGTAAGTTCTGCGAGGCGTCTTTCGTCACTTGACCCCTCAATGAACCAAAGAAGTTCACCGACACAAGCCTTCCATGCAAGTTTCTTAGTAGTGATTGCGGGAAAGCCCCCACGCAAATCAAAGCGAAGATTACGTCCAAAAACACTATAGGTGCCAACACCAGTTCTGTCATCTTTTAATTCCCCGTTATCTAAAATGTCTTGAAGTAAATCGTGATATTGTTTCATTTTCTTTTCCAAATTTCGTAAGAGTGGTCTGTATGGTCTTCTTTAAACCAACACATAAATTCTCTTTCTAATTTTACTAAATCAACAGAAGTATCACAAGTGTATTCGGTAAATGTTCTGCTAAGATGTACTTCATCAACTAGATGCCAACTTGAGTTGATTAGTTGTGCGCCACCTATAAGCCATACATCTGACAAATCCATATTGTCACGTTCAGGTAACCCAGTTAATGTTGTAACGCCCTCTATATTTTTCTTAGTCACTACAACATTGATACGATTGGGTAGGGGACGTTTAGGTAAACTGTCCCAAGTATTTCGTCCCATTAGAATGACTTTACCTGTAGTCAATGCCTTGAATCTTGGCAAATCGCCCTGAAGGTTAGTCCAGGGCAATCTACCATCAAAGCCTATTCCTCCTTTAGGATCACAAGCTACGATTAATTTCATAATTTTCCTAGAAGTTTATCTGTCTCCGGTTGTACTGTATCTGCGATAGCTTGTACATTTAGAATGAATTCAACACTAGTGATTTGGTCATCAAGTTCATGCAGTTTTCGACTAATTGCTTCTTCTATCTGTTCAGGATCAAGACCTTGCGATAAAAACTTTTCAATGTTTATCGTTTGTTGCCTCTTACCTTGCAACTTGATTATCAGTTTCTTAATAAACTGAACGGGAACTTTATTCTTTTCGATATCTTCAAGAATATGTTCCCACTTCTCGATAAATTCTGGACTCATTACACACTAACTTTAGCTCTTGTTTTTCTGACCTTAGGTTGTGCTTCTGGCACAGCTGCCTCAGTTACTTTAGCTTTCTTAGTTGCTTTGGATTTAGTAGCTGACGCGGGCGCTAATGCAGGATCCATAGAAATAGCTTCTGCTTTTAGTCGTTCTGATTCTGCTAACAAACCACGAGCCTCAGCAGCCATTCTTTCTGCTTGCTGTAGTCGTTGCTGTGCTAACTGTGAGTCCCCTAGTATACCCTGGGCACTTTGTTGAATTGGTGGTGATTGGCGTTGAGCCTTGTTGTCTCCACGCATACGCTTTGCAACATCAACCGGATCTTGTAAGCCGCGGCTTTGATCCATTTCTTGCAAACGCTTCACTGCGCTTTCGCCCTGTTTCATTTCATCTAGAATTGAATTCAATTCAGACAATTTGATTTTAGTATTTGAATTGGGTGTGACTACGACTTGCTCAGTGTTGACTTTCTTCATTAATCCTTCCATGTGAAGAACCTGAAGAATAGGGCGGCCGTCTACGGTAAATGAACGATTCAATGCATCGGCTAGGTGTTCGCTAGATTGCCCAATATCTGATTCGATGCACTTCATCATTGGATCATGAATGTGTTGATTCAATGTCTCAGTGTATGTAATCAGAGCCATGTGAGGCTCGCCCGGGACCTCTCTGAAAATGACAGCGACTTTACGGTCACCGTGTTTACCTACATGTCTTAAAAAACTCATATTATTCTCCTTGAGTAACTGTAGATATTTAATATGAATTGTTTTATATCAAATATTTTTAAGACCAGGTTAGTTCGTAAAGAATTGCTTCTTTGGGATCCTCAAATGCAGGATAACCGTATAATGATGATATCAGTAAATCAAAGGCGTCACCGTCACGCATTTCTGTGTGTACAATGCTAAACCTACCCCTTAACGTATTGAGAATCCAAAGTTTAGACTCAGTAGTTAGTGCAGTATTTGTTTTAACAAAATGCTTAGGAGAATGCCCTAGTACTTCACGTTCACTATACCAAATTACAGGATCAATAGGATCAATCATCTTTTTAATTTTACCAATACTTCAATTTTATCAATAAGATCATTGATTGTGCGGTCGTCCATAAGGACAGCTTCTTTTAATTTTGCCCACCTTGCAATTAATTCCTGTTCTCTCAAATACATAGGATCGGTGTGTTGCAATGTGCGAGAGGTCTCCCCCGACTTGCGGGAGTAGACCGTCTTGCCTCCATCTGGTGATTCGTAAATAATTATTTCTTCACTAGATTTAATCATCGTCATCGTCTTTTACCTTCTTGATAATACTGTACATTGTGTACAGAATACCAACAGCAACAACGATTAGAATGGTTGATGTTAGAATTTCCATTTAGTCCTCACTTATGGTCATCATAGATAGCAAACTGACCGAACGGGGGATTCGGATCAGGGTCACCGTGAATGATCCAAGTCGTATCACAGTAGTCAGGATCACCCCAAGAACCACAGGGATAACCGTCAGTGAAACAGATTAGTCGCTTGGGCACATTGCCAACTTTCTTCAAGTAATCAAAGATAGCATCAAAGTCAGTACCACCGCCACCTGCGGGTTCATAGCCATCAATTGTGTCCATGTTCTCACTTGTGAAGTCTTGCGGGTTATAGATTTCAGTGTCAAAGCAGAACACATGGACCTTATAACCATCAAACGCTTCCATCATGCCTGAGATTTCACCCAAGAATTGTTGTGCTTGCTTGTTAGAAATAGAACCAGACATGTCAATAGCAACGACCACATCAATTTCTTCACCCGGAGTCATGCCAGGCATAACTGCATCCATGTGCCAGCTTCTACGTGAAGGTCGCATCCAACTGTAGTCAGTACGAATTGCGCTGGTCAAATTAGTCTGAATCAGTTCGCGCCAGGGCATAACTGGGTCAGTAACACTACGAACAAGTCGCTCAACACCTAGAGGCAGACTGCCTGCTTCGGCACTTTGTGCGGCGTTGATAATTGCTTGCTTGATTTCTTGACGGGCACGTTCACGTTCCTCAGGTGTCATCTTAGGACGCTTACCTTTTCCTTCTTTGTCACCTTCACCATCACCGTCACCTTCTTGTTCATCACCATCAAGGTGATCGTCAATCATCTGGTCGATAAGAGAGTTAATGTCAATCTTTTGAACGTTCTTCATGAGGTCATCATAGATTTCCTCAGCAGGCTTACCGTCATACTTTTGTTCGTAGAGACAAGGGACAGTGGTAATGAATTGACCGACCTTGTGACGTTTCAAGTCCGCATTGACCGCATAGTCATCGGCAATGTTCCAGATTTGAGGGTCACGATGATTTCTACGACCCATGTGGTCATAGACAACGTGCAAAACTTCGTGAGCCACGAGGAATTCAACCTCTTTAGGCTTCAACATCATAATGAAACGGGAATTGTAATAGAATTTCAAGCCGTCAGTTGCGGCAGTAGAACACCATTCATCAGCATTGATAAGAGTCAGGCGGGTTGCGAGATTGCCGAAGAATGAATGACGCAACAGCAAACCAATACGTGCTGTAACCAGTCGCTCACGTGCCTGAACATCAATCTTAGGATCCATAGGACCGATTAGATTTTCAAATTTAGCACTACGCTTTTTCTTAGATTTAGCTTTGTCAATGACTTCGCTCATACGATACCTTTCTATGCAATACTAGTATTATAGCAGATCCTGGATTTAATGTCAATTATTGCAGTTTGCGAGGTGTAAGCATTTCGTTTACAATTTCCTCAACCTCTAGAGGGTTTACCTCATCCAAAAGGTCCTCGATATCCACTGGTTGTGATTGTTCAAACAATTCACCGGACTCTGCCATGTCCTTGATTTGCTGAATCAGTTCATCAAGTTCTTCCTGTGTACCATCGAATTGGTCAAAACAGCCGGGGGCAAAAACAATTTCAATTTTCTTTTTATCACTCATAGAGAAAGACCTCGATATCCTGCATCAAATGCAATTCGGGCATGCGGAGCACCTGCCTCAATAGCATACAGTGTCATACCTTCATCCTTAGACAGACCTCGGGCACGGGCACTTTGCCCCAATGCATAGAAATACTTTTTACCAGACATTTTACTTCCTTGTTAAAAAAGGGTGAGCATATTGCTACACTCACCCTGTAAAGCAGTGTCAACTATTAGTTGCCTGCCTCCACGATGTACTTACCGTACTTCTTGTGGAACTCGTCAAAGTTCTTGAGTTGACTAGGCTCAATCGGCAGTTTGTAAGTTTTGAGAGCAATCTTAGCACCCATAACAACCAGTTCAGTCTCAAAGTTTTTCATGATGTAGTCAAAGAAGTTTGACGCCATTTCATGGAATTCTTTGTTGTTGACCTTCTTGTTCTCGATAGAATCACGCAATTCGTAACACATAGAGATTGTCAGGGAGTACATAGCACTGATTTCCTTGACGTTGAGGTCCTTAACCTTACCGCTGAGAATGTCAGTCGGGTTAGGCATCTTACCTGCAACTTTACGGTGAGCCATAAACTTAACAGCAAGACCATCACCAACTGCACCAGACACCAAGTTAAACAGTGTATCACTGTCAACATTGTCCTCGTCATTCAGCAAGTCACTAACGAAACACCAAGAACGCGGTGTAGCGAAAGCACGTGATGCAGATTTAGCATCAAAGTCGTACAGGTCATTCTTAGCGAAAGACAAGTAACCAACAACGTCTTTGTGAATGCCTTTGTTCACAGCCCAGTTCTGCCAAGATGTAAAGTCAGGGCGCATTTCGATGTGAACGAAACGATTAGCAAGGGGCATCGGCATGCGATATGTCACACCTTTGTCGCTGTCACGGTTACCAGCCGCAACGATAACAACATTATCGGGCAAGAAATACTTACCAACACGACGGTTCAGAATCAGTTGATAGCCTGCTGCCTGTACTGCTGGGGGTGCAGAGTTCATTTCATCGAGGAACAGAACAACAACGGGATGTTGTGCCGCAAATTCTTCGCTCGGCAGATCGACAGGTGCCGCCCAGTCCATCTTGTTGATATCTTTGTTGAAATAAGGGATACCGCGAATGTCAGTAGGTTCCATCTGAGCCATACGCAAGTCAATCACAGGACCATTGAGTTCCTCAGCAACCTCTGCAACGACCTCAGATTTGCCGATACCGGGAGGGCCCCAAAGAAAGACAGGACGTTTTGCTTTGAATGCTGTCAGTAATGCCTTGCGTACTTGAACAGAGGTGATAGTCAGATTGTCAGAGACTGGTGATGCCATGTTATGCTCCTATTGCTGTTGGCTTTGAGAAAGAAAACTTGATTGTAGATGAAGATTGATTTATTGTCAAAACATTTTTACATGATTTGGGCAAGAATGCGATTATACACATCTTTTTGTGCCATTGCGTAGTCGTAACCTTTTTCGCCGGGGCGAAAGTTAGACCGTTGATTTTGACCTGCAAAGGACACAATGTCGTGCTTGAGGCTGTTATCACTGTAGAAGTCTTGGAACCCGTACAGGTCGTAATGGGCAATAAACCCACTGCACAAGTTGATATACTTGTAGCCGGTGTTGTTCAGGGAATTGATGTTTCGGCAAGCCTTAACGACATTGGAAACAATCAATGCTTTTTGTCGTTCAGTCAAGGGTGTCAGTGCCATTTCGTTCTCCTGTGTTTCAGTGTCAATACAAGTATTGTATCAGAGTTTGGATTTATTGTCAAATTTTTATTCTTCAAACGCTCGGCGAAGGATCAATTCCTGTTTAGCAAACGCTTCGATTTCCCAGGGACGATTTAAGTATTCAGTTTTCTTGCCGTAACGCTTACCAGCCCAGACAAAGGATCCGGTCTTGCGATATTTCAGAGTGCCCTTAGCCAATTGCTTAACGTGAACCATTTCGTGGGTCAACGTCATACCAATCTCCTTGAGCCTGCGATGGGGTTTAATGACAACCATATAACCTAGGTTAATACCCAAGTCTACAGTTACACCCTGATTCTCACCACACTCGTCAGCAACTCGAATTACTACTACTTTAGTACTATTTTCCAGTTTCAGTTGACGGATAATCGAGGGCATCAATGCCTCAATGAACTTTTTGTTACGGCGACTTGCCTCAACTTTAAATTCCATTCTCAACTCCGTTTATTCAGTATTTGTATATTATATACCCAAAGTGATTTATTGTCAACCGTAGGTCTGTAGTAACTTGGTTACATATTCGTCTGTGCTATCGCCCAAGTCGTGGTCTTCGCAAAACACAGCAACATCACCGAATTTGGCAAGTCGTTTACCAGCGGCATCATTGTCACAAACGGCTACTACTTTTCTATTCAACATGGAAAGCCAGTTACTCAAGTCTTTGCCGGTGTTATTAGACAAGACAGCAAGGGCACTGTAGCCTTTTTCAGTAAGCCTACATGCATCAAAAACACCCTCGGTCAAGAAAACGACATTAGGAGATAAGTGCAGGCTTTCAACTCCCCAGACCGCCAGTGTGGGTTGCTTTCTGTATGTAAAGTACTTACCTTCTTTGGGATTGTTTTGAGGCTTCTTTTCGCCCTCGGGTCGGTATTGCTGATATCCAACCAGTGCACCGCTTAGATTGTACAGGAAGAAAGTCGCAACACGATTTTCCTCGTCCACCATAGGACGATGCAACTCAAGATTGAGGTGTCTGTCTTTGAGGTGTTCTGTAACTGTTTTCATACCCATAGTATATCATAATGGGCATTTATTGTCAACTCATTAGTTTGGCGACAAGTATTAATTTTTCGAGGTGATCTATTGCTTTGTTTATGTCAGCAACCTTGTCATCTAAAAGTGAGAACTTTTGTGTTCTGCGAATTGAGACTTCTAATTTACTCAATTCTGACACCATGCTGTTAATATTCTTGACCATGCGCTTTAGGTCAGGGTTATAGGGAATAGAGTTTAGTTGACTGATTATATCAACACTAACTCTATCCCAATCTAATGCACGTTCAATTTTCATACCCACAGTGTATCATACTATGGGTATTTATGTCAAGCAAAGATTTCTAATGCTGTGCCGCATTCAGTACAGAACTTAGCTGTAGCTTTGTTTTGCTTACCACATGTCACACATTTAGGCTTATGCTTAGTAGTGATGGGCTTAGTGATAGGCTGATTGTCCTCAGTCTCACCTAGTAACTTCAACACGATTGTGTGCTTTTCAGGTTCCATTGCGTTCATGTAAGTTGTCGTGAACTTCTGAGTAGACTTAGAGCCCGGAACTGTGATGCCAATATCGTTCTTTGGTACGTATGAATCCATAGTAGCCATACCGTCATGCAAGTCAATCTGGTTGATGATGCCGTTGTCAGCACAATACTTATCTATTGAGGCACTTGCGGCTTGTGCGGTAACTTCTCCGTTCTTGCTCCAATCAACACCTCGCAATGCGCCATTGACGTTTACTTGACTATAAGTGCCGCTCGTGGCTGTCCAACCACTTGACTGTAGACTGAACTTGTCTGTTGTTCCTGGGTACTCACTCGTATTACTACTTCCAACGATACCACCGTGGTTTCCGTAGTAGGGACCGAATATTTGCTTGCGTTGCCAGTCAGGTAATTCTGTAACTCGCACTGGTGGTTTCTCAAATTGAAATTCGATGCGGACAAGTCCGTCCTCCAATTTGATTCCACGTGGTCCGTTTTCAATCGCACCTGTTCGTTCAATGAACTTGAAACGATTACCTTCCATGAGATTGCCACCCTTGATGCTACGCTCTAGGTCTACTTCTTGTCCTGCATTGAGAACAAGACCACCTGGAGTCATATCTTCACCGTCAATAAAGACGTTGACTAGTGCGCGGGTTGTGTTGAGGTTCTTGAGTAGAAAACTGTATTCTGATCCGAATGGGATATAAACAGTGTCTTTAAATTCGCGGAGAATTTTACCATTGGCTTTTAGGCTGGCCACCAGCTTTGATTGATACATCATATTTTCCTTTTCTGGTCACACTCTAAGACCATAATATTTAAAGAGTGTTAGGTGAAGCCCCATGCTTCAACAGTATTTAGTGTAGCATAGGGCTTTGTAGAATAAAAGAGTTTTGGTTAGATTGCTATCTTACCTATAGCGTTAATGACTGCGGCAATTCTGCCTACTGCCATTAACTCTTGTGTAGTCATGCCTTCCTTCTTCAATGTATCATAGTGTGCCTTGACACAGAAATGACACTTGCCAATAATACTTGCTACAAGTGAGTACATTTCAAATTTCTTCTTAGTTGTACCACCGTGATTAGCATAAGCATTCATACGTAGTCCGGCTGGCAACCCCTTCATTGATTCATCTGCTGCCATTTCAATGAATGGGTACCACACATTGTTTTGCCCCATCAATGCTGCCGCAGTTTTGGCGGCTGAACGTTCTTCATGGTTAGTGAAAACTGGGCTTTCATGTTCAATCAAGTGTGCGAGACTTGAATTACCTGATGCTAATGCTGCCACAAATGCACAAGCATGTGCATCTACCTCATCTAGACCACTACGATTGATAACTGCATCTAGGTTCAGTTTGATATCCTTAGCGTGATCCGGAATACTTTCTTTAACTTGTTCTAGCCAATTCATACTGGATTCCCCTTTGTATCTTCTTGATTAGTCATATACTTTTCTAATGCTTGTTGAAATTGTTCTTCTGTTAGACCGTGCCAACCGATACACTTACCGGTTGGACTGCGACCGCATCCGCACTTACCAATTTCATCTGCTTGTTCTTTTGCATGAACTTGCATTATAGTGTCTCGCCGCCAATAGCACGATTGCATGGGCATAGTTCGCCGGTTTGCAATGCGTCAAGAATACGCAATGTTTCATCCGGGTTACGACCAACATCCAAGTTGTTTACTGTAACGTGTTGAATAACGTTATCAGGATCAACAATGAATGTAGCACGTAGTGCCGCACCCGCTGGACCGTAGAAGATACCTAGTTGTTGTGCTAGTGACATTTCATCACGTGCAACATCAGCGAATGACCAACTAGTTGTTTTCTTTAGGTCTTCGTGTGCGTTACGCCATGCTAGTTTACAGAACTCATTGTCTGTAGAACCGATCAATAGAACTGCATCACGGTCAGCAAAGTCGCCATTGAGCTTGTCATAAGCAACAATCTCAGTAGGACATACGAAAGTGAAATCTTTAGGATAGTATACAATAACTTTCCATTTACCTTCGAAACTTTTGTCAGTGATTGTTTCAAAGGCGCCTTCGGGTGTAAGTGCGCTGGGCTTAACGCCTGTGATTGCAAAACTTGTGATTTTATCGCCGATTGTTTTCATTTTATTTCCTTTATGTTAATGAATTATTTTCTCTGTGACCTACAATTGGGGCATATCAAAAATAGGTTATCTTCTTTGTTGTTGTAACTGTCGCCGTCAATATAGCTAACATCTAATGGGATCGGTTCATGATTATGCTCTGTGTTATTGCACACTTCGCAACGATGACCTCTTTCCTTAACCAAATACTGTTTGATGTAGTCGGGGATTTTAGCCCAGGCTTGTGGCTCTTTAGCTTCTTTCCATTTCTGAACATTCTCAAACGCTTTGTTGCGTCTTTGGTGTTCTTGTTGGCAACTATTATTACAGTACTTGTTAGTGTAGCTGTGACCTTTGATCGGATTGACCTTACCACAATTTAAACAAGTAAAACAACCTAAATTTGACATTATCCTCTTTCTCTATAGAGCACTTCAGTAGAGCACTATATACTTTTATTTAGTGGTCTATAGATGCAATTATATACTACTATTTTGATTTTTCTACTTGTTTGGGTAAATCAACTATACTCGTAAGGCGTATCCTCATCGCTGTAATCAGCACGAATTCTGTCACTCTTTTCCTCGTCATACTTTTGATAGTATCCCTCATTTGGTTTCAGTATTCTAAAGCTGTCATACTTCAATGTAGCAAACGTTACATCTTCCTTCTTCAACAAATCACATACAATGTACGTGGTCGTACAGGGTGCTGAAATGAACTTGAAAGGACTATGCTTGAACTCTTTGTTCATCAATGCTTTGTGAATCTCACTATGAGGCTTAAACATAATTCGTGTAATGCCCAACTTTTGATTACGTAAACGAATCTTATCAAATATAGTGATGTTTGTTAGATTAGCATTGTTATCTTCGTCAATAGTTACAAGAACCTCTTTGACTTTGATACTGCCTTTAGTATGTGAATTATCAGGTGTCTCTTTAGTAGACCACGGAACGTTGCATTCCACATGATTCACATAATACGTTTCGCCATGAAATTTTAAGACCCACATGGGAATGGTCTGATCTGTTAAGTGTGCCTTGTTAAAGTGGAACACTACGTCTTTACATGCAAATTCAATCTATGCCATTTTTATCTCCAAGTTTTTTGTGCAATCCAATGTTGTATGCGCTGGATGCGCCACGCCGCCCATTCGGGCACCCTAAACAACTCACTACCGCTAGGTGTAACAAGTGTGTTATCTGATTTGACTCCCATGAGTCCAACAAAAGGTAATTTCATTTTGTTCTTTCTGCTAAGTCACGATATCCAGATCCAGTCGGATGAATCTTGTCAGTGCTTACTCTATTTATAGGCAAAACAATGTCGCCGTACTGAATTGCAATTTCTCTAATCAGTATTCTAATGACTTCAATATCTACCCCGCTTTCTGCTAAGTTGCCTGCGGGTAGAATCCAAAACACTTTCTTGCCTTTAACTCGTTCACGCATTGCTCGGAGCTCTCTTTCAGTCTTGACAAACTTATGGTCATTAGACCCGAGACTGATAATAACTGTTCCTGCAGTTAAATCAACATTGGGATAAGTTTTATTCCATTGCCAAGTGTTTATGCCACCTTTAGCATAAGATGTGCATTCAGGTCGTTGTATATGAACACCGACAGCAATAGAATCACCGAGAATAATACAGTCTAGCATATTTAAAATTATTTGGTACGCTGTACGGGAATCGAACCCGTGATTGGGAGTTTTAGAGGCTCCTGCTCAACCATTGAGAACAGCGTATGATGTAATTATACAAAATTAAAAAGGGGCTGTAAAGCCCCTTGTTGCCCAATTAATGTATTAATTAGAAGCGGTGTGTTAGACCAACTCCAACTTGCTTAACATCATTTGCAGTACCTGTCTTGTCAACGTTGCGATATGCAACACCGACTTCAGTGCGTTTGGACAATGAATAGTCTAGACCTAAAGCATATGCCTTAACGTCAGCATTTGTCTTACCATAACTTGCCTTGCTTGTTACAGCAGGAGTTAAAGAGTAACGAACACCAACCAGGTCACCTTTACTATTTTGAAGACCTTCATCATCGCTGTGAGTATAGAATACACGTGCGGCACCTAGTTTAACACTAGCACCAACAACAGTACTCTTTTCTGCACCTTGCTTGAATTCAGCGGCAGTCAAACTTACACCTGCAACAGAACCTGTCACTGCATAAGATTGTGCTTCTGTACCAACTCCAGATTGTGTACGGTCATAACTAACACCCAAGTTTTTAATTGGTGTAAGAGTTACGAATGTACCCTGGCTTAGACGCAGACCACGTAGATTGTGAACATCACCTGCAACAGAACCGTATAGTGTACCGAATGCATCGTTGTTTGTCAATGCCAAAAATTGGCTGTGAACATTACGACCAAAGTCAAGTGAGCCAACCTTGTTAGCAAGACCGACTGTTGTTTGACGATCACCTAATTGTGTGCCAGTACCACCAATGGTATTGCCACTTAGGCTAGTTTCGATAACACCACGTGCAACAATACCACCGCCAAGGTCTTCTTTGACATTGATTGCGACATTGCTAGTTGGTTCAACGACTTGAGAAGTAGTAGATGCACCTCCAACTTTTGTGTTGTCTGTCCAAATACTTGCCTTACCAGTTACTGCTACTTGAGCAGATGCCGCAAAACCTACTGTTGCCAATAATGTTGCCATTACGATTTTCTTCATATTTTTTCCTTATAAAAAAGCCTGATTTCTCAGGCTAGAATAATATTTACTGTGATAACTTTTACCCAATAAATTAATTGTTTGCACAAACAATATCACTTATTTGTGCAAACTAGTCGTATATTAGACGGTATAAGGAGTAAAGTCAACACCTGTGGTTTCCAAACCAACTAAATTGATAGTTGTTTGGAATGTTGCATGGTTAGCCGCAACTAGCAGAATATCAGCTTGGTCATAACCATATGTACTCATAATACCAGTAACTTCTGTTACTTGTGCTAGGGTGGCGTCAACGCCAAAGATGTTTTTCCAAACATGCTTCACGAATGTTTCATCACTAACTCCACCTGCATCAGTCTTGTACTCGGTAGTATTCAACAATGCTTGTGCAATTTGTTTGTCAGTCCAACCTAAGTCTTTCAAGTAGATGCCGGCTCCCATAAAATCACTAGTGATATCACTAACACCTAGACCTGCACCCAGCAAACTGTAAACAAAGCCGGCTTTACCACCGACCAAGTCAAAAGCAACAGCAGTATCATCAAACACCACACGTTCATGGTCAGCAAGTTTGAATTCAACATTAGTTGCTAGCGTACTATCCAATGTAATGTCATGGGCATTCTTTGTAATTGTGTAATCTGCTTTATTGCCAGCAATAGTGTATGTGTCAACTGCGCTAGTTCCTGTAACATCCACTTGAACATCAATCGTGCCATCACCAACACGTCCGGTACCTACTACACCGAATGTAGCAATCTTGCCGCCGGTTCCGACTGTCGCAACAGTGACGATTAAGTTGTTAGCCACAGTACCACCTAAAGCAGTACCAGCAAGAGTAATAGTATCTCCTGCAACATAACCGTGTCCTGCGCTAGCTGCCAATGAATCCAGTACAACGGAATATACACCGTCGGTTTTTGTAACATCAAATGCGGCGCCATCACCACTACCGCCCGTCAATCCGGTTACGTTTTGATATGTAGTGTTTACTGCTTTGTCTTTGATTGTGATTGTAGTTGTCATAAATTTCCTTATATATAAAAATAACTCAATAAGTATATATCAACTGAAAACACGGTTTCAAGCAACTTTTGTTCAAAGGTGTGATCTAGATCACATCCTTGGCGAGAAACCCATGAAAAAAGGGCACGAATGCCCTTTTTGAGGTTCTGTTGCGAGGTCTGTCTTACCCCAGGATGCTTTAATCAAGCAGCCAATGCGTAACTTTCGTCATTTGCATTTAAGTTTTTTGCTTCTTCGACCGGGTTCCCCCAATCCTAACGGGTTTCACATTCCCGTGCTGTCCACTCTGTTACTCTTTGCCCTGTCGAAACCATGCTCCCCCAACGCAAGATACTTTTTCAAATACCCTCCGGTGGAGGAGGGGGGATTCGAACCCCCGTCCAAGACCTGTTTCACTTC
>JACCDX011142863.1_pt1 | contig 34682 bp, 34 predicted proteins | sample 7449681 | NCBI WGS metagenome assembly JACCDX01 (sample SAMN15323450, study PRJNA562643) | freshwater metagenome | isolation source: river surface water | place: USA:Blue River Watershed | collected 2017-08-18
TAAGCTGAACCAAGCGATCAAAGACATCAATAAGCAAGCGCGCTTGTTAGGTTTAAATTTTATTTTTGAAGAATTTTAGGTCGTCAGCATGGGGACCCCAAGCATGCTAATTCCCCATATCGGGCTATTTCCGCATGCCTCTTCGTGACGCAATCCGATGCAAAATGCACATCTCAAGTTTGGCTTCGTTTTGTAAATTTCCTGCGCTGTAAGCCTTCGAATTCATGCAACCCTAAGCGCCTTAAGACTCTTAATCAGTTGATTACTTGAACGTCTCAGGTACCGCACAGACGCCTCCTCACGCTTCTCCTTATTTCTTTGCTTGCGTGACTCCATCCTCGTCCAAATCTGAACCATTTTTTGTTTGGTCTTGACTACGAAATTCAAGTCTCTCTTGCCTATTGCTTGCCCCAGAAATCTCTGGTGGTCTACATAGTCATCCAACAAGGCCAGCTCCCGATCCAAGGATGCATTTGGACTCTTTGACTCCCCAGCATTGACATCCAACGATTTCAGACGTTCCAAATAAAGATCCCGCTGGTATGCAAGATTGCGCTCGTAATCAAGAATTCTTCCTGCGATTTGATTAGCAGTGATTGCATCTAGCCCTTCACGCGCAATGCACTCTGAGAGTTGCGCAATCAAATCGCTGTCAACCACTGCGCCTATCGATGTCGTTAATCCATGGCTACAGGAATTCGATGCCGAGCGCTGCTTACCCCTCAAGGATTTAGGGCCTGTAGGGTACTTGCCATTGCACGAATCACAGTCGCACGCTTTTGGTTTTCGTAGCGACTCATCCACCAAAGGCATTCGTAGATTTTTTCGGCTAGGTAGATTTGTAATGGCGTTTCAGCTCCAAGCTCTTGCACGGTGGCAACTAGCCCCTGTTGATAGACCATCTCGGATTCGCCGGGCAGCACCTGCGATACACCAACAAGTTGCGAAATAGCTGAAGTGGCAACCTGTAGAGATTTTGAAGTATTTTTCTTATCCTGCATTCGTTGCCTCTTGCCAGCTACTTAGCCTGGATTTGATCAGCTCGCTTTGTCAACAGTCGAACCCCAGGATGCTCTTCGGGAGCTCCAATGAACTCAACACCTGCATTCTCAAGTGCTTCTTTGATTGCCATGAGAGTACGCACCTGCCCAGCTGGAACACCATCCATTACCTCTAGACGTTTAATCGTGGCATTACCAACACCTGATTGCTCAGATAAATCTGCAGAACTCCACCTTAGTAAAGCTCTAGCCGCACGCATTTGGGCACTTGTTATCACGCCAAATTGCCTCTATAATGATACAAATTGTCCATTTTTAGTCATCTACTAATGAATCATACCGCTCATAAGACTCTCTTTGACTTGTTAGCTCACATTGACGGAGCCTACGCACCCAACACAATTCGAGCCTACAGAGCTGACATGCTCGAATTCATCCAGTACTGCGATCAAGCCTGGAACACGGCGTTACCTGCGAACCCGCTAACAGTTTCAGATTTCTTGCTATCGACGTCTAAACAGGGCATTAAGAACTCCACCATTCGTCGCAAAGTCTCCTCAATCAGTGCCGTTCACAGGCTTCTCAACCACATTGACCCAACTAAGCATCCAGAGGTCAAGATCACTCTGAGAAAAATATCCAGACAACTTGGCAACAGATTCGATCAATCTTACCCTGTGACACGTGATCTGCTAAATCGGCTACTACAAGTCTGTAAGGGCGATATCAGAGGGCTTAGGAACAAAGCTCTTTTGTTGCTTGCCTATGACTCCATGCGTCGCAGATCTGAACTGGTATCACTACGAATCGAAGATATCAATTGGCTCCCAAGTCAAAATTGTTGCATTCTGCTTCGTCGGAGCAAAACGGACCAACAAGGATCTGGCAAGTGGATTCATTTGACAGTTGAAACAACCCTCGCGATCAAGCGCTGGATTGATGCTGCGAATCTTTCAGAGGGATTAATCCTGAGAGGCATTAAGCCCGGCGGACTAATCACTCCAAGTCTCTGTGAGGGTCGGATTCCGCGAATTTATAAATCACTTGCTAAACGAGCATCCCTGAATCAAGAGACGATTGCCGGAATCAGCGGGCACTCCATGCGTGTTGGTGGAGCACAAGATCTCCTTCGCCTTGGTGCAAGTCTTCCTCAAATCATGGCGAAGGGCGGCTGGTCAAAAACGGATACTGTGATGAGATACGTAGAGAGATCGCCTGTAAACCTTTGGCCGACCACTATAAATATTGCGGCTCAATAAGTAGATTTGCAAACCATACCTTTAATACGCCCCCTTACCGCCAAGTACCACTTTGATTGTTTTGAACAAAATAGCGATGTCATACCAAAGCGACCAATTTTTTACATACCAAGTATCGAGATAAACCCGTGCTTCATAACCGGAATCACTTCGTCCACTAACTTGCCACAAGCCTGTTATGCCTGGTCGAACCATTAAAAAATAATCAACATCTGCACCATAGCGCTTCAACTCGGCCCTTATGACTGGCCGTGGCCCGACAAGGCTCATGTCACCTCGAATGACATTGATCAACTGCGGTAACTCATCAAGGCTTGTACGTCGTAAAAACCGACCAATGCGTGTGATGCGCGGGTCATTTCGCAGTTTGAACTCGCGCTCCCATTCAGCGAGTAACGCCGGATCTCTTGCCAACAAGAGGCGCAACTGCTCTTCGGCATCCACCCTCATGGTTCGAAACTTATAACAAGGAAAAAGCTTACCCGACTGCCCTACCCTCTTGTGCGCAAAGATCGCTGGCCCACCATCGCGCCGAATCAACCACACTATGAACGCAAATGGCAAAGCTAACAACAGGACCAATACAAAGGCGGCCATCACATCAACCACGCGTTTAAGCAGTCGTGCTGGCCAATAGCGCAAGTTGTTTCGCAGTCTGAGCCACGCCACTTCGTGAGAGAAAAAATATGTGATTTCTGTACCAAATAACGGTACCCCACGCATTGCGGGAATCACACTCACATCTTCCACATGCCATTGCGACAACTTACGAAGTACTGAGTCGTGCAAGTGACTCAGCCCAGGCTCAAGCGCCAAGACAAACTGCACGCCTGGAATCTTAGTCCACTCATGTAAGGTCTTGGATTTTTCCCCCAATACGGTCGCCACATCTACAAAGCCCGACACCTCAAATCCCAACGCAGGCTCGCTATGCAGGGCCCTCATTGCGTCTTTCGCATTCGGTCCATTACCCAATATCAGTGCAGGCCGCTGCCACACACGAATGCGCCGCATAGCCTGACGAAACACGCCGCGCATCAACGGCACACATAGCGCGGCAAACGGCCACACCAAGAGCCACCACATACGAGATGAGTTCCAGCGAGTGATGCCAACAACTGCTAGGTCTAGTAAAGCCATGACCAGCACCACCCATAGCACCTCGCCCAACTCGGTCCAAAAGGGCTTACGGTCACTGTAGTGCCCAAAACGTACCAAGAAAGAACACAAGCCCATAGCAACAACACCGAGCCAAGCCCAGTAACGCTGCAAATCTTGCGACACAAGCCATAGCTCATCGCTTACTTCTCCGCACGCGTAGACCCATACAGCAGCGAGTAAAGCTGCCAAAGAAAAAGCCAGCACATCAGACAGTAGCAATGCCAACTTGGTCAGACGAATTTGCAACCGAGTTAAGTGTCGCCAGTGATCCGATTTTATTAATTCCAACATTTCAATTCCAATATCCCTTGTGCATACTTAACAAACGCTTCAAGCGCAACGGTAAATATGCCTCTTGACGGCCCAGCTTATAGCCAATCCACTTAGCAAAGGTGTGCACGATCGCAACGAACATAAAGCTAGGCGCATGACGCCATAAGTATTTCATCTCGGACAGCAAAAAACGTAGGCCTTCACCGCCTGCCCCACCAAAAGTCTGCAACAGCCAAGAGCTACGGGCATGAAACACGCCAGTGTCAAAGTAACGGCGAAACTCTTGCGCTAGCGTGTAATTGTGTGAGTGATTAACGCAGGCCTCAGCGACATAAGCCACGCGCTTGCCAGCCATGAGCATGCGGGCTGCAACAAACATATCTTCACCCAAAATGACATCAGACGGGAAGCCTCCTACAGCCATTAGGTCAGCACGCCGATATGCTGCAAATGAATTTGAAAAAAAGCAGGTTTTAATTCCTAGCTGCGGCTGATCAGCCATACTAAGCGTGCGGGAAGTAGTCGGATAATTAAATAATCTCGCATGAGCGGCGATGGGAGTTGCATAGGTATGAGGTAGCTGGCGGCCAAATGCACATGCAACAGAGGGATCGTCAAACGAAGACAGAAGTAACTGCAATGCATCAGGACTTGCGAGTAATGCGTCCTGCGTCATGAACACCACGATCTCTGTGCCTGAAGGGATCTGGTGCAGAGCCATGTTACGTGTGCCGCCGTGATTAAAATCTTTCACAGCTATGCGCAACAATCTCCAATCGATGGGCAATTCACAGAGCTCCATACCGTCTGTCGAAGCAGAATCCACCACCAAACCAGACATTAAGTAACTCTGTTGACACATCACAGACAGCCAATGTTTCCACTTAGGACCTGGATTGTGAGTAGGGACTATCAGGCAAACAGACATGACAAAAAATAGAAACGTAAAAACCTAAAACAAGTCGCAGAGAATGTAATCATGCAGCAAAAACCAACTGTTCACATCCTACTTGCCACCTTCAACGGTCAGCGTTTCTTGGCAGACCAGCTTGAATCGATAGCTCGACAAACCTATCCCACTTGGACACTAACCGTGAGTGACGATGGTTCTACAGATGACACACTAAAAATTGTTGAACGTTTTTCAAGACAAGTTCGTCAACCCGTTACCTTAATAAAAGGCCCCCAAAAAGGCTCACCCACAGCTAATTTTCTCCACCTAGTTGCAAAGGTTCAAGCCGAGAACTTTCAAGACCTGTACGCTTATTGTGACCAGGATGACGTCTGGTACGACAACAAACTGGAACGCGCCGTTTTGTGGCATGAGCAACATGCAGACCAAAGCGTACGCCTCTATTGTGGGCGCACCCAGTTTACCAACGAAGAGCTCAATCCCATAGGCCTAAGCTCCACCATAAATCGCCCGCCCAGCTTTTGTAATTCGCTGGTACAAAACATTGCTAGCGGCAACACAATGGTTTTTAGTCACGCCGTTCTGTTTGCACAAAAAAAAGTCGATGCATCACACAGCGTATGGCACGACTGGACAACTTACATTGTGACCACCGCACTAGGTGGACTAGTAGGGTTTGACAATGATCCCTGTCTCTTTTACAGGCAGCATGACTTAAACGTTATAGGCTCCAATGATGGTTTTAAAGCTCAAATTTCGCGTTTGAAGCCTATATTTGAAGGGCGTTTTAAGAGATGGTCTGATATTAATTCAAACGCTTTGCACGACCTGCAAGATTTAATAGCTCAACGCCCAAGAGAAACACTTACTGAGTTTCACACTATGCGCTCAGTAAAATATTGGCCAATAAGAGTTCTTGCCTTTTACAAATCAGACATCAGGCGGCAAAACTTTTTTTCTAATTTAACATTCGCCTTCGCATTAGCGATCAAAAAAATCTAGTATAGGAACCAATGCAATTGTAAAATTGCTAGTGTCATAACGAAAGACCTGCACACAGCCATTATTTGGCTGTGGGAATTGTTAACATGCATTCTATTTGGGCAGTGGAGCCTCGCACAAGCATCCATTTCTGATTGATTTTATTTGGAGAATAATTCATGGAACCAACCAAAGGAAAGTATTTACCACAGTTAGACATAATCAGGGCATGCGCATTCATTTTCGTAGTACTGCTTCATTATTCTGTGCCTACTTGGGACGCCATAACCAACAAACTAGGAACGATTACAGAATCTTTAATCAGGGGGGGGGGGTGGCTTGGAGTGTGTTTGTTTTTGTTCGTATCAGGTTATTCCCTTGCGCTAGGTAAAACCCATCTCGACAGTACGATTAACCTTAAAAATTTTTATATAAATCGGATATTGCGAATTTATCCACTTTATATTTTTTGCATATCTATCATCGCATTTACGCACACACTTAATGGTCAGACGATGTTTTCCTTGGCCCTTTTACAGACACAAGATATACCAAAAAACAGCCCCTTCCCAGTACTTTGGTCAATTCAACTTGAGGTTGCGTGCTATCTATTGTTTCCAATATTCCTTGAGGCAGTGCGCCTGCGAGAAAATTTGCAATATATGTTCGGTGCAATGCTTGCGATCCGTATGGGCATGTACTTTCTACCGACGGCTCTTAATTGGGAATTAAGTTATAGCAGCATATTCGGTGGCGCAACACTTTTCTTATCAGGCATGCTAGCCGCCAGCATAAAGAACGAGAAAAAGTTTTTCTTGCCACTCGGCATTATTCTATTTTTAATGCTCAGCGTATTTATCCTCAAACACGGAGGGTTTGGGGGTGGCAGCGGTGAAGAGATGAAGTTTGTATGGATTTTCTTCCCGGAAATCTTTTCAATAATTGCCTTCTTAGTGATTAAAGGTGCGCTGTCATTCAACTCAACAGGGAGTATTTCCTACCTAATAGCTCATATTGGCCGCATTTCTTATTCTGGCTATGTATTGCACATGTTCGTTCTTGACTTCTTCCTACACTTCGTAGGAGGACGGCTTAACAATAGTAGCCTCTCGCACTTTTTCTTAAGTTTTTCGCTATATTTCGTACTTTTGCTTATCCTAGCACATATTACTTATTATGCAATTGAACTCCCTTTCCTAAAACGTAGAAAGGCCTACATCTAGATATTTCTGTGTTGCTAACAACCTATAGCAAGGTAACTTTGACATTGAATTAAACACACATCACAACGTGTTTAAAGCATCCCAATGGCTTACCAGTTTATTACTGATTACATAAATCGTGGGTTGAGATTCATAGACCATCTGAATTCATCATGTAGTTTATGGTAATCAGTAAAGCAATACTTGCTAAAGTTACTGCCTATGCTATGCAACACGTGTCGCACAAACCGGAGGATGAAATCAGGCACAACTTGGCAATGGAATACTTTTTCTAGACTTTATAGCTGGAGCGAATGTCTGATAAGGGACAAGACTCGAGCTGCCAGGGTAGTAGATATGCGCTTGACTTGATCGAGGTTTTACACAAACTCACACGTGCACATTTAGCGCTAATCTACATTAACCCTAGTTGGTGGATGCGTTTTAAACGTAGGAGAATGCTCACAAAACCAGAGACGATCCAATTTCGCTGTTACGATCCAATTTTATAATTTAACTTTTAGGAAATTCAATTTCTGCAAGTTGCAGGCTCTCTACTGTTCCAATGTCGCGGTGATAGTTGATATTATGAAATGAACCAATACGGCCAAGATAGTGCGGCAATACTTCCGTACTTATATCGACTATTTCCTTGTTCAGCGATTGAATATACGATATTACTGATGGATCAAATATATACACAGCCGCATTTGCCTTTATCCCGGGTGGATTATCTACTTTTTCATGAAACCCTATTACGATGCCATCAGCATTCAACTCGACAATGCCACAACTTTTAGGATTGTCTGTATCAAATGTCATCATTGTTATCTCTACTTGACCTCTACGAGACAAATGTGACTGAATGAAGCTTTGCACATCAAATATTGTCAGATTATCAGCATGTGCAACAAGGAATGGGGCGTCCTCGAAGTATTGCTTATTACGTAAAATTGTTCCCCCCGTACCTAACAACTGCGCTTCATGCACCAAATTTATCGAGTCTTTCCAGGGTGATGAATCAACATACGCATTAACAACCTCTGACAAGTAGTGCGTATTAACTATCACCTGCTCAATTCCATGACACAACAACCCATCCAGCCAGTAATCCATCAGGGGTTTTCCATGAATCGGCACCAAACACTTTGGTAAATTGTCAGTAATTGGACGCAGGCGAGTACCTAAGCCCGCCGAAAGTAATAACGCCTTCATTGCTTTAACTCCTGACAGATCTCAGCACAGCTCAGCGGCGTATTACCGACTCTTCCTACTTGACAAGCGGCAGCCACGGAACCTAAGTATGCACTTTCCCAAACATTCCCGCCCGCCACCAAAGCTAGCCCCGCAGTTATAAGAAGACTATCTCCTGCTCCAGATACATCTTTTGGGGTGGAATTCAATGCTGGCAGTTGATCAGTTATTGACTCGTCACCTAGCCCCTGCGAGCCAAGCAGTAACACGCCTTCTGCACCAAGCGTAATAAAAACATTTTCAGCTTTAGCTTTATTGCGCAACGCGTTAGCGAGAACAGCAAGTCCAGATGCATAGTCACGAACAGCAAGACGCGCCTCATGTTCTGTAGGCGTAATCAGCAACATCCCCTCAAACCGAGACACATCACCCAATTGAGAAGAGGACTGGCTATCTGCAATCATTGGTATCCCACGTTTCTTACAACTAGTGATCAACTCATTTACCAGTATCTGAGGTAAACATCCATAATTAAAATCTGAAAATACGACCAAGTCTGTTTCTGACAAATTTTCATCTAGACGCTCAAGCATCTTTTGAACTAGCCCATGACCAATTTCATGCTGCCTCAAATGACTGACACGCAGCAAGGTCTTACCTCTAGCTCTATAGCGTTGCTTTAGTGTGGTTGGTCGACTTTCATCCTCAAATAGATGCGTCATAACACCGCAACTATCTAAAGCAGAGTTTGCATACGCATATGTTTCATCTCTACCGGCCACACCAAAATAAGTTACCTTTGCTCCTAGGCCGGCAGCATGAGATGCCACTATGCCAGCACCTCCAACGAATAAATCGTGTTTAACTGGCGTCACAACAATTGTAGGATCCTCCTGCGACATGCCCAATGGATCGCACGTTATATATTCATCAACGATTAGGTCACCGATCACAATAACACGCAATGATGAAAACTTTGAAAGTATGTTATTTAAACGTGAATTATTAAGTTCGTGTCGACTGTAAAAATCCTTAGGTTTCCGAATCGCATGAAATTCATTCACCGATAACTCCCTTTGAAGCAAATCTAAAGAAGAAAATCGGATATCTCCAGAACTGAATATCAATTCGCCACCGTAACTTTCTAGCACGGACAGCTCGGGATTAAATTCAGCCTCGTGCTCCTTTCCTTTGACAACTATATGTGGTTTGATGGATGCAATAAAAACCTCAGGAGGCATAGGTATGACGACAGCATAGTCCACAGCGCTGATTGCCTGCACTCCTTCTAGACGCATATCTTGAGGCACAAAGACTCCTGGCCGACTATCATCTGCAACAGCAACCAACAAAAAATCCCCGCACTCACGTGCAAAATTCAGCAAGCGCAAGTGGCCCGGATGAATTATGTTGAAATTCCCATAGACAAACACCACACGTTGCGAATTCGCGATCTTGGCACGAACATTAGCAATTAAAATTTCAGGCAAAGTAGAACTCATTTAATTTTATTTAAAAATCTTAATTGATCGTTGTGTTTAATCACAACTCAAGCTTTAACAATTCAGGATGATCACACAAGAAAGATGCAGCCATATTTGCAGCCGAATTGCATCCGTAATGAAAATTTTGTTTGAACATGGATTTCACTTGATTTTGAAGGTATCGCCCCAGAGGGGAAATCTCAGATTGCCCACTAATTTGATCGAACATTTCTTTTACAAGATTAACAATGTCTTCTGGTTTATTTTCCTCTAACCTGATACCCGCATATTCAAATTGCTTTGAAAATTGAAACGTCGCAGCATCAGACTCCAATAGTTCATCTAGTCGCAAGTATCGATTCAGTTTAAATGACCAATGCATTTTTGGTATTGATATATCATCTTTCAAGAACCATAGGACCGATACTGGAGCAATGTTTGCCAACGCACACGCAACACCAAAAACTGTACCTACGAGTGCGATGCCAGATGTATTGCCCAAAATGAATCGGGCACGTGCACACAATATGATATCTAGCCGATCCGATTTCATCGGATGATGCGCATAATCAATAACATTCGGAAGCTTCGGGATAGGCTCCATATTCGAGTCGCCTATGCGAATTACCCAACCTCCGCGTCGAGTAATTTCCTCTATCGCAGGGATGATTTTAGTTATACTCCCGTTACGATAACATTGGATTTCATCGTCTACTGGAGAAAACCCATCCTCACGAACGTGAACACATACAAACCATACATCAACGGGTAAGCCTAGAGACTTAAATTGCTCGTCTCCCCATAACAAATCCGATTCCGTTAATTTCAGCAATGGCTGCCGCTCACCCCACCTCTTTTGAATTTCATATGCAGCTTGAGTTTGTCCTGATGCACGCAGATACTTGGTAACATCGTACTTCATCAAACCTGAAATAACCATACTTTTAACAAAAAAACAGGCGAAATAATTACTAAAAACTATGAAATGCTTGTTCCAATAGTTCAACAGATGTGTATTCGCCGTTTGCCCAGGCGGGGCCAGAATAATCCATTTTCGTCCGCTGATAAGACCTAACTTTTCAGCCTTAAGCAGAGTATCAGGCTCCAATGCCAAATGGCCAATACGATCCGTAAAAATATTTACATAGCGGAATCCAATTAAGTGAAAAAGAATCGTTACCGGCAAAAGTGTTACACCAACCACAAAACCTAAAATCTTTTCCCAAACCTTGAAAATAAGAATTTTTATGGGCAATTGACTAATACGCTGAATCTCAAACCGTATTTGTAAAAAGTAATGGTTTTTGAAATGCAAAGTTCAGAAATTCTTAGATAATTTTAAATGAGATATGCAAGCTGTTTTATGAGCTAGGTATACCACCTACGTTTGAAATTACTTTATTCTTCTTTTATATAGGTGGCGGGGAGATCAACTCGAATGGATAGTCTGCCAAACGTCGGGCGATCGCATCCGCCAGCGTCGGCGCCAATGCCAGAAATACTACGGCACTCTCAGGAACTTCGCCCGGTCCAATTACCTCTTTTCCTAAGTAATTACGACCAATACGATGAGGATCTTCATCGACAAAAAAATCAACTTCTCCCGACAATGCTGTTGATAACCATGTTGCAGCAATCGATGTTCCAAAGATACCAAATGGTCTATTCTCTTGTGCCACTACTCTAGCAAGCTCGACGAGTTTAACCAACCAAGCCACACTAGCAGAAATTCTTTCCACCTCAGATGAACCATTTTTACTATATGCAAAATTTTCTTCTCTCTTTTGAATAGCGACAAAAGAGAGCTCTTTCTTCACCCACGTTGTTGATTCACATTCCGTTGAAAAGCCCGCACGATTTAACGCATATCGCAACGAGACTGGACTGAAATGCATCAAATGATCAGCCACGAGCAAGTCAAAAGGATTCTCTTGAACATTACATACTTCAACAAAAAGGCGCCCCTCATGCCCCACAATCTCTCGCAACTCGCATAGCGTTGTGATCGGATCAACAAAGTGCTCCAGCGAATGAATCATGCTGATCAAGTCAAACTTCGAATCGATCGCAGTTAACGCTCCTGTATATAAAAATTCGAAATTTTTTATTTTTTGGAGAACAGGAAGATTTCCCTCTCCAAGCTCATAGCCATTAAATCGCCAATTAGGAAATATGGCCGACAATGCAGCCATAGTTACTCCATGGCCACATCCTACATCCAGCGCTCGACCAGTATCTGGAAAGTCAATGTTGTCAATCAACTTCTTGACCAATACATCACTTCGCTTAGCTGGACTTGCTGTAATTGGATCAAAAACTAACTGCTCTGCACCATCGGCCAAGCTATAAGCGGCATAATCGCGGTAAATCTCTTCAATTTCGGCCAACCACCGTTTAGATGGCGTTTTCTGAACAGCACTGCACGCCTCACATACCAATAGATCACCTCCGGGAGGAAATGCACGACAATCAGAAGTAACTCTTGGTAAGTTTGTATAACCCTGTATTAACTTGAGTTGTGATTGGCCGCATATGAGGCAATATTTTCCTGAGGTTGTTTGTCTATTCATACTTTACAAGTAAAAGTTGATTTATTACAGCGGATAAAGGCTGTGGGTCGCGTCCTAAGATTTGCCGAGTTCTGCTCATCCCAAGCGCCGGGTGCCTTGGCCTAAAGATGACATTGATGCCAACAGCATCTGAATGAGATGGGAGGATTCGATCGGTAGATACATTCATTGCCTCAGCCAACTTCGTAGCAAATTCTGCATATGAAAGCTCCCAATTTCCGGATATATGAAAAATGCCTGAAAGCCTTCTGAGCGCTATATCGATCAAACTCTCGCAGACGTACTCAAGCGTCACAGGACTTAAAAGTAAGTCTTCAAATGCAATAAGCTGCTCTCTATTTTTTAAGCGTCGAATGAATTCTCCAGCGACCCCCCCTCCGCCTGTTACCACTTTTGAAAGTCTAACGATCGCAACGTGATCCGTTGCGCCAGATAGAGATAATAGTCCTGTTTCTGTGTCTACTTTTTGTTTACCATATTCGATCTGTGGGCTAGGCTGCAAATCTTCATTCGGATACGGAGTTAGGCAATTGAATACTGTATTGCTCGATAAAAAGACTACAAAGCAACCTATTGAGACCATCGCTTTCGCTAAACTAAGAGTTCCTTCGACATTTATTCGCCTTGCCCCCTGTGGGTCAGCCTCACAATCTTTTATATTAGTCAGACCAGCACAAATAAATACAATATCTGGGGCAAGGCTAAGAAGCGACTTAATATCCAGCGATTCTAAATCCAAGCTGATTTGATTTGCCACAGAATTTCTTCTAGTCGTTGATATTACCTCTCCATGTTTTTTCAATTGCTCGGCGAGGTGTGTGCCTATCAAAGAGTCCCCCCCCACAACAAGAAATCTATTTACTTTGTTCATTCCATAAACCACTTATAGACTACCCAGCTTTGAGAAAACTCGACCATGAACCTCCTAAAATAGCTGAGTTTTGAATGTATTCTCATAAGTTATTCTAATTACTTTATTACAGCGCCGCATAGCGTTTTCATGACCATGTGGCCAAACATCAGGTGTACATCCTCACACAATTGCATATCAAATGACGGCACCCAAACGCTATGCTCACACATTTGCATCATTTTGCCGCCGTCGTAGCCGACAACGCCTAACACACGCCCCCCCAAGCGGCGAGCGGATTCGATAGCTTTAATCACGTTTGACGAATTACCACTCCCACTTATGGCCACAAGCAAATCCCCTTCGTCCATAATTGCATCAATCTGACCCGAAAAAACATCAGAATAGGCTAAATCATTACCATATGCTGTGATAAGGCCAACATTGTCACACAGGGAAAAACCACGGAACTTCGCACCTGTTGCCAAGTTAACCATCTTATTCCAATCGGTGATGTAATGAGATGCAGTAGATGCACTTCCTCCATTACCGCAAGTGATAATCTTTTTACCCGCCTCGAAAGTTTCATTGATGATCTCAATTCCTCTTTGGAAAGCTTGGGTATCTATTTTTTGCGCAAGTTGCTGATGCGCAACCAAATAGTTAGAAATTGTAAAATTCTTCATTTGTTATACACTGACGGTTGATAAAAGACTATTTGTGTTCCACTTCTATCGAATTGGAACTTTACAGGTTCAAGGCCAGATAAAGCTGCCTTGATTTTGTCATGTCGGTCCTTATGAGCATAGAACATTAAGAACCCTCCATTGCCAGCCCCCAGCAACTTGCCACCGAGAGCTCCATTAGCAATGCCAGAGGCGTACCAGGAATCGATTTGTGGATCTGTTATGCCATGAGTTAGTTGCGCCTTCAAACGCCAATTCTCATCCAATAGTTCTCCCAAGCACTCCAGTGATCCTTTTTCTAGAAGCTCTTTCATCTCAAATGCCAACCGAACCATTCGTCTCATTAGTGTGCGGCTGTCAGACGTGCGCATGGCAGCAGACTGATTAGCCAGGACAGCTGACGCACTTCGAGTTCGACCCGTGAAGAAAACTAATATTGAATCCTCCATCTCCTGAAGTAGAGATGAGTTACAGATAACTGGATCTACTGAAACCGAATCATCTGGATGGAAGCGGATTAGATTGAGTCCGCCGTATGCTGCCGCATATTGGTCCTGTTTACCTATAGGCTCACCACAACGGCCTATCTCTATTTCACAAGCTTGGGCGGCAAGTTGCTCTTTTGCAGCAAATTTGTTGCGGTAGGCATACAACGCATTTAGCAATCCAACTGTGTAGGTGCTAGATGAACCTAAGCCAGAACCTTTGGATGGTATATCTGCCATTGACGCGATCTCAATACCACCGTCTATACCTACTATTCCCAATGCTTCGCGCACTAGCGAATGCCCTACCTCTTCACGACAAGCGACATCTTCAGTTTTCGAATAACTAATGCGTATTCGGCCATCAAATTTTTTGTTTATACAGATGTACATGTACTTGTTAATCGAGGTCGAAAGTACTGCCCCCATTTCTTCGCGATAGAAAGCAGGTAGGTCACTGCCCCCTCCCACGAAACTCATTCTTAGCGGAGTCTTGCTAACAATCATTAATATTCTTTCTCTGAAATACTTCGCTCAACGACAAAGTCCGCGAGAATTCGAGACTGTTCGATGATTGGAGTTTCATCGAATTCCCGTGTTAAAAGTGTTAAGCGCTGCTCATCCCTCGAGACGCCTCGCCAATCGTAGTCTTTCGTCAGACGCGTCTGACGCGTATCGCTCGCAACATCGACGTAAATCTTTGTCACATCGGGCAGATCGAGCAGTTCGTCCATTAATAAAGCAGTAACACCCTCGACGATAAGAACGTCTGAGGCACCGACGGAATGCTGGATATGTTCGCCACCTGCATTCCGTCCAAAGCGGTCATAAAGAGGCTCCGAAAGTACAACCCTAGAGTTCGAAGTTGCAGCTTCCTTAATAACTGCTGATGCTGCAACTAAATCAAACCGCGCTTGAACACCTGAACCTTCCGCACGTTCAGACTTGGGCTTCAACCAGCCATCTAAGCAAATAATATGGGACTGACAACCCAACACATCCAGCAGCTCCTTGAGAACTTGAGCTGTATAGCTCTTGCCTGCTCGGGCGAGACCGCCGATCAACACCAGCCGAACGCCACGACTAATTTCAAGAGCAATCGGTGCGACACGCCGAGTCATTTCGACGTGTCCAACCAAAATCCAATCCACCGCATCTTCGAGATCCGGCGCAACGTAATCAGGACGAATAATATGCTTACCATCGCCTCCCGCATGCCCACTTCTTAGCAGCACTGTGCGCAGTCCCGAACGGCGTCCTACCTCAATGTCAGACGTCGCGTCACCGACCATCCATGAGCCTTTCCTGTTTATACCGAGGTCACCGCAGGCTTGATCGATCAACCCAGTCTCAGGCTTTCGGCATTTACAGGGACCTTTTAGCTCAAGGACCTCGCCAGCGAAGCCCTTGTCCGGATGATGCGGACAGAAGTAAAGGCCATCTAAATATGCGCCGCCATCGCCAAGCTTAGAATCCAATCGGGCATGAATGCGGTTTAATTCTTCAATACCAATATCGCCCCGCGCAATGACAGGTTGGTTGGTAATGACAACTGCCAATTTACCGCTTAAGTTTAGGCGTCGGATTGCTCTACTCACACCGGGTAATAGCTCTAACTGGTCTAATGACTTTAGATGACCAACCTCACGATTGATAGTACCGTCTCGGTCGAGAAAAACCGCACTGCGAAGTTGACGATTTGAGCGTCGCTCTGACAACCCAACAACTAAGTCACGTTCGACCTTATCAAGCCTTTCTGGTGTGCCCATATCTTTAATATATTCTGGCGACACATAACCATGCAAAGAGTAGCCAAGTTCAAGCATACGTGGGAACATTTGCTTTGCTATGTCGGCCCTCCCAACGACCGGAGTAACCTCCTCAAGCCCCGCACGTTCAAGTACATACAGTGCAGCATTGACGAGGTTACGGGCCTCTCGCCCCTCTGGATGCGGATAAGGCAGTATGGCTCGAATTGAACCGTCCGCATTAATCTCAACTAGGTCCGAATCCTGTGGGTGATCGTTAGGATGTAGAAACAGAGTTCCAGCAGCGCCACTGCCCTCATGCTCGCTCCATAGCCTACGCAAGTCCACATCCATAAAGGTGTCGCCATACATCACTAAGAAACGATCTGCAAGTTGGCTCAATGCATCGCGTAAGGCACCGGACGTTCCACGTGGCTCATCCTCAATGACATAAGTCAGGTTAACGCCAAATGCCGATCCGTCTTTGAAGTAATTTGATATCTTCTCATGGCGATACTGGACAAGCAAGGCAATATTTGTGAACCCATGATTTTTACAAAGTTCAATAAGGTGCTGTAGAACCGGCTTGCCCATTATCGGCACCATTGGTTTAGGCAAATCACCAGACCGGGCTGCTAGACGAGTGCCCCGTCCGCCGGCTAGGATTGCAACATTCGCTCTAAGCTTCAATTAGATTCCCTTACTTTTAAGCCCGCATCACGATTAAATAATTGCCACTGTTAGCGCCTATCAAAAATCCAACTATTATTAGATAGCCAACGCGTCGTCTCACGAACTGATTGTTCAATACTGTATTTTGGAACCCAGCCAGCAGTCACGGCTTTATTGATATCCAAAAATACAAAGGGGTTATCCCCTATCCAACCGCGCTCACCACCAGTGAATTTAAACTCCGGCTTAAGGCCAAGCTCATCACAGATCCAGCCCGCCGACTGCTCTACGCGACAATACTCTGATGCTCCAAGGTGATAGACCTCAAAACAATGGCGTGAACCTTTAGCAGCTCGTTTTTCCTCACATATCAATAACAACGCATCAAGACAATCTTCGATGTGCAAATAGCTCTTTCGTTGTTGCCCATTTCCCAATATAGTTAAGCATGTTGGATCAGCACGTAACATTCGTACGAAGTCGTATACATGGCCATGAGGATAGCGAGGCCCCAATAGCGAAACAAAGCGAAAAACGTAACCCTCGAATCCATAACCCTCGCAGTACGCTGAAATTAATCCTTCACATGCCATTTTTGAGGCACCATAAAGAGAGGTCTGCACAGGGATTGAGCAATTCTCAGCGGTAGGAAACACCTCAGGCTCACCCAACGCGGCTGCTGTCGAGGAAAAAATGATACGTTTAACCCCCGCTTGACGCATAGACTCAAGGACATTGAAAGTGACAAGCGTATTCTGCTCTAGGTCCTTTCTGGGATGGGCGAGTCCTCCACGTATGTCGGCATTTGCAGCCAAATGAAAAACCGCATCAACATCCGTCAATGCATCATCAAGTAACGATGGATCGCGCAGATCCCCCTCTATGAAAGTAAAGCAATGACTAGATTTAGCATTTACAAGAAACTCTAGCAATCCGGTCGAGAAGTCGTCTACACCAACAACCTCATGACCCTGCTCAAGCAGTCGATCAACAAGCGAACTACCTATGAAGCCAGCAGCCCCAGTAACAAGATACTTCAAAACGACATCCTTTTTAATTATTAGTCAAAAAACACAAAAATTTACCCTCTATATGTTATGCAACAACAGATTTTTCGAGGAGCTCATGCGTTATCATAATTAAACTATATCATAATTAATTATCATAAGCATATTCGTACACCAGATTTTTCCAAGAATTTGATTAAGCTAAAATCACCAATTCAGAACAATATTAAAGCACCACCAGCAAAGCGATACCTTTGGGCCGATGCAAGTTATTTCACCTTGCAATCAAAAAGATCCATTCTATTAAAACAGCCCCCCTTCACGACAAGTCACATTAATTAACTTCTAGCATAAAATGTATTGCAGATTCAAAAATCAATTATTATTTGAAATATATTTTTGAAAATATCTCACAAACCATTCGCGCCTCTCAGCCTCACTAAACCTCCAAATATATTGGTCAATCCAAAAGTGCGCCGCTGTCATTCCGAATATAAATCCAACGAAAATCTTTTGAGATTCATTACTTAGCTTATGCTCACCAAACGGAATTAAGAAATTAACAAGATCAACAGAGGAAGCTGGACCTGCAACATAAAATATCGCAACTAAAGAGAAAATCACGAGTGCAACGCCTTTAATAAAATACTCATTGCGCAGAGTCACGCGCGACCCATATAAATACAAAAATATCATCACGCAATATTGCAAGCCATGCGTTACCGCATAAGGCCAAAAACTCACATATAAGCCCCCGCCTATAAACAGCATAGGCATGAAGAAAGCAGATGCAGCTACATAAATCAAAAAAACATAAGGCGCTTTCCGATAAACAACTAGCGAGCGAATGACAGCCAAAAACGCAGCGAAAGAACTAATTACAATTGCAATTTTATACACAACCATCAGAGAATCAGTAGATAAATATGCTCCCGAAAGCAGTTTTGGTCCCAGCATAAATCCCCCATCGTTCCACAATAACGGAGCACCTAAAGCCCCAGAAATTGCAACGCAATTTAATGATAGGCGTTCAAAATTCGTAATTTTTCCGATTTTCTGGTGCTGCTTAACTACAGATAGAATTCCAATGTTTTGACGACCATAGTGAAAAGATTGCCACATTATGTAGAAAAACATAAGCATATACATACACTCTTGTGAATTTATATATGCAAAATATATAAAGACAAATACAATAATAATCGGGATGAGAATAAATTTTATAACATTTGACTTGAGAAACTTAATTGATAAAGCATCAGACAACACCATGATTGTTAAAGGGACATGGATAACAGCTCCGAGCATTGCAAGCGAGAAAAAAATACCAAAAACACTATTCCCGGAAAGATTATAAAAACCAATCAAAAATAGGAATGAAAATGGGATAATTGTAATCAACGTCAATATAAGTGATATATTCAAAATTGCACCTTTTACACTTATTTTTTTGCTTAAAACATGAGATTTTGAGAGTTATCATTCATAGAAAACAAGTTGTAATCTATGCCTCTATTCTCAACACCATAGAATCAAACTCTTTTCTAATTACATCGATATCGTCATTTTTCCAAATCCACTTTTGATGTTCACTTGCATACATAGGCGTCTGATTCAATTCAAAACCGCACCATTTGAGGAAATCTTCGCTACAATGAGGAACTGATTCTTCAATTATCTTAAACAATAAATACCTAATTTTCTTATTCATTGTTGATGCAACAGCTGGACCATTGTTAACAAACATATTCAAATACGATCGTTCATAAAGTGCGAAACGCAGATCCACATCGAAACAAGCTGCTTCAAATGTTGGATAAATTCCTAACGATGAATTATGAAATTCGTGAATATGATCCGTATCGGGCAGCACTGCGATCGCATATATATTTTTATCCAACCCAGCAAGGAATTCTGTCCATGCTGCTATATTGGAATTTCTCTTTTCATCAACACGATATTGTCGAAGTGTTACACAAATCAACTTTCTTCCTTTTACAAAAGAATCAAGCCATCGATCAATAAAACGAGTAGCCTCAATACTAGCCTCGAATCCGGTCAAAAGTTGAGGGAAATTATTTACATGCCTATAATACTCACTGTGATGCGAGACATCAGCGTGTGGATACTGCATAATATTACCCATTGCGGGCAATAACATTTCCATTATTGATCTATCTTTAACCGATAACACCGCTGCATTCGGCAGCATTTCACACATCTGTGTGCATATGTGAAAAATCCTGAACAATCGCGCCCTTGAGTCAACAACACTATCCACTTCTTTAGAAATACCTGGCTGATTTTCAATATTGGCCGGATTGATAATATTAATTAATAACTTATCCGCCCCTAATCTTTTGCGTTCAATTTCAGCAGCCTGTAGAAAAAAAGAAATATCAAATGAAATAGGGTGCTTTTCTATATCATATGTAGCGACTAGCACATTTGAAATTTTTGATGGCTTTTGGTTATTGAGGTGATCCTTTAAAACATCTACGATTAGCTTACAACGCTGTGTTACCGTATGCATTTTCAAAGTTTTCAGCTGCCCATTTTTAGCGATGCGCTCACGCTCTTCAGGATTTTCTAATAAGTAATTTACTTTTTCAATACACTCTTCAATTGATTCAAATGTTACTATTTCATTTTCCGTATCAAAAAACTCTTTTAATGCCTCGCCACGATCCGTCAAAAGACAAGATCCAACTCCAGTAACCTCAAAGCACCTAATGTTTCCAATATCCGCATCTTCATCTCTATGCAGATTAAGTACAATATTTGACTCCGCCAATAATTTATAATAATCTTGACCACTTAATATAGGTTTATTGAATCTACTCGATGGAAATAGCTTTTTCAGTGGTTTTTTTGTGAGAAAGTAATCACCGTACTTATGACTACTTGCTCCGAAAAGTAATTTAGGATCTACCCTTGTCTCCCGAACTCTCATCGAAGTATTAATTATTGATTGAAGTCTATTCGGGCAGAATTTTCGAACAACTCGCCACACCTTAAACGGGACATTGGAAAGCAACTTATATAATGCTGCCTTTATTCTATTTTTCAAACCCAGCGCAGAAGAGGCCTCGTTAGCGAAAATTTTAATATTTGTATGGCGCAATAATTCTATGAGTTTCTCATATCTACCTACATGGTCAGGATAGCCGAAGCCTGTAGTCCCACAGAAAATAAAATCTTCTCTTTTTACTCCACTCTTAGCATAGTCAATGGTATTGTCAAAGCAATTCCCTAACGGAATTGCTTTAATTCCCGCATCTTCAAAATGTTTAGTATATATAGAAGAACTACTAAAAACAAGATCTAAATCACCAAACATCTTGCTGTAAGTAGTTTCAGGCGGAAGCTCATCGCCCCAGAATCCCGTTAATACTATATTGACACCACATTCTTTTTTTATATTAGCACGCATATTTCGGTCAACCCAGAAAAAGGCCCCTGCGTACAAGAAAATTACATCCGGTTTGAAAGATCTTATCTGAATTTTTAAAATCTCAAAAAAATAATCATTACCCAATAAGACTTGAGCAACATCATTTTCTTCTGCCCATTTCGCGACCAAAACAGAATCATTATATAAAGAGTCAAAGACTTTTACACCGTACTGCTCCATTGAGCTTGCCCACCCACCAGGCAACATGAAGTTTTCTGCTCTTAAAATTTCCAGCTGCTTATCATAGCTTTCATTATATAAATTGGTTTTTTTTCTAAATTCATGCAAATGACTTGGCGATGGCATTATCCGGAGAATTTTCATACTTTCCTCTACTTTGTATATTTATCTGAAATTACTTTCCCATGCTCAAGATGAATTACTCTATTGCACATTTTATCAATTAGACCGGAATTATGAGAAGCAATGACAAGTATCTTTGCATTGCTAACTAGTTTCTGCAGTCTTAACTCTGCTTTTTCAGCAAATTCTGCATCTCCAACACTGAGCCATTCGTCCATCAAGACAATATCCGCCGATACCGCTGTTGAAATTCCAAATGCTATCCGCATCATCATCCCAGAAGAATATGTACGCATAGGCATATGTATGTAATCTCCGAGCTCAGAAAACTCAGTTACTTCGTCTGCAAAATGTTTTAACTCAGATTTATTTATGCCAAGTAGCGTTCCTCTTAAATAAATATTCTCTATACCAGTTGCATCTCCCTCCATACCTAGTGAGATACTTAACATTGAAGATACTGTCCCTTCAATTTTAAGTGTTCCACTAGTAGGCTCGTAAGCCCCAGTAAGGGCCCTCAAAAGAGTAGTTTTTCCGCAGCCATTATGTCCAACCAACCCGATGCGATCACCGGATTTCCAATTAAAACTTATACCCTCGAGAGCCTTAATGACAACTTTGTCTGACACACTTTTTGAGATGACCCCACCAGTTACAGCCTGTAATGCCGCATTTTTAAATGACCTTGAATTAGTCCCGTAAATTGGAAATTCAATAGACATATTTTCTGCAATTATTTTACTCATAGCCATTAAACCCAATATGCCACTCTATTTTTAAATTTCCCAAATAGAATAAAAGTCACCGTATAACCCATTATCGTTATCAACGCTGATGCAATCCAGTTTTTTATATCTATTGCATCCCCGATTATCGGGGCTCGCATTATTTGAATAAAATGATATATGGGATTGAGGTTAATTAACCATGACTTAGAACCTAGCATTTCCGCTTTCCACATGATTGGGGTAACGAAAAATGCTAATCCAACGATACTTGCAACTATCTGTGTAACGTCTCGGAATCTTGCACAAATCAATCCAATCAACAATCCGACCCATACAGCATTGAAAGCAAAGATTATCAATGCTAAGATAAACAACATTATTGTTATTTCAATCTTCGGCGGAAAAAATATTGCAACCAAAACTATTACAATAAAATTGTGTAAAAATATTATGAGATTCTTCCATACAATTCTCAAAACATACACGGACAGCGGTAACGAACACTGTTTAATAAAGCCTTCCGCCCCAATAAACGCTTGACAAGAATCGTTGATCATTGTCGATATTAATTGCCAAGCTATGATACTTGTTGCCAAATATAAAAAGTAATCATTCAAATGCTGCCCAAAAAGAGTGGAATACAGTGGCCCCATAGAAAATATCATGATAGCTGCACTTAACGTCAACCAGAAAGGCCCCAATACAGACCTTCGATAACGTTGTTTAATCTCCATCCACGCTAGCATAGTCCATATTTCATAGCTTCTTAAACCGCTCAAAATATCAATGATTGCAGTTCTCACATAATTCATTTTTTCGGACCTACACACAGTGCCATTAAATAATGTGCCATTGGGAAATATCCGGTATGAATCACTTCGTCATTCATAGAAAAAATAAATACATTATCGAAATACTTTTCTAGCGTGCTTTTTAATACATTTCCACTTTTGCAATTTACATGCCCCTCTTTACTTTGTGGCGATGCGTATGATTGAGATTCTAACGATGGCATTCCAATTATCGCGACTCCACCATTCCTAAGCGAATCTGCAGTGTTTCTCAAAAAAGCGTCTTCATCCTTTGGATCGATGTGCTCTAGAACATCAAGGCTATATAGTGCATCGAAATTTCCTTGAACTGGCCCTTGGAGCATGTCGTGCACTTTGCATGTCATTGGCCAATTAGGATTTAATCGGGAAATTGCATCTTCAATAAATACTTTATCAAAATCTACTGCGGTAATTTTTTCTACCTCTTGCTGTACCAACCTAGTCCCAAATGCATCAGCGCAGCCTATCTCCAGTACATTCCCTTTTCCCGTCAACATTTTTGCAACAAACTTGTACCTAGCCAGTGTAAATAATGTTCTACGCGGATCTTGGTTCCAAGACTCATTCACCATTAAGCCTAACTGAGATCGACCATGTTTTTTAATAACATCAAATACAATTCCGTACTGACTTTCACGCGTTACTTCTTCCATTTTTTAACCCTCAGTGCTTCTTAATTCAAATTACCAAAATCGACTAAAACACGGCCACTCATTTCGCCAGAACGCATGCGAGCAATCGCATCATTGATGCCTGCTAACGGCACCTTTTCGGTGATTAGCTCCGAAAGTTTTATGCGCCCTGCATTAAATAGATTGTGATAGCGAGGTATATCTTCGTGCGGCACTGCTTCGCCCCCCTGAGAACCCGCCATCTTTTTACCAAAATGCAATGGCAACGAGTAGATATTGATGTTGTTTCCCTTACGTGGCACACCTACCAGCGTCACTTTCCCTTGTGACTTAGTCATCTGGTATGCCATTTCAATAATGGAAGGTTGACCAGTGTTATCAATAAAGTGATCTAAATTGCCTGGGCCTATTATTTTTTCAATTTCCACTTTGGCATCTTGAGTCTTTGAGTTTATTAGGTGCGTTGCACCAAGACCTTTTGCCAGGGTGAGTCGATTATCAAAGATATCCACTGCTATGACAGGATATGCTCCCACTAAGTTAGCAGCCTGCACTATATTAAGCCCGACGCCACCTGCCCCAAACACTACAACCGATTCACCGATGCGTACCCTAGCATTGTTTTCAATCACACCAAAGCCAGTGGTTACAGCACAACCAAATAAGGCAGCAACTTCCATATTACTATCTTTGGGAATGGCAGTTACTCGATTTTCGGCTACGATAGCGTACTCATTAAAAGTGGCGATCCACCCAGCATTGAGCTTCTCCCCCCTCCACTTGTACATAGGTGGAGCACCCTCTATGCCCATGCCCTTGCGCCAGTGCATGACCACAGCATCACCTGGCCTCACATGTTTTACGCCTAAGCCAACAGCCTCTACTATTCCAGAGGCTTCATGACCTAATAGATGAGGCAAGAATTTATCTTCTCCTTTAGCACCATCTATTTCACCGAGTTGAGATCCACAGATGCCGCTGAAATTTACCTTAACGAGAACCTGACCTACTTCCAATTCTTGTGGCAATTGAACTTCGTCAATTACTAGAGGTTTTCGTTGCTCGACCAAAATGGCCGCTTTCATAGTTTTAGGTAAGTTCATTTGCTTTACTCAAAATAAATAAAAGAATGATCTCCGGTATAACCCGTTTGCTTAAACCACCATTCCCATTCTTGTGGAGCGCAAAATGCACGACATGTCACCTGCCAATAAAGCAAGTTTACTTTTTCTTCTTCATCCCGAAAAGACTCTACACACAAATACTTATTCTTTTTACCAACGCGCTCCATTTCTCTGAGCGCTTTATCTAACTCGTAATTTGGTAAATTGTGAAGTGTATTTAATGAAAACACAAAGTCGAAGCTATTATCAGCAAAAGGCAACTCAGTGGCAGGGCAGACCTGTAGTCGATTTTTGATCTCATCTTTTCCATTTTCAATTGCATAACTAGATATATCGACACCATACACCTCTACCCCTGGACAAAGCTGAGTTAATTCGTAAAGCTGATATCCCTTGCCGCATCCAATATCTAATATTTTGTCACCTGCTTTAATGCCGTAATGGTCAATCATCGCTTGCCCCACGGGCGCCCATCGCCCAGGCATGTATTTATAACCCCCATAACAAATACGCCTATCTCCGTCCCAATAATCAAAGCCCCAGTCTTGACACAATGTTGCCGCCTTAGCTTTCGGATAATCCAAATCATTTACACGTGCGAGATAGTCGCGCTTTGTACTTTTATGAATTGCTGAGAGAAAGTCAATATATGCCAAGGTTTGTCCTTTAATTGGGTAGAGATTCAAAAAACTGGGTAGCCTTATTCAACTGACGTTGTTTACGCTCGTCTGGATTTTCGTCTGGATTTGCGAAACTTCGACGTTTAGCAGAGGCCGGTAAAAATTCATTTAATATGATGCAACACCACTTTATTTGCGATATCGGCTCAAGCGCACGCACACGACCTATCATCTGTAAAGACTGGTCAAAAGGCTCTAGTGCTTTCGCCATAAATGTTTCAAACTGCGCATGTGGGACCTTCACACCAGGATGAGAAAAAAAGTCGCCAATAGCTTTTGCAGGGTCATCCCAGCCTGCATATTCAAAGTCAATAAAACACACCTGCCCATCAGGGCGTAACAATGCGTTATGAAACCCAAAGTCTGATGGCGATAGGCATCTTTCGCTGGTATCCAATACATTCTCAGGATTAAATCCCAAACATTGGCAATCTATCAAAATACGGCTTTTTGCGTCTTGCCAGTAAGCTTCAAGACGTTTGACAAATTCTTTAGCTTCTTTATCAACTTTAGATAGGACAGGCATTTGATCAAGCCGTGACAAACGCGCATCGATCATTGAAAAGTGCTCCGAAACGCTGAAACACGCCTCCGACGCTTTGGGCAGCATTGAGGCCGTTGCACGACTATTCTTTGTATTAAGTTTCGCCAAGAAATGGGCAGCTTGTTGCATTAAATTTTCATTTACCTTGGAGGCATCGATCGTTTGACCGGTTACATATTCATAAAGCGCCAAGTGCTCGGATTCATTTTTCGCGATGGGTTTAGGAATACACCTTAAACCCAGAGTCCAAGCATGTTCTAGAAACGAGTATTCTGCTCCGAGCCGATCTCGTGTATCTGCAGCATCGTAGAAATACCATTTAAGAACCATTTTTTCATTGCCGCAATGCAATGCAAAAACTCTATTGTTTCCACTTGCAGATAGTGGATTTATTTGAAAACTTTCATGACTGAACCCAGCGTTCGACAAGAGTTTCGAAACAGCTAGTTCTATACCGTAGCTCGCCATTGCAGTTCCAAATTGCTATGTACCTCTGCCCAATCTCTTACACGGGGTAGACTCTGTCCCTCATGATGCGCATCAGGATCAAACAAAATCTTATTTACCGACTTAGGGAATCCTGAAGCTAGCAATATTTCAGGCAAATCATCCACGTATACAGTGCATCCAATATCAGTAATTCTCTTGATTTTTGATTCTTTGGTTATCTCAAAATAAACTTTCTCGGGTGAGATTAGCAATCCTTTTTCATCTTTTAAATAGTGATCAATCCAATGTTGCGCGGCTTTATGCAAATCGTATTGTTTACCTAGAAAAGGATGTTGTGTTTTGTGACTCACTATTGATACCGGAATACCTTGATCGCGGGCCCACGCAAGACATGTCAACACGCCAGGGTATGAATTAGCTTCATCCATCCGTGCGCCGTAAACATAGCCTTGCATTTCTGTCCAAACTGGCTCTTGTCCATTTGACCTTAAGTGATCACGCACACTAACCTTAGAAACCGGCACATCGTTTGTAATCCAACCGCCCTCAAGCGCCACCTTATGAAATAAAGCGTCATAACTAACTATAGTGTTGTCAAAATCCAGACCGATATGCATTAACGAATATAACCCCGATATGTTGCTAGTGTAGTTTCTGCCATTTTTTCTGCAGTGAGACCAAACTTATTACGAGCGTAGGCTTGGCTACCCACTTCATGCATAAATAAGTCATCAGTCCCGAAACTTATTTGGTCAATCTTGTGGTGGTGGCTCATTCGCCATTCAGCAACAGCACTACCGAGACCCCCAATGCGGCTGTGCTCCTCCACAGTTGCTATCAGCTTAAATCGCTTGGTAGCCTCTTGCAAATAATCCACATCTAACGGCTTAACTGTATGAAAACTCACCACCTCGACCGAAACACCCTTTGCCGCCAGCATATCTGCTGCTTTTAGAGTTTCAGCCATCATATTTCCCGCACAAAGAAGCGCTATATCTGATCCAGGTCTGATGATGAGAACTTTCCCCAAACGCAATTCAGGTTTGCTAGGGTGAATATCCGCCTCTCCTTTTTTCCCAATACGAATGTAAGTAGGACTATCGTCTTTAAGAGTTTCATGCAGGACTTGACGAAGTTCTGCGGCATCACAAGGAGCTACGACACGCATACCTGGTAGAGTACGCAATATGGCCATATCTTCTAAGGAATGGTGCGTAGGCCCCAGCTCTGAATAAGAAAGTCCAGACCCAGTACCGACAATAACAACTGGAGCGTGGTGGTAGCAAACGTCCACCCTGATCTGCTCAAAACAACGCGTAGTAGTAAACGGCGTAATGGTGTAAACAAAGGGGCGCAGGCCTGACATCGCCATACCAGCGGCAACACCCATCATGTTGGCCTCAGCAATGCCACAGTTGTAAAAACGCTTGTCATCAACCGCCTTGAGCTTGTCAAACAACTTATTACCAATATCACCAGACAAAACGACTACCCGCTTGTCGGTAGCCGCAACGCGCGTCATCTCTTCTGCAAATGCATTTCTCACGGAGCAACCCCTAATTCAAATTTAGATTTAACAACCTCTTCCGTTGTAGGGATGCGGTAATGCCAGTTGTTATCGTCCTCCATAAAAGAAACACCCTTACCCTTAACCGTATGGGCTACGATTGCGGTAGGTTGCCCGTTTTCATGCGGGAATTTGGAAAGGGCAAACAATAACTCATCAAAATTGTGGCCATCTACTTCAATCGCATTCCAGCCGAATGCACGCCATTTATCCGCAAGGGGATCAAGCGCCATAACTTCTCGGCTACGTCCTGTGGCCTGCCACTTATTGAAGTCAATGATGACGCATAAATTGCTTATCTTTTGCGCCGCAGCCAACATCGCGGCCTCCCAAACAGACCCCTCGTTGCACTCACCATCACCGAGAACGACGTAGACGTTGTAAGGCCGATCCTGAATATGCGAAGCCATTGCCATTCCAAGACCGAGTGGAAGCCCATGACCCAATGACCCTGTTGCAGCTTCAATCCCCGCGAGATGTTCTGGTGTAGGCGGATGCTCAGCAAACACACCTCCGTCTTTTCCATAATCATTCAAATCAGACAATGGATAAAAACCACGCTCCGCAAGTACATGAAACAAACCCATCGCTCCATGTCCCTTGCTGAGGATACAACGGTCACGCTCAGGAGCTCGAGGATTACTGGCATCTATACGTAGAACACCAAAATAAAGCGCAGTCAGAATATCCACACACGACAAACAGGATCCCAGATGAGGCGTTCCTGTTGTTGATGATGTTTCGATAATTCGCGACCGTAATTTTGCCGACAGTAACGCCAGCTGAGCAGTATCTTTAGTTAGCATTAGGGTTTGTGTTGATAATCATAAACAGAAGTTTTTAGCGCTTCAAAGTTGTTGCGCACCCAAGTAATACATTCGTCAAGTCCCTGATCAAGAGTTATACGGTCTGTCCAACCGAGCTCTGTACGCACCTTGGTACTGTCCAAATGGTAGGCCGAATCCTTCCCCATACGCTCGCCAACCACCTCAACATGATCATCGAAACTAACTTGAAGTTTGGCACAAATGCGCTCAACCAGCTCTCGAATGGAAACCACTTCACTGGTAGAGATGTGATAGGTATCGCCATCATGACCATTGCACATGATTTTCCAAGTAGCGTCTGAAACATCATCCATATGAATAAACGAACGGGTTGATACACCACCACCGTGTAACTGCAGCTTTCTACCTAGCAAGATAAATAAAATCGTGCGCGGGATAATTCTATACAGCTGCTGCCCTGGTCCATACACATTTGCAGCACGAGTCGTGACCACCGGAAAGTTGTACGCCGTATGAAAGGTGCGTAAACTCATGTCAGCCGCAGCTCTTGATACTGCATAGGGTGTACTAGGATTAAATGGGAATTTTTCATCTACAAATCCAGAGCAACTACCATACACCTCGGGCGTGGAGACATGCACATACCTCTCAAGGAAGTCGCACTTACGAAGAACATCGTGCAACTTCACAGTTGAGACAACATTGGTCATAAACCAATGCTCTGGATACTGCCAACTTTCCCCAACCATACTTTGAGCTGCAAAATTAACCACATGGGTTGGCTTAATTGCATGCAGCAAGTCCACGATTTGCGACAGATCTTTATTCAGATCTAGCTGATGAAAAGAAAACTGACTGTGATCTTTCCATTTATAGGGAAGCATCGCGTCAATGGGCTCTGCAGATCGACTCGTGCCAGTAATCCTCGCTCCCTGTTTGAGCGAAAAATCAACAAAACTTGCACCAGAGAATGAGTTACTTCCAATAACAAATATATTTTTCATGTACGGCCTTGTACTTTTTAATTTTCAACTGGTCTATTTTCGTATAGCCATTGCATTAGCATGTGCCCAACAACGAGCTGTAAATCCTCAGCAATCTGCATGTCATTTACAGGGAAGTGAATCGCAACATCTGCGCACTCTTTGGCTTTGCCGCCAGTGAAACCAAGAATGGCATAGCTTTTTACTTTTTTTTGCTTAGCACAGTCTAGTGCAGTAATTATGTTGGGGGAGTTACCGCTACCTGACAAAACCACCAGAATGTCGCCCTCATTAGCAAGCACCGCCAACTGCTCACTGTAGACATGGTCATAACCTACATCATTGGCCAGACAAGTCATGACAGCAGAATTTGCCGGCAGAGCCACAGCACGCAGACCGCCTCCAGTACGCTTCGCGATGCCATATACGTAGTCGTTAGCTAAATGAATTGCATTTCCTGCGCTACCGCCGTTCCCGCAAAAAAATACTTGCCGTCCATTTATCCATGCATCATGCATGTCTTTTGCCAACAACGACACTCCAGACCAATCCGAGGACCTAAGAACTTCAGATAGCCGCTCAGCATATCCCGAAAAGAAATTTTTATCCGGTAGGTTCATATTATTCCAAGGATCTAGAGTTATTTAGCCAGGACGGTTTGCTCCATCCATTTAAGGTTATAGAAACGATCTTCATCCCTTAACTCTCCAGTCTTGTGCTTCGCAATAATTTCTAGCACAGCATCCTCAACTGTTTTCTTTGGCTTGTAGCCAGTGGCCAATAATTTATCAGAGTTAACACGATATGATCTCGGATCATTCGACTCAGTGACAACAATTTCAACTGGGACATGCTTAGTGACAATCTTCGCGATATCCAAAATTGAAATGTTCTCAAACCCTGCGTTATAAACACCCGTGACTTCTGGGTGGTCGATCAAATGAAGGTAGACGTCAGTGATGTCGTCGATATGAATATTAGGGCGAGTCTGCGCACCGCCAAACACAGTGATTTTCCCCTTTGAGATGGCTTGCATCGTCAACATATTGACGGACACATCAAGCCTCATGCGCGGCGAAACGCCACAAACTGTCGCTGGTCGAACAATTTGAACCACCATATCATCAGAGTAACTCAACAAAACTCTCTCACCAACCATCTTTGTTTTGTTGTACTCAGAAATGGGTTTGAGCTCCAGGTCTTCAGTGACCTGCAATTCATCTTTGACACCGTAGACACTCCCAGATGAGGCGTAGATAAATCGCTTAACACCTTTGCGTTTTGCCTTATCTGCCAACTGCATAGTAGCAAGTGCACTGACCTCCCACGTCAGTTTAGGGTCCAAATCTCCACAAGGGTCATTGGCAATCGATGATAGATGAATGATCGCATCAATACCATCTAAGTTAATTGCTTCAATATCTCGAACATCACCATTAATGAGCGTTAAATTAGGGTGTGGCTGATGATAGTTCCCAAACCACATCACATCAAGACCAACTACGCTATAACCACGATCCAAAAGTTTGGGTACAAGAACATGACCTTTGTAACCACAAGCACCAGTAACCAAAATTTTCATTTAAACACTCCAAAAAGTTATTGAACACTGCCGAGCAAGGCCTCTGATAATTACGCCCATCTTATCCGACAGTCACAATCAAAGTAACGTCAAACATTTCATCCCAAGAACAAAAACCATCTATTTACAGCCAAAAATTAATCCAAATACTAGACATCCACCGCACCATTAACTGCACTTATCAGCGATCATCCGACCTATCGGAAGTGCAGATGTAGCCGCAGGCGAAGGTGCATTGCATACGTGCAGCATTCGTTTAGTCTGCTTAAACAAAAAATCATGAATGGGAGTGCCATCAAAGGATACCGCCTGCGCCCTAATTCCAGCACGATAAGGAGTTAAGTCTGCCAAAGTCAGACTCGGGCAATATTTCTGACATTCCTTCAAATATGCCGTCCTACTTATTGAGCCATAGAACTCATGAAGCGCATGCTTCCTATTCTTAATCAACAAACGCCAAAAGCCTGCATAGGTCGAAAAATCATAGGCATCGCGAGAATCAAATCCCCACTTATCATAAATTTCCCTAGCAAACCCGAGTACCGCATTGGGCCCCACAGTTACATAACCGCCAATCATTCGCGTTAAATGCACACCTAAAAATGGCAACTCAGGATCTGGCGCTGGGTAAATCAGATGCTTAACAATATTATTTTTATCTTCACGGAGTTTGAAATACTCGCCGCGGAATGGGACAATTTTGAAATCTATTTCTAGACCTGCCAATTTAGCTAGCCTGTCAGATTGCAAACCACCACAAACTATCAGTTGCTCGCATTCGATTTTTCCGGATTTGGTAGTCACCGCTACCTGATTAACGCCTTCATAAATATCAACAACACGCTCGTCAAATTTAATTACCACACCCTTAGAGACCAACACTTCTGACAATCGAAGTGCAATTAACTTGTAATCGACAATGGCAGTCTCAGGACTGAGTAGAGCCTCAATACCCGTGATGTTTGGCTCAAGCTTGCTTAGCGCCACACTAGAGACTCGCTCTAGATTAAGGTTGTTAGCGGTTGCCCTCTCGTATAGCGCTTCGATTCGCTGAAGCTCCACTTGATTTGTAGCAACAATTAGCTTGCCACATTGCTCAAATGGAACTTGATAGCTACGGCAAAAAGCCTTTGTTTCATCTAGCCCTTCCCGGCAAAGCGCGGCCTTCAGGCTACCAGGCGTGTAATAGATTCCCGCATGTATCACCCCACTGTTATGTCCAGTCTGATGAAACCCTGGCACCGACTCTTTTTCCAAGATAACAATTTTCGCCTTGGGATACTTGGTCAATATCGCATGAGCTGTCGCCAGCCCCACGATACCGGCCCCAACGATGCAAAAGTCGTATTTATTCATCGATCGCTAAATCCCAATATCGGGCTATTTCACCAGTCATCATCAAGCAGGCCTTACCTTTTTCGGCTCGCTTACAACCTGTTCGGTCGTCTTTCCAAAGCGCCGAGTACGTTGGGCATACCATTCAAGCGCATTGCCCAGCTCTTTGTCGTCAAATTCGGGCCACAGTACATCGGTGAAATACAACTCGGCATAGGCGGCTTGCCACAGCAAAAAGTTACTGATGCGTTGCTCGCCCCCTGTGCGAATGAGCAAGTCTGGGTCGGGCATGCCAGCGGTGCTGAGGCTCTGGGCCAGCTGCTCTTGCGTGAGGTTGGTCACATCTGCACCGGGGTGGGTTGCTTGCCAGTTCTTAACGGCTTGCACCACATCCCATTGGCCGCCATAGTTGGCAGCCACCACTAGGGTGATGGCTTGGTTGTTTTGTGTGGCCGCCTCTGCGGCGTGGATGCGGGTTTGCAGCTCTGGCGCAAAGCCAGCCACATCGCCAATCACCTTCAGTCGTACACCTGCGGCAGCCAAGGCGCCTATTTCTTTTTCGAGGTACTGCACAAACAGCCCCATGAGGGTAGACACCTCGTCAGCAGGGCGTTTCCAGTTTTCGGTGCTAAATGCAAAGAGAGTGAGGTATTGAACGCCAAGCTTGGCACAGCGCTCTACCAAGGCTTTGACGCCTGCAGCCCCCTTGGCATGGCCAACCGTGCGGGGCATGTGGCGCTTTTGAGCCCAACGACCATTGCCATCCATGATGATGGCAATATGTTTAGGAACGGTTAAAAAGTTGTCGACTGGCACTAAATTGAGGCAAAAAGACGGAGTTTAGGCACGCTACCGCCCTTTCGCTCATAAGCAAAGGCGGAATTATCGTTCAAAAATTCATCAATACTGTATGCAATGCTGCAATATTTAACCTTTTAGAGTTCAACTTGCGAAAGGTGTTTTTCATATTGATATTCATCAAACAACGCGCAAACCCTCGACAGCCATTCTCAGTTTTTATGGATGTCTCAGCAAGTCGACCAACACAAGGGGGGGGAATTATTTGCATACTCGCCTGAGTTTTCGTATGTTTTGCCAAAGGAGGGCTTTTGGTATTTGCATGGCCATGGCTTGCATGCAACGGTCTAGCCAACCCACCCTTTGCTCGGCTCGATCAATGGCTTTTGACAGATCACGACAGATCGCCTGACCATAGGCTTGCGTAGCTTTGTCAACGGCAGCTCGCATTTGTGGCAACGACAGATCCATCATGGCTAGATCGATCAGGTCTCTGCTGAACACACCATCATCAGCTTGCCGATCTGCATTGGCCAGTAGCTTGCTGGTGGCTAGGTCTAGCCTGGTTAAGGTGAATATGTCACAAATTTGGTCTTGTGGTGCGGGTGTTTGCAGCTCAATACGAGCTTCGCGCACGATTTCAAACTTAATGGCATGTCCATCCATCAGCACTTGTGTGCGTATGCCGTATTGGTCTACACGCACGTCTCGCGCAAGCTGCAAGGGCACGGCGCCTGGGCGTGTAATGGGCGCAAAGCCTTCTGTACCCGTCAGCATTTGGCGCAACTCACGATATCCTGATGCATCTGAGACTAAAAAATCGATGTCCACCGACTCGCGGTATTCACCACATCGCAACGCAATGCAGGTGCCGCCACCAAACCAGCATTGGTTCTGCGCCAACACCTCTCCATTGAGGGACGCTAACACATGTGCAATGCGTTGGTGATGAGGGCGCTTAAACATGCTCGGCCTTTTTGCCAAATGCAACTTGAAGGGCCATCCAAAGCGCGTGTTCGTCTGCCGTCATAGCAGTGGCATCTAAGTGGCGTGCATTGCGTTCGTAGATGTCATGCGCTTCGACTGGGGTTAAATGGTCAGTGCCTTGCACTTGCCACGCCAGCGCCTTGAGCTGCGGGTAGTCCGCGAGCGCGATGCGCACGGGCCACCAGCCCTCGCCTTTGACGGGGCTGTTGTTTTGTGGCGCTTTGTGCGGCTGTTGCAGGCTCAATTGCATGCCTAACGCCGCCGCCGCATTAGCCCACGCCCCCATGGTGACCGATGGTTCACCTTTTTCTATGCGGTGCAGCGTGACACGAGAAACGCCAGCCGCCTCGGCGGCGACTGTGGCACTGACTTTGAGAGCCTTGCGCTGGGCCCGTAGCTGCCCCCCTA
>JACCDX010827186.1_pt1 | contig 34675 bp, 42 predicted proteins | sample 7449681 | NCBI WGS metagenome assembly JACCDX01 (sample SAMN15323450, study PRJNA562643) | freshwater metagenome | isolation source: river surface water | place: USA:Blue River Watershed | collected 2017-08-18
ATTTCAGCGTGCTGATGCGGCGGAATATTGATACCAGCGATACGTGCCATGTTCGTCCTCTTGAATGGGGCTCAATCAGCCTTGACGTTGCTTGTGACGGGGGTCGGTGCAAATCACGCGAACCACGCCCTTGCGGCGGATGATCTTGCAGTTGCGGCAGATTTTTTTGACGGAAGCCGAAACTCTCATGTCGATTTCTCCTAAAACTCTTTCAAACGCCCCGCGCCTTATTTGGCACGGAACACAATTCTTGCCCGGGTCAGATCGTAGGGCGTGAGCTCCACGGTGACCTTATCACCCGGCAGGATCCGGATGTAGTGCATCCGCATCTTGCCTGAAATGTGGCCCAAGACCACATGACCGTTTTCCAGTTTGACCCGGAAGGTGGCGTTGGGCAGATTTTCCACCACTTCGCCTTGCATCTGAATGACGTCGTCTTTCGCCATTTGTCTTCTTTTTTAACCACCCAGGGTCGTCTTGAAGTTGGCCTTTTTCAGAAGTGACTCGTACTGATGACTCATCATGTAGTTTTGCACCTGGGCCATGAAATCCATGGTCACCACCACGATGATCAGCAGAGAGGTTCCGCCGAAGTAGAAAGGCACGTTGTATTTCAGAATCAGAAACTCGGGGAGCAAGCAAACCAGGGCAATGTAGATCGCACCGGCCAGGGTCAAGCGCGCCAGAATTTTGTCAATGTATCGCGCGGTTTGGTCACCGGGGCGAATCCCGGGTACAAACGCACCTGATTTTTTCAGGTTGTCGGCTGTCTCACGGCTGTTGAACACCAGGGCCGTGTAGAAGAAAGCAAAGAACACGATGGCGGCAACATACAGCAGGATATAAACCGGCTGGCCAGGTGCCAAGGCGTTGGAAATTTCTTTCAGCCACAACATGCTGTCACCGGTGCTGAACCAGTTGACCACAGTGGCGGGCAACAAAATGATCGACGAGGCAAAGATGGGGGGGATCACGCCTGCCATGTTGAGCTTGAGCGGCAAGTGCGAGGACTGACCGCCATAGATTTTGTTACCGACCTGACGGCGGGCATAGTTGACCAGGATCTTGCGTTGCCCGCGTTCGACAAACACCACAAAGTAGGTGACCAACACCACCAGGGCGACGATGAACATGGCGATGATGATGCTCATGGCGCCGGTGCGGACCAATTCGAGCAATCCGCCGATGGCGCTGGGCAAGCCAGCCGCAATGCCCGCAAAAATCAGGATCGAGATGCCGTTGCCCAAACCGCGCTCGGTGATTTGTTCACCCAGCCACATCAGGAACATGGTGCCGGCGGTCAGGCTGACCACGGTGGTGATTCGGAATCCCATACCAGGCTCAAGCACCAGGCCAGCCGAGGACTCGAGCGCCACGGCGATGCCCATGGACTGGAACAAGGCCAGGCCCAAGGTGCCGTAGCGGGTGAACTGGGTGATCTTGCGCCGGCCGGCTTCGCCTTCTTTTTTCAGTTGCTCGAACGTGGGCACCACGTAGGTGAGCAATTGCATGATGATCGAAGCGGAGATGTACGGCATGATGCCCAAGGCAAAGACCGTGAAGCGCGACAACGCACCACCCGAGAACATGTTGAACAGGTTCAGGATGCCTTGCTGGCCATTGAAGAGTTGCGCCAGTTGCTGCGGATCGATGCCGGGAACCGGAATGTGCGCCCCAATGCGATAGACCACCAAAGCGAGCAGCAAAAAGACCAGCCGGCGACTCAGGTCGCCGTACTTGCCGGTCTTGGTGGTGTTGCTTGAAGTGGCCATGTGCGTGCTTGAATGGGTGCGGATCAGGCGAGAGAGCCGCCGGCCGCCTCGATGGCGGCCTTGGCGCCCGCGGTGGCTCCGATGCCGGTCAGTTTGACGGCACGCTTGAGTTCACCGGTTTTGATGACTTTGACCACTTTGGCCAGTTCGCCCACCAGGCCAGCTTGCTTGAGGGTCAGCAGATCCACTTCGGCGGCGCCCAGTTGCTCGAGGGCAGACAGGGTGATCTCGGCATTGAACTTGAGCAAGTGCGACTTGAAGCCACGCTTGGGCAAGCGGCGCTGCAAAGGCATCTGACCGCCTTCAAAGCCGACCTTGTGGTAGCCGCCCGAACGGGATTTTTGACCTTTGTGACCGCGACCCGCGGTTTTGCCCAGGCCGGAACCGATGCCACGGCCCACACGGCGCTTGGCGTGCTTGGCACCGTCGGCAGGTTTGATGGTGTTGAGTTGCATGGTGTGACCTTTTACAGGACTTTGACCAGATAGCTGATCTTGTTGATCATGCCGCGCACGGCGGGCGTGTCTTCGAGTTCGCTGATCGAGTTGATTTTGCGCAGGCCCAGACCGCGCACAGTGGCGCGATGCGATTCTTTACAGCCGATCGGGCTGCGAACCAACTGAACCTTGAGGCGAGGCGTGTTGCTCATGTTTGGCTCCGAAATCAGGCGGCGAACAGGTCTTCAACCGACTTGCCGCGCTTGGCTGCCACTTCCGCAGGGGTGGTGGACTTGGCCAAGGCGTCAAAAGTGGCGCGAACCATGTTGTAGGGGTTGGATGATCCGTGGCTCTTGGCCACGATGTCGGTGATGCCCATCACTTCAAAGACGGCGCGCATCGGGCCGCCCGCAATGATGCCGGTACCCTTGGGAGCCGGGTGCATCATGACCGTGGCCGCACCATGGTGGCCGGTCACGTTGTGGTGGATGGTGCCGTTTTTGAGCGAGACTTTGGTCATGTTGCGACGGGCTTCTTCCATGGCCTTTTGGACCGCGGCCGGCACTTCTTTCGATTTGCCTTTGCCCATGCCCACGCGACCATCGCCGTCACCGACCACGGTGAGCGCTGCGAAACCCAGAATGCGACCGCCCTTGACCACTTTGGTCACGCGGTTGACGGAAATCATCTTTTCGCGCAGACCGTCGTCACGACCTTCGTCTTGCACCTTAGCTTGAACTTTTGCCATGTTTATCTCTCGCTCTGCTTAGAACTGCAAACCCGCTTCGCGAGCGGCATCGGCCAAGGCCTTGACACGACCGTGGTAGGCAAAGCCAGCACGGTCAAACGCGACTTTATCGACACCGGCAGCCTTCGCTTTTTCAGCGATGCGCTTGCCAATGATGGCGGCAGCGGCGGCATTGCCACCCTTGCCAGAGGTGCCCAGGCTCTTGCGGATGTCGGCTTCGGCGGTCGAAGCGCTGGCCAGAACCTTGGTGCCACAACCCGAAACGATCGAGGCGTAGATATGCAGATTGGTGCGGTTGACGGTCAAACGGGCCACGCCTTGGGTTGCAATGCGGATGCGGGTTTGACGGGCGCGACGCAGACGCTGCTGTTTTTTGCTCAACATGCTGCTGCTCCTTATTTCTTCTTGGTCTCTTTGATCACGATCCGCTCATCCGAATAACGGATGCCCTTGCCTTTGTAGGGCTCGGGGGGGCGAATGGCACGGATCTCGGCGGCGATCTGACCCACGCGCTGGCGGTCAGCGCCTTTGATCACGATCTCGGTGGGGGCCGGGGTCTCGACCTTGATGCCGGCAGGCATGTCGATGTTGACCGGGTGCGAGAAGCCCACCGCGAGGTTGAGCTTGGCGCCTTGGGCCTGGGCTTTGTATCCCACACCCACCAGCGACAGTTTTTTCTCGAAGCCCTTGGTCACGCCGACGACCATGTTGTTGACCAGCTGACGCATGGTGCCGCTCATGGCGTTGGCCTCGCGGCTCTCGTTGGCGGGGGCAAACGAAAGCTGACCGCCTTCGCTCTTGACTGTGACCAGGGCATTGTTGGCCACAGACAGCGTGCCGCCTGAACCTTTGACGCTGATCTGGTCTTCTTTGATGGACACATCCACGCCTTGCGGGACGGTCACGGGCATTTTTCCTACTCGGGACATGTTCGGACTCCTGCGATCAAGCGACGTAGCACAGCACTTCGCCGCCCACGCCAGTGGCGCGCGCTTTGCGATCGGTCATGACGCCTTTGGGGGTGGTGACGATCGCCACGCCCAAACCGTTCATGACCTGGGGAATGTCGTCGCGGCCTTTGTAGACGCGAAGGCCAGGGCGGCTGACGCGCTCGATGCGCTCAATCACCGGGCGACCGGCGTAGTACTTCAGGGCGATTTCGAGTTCGGACTTGCCGCCCTCGGTCTTGACCTGGAAACCGTCGATGTAACCCTCGTCTTTGAGGACTTGGGCAATGGCCACCTTGACCTTGGAAGCAGGCACCATCACGGTGGGTTTGGCCACCATCTGGGCATTGCGAATGCGGGTCAGCAGGTCGGCGATGGGATCACTCATGCTCATGAAATTTCTCCTGCCTTTTACCAGCTGGCCTTGGTGATGCCGGGAATGTTGCCTTCGAAGGCCAACTCACGGATCTTGGCACGGCCCAAGCCGAATTGACGGAAGGTGCCACGGGGGCGACCGGTCAGTTCGCAGCGGTTGCGCTGGCGGGTGGGGTTGGCGTTGCGGGGCAACTTTTGCAGGGCAGCACGGGCAGCCATGCGCTCTTCTTCGGTGCGCTTGGCATCGTCGGCGATGCCCTTGAGCTCGGCGTACTTCTTGGCGTACTTGGCCACCAGTTTTTCGCGCTTGAGCTCGCGTTGAATCAATGCTACTTTAGCCACATGCCACCTCAGTTCTTGAACGGGAAACGGAAGCCCGACAACAGTGCCTTGCACTCTTCGTCGTTCTTGGCCGTCGTGGTGATGCTGATGTTGAGGCCGCGCAGTGCGTCGACCTTGTCATACTCGATCTCGGGGAAAATGATCTGCTCTTTGACGCCGATGTTGTAGTTGCCACGGCCGTCGAAGGCGCGACCCGAAATGCCGCGGAAGTCACGCACGCGAGGCAGTGCCACAGTGACGAAGCGGTCGAGGAATTCGTACATGCGAACGCCACGCAAGGTGACCATGCAACCGATGGCCTGACCTTCGCGGATTTTGAAACCGGCGATGGCTTTTTTGGCCTTGGTGACCACCGGCTTTTGACCCGCGATCTTGGTCAGGTCGCTGACCGCATGATCCATGACTTTTTTGTCGGCCACGGCTTCACTGACCCCCATGTTCAGGGTGATCTTGGTGATGCGCGGCACCTCCATGGGAGATTTGTAGCCGAACTTCTGGGTGAGTTCGGGAACGACTTTTTCGCGATAGTGTTGTTGCAGTCGTGCCATGATCATGCCGCCTTGATTTCTTCGCCGTTGGACTTGAACACACGCACCTTGGTGCCATCGGCCTGGACCTTGACGCCCACGCGATCGGCTTTGCCGGTGGCGGCGTTGTAGATGGCCACGTTGGACTGGTGAATGGGCATGGCCTTTTCGACGATGCCACCGGTGGTGCCGGCCATGGGGTTGGGCTTGGTGTGCTTTTTGACCAGGTTGATGCCCTCGACCACCAAACGGTCGTCGTCTTTGCGCAGCGTGACCACGCCACGCTTGCCTTTGTCGCGACCGGTCAGGACCACGACGGTATCGCCTTTGCGGATCTTGTTCATGTGACCCTCTGCTTAGAGAACTTCGGGGGCCAAAGACACGATCTTCATGAACTTCTCGGTACGCAGTTCACGCGTGACCGGGCCGAAGATGCGGGTGCCAATGGGCTCGAGTTTGTTGTTGAGAAGCACGGCAGCATTGCCGTCGAACTTGATCAGGGAACCATCGCCACGGCGGATGCCCTTGGCGGTGCGAACCACCACTGCGCTGTAGACCTCGCCTTTTTTGACGCGGCCACGCGGAGCGGCTTCCTTGATGCTGACCTTGATGATGTCGCCTACGCTGGCGTAACGACGCTTGGAGCCACCGAGCACCTTGATGCACAAAACCGATTTGGCACCCGTGTTGTCGGCAACATCGAGCCGAGATTCTGTCTGGATCATTTTGATTAATTCCCAACTTGTATCAGAGGGCGTGTGCCACTCCGATCAGTCTTGGTCCCGTCACTGGGCTGGCACATTGCCAACATCGTGTTTGGGGTTGATACTTCTGCTCTTTTCAAAGCGGAAGCCCTCTATTATGGCACAAGTCGCAGGTTTTGCACAGGCCGGTCGTTTATTTTTTTGCCGCGCCGCAGCACGGCTGAGGGCTATGCCGCGGGATTAACCGAATTCTCGGCCCAACTCGGCAGCTCGGATCCTTGCTTTTTCAAGAGCCTCTTCAAAGTGTGTGCTCACATTTGTGTTTTGCATGTGGGTCAATGCCGCATGGGTGGTGCCACCCTTTGAAGTGACTTTTTCACGCAACACGGCCGGGCTATCGGGGCTGGTGCGGGCGAGTTCAGCGGCACCCGCCATGGTGCCCACCGCCAATTGCTTGGCTTGGGCCTCGCTCAGGCCCATGGCCGTACCGGCCCGCACCATGGATTCGATGAAATAAAAGAAATAGGCGGGTCCTGAGCCGGACAAGGCCGTGACGGCATCCAGCAAAGCCTCGTCACGGACCCAGGTGCACGCGCCTGTGGAGGCGAGCACCCGCTCGACCGACTCGCAGTCGGAAGAGGTAACCGAGTCGCGGGCAAACAAGCCGGTTTGCCCCAAGCCGACCAGTGCGGGCGTGTTGGGCATGGCGCGAACGATGCGCTCTGAACCCAGCCAGGCGGCAATGCTGTCGCTGGTGATGCCGGCCGCCACACTGAGGTGCAAAGCGGCTTTCACTTGCGGTGCAGCGGCGCGGGCTGCTTCGGCAAACACCTGGGGCTTGACCGCCCAGATCACCAATTGGGCGCGGGCCAGATCGGCATGGGCTTGCGCCGACACCGTCACGCCCATGGCACGCAGGCGTTCGGTGGCTTCGGGCGAAGGGTCTACCACCTGGATCTGCCGGGGCTGCACACCTTGGCGCATCAGCCCGCCCAAAATGGCGCTGGCCATGTTGCCGCCGCCGATGAATGCGATGTCGATGTTCATGGGACTAGTGTAGTCTGGCCCCGGTGGGGCATCGGTCATGCGCTAGCGCAGCGCGAAACCCAGGGCGATGCCGGCAAACAGCGTTGCACCCAGCCAGTGGTTGATGCGAAAGGCCAAAAAACAGGGGTCGCGCTGGCGGTTTCGGATCAGCACAAAATGCCACAAGGCCTGCAATGTCGCCAGCAACAGGGCGAGATGCCAGGGCCAGCCCAGGTCAAAAGGTGACAGCAAGACCCACCAGATCAGCAAGTGCAAGGCATAAAAGCCCATGATGGCCACCACATCGAAACGCCCCAGCGTGATGGCCGAGGTCTTCATGCCGATGCGCAAATCGTCATCGCGATCGACCATGGCGTATTCGGTGTCGTAGGCCAGCACCCAAAACAAATTGCCTAACAGCAAAGCCCAGCCCAGTGGAGGGATCGCCAGTGCCGCCTGGTGCCAGGCCAGGCCATCGCCCTGCACCGCAGCAAAGGCCATGGGGATGCCAAAACTGAAGGCCACCCCCAACACCGCCTGCGGCATCGACACATGGCGCTTGGCATACGGATAGATCAGGGTCACGGCCAAAGCAACAAACGACCAGGCGATGGTGACTTGATTCAGGGTGAGCACCAAAGCAAAAGACAGCAATGCCAACAAGGCGCCAAAGGTCAGCGCCTGCTGGACACTGAGCACGCCGCTGGTGACGGGTCGTTGGGCTGTGCGTTTGACGTGGCGATCGAAGTCGCGATCAGCGACATCGTTGATGGTGCAACCGGCGCTGCGCATCAGGATGGTGCCCAGCACAAACACCACCAGCAAATGCCAGCCGGGCCAACCTTGTGCCGCCACCCACAAAGCCGACAGCGACGGCCACAACAACAGCAACCAGCCAGCGGGGCGGTCCCAACGCACCAGATCCAGATAGGGCATCAGCCTCATGACAGGCGCACCACCCCCGGTAACTCGCAGGAATAAACGGCATTGCGCAAAGCGGCAATGGCCTCGTAGCGGGTGAAACTGCGTCGCCAGGCCAACACCACCCGCCGCATCGGCGGGCTGTCGTCGCCGTCCACAATGGGCAAATAGCGCACGTAGGGATCGTCGGTGCGACTGCGACTGCGGCCGCGCCGCGCCTTGGGGGCTTGCAAAGCTTCGGCAGGCACCGACAAGCGCGGCACCAGAGTCACGCCCATGCCAGCGGCCACCATGTGTTTGATGGTCTCGAGGGAAGAGCCTTCAAAGCTCTTGCGGATGCCTTCGGCGTCGCTGGAAAACCGGGCAAACTCGGGACAGACTTCGAGCACATGGTCGCGAAAGCAATGACCGGTGCCCAGCAGCAGCATGGTCTCGGACTTGAGTTCGCGTGCGCTGATTTGGTGGTTCTGCGCCAGCGGGTGGGCGCTGGGTAACGCCGCCAAAAAGGGCTCGTCGTACAACGGGGCCATGGCCAGCCCGGTGTCGGGAAAGGGCTCGGCCAAAATGGCACAGTCGATTTCTCCGGTGCGCAGCATCTCAAGCAACTTGACGGTGAAGTTCTCTTGCAGCATCAGCGGCATCTGGGGGGTCTGCTCGATCGCATGGCGCACCAACTCGGGCAACAGGTAGGGGCCGATGGTGTAGATGACGCCCAATTTCAAAGGGCCGGCCAGGGGATCTTTGCCGCGTTTGGCGATTTCCTTGATGTTGGCGGCGATCTCCAGCACGCTTTGGGCCTGACGGATGATTTCATCGCCCAATGGGGTGACCGCGACTTCGCTGGCGTTGCGTTCGAAGAGTTTGACCTCGAGTTCGTCTTCGAGTTTTTTGATGGCCACAGACAAGGTCGGCTGCGACACGAAGCAGGCTTCGGCGGCACGCCCAAAATGCTTTTCGCGTGCCACCGCCACAATGTATTTCAACTCGGTCAGGGTCATGCATCGATTATCCCCGCAATGCGGGTTTCACACCGCCCGACTCAGGCTTTGAGGAAGTCGGCGCGCTGACCCAGCCAGCGGTTCAGGTGCCGCTCGGCCAAGTCAGGGTGCTGGTCGAGCATTTGAGGGGCGGTGCGCCGGGCCCACTCCAGCCAGTCGGTGTCGACTTGCAAGTCGGCGAAGCGGAGCAAGGCGACGCCCGACTGGCGGGCCCCTAAAAACTCACCGGGCCCCCGAATCTCCAGGTCGCGGCGGGCAATCTCGAAACCGTCGGCGGTCTCGACCATGGCGCGCAAACGTTCGCGGGCGGTGTCGGACAAGCGCCCACCCTCGCCCACCGAATACATCAGGACACAAGCCGAGGCGGCTGCGCCACGCCCGACCCGGCCTCGCAACTGGTGCAATTGACTCAGGCCGAAACGCTCGGCGTGTTCGATCACCATCAGCGAAGCGTTGGGCACGTCCACCCCGACCTCGATCACGGTGGTGCTGACCAGTACCGCCATCTCACCCCGGGTGAACAGATCCATCACCGCTTTCTTTTCTGCCGGCGGCATGCGCGAGTGCAACAAGCCCACCATGACGGGGCGAGCCGGATCGCGATTGAGCGCTTCGGTCAGCCGCTGGTGGGTCTCGGTGGCGTTGCTCAGGTCCAACGCTTCACTTTCTTCAATCAGGGGGCAGACCCAGTACACCTGCCGACCCTCGTCAATTTGGGCGCGGATGCGTTGTAACAATTCGGCTTTGCGGGCCTCGGCGACCAGCCGGGTCAACACCGGGGTGCGACCGGGCGGCAACTCGTCCAAGGTGGACACATCGAGGTCGGCGTAGTGGGCCATGGCCAAGGTGCGCGGAATCGGGGTCGCGCTCATCATCAACATGTGCGGCTCTTGCACGCCATCAGCGTCGGCCGCGGCTTGGGTTTTGCGGCGCAGGGTCAGTCGCTGCTCGACACCAAAACGGTGTTGTTCGTCGATGATGGCCAAGCCCAGGCGTTGGAAATTCACATCTTGTTGAATGATGGCATGGGTGCCCACCACCAACAGCGCCTCGCCGCTGGCGACGGCCTGAAGCATCTGCTGCCGCTCTTTCTTTTTTTGGCTGCCGGTCAACCAGGCCACCCGCTTGCCCAGCGGCGCCAGCAAAGGCTCGATCCACTGCACCAGCTTGCGGAAATGTTGTTCGGCCAGGATCTCGGTCGGGGCCATCAAGGCACATTGCCAGCCGGCGTCCATCGCCAGCGCAGCAGCCAGCGCCGCCACCACGGTCTTGCCCGATCCCACATCGCCTTGTAGCAGGCGATGCATGGGCACGCTGCGGGCCAAATCAGCGGCGATTTCCTGGCCCACCCGCTGCTGTGATGCGGTCAGGGAAAACGGCAAAGCCTGGCGCAAACCCTCCAAAATAGCGCCGGCCTTGGGTTGCAGGATCGGGGCGCGCAGCGCATCGCGCTCACGCTTGGCCTTGAACTGTGACAATTGCTGCGCCAACAACTCTTCAGCCTTCAGCCGACACCAAGCGGGGTGAGAGCGATTTTCAAGGGTGGTCAACCGGGTTTCGGGCGAAGGGTGATGGAGAAACTGCAGTGCTTGCGCCAACGGCCAAATGCCCTCGGGTTGCAGATGGGGAGGCAAGGTTTCACTGAAGGCCCCCTCCCGCATGGCGCGCTCCAGGCCGCCTTGCACCGCTTTGCGCAAATACGCCTGGGGCAATTGGGCTGTGCTGGGGTAAACAGGCGTCAGGGCTTCGGCCAAGGGCGCGCCCGCCGCCGAGACGGCGGGATGCATCATGGTGCGGCCCATGAATCCGCCACGCACCTCGCCGCGCACCCGCACCCGTTTGCCCACCTCGAGCACTTTTTTCATGTTGGGGTAGAAATTGAAGTAGCGCAGGGTGCAGGTGTCGCTGCCATCGTTGATCACGGCCAACAACTGGCGGCGCGGCTTGAACGCCACGTCACAACGCAACACCTCACCCTCGATCTGCGCCACCTCGCCTTCGCGCACATCGCGCAACTTCACCACCCGGGTTTCGTCTTCGTATCGATAGGGCAAGTGCAAAGCCAAATCCACCGGCCGCTCCAGCCCCATCTTGCGCAGGGCTTTTTGCGGCGCTGACAGGGCAGGCTGGGTGGCGCGTGGGGTTGTTTCCGACATGCCCGTGATTGTCGAGGATATTGCGCCACAATCGCGGTTTGATTCACTTGGAACGGGTCCGTCCGGCCCTCAAGCACCATGAACACGCCTGCGTCTCCCCAAACCGAGTTCACACTCTCGGACTTCGACTTCGCACTGCCCCCCGAACTGATCGCCCAGCACCCCGCGCCCGAGCGCAGCGCCTCGCGCCTGCTCGATGGCCGCGATGCCACGCCCGCCGATCGGGTGTTTCGGGAACTGCCCGACCTTTTGCAACCCCATGACCTGCTGGTTTTCAATGACACCCAGGTGATCAAGGCGCGCCTGCACGGCCACAAGCCCAGCGGCGGCGCCGTGGAGTTGCTGGTCGAGCGGGTGCTGGCCGATGTGGCGGGCGAACCGCCGCATCAGGTCGTGGCCCACATGAAGGTCAGCAAAAAACCCGCGCCGGGCACCCGGCTTCGGATGGCGGGCGGTTTTGAAGCCGAATTGCTCGGGCGTTGGCCCGATGCCCAAGGTCCCCTGTTTCGGTTGGCCTTGAGCGGCCCGCCGCACGACCTCATGGCCGCGCACGGTCATGTGCCTTTGCCGCCTTACATCACCCACGAGGACGACGCCGAGGACGAACGCCGCTATCAGACCGTCTTCGCCCGCGAGCCCGGTGCCGTGGCGGCCCCCACCGCCGCCTTGCACTTTGACGAAAGCGTGCTGGCGCGGTTGACGCAACGCGGCGTGCAACGTGCCAACGTCACCCTGCACGTGGGTGCAGGCACCTTTCAGCCCGTGAAAACCGAACGCATCGACCACCATGTCATGCACCACGAGTGGTATCGAATTCCTGCCACGACCCTGGCCGCCATTGAACATTGTCGGCAACAAGGCGGGCGGGTGCTGGCGGTAGGCACCACCACGGTGCGCACACTTGAGTCGTGGGCCCGCACGGGGCAGGTCGAGGGCGACACCAACATTTTCATCACGCCCGGCTTTGCTTTTCAGGTGGTTGATTTGCTCTTGACCAACTTCCACTTGCCCAAGAGCACCCTCATGATGCTGGTATCGGCCTTGGCCGGCTACGAACACATCATGGGCTTGTATCGCCATGCCATCGAGCAGCGCTATCGCTTCTTCAGTTATGGCGATGCCATGTTGTTGCAACGCTGCCCTCACCTACAATTTCATTGTGCTTGATTTCAAACTGCTCACCACTGACCCGTCCAGCCACGCCCGCCGTGGCACGCTGACCCTGAACCACGGTCAGGTGCAAACACCCATCTTCATGCCGGTCGGCACCTATGGCACCGTCAAAGGGGTCATGCCACGCAGTCTGGAAGAGATGGGGGCCCAAATCATTTTGGGCAACACCTTTCACTTGTGGATGCGGCCCGGGCTGGACATCATGCAAAGCTTTGGCGGTCTGCACGGCTTTGAGCGCTGGAACAAACCGATCCTGACCGACAGCGGCGGTTTTCAGGTGTGGTCGCTGGGTGAGATGCGCAAGATCACCGAGGAAGGCGTGCATTTCGCCTCGCCGGTCAACGGCGACAAGTTGTTCATGTCGCCCGAAGTCAGCATGCAAATCCAGACCGTGCTCAACAGCGATATCGTGATGCAGCTCGATGAATGCACGCCCTACGAGACCCAAGGTCACCTGACCACCGAGGCTGAAGCACGCGCCAGCATGGAAATGAGCCGACGCTGGGCGCTGCGCTCCAAAGCCGAGTTTGAGCGCCTGCAAAACCCCAACGCTCTCTTTGGCATCGTCCAAGGCGGCATGTTTGAACACTTGCGCCAGGAGTCGCTGGAGGCGCTGGTCGAGATGGATTTTCCGGGCTATGCGGTCGGTGGCGTCAGCGTCGGCGAGCCCAAAGACGAAATGCTGCGCATCATGGCGCACAGCCCGCACCGTTTGCCAGCTCACAAGCCTCGCTACCTGATGGGTGTGGGCACACCCGAAGACCTGGTCCAGGGCGTGGCCGACGGGGTTGACATGTTCGACTGTGTGATGCCCACCCGCAACGCCCGCAACGGCACGTTGTTCACCCGCTTCGGTGACCTGAAGATCCGCAACGCCCGCCACAAAAGCGACCACGGGCCACTGGACGAGACCTGCACCTGCTATGCGTGTGCCGGTCACACCCGAGCCGATGGCAGTGTCAGTGGTGGGTTCAGCCGCGCTTATTTACACCACCTCGACCGCTGTGGCGAGATGCTCGGCCCGATGCTGGCGACCATCCACAACTTGCACCACTACCTGAACTTGATGCATGAGATCAGGCAAGCGCTGGAGCAAGGTCGTTACACCGAGTTTCGGCGTCAATTTGCGCTCGATCGCGCCCGCGGGGTTTGACCATGAGCCTGGAATCTGTGCGCGCGTTTTTCACAGACCTTGGGCTCGATGTCCCGATTTTGGTCACGACCGAAACCACTGCCACCGTGGCCACTGCTGCCGCAGCGCATGGCGTCGCGCCAGGGCAAATCGCCAAAACCCTGGCCTTCAGATTACAGGATGGACGGGTGATTTTGGTGGTCGCAGCCGGGGATGTGCGCATCGATCATGGCAAATTCAAAGCCACCTTTGGCAAAGGCAAGATGCTGCCGGCCGATGAAGTGGTGCAGCTCACCGGCCACCCGGTGGGCGGGGTGTGTCCGTTTGGCTTGGCCACCCCGTTGCCGGTGCACCTCGACGCGTCGCTGCGCGCTTACACCGAGATGCTGCCCGCAGCGGGCAGCATCGACAGCGCCGTGCGGATTTCGGTCGATCTGATGTCGCAAGTCACCCAAGGCGTGTGGGTGGACGTATGCACGGCGCCTTTGGCGTAGAAATTGGGGTCTGACCCCAATTAATGGTTGCTTTTGCGCCACACGGCGTTAATGGGGGTCTGAGCCCAATGAATGCTGCTAGGGTTTCGGCAGTTCGATGCCCGGAAAGATTTTGATGACCGCACTGTCGTCTTCGCGCCCATGACCAGCCGATGAAGCTTGCATGAACATCTGGTGCGCGGTGCTGGCCAAAGGCAACGGGAATTTGCTGCCGCGTGCGGTGTCGAGCACCAAACCCAAGTCTTTGACGAAGATGTCGACCGCCGACAGGGGCGTGTAGTCGCCAGCCAGCACGTGCGCCATGCGGTTCTCGAACATCCAGCTGTTGCCGGCGCTGTGGGTGATGACCTCGTACAACTCGGCCGCGTCGACGCCCTCGCGCAGCCCCAGGGCCATGGCTTCGGCGGCAGCGGCGATGTGAACCCCTGCCAGCAACTGGTTGATGATCTTGACTTTGGAGCCGTTGCCGGCGCGGTCGCCGAGCTTGTAGACCTTGCCCGCCATGGCCTGCAAAAAGGATTCGGTGCGGGCGTAAGCCTCAGGTGCTCCGGCGGTCATCATGGTCATCTCGCCGCTGGCGGCGCGCGCTGCACCCCCTGAAATGGGGGCATCCAGGTAATGCAAACCCATGGCACTCAGGGCTTGCTCCCAGGCGATCGAGCGTTGCGGCGCCACGGTTGAACACATGACAAAGGTGCTGCCTGGTTTCATGGATGCGGCGACACCGCCTTGGCCATCGGCCCCCCACAACACCTGCTCAGTCTGTTCGGCGTTGACGACCACCGAAATCACGACATCACAAGCAGCCCCCAACTCGGCCAGGGTGGCGCAAGCCACTCCGCCTTGGGCGGCAAAGGCCTGCGCGGCCTCGATGCGCACATCGTAGACATGCACCCGATGCCCGGCGCGGCGCAAACTGCCCGCCATGCCTGCGCCCATGGCGCCCAACCCAATCAATCCCACTTGGCTCATGTCGCCTCCTGCGTGAACACCGTCAACACGCCGGTGTAGCCATAGACATTGCGATGGGCGATTTCACCGCCCGCAAAAAAACCGACCAAAGGCACATCCCCCAAAGCGCGGCGCACCAGTTGCAACTCGGCGCTGGGGGCGCCAAAATGCGGGCCGCCGCGACCGGCACAACTGACATAGATGGCGCCGGCAATTCCGCGTGACGGATGTGGCCCCTGGGTCGCCTCGTTGGCCATGGCCTCGCCCCATTCGGCACTGACCTCTTCGGGTTCAAGGGCTTCGCGAATTTCTGCACCGATGCGCAACAAGTCGGCTTTGGCCGCCGCCGGGTTGCGCTGACAGAACGCCAGTTGCATGTCGTCTTCCAGGTCTTGCGCCACGGCAAAGGCACGCCGATTGGGATCCAGACCGATGATGTGGCGGACGATGACCTCTTCGCCAAACTCACCGCCGCGTTGCAACATGGCTTGGGATGAGCGCGTCAGTCCGACCAGGGTTTGTCGCACCTTTTCGACGGCGCGGCGCTGATCGTAGAGGTCCACCCCGAGGTCGGCCAACAAGACATCGAGCGCAGCTTCGCCGTCGAGTTGCGTGACCACATGGCCGTCATGGCCGGTGACGGTGCGCGTGATCGATATCGGTTGACACCCTTGCGTCACGCGCGACAACAAAGCGACGCCCGGGGCAAATGCCACCCCGCTCAAACCGCCCTGAAACACGCCGGCGTCGACCGCCGTGCGTTCGCCCAAGGCCCACTGGGGCACAGGGCCACGGCCACAGGCCAAGCCACCAAAGACATGGCCGCTGAGGGTGTGCTCGGCCAACTCACTCACCAACTCGCCCAGATCGGGGGTGTTGCCGTCGGCATGCACCAGGGCGGTGTGGGCTTGAAAGCCCTGGGCCAAAGCCTGGCTGAGGGGCACTTGGCCATTGAAGAGGCGATAGGACTCGGCGCGCACATTCAGCAACATGACACTCAGTGCGGGTTCGTCGAAGTACTCGACGCCGGGTGCGCAAACGCCGATGCCGGTGGCACCACTCCAGTCGGTGACGCCGGGCAGTTCGGCGCGCAGGTGCGCCAGAATTTCGGTGGCGTGCGACGCGTAATGGTCGGTGAGGTAGAGCAGGCCCAAACGAGGCTGGGGAGCATAGTCGGGCAATGCCATCTGGGCACGCAATTGAGCCACGACCAGGCCGACCGCCATGGCCCATTGCGGATGGGTCGCATGCCCATGGGGGAACAGTTTCATGACCGCTTCCGCCCAGCTGCCGCCTTGGTTTGGCGGGTCGATGGGGCGGCGGCACGCCGACGCGGCGCAGCCTGCCCGGGCGTCGGGGTGGCTGCTGCGGGAGCCATCTTTTGCGCTTTGTCCTGCATCTCTTTCAGGGCGTCGCCGGCAATTTGCTGAAATTGCTGGGTGAGCGAACCCCACCAAGCCATCGGATCCACAGCGCCCGCAGCGTCGGCTTTGGGGCGGGTACCGGGCGTCTTGGAACTGGCCTTGGGTGGGGTCTTGGTGCGACCTGATGTTGCGCTTTGGGCGGGCGCAGCGTCAGCGGTCGGCGCACTTGCAGCCGGCTGGACTTTCAGGGCTTCGGCCAATTGACCCATGCTGACATTCATGCCCTGCAAAGTCGCCAGGGTCATGCGCTGCACCTCCAGGGCCTGGATGGTTGCTGCTACCGCCTGGGTGTTTTGCTCAAGCCAAAACTGTACAGTCTTCAAGTCCTGGATGCGGCGTTCGAGTTCCTTGGGGTCGAGCGTGGGCGCGACCCAACTGCTGACCGACGGTGTGCCAGCGCCACCCGGGCTGGCGGCCATTTTCTGCAGGAAATCAAAACCGGGCACCCATTTGGAAAAATCATTGGCAGCGGACTGGCTCATGGCGCTCCTTTCGCGAGGTCGGTGACAAATCCGATTTTCTGCACACCCGCGCGCTGCGCGGCGGACAGGGCTTGCGCTACGGCATCGTAGCTCACTTGCCGATCGGCCCAAATGTGCAAGGCCAATTGGGGGTCACTGGCAATCCGTTGCGTCAATCGGCTGGCCAGGTCATCGATGCTCAAGGGCACTTGGTCGAGTCGGTATTGACCTTGGGCATCGATCACCAGGCGCAAGGCCAGCGGTTTGGGATCCAGGGGCTGGCTGCTGGCCCGCGGCAGCTCGACCTGAACCGCCTGTTTCATGATCGGCACGGTGATCATGAAAATGATCAGCAACACCAACATGACGTCGACCAACGGCGTCACGTTGATCTCGCTCATCGCCTCATCGGCTTCGTCGTGCCTCTGAAAAGCCATCTCAGACCTTGCTTTCTGGGGCCGTTTGAACCAGTCGCATGAGCGCACGGGCATGCAACTCGGCGGCAAATTCGCGCAGATGAGCCTGGCGGTTTTTGCCGACACGCGTCAAGCCGTTGTAGGCCAGTACCGCCGGAATGGCGACCGCCAGTCCTACAGCGGTCATGATCAGGGCCTCGCCCACCGGGCCCGCCACCTGATCGATGGACGCCTGTCCCGACTGCCCCATCCGCATCAGCGCGTGGTAGATGCCCCAAACCGTCCCGAACAGTCCCACAAAGGGTGCCGTGGCACCGACCGAGGCCAACAAGGTCAGGCGTGACTGCAACAGGCCCCAGTGTTGATCCAGGCCGTTTTGCAAACGGCGCGTCATCCAATCGCTGGGGTCGATGGCAATCCTGGCGCCGGCCGTTTGCTGCGCCTGTCGCAACTCGTGGCTGGCGAGTCGGGCCAAATCGGCCAAATGGGCATAAGGGTCCGTCGCGTCGGCCTGGCTGATCCAGGCTTCGAGCTCACCCGAATCCATTGGGGCCCAATTCAGTGCCCGGCCGGCTTGCTGGCGCAAGCGACGCATTTGAATCACTTTCAGAATCAGCACGGACCAAGTGACGATCGACATCGCCAGCAGCAACAAACCCACCAGTCGGGTCACCCAGTCGCCCTGGACCCACAACTGCCCCCATGCCATAGATCCGTCCATGCCTCAATCCAGTTTCTGTTTCAAATCAAATGTGATGGGGACATTGAACCACATGGCCAGCGGCACTTCGCCCCTTTTGGCAGGCACATATCGCCACGACATCACCGCATCCATGGCCGCCTGATCCAGACGACTGTACCCGCTTCTGACAGCAAACTGGGCCTGGGAGGGGATGCCCCGCTCATCAATGTACACCCGGATCACCACGCGGCCTTGTTCGCCCAGCCGCTTGCTGATGGCGGGATAAGCGGGAGGGGGGTTGTTGAGGTAAGCCGCAGCATGGCTGGGCGGCGTGGTTTCTGCCGATTGAGCCTGGCTTGAAGGGGTGGAAGGGACGCCAGCGGAGGCCGCGACCGCGGCCAGGCTTGAGGGGGGCGCCTCTGCGGGGCCAGGCGGTGCGGGCGGCCCGGGGCGCGCTTCGGCCGGGGTCAAAGGCGGGGTCGATGCGGGCACAGCCATGGGCACCGGCGGCGTGGGTGAGGCGGTTGGCGCAGGCTCGGGGCGACGAAGGGCCGGGGCCGGCTGAGGCTGAGGTTCGAGATGGGGTTTGGGCAGGTCGGTCACGGTAACCGCCTCAACCCACTGCACCTGAGGCGGAGCTGCGTCAGGATGCGCCATCCGCCCAATCAGCCAGAGCAAGAGGCCGACGTGCGCCAAGGCCACGCCCAGCCCCACGTTCAGGGTGAGCCGTGCTGGGGTCATGACCGGATCTGGCGCCGCCTGAACGAGGACCCGCAAGTCAGGCCAGGGGAGCGATTTTTTGGTCGATGGCGCCAAACACGCTTTGCCCGTCGAGCCCCTTGATTTCGATGCGAATGGTGTCGTTGAATTTCATGTACGCGGTGCTGGGTTGACCGTCCAGGATGGTTTCGATGGCTCGCTTTTCGGCGATGCAGCTGTAACCCTTGGGCCACTCTTTTTGGCCTCCGTTGTCGATGCCCTTGTTGCTGATGGTGCCACTGCCCACGATGGAGCCCGCACGCACGTTGCGGGTTTTGCAGATGTGGGCGATCAGTTGGCCGAAGTGAAAGGTCATCTCGGGCCCCGCTTCGCACATGCCCACTTTGCGCCCGTTCCAGGTCGACTGCACCGTCAGATGCACCCGGCCATGTTGCCAAGCCTCCCCCAGTTCGTCCGGCGTGACGGCCACCGGCCCAAAGGCGGTGGCCGGCTTGCTCTGGAAAAAACCAAATCCCTTGGCCAACTCGTCCGGGATCAGGTGGCGCAACGACACATCGTTGGCAAGCATCAGCAAGCGAATCCCGTCGAGCGCAGCGTCGGCATCGGTGCCCATGGGCACATCGCCGGTGATCACGGCGAGTTCGGCCTCGAAATCGATGCCGTGGTCCTCGCTGACACACACCACATCATCGGTGGGTCCCAAAAAATCATCGCTGCCGCCCTGATACATGAGCGGGTCGGTGTAATAAGAGTCGGGGACTTTGGCGTGGCGTGAGGCCCGCACCAGTTCGACGTGGTTGATGTAGGCCGAGCCATCGGCCCATTGGTAGGCCCGGGGCAATGGTGCCATGCACATGCGCGGGTCAAAAGGAAAAGCGTGGCGGGCCTTGCCTTGATTGAGGGTGTCGTACAAATCCTGCAATTGCGGAGCCAGAAAATTCCAGTCATCCAGCACCTGTTGCAGGCGCGAGGCGATGCCTGACGCGTAATGGGCCTGGCTCAGGTCTTTGGCAACCACGACCAACTGGCCATCTCTGGTGCCGTCTTTGTAGGTGGCCAATTTCATGTCTGTCTCCTTTGGGTGGGTGCTTGGTCAGGGCTTTTGCGTATCATCACCCCAACGCTTGAATGATTTTAAACAACTGTGTCCCCTTGGATGGTGTTGCCCTGGATCGTGCACCGGAGCTGGTGGGCTCTGGCGTTGGCTTGGGTCGCGCCCACGGTGGCCCAGGAACCGGGCTGCAGCCCCTGGCCGCCAGAGCCCTTGACGCACCTTTATCAGGTCCAGGGTCGGGCCAGCGGATTCCCTTATCAGGCCCGGGCCCGCATCGATTGGCAACCTCTGCCGGACGCCCGGTACAAACTGACTTATGAGGTCAAGGCCATGCTGGGCCAGAGCCGGCGTCAGACCAGCGAGGGTCGGCTGATGGCCAAAAATTTGGAGCCGCATCGGTTCACCGACCAGGGTCGACGCACCCTGGTCACCGAAGTGCGTCCTGATCAGGGCCTGGTGATCCTGCCAGCGCAAGCGCAACCGCAACTCTGGGAAGCCGGCACCCAGGACAAGATCAGCCATTGGGCGCAATTGGGCGGATGGGTGGCCTGCCCCAGCACGCCGGCACCCACGGCATGGGGTCTGCGCGTCTGGGGGTCGGGCGAAACCGAAAACTGGAAAATCCGGGTGTTGGGGACAGACGCCGTGGCGACGCCCTGGGGTCAGCAGATGGCGATTCGTCTGCAACGACCGGCGGGAATGGGGGGTGAGGCGCGCATCGACTGGTGGTATGTGCCCGCTTGGGGGCACCTGCCGGTGCGAATCAGGGTCGAGCAAAGCAACGGCGACTTCGCTGATCAGCAGCTGGTCGAGCGCCAACCTGCCCCAAGTGCTGCGGCGCGCTAGCTCACTCGGGCGTGATGCGGGCGTCGCGGACCACTTTGCCCCAGCGCGGCATCTCGGCACGGATCAGGGCGGCGAACTGCTCGGGCGTGCCACCCATGACCTCATTGCCCTGGCTGGTGATTTTTTCGCGCACTTCGGGATCGCTCAACGCCTTGTTGCAGGCGCTGTTGAGGGTTGCGATCAAATCGGCAGGCAGGCCTTTGGGTCCCACCATGCCTTGCCAGTTGAGCACCTCGACCGCCGGGAAACCCTGCTCGGCCATGGTGGGCACCTCGGGCAACAGGCTGTTGCGCTTGCGTGCGGTCACGGCCAGTGCCCGTACCTTGCCGGTCTTGAGCGAAGGCAAGGCGCTGTACATTTGTTCGAACATCATCTGCACCTGACCGCCCATGAGGTCACTGGCGCCGGCTGAGCCGCTTTTGTAAGGGGCGTGGATCATGTCGATGCCCGCTGCGTGCTCGAACAAAGCGCCACTCAGGTGGTGGGTGCCACCGATGCCGCCCGAGGCATAACTGAGTTTGCCAGGTGCCGCTTTGGCGGCGTTGACCAGGTCTTGCACGCTTTTCCAGGGCGACTCGGTCCGAATCAGCATGACCAGCGGGCCGCGCTCGATCAGTGTGATCGGCACAATGTCCTGCAAGGGGTCGAAATTCAGCTTTTTGAAGAGCGCATGGTTGACCGCCAAGGGAGCGAAGTTGCCCATGCCGATGGTGTAACCATCGGGTTTGGCTCGGGCAATGAATTCGGTGCCGATGTTGCCACCTGCCCCGGGCTTGTTGTCGACGATGATGGGCTGGCCCAACAAGGTCGACATGCCCTTGGCCACCAATCGGGAGCGGGTGTCGGCATTGCCACCGGCGCCGTACGGACAAATCCAGCTGATGGGCTTGCTTGGGTAACGATCGGCCGCCCAAACTGCAGGAGCCACCACCGCGGCAGGCGCGGCGCACAGCAGGAGTCTTCGTTTCATGTCAGGCATGCCTTTGAATGGCGTCGGCGAGCGTGCCGACCAATTGCTCGATGTGGGCTTTTTCCACGATGTAGGGCGGCGCCAGCACCAGGTTGTCGCCAGCGGGCCGCACCAAAGATCCGCGCTGGAAACAGTCGAGGAAGATGTCGTAAGCCCGCTTGCCGGGGGCACCGGGCAAGGGAGCCAGTTCGACCACGGCCGCCAGGCCCAGGCTGCGGATCCCCACCACGTGGGGCAGGCCCTTCATGACCGAATGCATCGCGTCGCCCAGCACACGCCCCATCTGGGCGGCGCGGTCAAACAGTTTTTCTTGGGCATAAAGTTGCATCGTGGCAATGGCCGCAGCACACGCCACCGGATGGCCCGAGTAGGTGTAGCCATGGAAGAACTCGATCGCCCAATCGGGGGCCGAAGTGCCCATGAGTCCGTCGTAGATGAAGTCGCGGCAAATCACGCCCCCCAACGGAAAGACGCCATTGGTGACGCACTTGGCGAAGTTCAGCATGTCGGGCACCACCCCGTAATAGTCGGCGGCAAAGGCGCGGCCCATGCGGCCAAACCCGGTGATGACTTCGTCGAAGATCAGCAAAATGCCGTGCTTGTCGCAGATCTCGCGCAGGCGCTGGTTGTAGCCTTGGGGCGGGATGTACCAACCGGCGCTGCCGGCCACCGGCTCGACGATGATCGCCGCCACGTTGCTGGGGTCGTGCAGGGGCAAAATGCGTTGCTCGAGGTCGAGCAAAAAGTCGTCGTCGCTTTGCGGCTCGGCGTGGTGGACGTACGCGTTTTGGGGGTCGTGGATGAAGCGCATGTGGTCCACGCGCGGCAACATGGCGCCGCCAAACACTTTGCGGTTGCCCGGGATGCCCCCCACGCTCATGCCCCCGAAGCCAACGCCGTGGTAACCGCGCTCGCGCCCAATGAACACATTGCGATGCCCCTCGCCGCGAGCCCGGTGATAAGCCAGCGCCACTTTCAGGGCCGTGTCGGCGGCCTCGGAGCCTGAGTTGCAAAACAGCACCTTGTTGAGATCGCCGGGGGCGAGTTCGGCGATCATGCGCGCCGCCTCGAAGGCCTGATCATTGCTGGCCTGAAACGCTGTGCTGTAGTCGAGGGTGTCGAGCTGCCGCTTGATGGCCTCGTTGATCGGGCTGCGGTTGTGACCGGCCCCCACGCACCACAAGCTGGAAATGCCGTCGATCACCTGCCGTCCGTCGTGGGTGGTGAAGTGCATCCCATCGGCCTTGACGAAGACGCGTGGCGTTTTGCGAAAATGGCGATTGCCCGTGAAAGGCAGCCATTGATGTTCAAAATTGATGCCGAGCTGTGCCGCAGCGCCTTGCGCTTGGGCCGCAAAATCGTTGTACGCCATGTGTGAATCTCCTGGGTTTCAACAGAGTCTACTGAACACGCATTCTCACACTAAAGCATGCGTTTGATAAGACCCTCCGGAGACAGCGGATCAGGCCTCAGAAGCGTTCGAGTTCGGGGTGCGGCAACCGACCGGCCCGGATCACCATCTTGCCGTATTCGGCGCAGCGCGACAACGTCGGGATGACTTTGCCGGGGTTGAGCAGGCCCGCCGTGTCAAAGGCCCGCTTCACCGCCAACATCTGGGCGTTTTCTTCCGGGGTGAACTGCACACACATGCTGTTGAGTTTTTCAATGCCGACGCCGTGTTCGCCGGTGACGGTGCCGCCCATCGCCACGCTGGTCTCAAGGATGTCGGCCCCGAAAAGCTCGCAACGGTGCAACTGATCGGGGTCATTGGCATCAAAAAGGATCAAAGGGTGCAAGTTGCCATCGCCGGCATGGAACACATTCAGGCATTTCAGGCTGTATTTCTGCTCCATGTCCGAGATCGCCTGCAAGATATCGGCCAGGCGCTTGCGCGGGATGGTCGAGTCCATGCACATGTAGTCGGGACTGATGCGGCCCGAGGCGGGAAAGGCGTTTTTGCGGCCACTCCAAAATTTCAGGCGCTGGGCTTCATCGCGGCTAACCGTGATGGCCGTGGCCCCGCTGGCGCGCAACACATCGCTCATGCGGCCGATTTCTTCTTCGACCTCTTCGGGTGTGCCGTCGCTTTCGCACAACAAAATGGCCGCCGCCGACAAGTCGTAGCCAGCGTGGACAAAATCTTCGACTGCGATCGTCATGGGGCCGTCCATCATTTCGAGTCCGGCCGGGATGATGCCCGCAGCGATCACCGCCGCCACCGCCTCGCCGGCTTTGCGCACGTCGTCAAAGCTGGCCATGATGCAACGCGCCAATTGGGGCTTGGGGACCAGGCGGACGGTGACCTCAGTGGTGACGGCCAACATGCCTTCGCTGCCCACCACCATGGCCAACAGGTCATAGCCCGGGGCGTCCAGGGCATCGCCCCCGAACTCGATGGGTTCGCCTTCGATGGTATAGCCGCGCACTTTGAGCACGTTGTGGACGGTCAGACCGTATTTGAGGCAATGCACACCGCCTGAGTTCTCGGCCACGTTGCCGCCGATGGTGCAGGCAATCTGGCTGGAGGGGTCAGGGGCGTAGTACAAACCCAAAGGAGCGGCCGCCTCGGAGATGGCCAAATTGCGCACGCCACACTGCACCACCGCCGTGCGGGTGTGCGCATCGACCGAGACGATGCGGTTGAATTTGGCCATGGACAACGTGACGCCATCGGCATGGGGCATGGCCCCCCCCGACAAGCCGGTGCCCGCACCTCGCGCCACCACGGGCACGCCCAGACGATGACAAACCTGCAACACCTGCTGCACCTGGGCCTCGGTTTCGGGCAAAGCCACGCACAACGGGTGTTGCCGGTAAGCGGTCAGCCCGTCGCATTCGTACGGTGTGGTGTCTTCCGGGTTGTAGAGGACCGCATGCGCCGGCAAGTGCGCCGAGAGCGCCAAAACCACTTCGGATTGGCGCCGGGCGCGTTCGGCCACAGCAGACGACAAAGACTCAGGGGCGTTCATGGCGTTGACTGTACTGGAAAAGCAACGCCCGCACGAGGTCGCTGGCCAAACAGGGCCGTCCCGACCCGCACCAGAGTGCTGCCGGCGTGGATGGCCGCTTCGAGATCGGCCGACATGCCCATGGACAAGGTGTCCCAATCGGTCAAGCGCAACAACCTTCCCAAGTCTTCAAACAGCTGCCGGGCCCGGAGATGCACCTGGCGTTGAGCGTCAAACCCTTCGACCGGGTCGGGGATGGTCATCAGGCCCCGCAAGCGCAAGCGGGGCAATGCCGCCACGGCTTGCGCCAGTGCCAGCGCCTGCTCGGGGGCCACGCCGGCTTTGGTGGCGCCGGCATCGATGTTGACCTGCAAACACACCTGCAGGGGGGGCATGTGCGGCGGGCGTTGCTCGTTGAGTCGTTGCGCGATGCGCAGCCGATCCACCGAATGCACCCAATCAAAATGCTCGGCCACCAGCCGGGTTTTGTTGCTTTGCAAGGGTCCGATGCAATGCCAAATCAGGGAGGGGCCCACCGGGGTTGTGGACAGAGCCAGGATTTTGTCCACACCTTCCTGGACATAGTTTTCAGCAAAGTCCCGTTGGTCCGTGGCCTGGGCCAACTCGAGCACCGCCGATGCCGGGAAAGTCTTGGAGACCGCCAGCAAGCGCACCGCATGGTCAGGCCGTGCGGCGTCCTGCTCGGCCTGTCTGATTCGTTGGCAGACTGCATGCCAACTGTCCGTCCATTTTTGCATCATGCCCTCGACTTTACCGCCGAGTGCCCCCGTGCGTCACCGGAAGGCCGCAAAGACTTATGATTTGATCCATCCATTCATTCTGAAAGTACACCATGGCCAGCACCAACCCCAAAACATACGAATCTGCACCCGCCACGCGCGTCGCCTTTCTGGGCCTGGGCGTGATGGGCTTTCCAATGGCCGGACACTTGGCGCTGGCCGGGCATCAGGTGACCGTCTACAACCGCAATGCAGCCAAGTCGCGCTCCTGGCAACAGGAATTTGGCCACGCCAGCGCGGCCACCCCGCGCGAGGCCGCCGCCAGCGCCGATCTCGTCTTCATGTGTGTCGGCAACGATGATGACCTGCGCTCGGTCGTGCTGGGTCCGGATGGCGCGCTGGCCGGCATGAAGCCGGGCACCGTGCTGGTGGATCACACCACCGCTTCGGCCAACGTCGCGCGCGAGTTGCACGCCCTGGCGGCTGCACAAGGGGTGTCTTTCATCGACGCCCCGGTTTCCGGCGGGCAGGGTGGCGCTCAAAACGGACTGTTGACCGTGATGTGCGGTGGCGAGTCCGCCGCGTTTGACCGCGTCAAGCCGGTGGCCATGGCTTTTGCACGCTCGTTCGCCCTGATGGGCGCACCGGGCGCCGGGCAACTGACCAAAATGGTCAACCAGATCTGCATCGCCGGGCTGGTGCAGGGTCTCAGCGAAGGGATTGCCTTTGGCATGCGCGCCGGCCTGGACATGGAACAGGTGCTGGATGTGATTGGCAAAGGGGCCGCGCAAAGCTGGCAAATGGATAACCGGGGCAAAACCATGGCCGCCAACAAGTTTGATTTCGGCTTCGCCGTCGACTGGATGCGCAAAGACCTGGGGTTGGTGATGGACGAAGCCAAGCGCAATGGCGCCCGCGTGCCCGTGACCGCCCTGGTCGACCAGTTTTATGCCGATGTGCAGCAGATGGGCGGTGGCCGTTGGGACACCTCCAGCCTGATCAAACGCCTGGGTTGAAAGACGCTCTCCGCCCCAGAGAGCCCCGATGGGGCCCTTTGAAGCCCATGCTCACTTCTTGGGGGGTTCGGGCAAAAGGGCGTTGAGTTCGGCTTCGGTCAGGATTTCAAAAATCCGCACCACCTTTTTGACGCCGCTGACCTGACGTGCCACTTCGGTGGCGCGGTCGGCTTCCCGCTGCGTCACACGGCCCATGAGATAGACCACCCCGCGCTCGGTGACGATCTTGTAGGCGCTGGCAAAAATATCTTTGCTGTCCACCATCTGCGCCTTGACCTTGGCCGTGATCAAAGCATCGGTCGAACGATCGGTCAGGCTGGAGTTGGGGGCCACCACCAGTTCGTTGACCACTTTGCGGACGTTTTCGACCTCGCCCACCAACTTGGCGGCATAGTCGCGATCCTGCGCATTGGGCGCCTCGCCACTGATCAGGACTTGGCGGTTGTAGCTGGTGATGCTGATGTGGGCACGGCTGCCCATCATCTCGCGAATGCGATTGGCGGCTTTGAGCTCAATGGCCTCGTCTTCCAGCTGGATGCCCGATGTGCGGCGATCGGACGCCACCATGGCGCCGCCGACCATGCCGCCCACCATCAGGGGGGCGCAAGCCTGCAAAGTCGTGGCCACGGCCAACACCAGGGTAGATCGGATCAATGCATGCTTCATGGGTTTTCCTCCTGAGTGCCTAACAACATGGTGTCCACGCCATCGCACAGGCAGTGCAGGGTGAGCAAATGGACTTCCTGGATGCGTGCGGTCCGCTCGTGAGGGACGCACAAATGAAAATCGGTTTCGCGCAACAAGGTGCCCATGCGGCCACCCCCTTTGCCGGTCAGGGCGACCACGGTCATCTCGCGCTCGTGCGCGGCCTGCATGGCGGCGATCACGTTGGAAGAATTGCCGCTGGTCGAGATGGCCAGCAGCACATCGCCGGGTTGCCCCAACGCGCGCACTTGCTTGGCAAAAATCTGGTCGTAGTGATAATCGTTGGCGATGGCCGTCAAAATCGAGCTGTCGGTGGTGAGTGCGATGGCCGCCAACTCGGGGCGCTCGCGTTCGAAACGACCGACAAATTCGGCGGCAAAATGTTGACAGTCGGCGGCCGATCCCCCATTGCCACAAGCCAGCACTTTGCCGCCGTTGGTGACACAAGCCAACAAAGCCTGAACGGCATCGGCAATGGGCTTGGACATTTGTTCGGCGGCCTGATACTTCAGATCGGCACTGTCGATGAATTGCTGCGCAATGCGTTGCTCTAACATGCCTGACATCATAAAGTAAATGCGCCTTCAATCCACTTGACCCCGTCGGATTCGAGGGCAACCACATCGAAGCGGCAATGCGGCAACTCACCGAACCAGCGCGCCAGAAAATGGCGTGCCGCCCAGATGATGCGCCGCTGCTTGGCCCGGGTCACGCTGGCCAAGGCCCCCCCCCAATCGGGCCGGCTGCGCTGACGCACCTCGACGAACACCAGCACCCCGGCCGGATCGCGCATGATCAGGTCGATTTCGCCTCCGCCGCGGCCAGGCGAACGATAATGGCGCTGCAACAGACGCCAGCCGCGCGCCTGCATCATGGCCAGCACCCGATCCTCGGCAGCGTTGCCCATGGCGGTGCGACTGGCCGTTTGGCCCGATCTTGCAGAGGTGACTTTTGAACCCATCCTTCGACTCCGCCCGCGCCGCCGCCCATGCGGTGGCCGCCATGCAAGATTATCCGGCGGGGGCGCTGTACATGGTGGCGACGCCCATTGGTAATCTGGCCGATATCAGCCTGCGATCACTGCACGTTTTAAGCTTGGTCGACGCCGTCGCCTGCGAAGACACCCGACACAGCCAGCAGTTGTTCCGCTCGCTGGGGCTGGAAACCTCGAAGCCCGATTGGATCGCCCTGCACCAGCACAACGAAGCGGGCGCTGCGGCCGAAGTCATCGGGCGTTTGCGTGCCGGTCTGCGGGTGGCGTACCTGAGTGACGCCGGCGTGCCCGGCATCTCCGACCCGGGCTCGAAACTGACCCGCCTGGTGTTGCAAGCCGGGCTGCGGGTGATGCCCTTGCCCGGTGCCAGCAGCGTCACCACGGTACTCAGCGCCAGCGGCGCCTGGCTGGGTGATCGGGCCGATTTTGTGTTTCAGGGTTTTCTGCCCGCCAAGGGGCAGGCTCGCGCATTGCGCCTGAAAGAAGTCTTGCAAGACCCCAGGCCCCAGTGTTTGCTCGAAGCCCCGCATCGGATTGAGGACCTGGCCGCCGAACTGGGCACATGGCCGTCGCGTGGATTGACGGTGGGTCGCGAACTGAGCAAGCAGTTTGAAGAGATTGCACTCATCGACACCCACCGATTCGGAGACTGGCTTCGAGCCAGCCCGCACCGGCTCAAGGGGGAGTATGCGCTGGTGCTGCACGAAGTTCCTGCTGCAGACTCGGCCGATGCAATGACCGGCGAACGCGAACTGCGCACATTGTTGCCCCATCTGCCCCTCAAAACGGCGGTGCAATTGGCCACGGAATTGTCGGGCGGCTCGCGCAAAGCGCTGTACGCCCTGGCGCTGGAATTACAAAAGGTTTGAAAACTCTGAAACAATGGGTGGCTCATCTGGCTGAGTGATGGCCACTTTCTTTCAATTCGTGCCACGACTGGAGACCCACATGCCCCCATGGATAAAATTGGCGCTGAGCGCCGCACTGAGCCTGACCCTGTGTCCCATGGCCCAGGCTCAGGACAAATACCCTTCCAAGACGGTGACCCTGATCGTGCCGCAAGCCGCAGGTGGCGCCAACGACGCCATTGCCCGCGTGATCGCGCAAAAACTCAGCGAGCAAACGGGTCAATCGTTTGTGATTGAAAACCGCACCGGGGCCGGAGGCAATGTGGGCGCTGCAGCCGCCGCCAAGACCCGGGCCGATGGCTACACCTTGATGTTGACCGCCGACAGCGTGGTGGTGATCAACCCCGCCCTGTATAAAAGCACCGGCTTTGACACCCTGAAAGACTTCGAACCCGTGGGCACCGTGGGAACTGCCGGTTATGTGCTGGTGGCCAACCCGGCGTTTCCTGCCAAAAACGTCAGTGAATTCATTGCCTTGGCCAGACAACAACCCGGCAAGATCAACATCGGCTCGGCCGGCAATGGCACGCTGAATCACCTGATTGGTGAAATGCTGGGAAAAGAAACGGGGATCGACCTGGTGCATGTGCCGTACAAAGGCGCCGCCGCCGCGGTGACCGACCTGGCCGCCGGGCAAGTCCAGGTGTCGGTGCAAAGCCTGCCGTCGTCGATCGCATTCATCAAGAGCAACAAAATCAAAGTGCTGGGCGTGGTCAACCCCCAGCGCATCGCGGCTTTGCCCGACAGCCCGACCATCGGCGAAACCCTCAAAGGTTTTGGCACCACCCCCTGGTACGGTGTGTTCGCCCCGGCTGGCACCCCCAAAGCAATCATTGCCCAATTGAATGCCGAAATCGCCAAAGCGCTGGACACCAAAGAGGTTCAGGACCGCCTGGCCGGGGTGGGGTGTGAGCCTTACAAAACCACACCCGAACAATTCAACAGCCTGATCAAATCCGACCTGACCCGCTGGGCCGGCATCGTCAAGGCCTCGGGCGCCAGCATCGACTGAAGCCCGCCATCATGAACCTGAACGCATTGAATGTGGATGCCCTGCAAGGCCTGCGGGTGATTGAAATGGGTCAGTTGATCGCCGGGCCGTTTGCCGGCAAGACCCTGGGTGATTTTGGCGCCGATGTGATCAAGATCGAGACACCCGGCGCTGGTGACCCTTTGCGCAATTGGCGCAAGATCCTCGATGGCACCTCGGTTTGGTGGCAAATTCAGTCGCGCAACAAACGCTCGATCGCCATCGATTTGCGCCAGGCCGAAGGTCAATCCATCGCCAAGCGTCTGATTGCGCAAGCCGATGTGCTGATTGAGAACTTTCGACCCGGGACGCTGGAAGGCTGGGGCATGGACTATGCCACCCTGTCCCGGGACAACCCCGGGCTGATCATGTTGCGCATCTCCGGGTATGGGCAGACGGGCCCTTACCGCGATCTGCCAGGGTTTGGCGTGATTGGCGAAGCCATGGGGGGTCTGCGCCACCTGACCGGTGAGCCTGGCCGGGTTCCGGTGCGGTGTGGCATTTCGATCGGTGACACGCTGGCGGCCTTGCACGGCACGATTGGCGTGCTGACCGCGCTCTACCACCGCAAAGTCAATGGCGGTCGCGGCCAAGTGATCGATGTGGCACTGACCGAAGCCGTGCTGAATGTGATGGAAAGCCTGATTCCCGAATACAGCGCCTTTGGCGAAGTGCGTGAGCCCGCAGGCTCGGCCTTGCCGGGCATCGCGCCTTCGAATGCTTACCCTTGTAGCGACGGGGTGGTGCTGATCGCTGGCAACGGCGACAGCATCTTCAAACGCCTCATGGCCACCATGGGGCGCAACGACTTGGGCCAGGATCCTGATCTGGCGGACAACGCCGGGCGAGTCCAACGGGTCGAAGAAATCGATGCCGCCATCGGCCAGTGGACGAAAGATCAAACGGTGGAACAGGTGTTGGCCCAGTTGTCCGAGGCTAAGGTTCCGGCCGGTCGCGTGTACACCGCCAAAGACATCGTCAACGACCCGCACTTCCGCGCCCGCGACATGATTTTGCGGCAAACCACCCGCGACGGGCATGAAATGGACGTGCCAGGCATCGTCCCCAAACTCATGGGGACGCCAGGTCGCGTGCGCAGCAGTGCCCCGAACCTGGGCGACGACACCGATGCCGTGCTGGCCGAGTTGGGACTGAGCCCGGACCACATTCAAGCCTTGCGTCGGCAACAAGTGGTGGCATGAGCCGCCGCAGAGTCACTTAAAGCCGACCCGATCCAGCATCTGCTGAACTTTGATCTGGTTCATGCCCACCGCGCTGATGGGCACGAGCTCGCTTTTGAAGGCGCCACCGCTCATCTCACGCAGGGCCGGGTTGTCAAACTTGAGCCCACGCACCACCGGCCACTCGTTGTTGCCGTTGGCAAAATGGTTTTGTGCATCCACGCTGACCAGATACTCAAGAAACTTCACCGCATGGTCAGGATGTTTGGCATGGCGGGCCACGGCACCACCGGCAATGTTGATGTGCGTTCCCCAGCTTTGTTGATTGGGAAACACGACCCCGATGCGTTCGACCACCGCCTTGTCGGCCGGCTGGCTGGAACGCATCAGGCGCGCCAGATAATAGGTGTTGGTCACGGCTGCGCCGCACTCGCCACTGGCCACCGCCTTGATCTGATCGGTGTCCCCTCCTTTGGGGGCGCGGGCCATGTTATCGACCAAGCCCTTCAGCCAGGCCTCGGTCTTTTGCGGGCCCAGATGCTCCACCATGGCTCCGAACAGACTCAGGTTGTAGGGATGGGATCCGGAGCGAATGCACAACTGCCCCTTGAGCTTGGGGTCGGCCAATTTTTCGTAAGCGTCGACATCGGCTTTGCTGATGCGTGATTTGTCATAGACCACCACCCGCGCCCGCGTCGACAGACCAAACCAGGCGGTGCGCCCTTCGTCGGTGGGTTTGGCACGCAGTTGAGCAGGCACCGCGGCTTCGAGCGCAGCCGACCTGATCGGCTGAAACAAACCGTCTACTTCGCCACGCCACAAGCGCGATGCATCGACCAGCAAAATCACATCGGCAGGCGAGGCGCTGCCCTCGGCTTTGAGCCGCGCCACGATGCCGGCATCGTCCGAGTCGACACGCTGGATGCGGATTCCGGTGGCCTTTGTGAAATCGGCATACAAGGCCTCGTCGGTGGGGTAGTGCCGCGCCGAATACAGGTTGAGCACCTTGTCGGCGCTTTGCGCCTGAACACCCACCCCGGCCAGCAAAACCATCAAACATCCCAAACTTTGACGCCACATCGGATTCACCTCTGTTGTGATTACTTTTTGACAGTCTATCACAAATGAGAATAGATATCAACAACAGGGTTTATCGCTGGCGCAGGGCTCGACTCAACAAAATGACCGGCAACAGGCCCACAGCCACCAGGGCCAGTGCGGGCAAGGCGGCTTCGCCCAGGCGTTCGTCGCGCGCCAACTGGTGCGCCATGACTGCCAATGTGTCGGTGTTGAACGGGCGCAGCACCAGGGTCACGGGCAATTCTTTCATGACATCGACAAACACCAGCAAGGTGGCCGCCACCAAAGGCCGGCGCAACAACGGGCCGTGGACGCGCCAGATCAGCCGTCCCGAACCCACACCCAGCATGCGCGCACTGTCGTCGATCGCCGCTGGAATGCGCTGGTAACCGCTTTGCACCGTCTGCAAAGCCACCGACACAAAGCGCACCAGATAGGCCCACAACAAACCCAGCACGGTGGCCGTCAGCCAATGGCCGACCCCCCACTCGGGCCGTGCGGATTGCAACCATCCTACGGGCAACAGCAAGCCCACCACGACCACGGCACCGGGCATGGCATACCCCAAGCCCACCACACCTTGGGCAGTGCGGGACCAGATGCCGGGCGACAGGCGCTCTTGCGCCGCCAATGACCAGGCCAGACTGACCGCCAAAAGGGCAGTGGCGACCGACAAACTCAGGCTGCTCCAGGCCCATTGGGCAAAGCGCAGGCCTTGCCAGGTCCACTCCAGTTCTGTGCGGGCCAATGTGTGCAACAAAATCAGCACGGGCAAAACAAACCCCAGCACCACCGGCACCGCGCAAGCCAGCCAAACCAGCGCGGCAGATCCGCCTTGAAGTTGTCGGGGTTGCGACTCCGGGCCTAGCCGATCGGGGCGTGCGCTGGCAAACCGCTGGCGCGATCGGGCTTGTTTTTCCCAGGCCAGTAACAACGCCACCGCACCCAACAACAAGGTCGCCAATTGGGCCGCGGCCATTCGGTTGTCCATGGCCAGCCAAGCCTTGTAAATCCCCGCTGTGAAAGTCTGAATGCCGAAGTAACTGCTCACACCATAATCAGCCAGGACCTCCATCAGGGCCAATGCGACACCCGCGGCCAGTGCAGGGCGAGCCAAAGGCATGGCGACCCGCCAGAAGCGGCGCCAACCCGAGGCCCCCAGCATGCGGGCGGCTTCCATCAAGGGGCTGGCGCGCTCGGCGAGTGCTGCCCGGGCCAACACATAGACATAGGGGTACAACGCCAACGTGAAGACCATCATGGCGCCGCCCACACTGCGAATCTCGGGCAATACACGCCCCTGCAGGCCCAGGGTCTCGCGCAACGCCACCTGGAGGGGGCCGCTGAACTGCAAAAAATCGGTGTAGGCATAGGCCAATACATAAGCGGGCATGGCCATGGGCAAGAGCAAGGCCCACTCCCAGAAACCGCGCATGGGAAAGCGAAACAGGGTGACCCACGCCGCCGAGGCCATGCCCAGCACCACCACGCCGACCCCAACCCCCACGCAGAGTCCCAAACTGGTCCCGATGTATTCGGGCAACACCGTGCGTGTCATTTCGGCCAATATCTGGGCCGACAGGTCGTTCCAGCCGACCCAAGATCCCAACAAGGACAACACGGGCAAAGCCAAAGCAAGCGCCAGGACAGCCAACAGCAAAGGGGTCAAACGCCAGGGGGTCATGGCACGATTGTAAAGAGGGGCATGCGTCGACCTCCTTAAAATGGTCATATGTTTCTAGACCTCCAACGATTGGTGGTGCAATACCCGCAGCGCCCTCGCCCAGCCGTCCATGATGTCAGCCTGGGCCTGCGTGCCGGCGAGATCGGGGTGTTGCTGGGCCCTTCGGGCTGCGGCAAAACCACTTTGCTCCGGGCTGTGGCGGGGCTTGAACGCGTGGCCAACGGCGAAATCAGGCTGGCCAAGCAGGTGGTCAGCAGCCGATCGCACCATACCGCGCCCGAGCAAAGGCGCATCGGCATGGTGTTTCAGGACCACGCCCTGTTTCCCCACCTGAGCGTGGCAGACAACATCGGATTTGGATTGCTCGATCGACCGGGACCGGAGCGTGCCCAGCGGGTGCGCCAAATGCTTGAGTTGGTGGGCTTGCCCCACAGTGGCGCCCGTTACCCGCATGAGCTCTCGGGCGGTCAACAACAGCGAGTGGCTTTGGCTCGCGCGCTGGCGCCGCAACCCCAGTTGTTGCTGATGGATGAGCCCTTTTCCAACCTGGACATCGAATTGCGCGAACGACTGGCGATTGAAGTGCGCCAGATTTTGAAGGACGCCCAGACCACCGCCTTGTTGGTGACACACGATCAGCTGGAAGCGTTTGCCATGGGCGACCTGATTGGGGTCATGCTGGATGGTCGCTTGCACCAATGGAGTGAGGCCTATGACCTCTATCACCGACCCAACACCCGTTTTGTGGCCGAGTTCATTGGCCATGGGGTGTTTGCACCCGCGCAGATTTCGCTGGATGAAGGCCATCTGGTGGTACACACCGCCGTTGGCGATTTGATCGACATGCAAGAGTGTCCGCTGCCTGGCGCCTATCCCGACGGGGTGTGCGATGTGCTCTTGCGTGCCGATGACATCGTTCACGACGACGAAGCCCCCGTGAAAGCCGAGATCATCCGCAAAGCCTTCAGGGGCTCGGAATTTTTATACACCTTGCGTCTGGCCAATGGTCAGACTGTGCTGGCTCATGTGCCCAGCCACCACGATCACACACTGGGCGAATGGATCGGCATTCGGGTCATGGCCGATCATGTGGTGACGTTTGAGCGGGGCTGA
>JACCDX011350456.1_pt1 | contig 34675 bp, 27 predicted proteins | sample 7449681 | NCBI WGS metagenome assembly JACCDX01 (sample SAMN15323450, study PRJNA562643) | freshwater metagenome | isolation source: river surface water | place: USA:Blue River Watershed | collected 2017-08-18
CTGGTGCGGCCCTTGCAAATCGCTGGGGCCCGTGCTCGAACGACTTGAAGCCGATTACGCTGGCCGCTTCAAGCTGGTCAAAATCAACTCGGACGATGAGCAACAGCTGTCGGCGGCCTTTGGCATTCGCAGCATCCCGACCTGCGTCTTGATGGTCGGTGGGCGCCCGGTCGATGGTTTCATGGGCGCTTTGCCCGAGGGCAAGTTGCGCGAGTTTCTCGACAAGCACCTGCCCTCCGAGGGCGAGTTGTTGGCCGAGGCCGACACCGCCGAGGCCGAGGACCTCATGGCCCAGGGCGACCACGAAGCGGCCCTGGCCAAGTTGCAAGAAGCCCTGGCCATCAACCCCGCCAACGACGACGCCCGCTTTGATTACGTCAAGTTGCTGATCGGCTTGGGCGAACTCGAGAGCGCCGAGTCGGCGCTGGCGCCAGCCTTGGCCCAAATCCCGCGCCAACTGCGTTTCGAGGCGCTTTTGCATTGGCTGCAGGCCCTGCAATTTGCCACCACCGACGAGCGTGCCCAAATGACGATCGAACAGTTCGACGCCGCATTGATCGCCAACAAACGCGATTTTGACACCCGCTTGGCCAAGGCCCGCTTGCTCATCGCCGCTGGTCAGTGGGAAGCGGCCATGGACGAGTTGCTCGAGATCATCATGCGCGACAAAGCCTGGTCAGACGAGCTGCCCCGCAAAATCTACATTGGTATTTTGGAGTTGCTCTCCCCGCCCAAACCCAAGGCCGATCCATCGGACAAGACGCCGGCCGGCGGGATCGAAATCGCCGGCAAGGCGATGGCACCCCAAGACCCGCAAGCCGAGCGGGTGTCGCGCTACCGGCGCAAACTCAGCATGGCGCTCAACTGACCGAGCGGGTCAGCCGGCCGCTGTAATCGGTCCAGCCCTCGCGCTCGAAATCGTACAACTTGCACTTGCGCGCGGTCTCAAAGTACCAGCGCCATGAAAAGCGCTGGATGATGATGCGACCCGGGAGCATTTCTTCGAGCTTGGCTTGCGCTTGCTTGAGCTTGTACAGCGGAATGCTCATGTCTACATGGTGTGCGGTGTGCTCCATGATGTGATGCATGAGTGCACCGATCCGAAACGGGAAGGTCAGATGCACCGTGGTCGAGACGAAGGGTTGCGCCTTGGCCCAGGCGGCCCGGTCGTTGTGCCAATACACCTTTTCGTGGGTGTGGTGCACATACACCACAAAACCGATCATGGCGCACCAGAACATGAAAGGCACGGCAAAACCCATCAGCCACAACAGCGCCACCGATTGCTCGGTGACCAGCGCCAGGACCGTCAACCCGCCCAGCCAGACCAGGCCGAACGCGCTGATCAGCAGATTGTCTAACATGAAAATCCGACGGCGAGTCGGCATGTGCGAGCTGTTGGGGAAAAACATGCGCTTCCACCAGATTTCGACCATGTAGTACAGACCCGGGGCCCAACCGCTGCGATAGATCCGATCCATCAGCTTGCTCATGGGGCTTAAGGCTTGGTACTCTTGTGGCGTCAGGGGGGCCCAAACAAAGTCAAAGCCCTTGAGGTTGGTGTAGCCGTGGTGCACCACATTGTGGCCAACATCCCACAGGCTGTAGGGCGTGAGCGAGGGCAAAAAAGCAATTCGCCCGAGCCACTTGTTCAGGCCTCGATAGGGGGTGAGACTTTGGTGGCAACCGTCGTGCCCCAAAATGAACAAGCGACCAATCACAAACCCGGCGGCCAAGCCGCACAACAGCTTGGCCCACCAAGCCTCGAAATACACCGTACCGGCCAACAAAGCCAGCCACAGGCTGAAATCCAGCGCCAACAGCAGCAACGCATGCCTGACGGTGCGTTGTGCCAGAGGCAACAGCCACTCGCGGATGATCTTTCGGTGTGGCAGGGGTTGGCCGGGGGCAATGGGTTGGTCGATGACGCTCATGAAGGTGCAGAAACGGGCTGATCCGAATGTTTGACTGAAATCTTGGGGATTATCGCCAAAATTGTCTGCATTGACCTGACATTTTTAAAGCGTGGCTGACCTGCCTCAAATCTGAGTCGGCCCTTTACCAAGCCATCGGCAGGGGCGGATGCAGCACCAGGGTGTGATCCTTGCGCCGCGAGATGTACTGGCCCCGCTCCAGATCTTTGAGCAGGCGACTGACCATTTCGCGGCTGCAACCCAGTCGATTGGCGATGTCTTGATGGGTGATGCGCTGTTCGATCACCAGTGTGCGAGGGCTGTGCGTGGTGGCCAACGACAGCAGCAGGTTGATCAATCGGGTGTAAATGTCGTTGAACAGGGTTTCGATCATCAATTCCGTGTTTTTGCGGTTGCGCAGATTGGCGATGTCCGTCAAATGGTTTTGCAACTCGGCATCTTGATGTCGTTGCTCCCGCGCCACATCGCGCTCGACCACGGCACACAAACTGGCCGACACCGCACACACCGAGGCCGTGCGCGGGGCGCCATCGAGCCCGATTTCGCCAAAAATGTCCCCGGGCTTCAATTGCGCCAGAGTCAACCGCTTCTCTTTTCGCCCCACGGAGTGGACATAGGCCTCCAGTTGACCGTCGAGGACAATGTACGCCTCCTGACTGCTCTGACCCTGCGTCAGCACCTGGCTGCCCGCTTTAAAACGCATCAGGCGTCCCAGATGTGCCAAACGGCGCAAGCAAGGGTGCGGCAACTGGCGTAACTCGAATTCGGCTTTGTAAAAAGGGATCGATTGCATGGTTCAGACTCCGAGTGGGACATGCTTATATTGTGCTATCTCAGAATAATTTATCAATTCTTTTATACTAATTTGTGCATATTAACAATGCTTGCCAAAAATTCATGGCGTGTGAGAATGTCTCCATGAAAGTCGTCGCCTCAACCGCTCGCCGCTCCACCAAAATCGTTGTCACGCTGGGCCCAGCCTCCAGAGATCCCGCATTGCTCGAAGAGATGATCCGTGCCGGCGTCAACGTGGTGCGCCTCAATTTCAGCCACGGGACCGCCCAAGACCACATAGAGCGCGCTCGCATCGTGCGCGAGGCGGCACAACGCGCCGGTCGAGAAGTGGCCATCATGGCCGATTTGCAAGGTCCCAAAATCCGGGTTGGCAAATTTGCCAACGGCAAAGCCTGCCTCCAGGCCGGTCAGTCCTTTGTGCTCGATGCCTTGCGCACAGAACCCGGCGACGAACACGGTGTGGGCTTGGACTACAAGGAGCTGCCTCGCGATGTCACGGCAGGCGATGTGTTGTTGCTCAACGATGGCCTGATCGAGTTGCAGGTCACTGGGGTCAAGGGCGAACAAGTACACACCGTTGTCAAAGTCGGTGGCGATTTGTCCAACAACAAAGGCATCAACAAAAAGGGTGGCGGACTCACAGCCCCGGCGCTGACCGCCAAAGACATGGAAGACATCAAAGTCGCCATGTCCTTTCAGGCCGATTACCTGGCCATCAGCTTCCCCAAAAACGCCACGGACATGGAATTGGCGCGCCAACTGGCCAATGTGGCGGGGGCCGAGTACAAACACAAGGCAGGACTGATTGCCAAGATCGAGCGCGCCGAAGCCATCCCGAATCTGGAAGAGATTTTGCAGGCCAGCGATGGCATCATGGTCGCCCGAGGTGATTTGGCGATTGAGGTCGGCAACGCTGCCGTGCCCGCCTTGCAAAAGCACATGATTCGCCTGGCACGAGACTACGACAAAGTCACCATCACCGCCACCCAGATGATGGAGAGCATGATCAGCAATCCGGTGCCGACCCGGGCCGAAGTCAGCGATGTGGCTAACGCCGTCCTCGACGGCACCGACGCCGTCATGACCAGTGCCGAGACCGCCACCGGCAAATATCCTCTGGAGACGGTGCGCGAAATGGCGGCCATTTGTGTCGCCGCCGAAGCCGCCGAGCGGGTCGAATTGGATGCCGACTTCACCGGCCGGCAATTCACGCGCATTGACCAGACCATTGCGATGGGTGCGTTGTTCACAGCCCATCACCTGGGGGCCAAGGCCCTGGTGGCCTTGACCGAATCGGGTTCGACCGCGCTTTGGATGAGTCGCCACCGCATTCACATTCCCTTGTATGCACTGACCAGCAAGCGCGCCACTCAGCGCAAGATGGCGCTTTATCGCAATGTGCGGCCTTTGCTCATGGACACCAGCAGCGACCGCGACATGGCCCTCAGGCAGGCCGAGGCTGACCTGAAATCTCGGGGGCTGGTCAAGACCGGAGACATCTATGCCATCACCTGTGGCGAACCCATGGGCTCACCGGGTGGCACCAACATGCTCAAAATCTGTCGGGTCGAATGAAGAGCCGCTTGCGGCGCCCTCTCAAGAGCCACCAGAGGCTCTAAAATCACCGATACCGAACAATCTCACCACAGGATTTTTTATGGCTCTCGTTTCCATGCGCGAACTGCTGGACCACGCCGCCGAGCACGGCTACGGCATCCCGGCCTTCAATGTCAACAACCTGGAGCAAGTCCAGGCCGTCATGGCTGCCGCCGATGAAGTCGGTGCCCCGGTCATCTTGCAAGCCAGCGCTGGCGCCCGCAAATATGCGGGTGAGTCGTTCATCAAGCACCTGATTCAAGCCGCCACCGAGGCTTACCCCCACATCCCTCTGGTCATGCACCAGGACCACGGCACCAGCCCCAAGGTGTGCCAAGGCGCCATCGATCTGGGCTTTGGTTCGGTCATGATGGACGGTTCGCTCATGGAAGACGGCAAAACCCCGGCCAGTTTTGATTACAACGTCGAGGTCACGCGCAAAGTCGTGGACATGGCCCACCGGGTAGGCGTCACGGTCGAGGGCGAACTGGGGTGTCTGGGCTCTCTTGAAACCGGTGAGGCAGGTGAAGAAGACGGCATCGGCGCGGTCGGTAAACTCGATCACAGCCAGATGCTGACCGACCCTGAAGAGGCCGCCCAATTCGTCAAGGCCACCCAACTCGACGCCCTGGCGATTGCCATCGGCACCAGCCACGGGGCTTATAAATTCACCCGCAAACCCACGGGCGATATTTTGGCGATCAGCCGCGTCAAAGAAATCAACACCCGCATCCCCAACACCCATCTGGTCATGCACGGCTCGTCCAGCGTGCCGCAAGACCTGCTCGCCATCATCAACCAGTACGGCGGCAAGATGAAGGAAACCTACGGCGTGCCGGTGGAAGAAATCCAGGAAGCCATCAAATACGGGGTGCGCAAGATCAACATCGATACCGACATCCGTCTGGCCATGACCGGTGCCGTGCGCCAATTCCAGGCCGAAAATCCGGACAAATTCGACATGCGCGAGTGGATGAAACCAGCGCGTGAAGCCGCCAAAGCCATCTGCAAGCAACGCTACCTCGAGTTCGGGTGCGAAGGCCAGGGCGCCAAAATCAAAGGCGCTGGCTTGACCATCATGGCTCAACGCTATGCCCAAGGCCAATTGGCCCAGGTGGTCCGTTGAGTTTGCACACCTCCAACCTGCACAGCTTGCCCTTACTTGCTCGCGGCAAGGTGCGTGACAACTATGCGGTCGGCACCGACCGCATCCTGATGGTCGCCTCTGATCGCATCAGCGCTTTTGACGTCATCATGGGCGAGCCCATACCCGGCAAGGGGGAGTTGCTCACCCGCATGGCGTTGTACTGGTTCGATCGCCTCGGACCTCAAGGCCTCAACATTTGCCCGATTCACCTCACCGGCGACGCACCTGAGTCCGTGGTGGCGCCCGATGAGGTGGAGCAGGTGCGTGGACGGTCGATGCTCGTCAAGCGTTTGAGGCCGATCCCGGTTGAAGCCGTGGTGCGGGGCTATTTGGCAGGCAGCGGCTGGCAAGAATATCAACAAAGCCGTTCGGTTTGCGGGGTGCCTTTACCCGCGGGGTTGAGCAATGCCAGCCGACTGCCGCAGCCCATCTTCACTCCGGCCGCAAAAGCCGCAGTGGGCGAGCACGACGAGAACATTTCGTTTGAGCGCATGGCCGTGATGATCGGCACCTCTTTGGCCGAGCGCATCCGCGACCTCAGCATCCGGCTCTATACCGCTGCGCGCGATATCGCTGCCGAAAAAGGCATCATCATCGCCGACACCAAGTTCGAATTTGGCCTCGATACCGATGGCACCCTGACCCTGATGGACGAGGTCCTCACGCCCGACTCATCACGCTATTGGCCCGCCGACACCTGGCGCGAAGGGGCCAACCCGCCCAGCTTCGACAAACAGTTTTTGCGCGACTGGCTGGAGACGGCCCAAGTCGGCGCCAAGCCCTGGAGCAAAACCGCCCCGGCACCACGCTTGCCGCAGCAAGTCATCGAACAGACCGCAGCCAAGTACCGCGAAGCTTGTCAGCGCATCGGTTGCTGACCAACCCCCCGCCTTTGCATAGCCCCCCGGAAGAGGCTTGGGGACAGGGTCGCCCGAGTCACCCCGCCCGCTGCTGCAGCACATCCAAGGCCGGCAGGGTCTTTCCTTCGAGCATCTCCAAAAAAGCTCCGCCGCCAGTCGAGATGTAGCTCACTTGCTGCTCAATGCCGAACTTGGCAATCGCCGCCAAGGTGTCACCCCCCCCTGCAATCGAAAAGGCAGGCGAATCCGCAATCGCACGGGCAATGGTTGCGGTACCCTGGGCAAATGCGTCGAATTCAAATACGCCTAACGGCCCGTTCCACACAATAGTGCCAGCGGCCTTCAACTGCTGGGCCAGGCGTTGCGCCGTTTCGGGCCCGATGTCCAAAATCAAATCGTCGGCGGCCACCTCAGTCGCCTTTTTCAAGGTGGCCGGGGCATCGGCGGCAAAAGAGGGTGCCACCACCACATCGGTCGGGATCGGCACCTCGGCCCCGCGTGCTTTCATGGCGGCCATCACAGCGCGCGCTTCATCCAGCAAGTCCGGCTCGGCCAGGCTTTTTCCGATCGGTAAACCCTGCGCCAGCATAAAGGTGTTGGCAATCCCGCCGCCAACAATCAGCTGATCCACTTTATCGGCCAGGCTTTTCAAAATGGTCAGTTTAGTGCTGACTTTGGAGCCGGCCACGATCGCCGCCAGCGGTCGCTTCGGGTTGGCCAGCGCCTTGCCGATGGCGTCGATCTCTGCCGCCAGCAACGGACCGGCGCAGGCGATGGGCGCATAGCGTGCCATGCCGTGGGTGGTGCCCTCGGCTCGATGCGCTGTTCCAAATGCGTCGTTCACATAGATGTCGCAGAGTGCGGCCATCTGGCGCGACAAGACCTCGCTGTTTTTCTTCTCGCCGGGGTTCACCCGGCAGTTTTCAAGCAGCATCACCTGGCCGGGTTGGATATCCACGCCAGCGACCCAATCGCGCACCAAGGGGACATCACGGCCCAGCAACTCAGCCAGACGCTGAGCCACCGGTGCCAAAGAGTCCTCGGGTTTGAACTCGCCCTCGGTGGGGCGACCCAGGTGCGAGGTCACCATCACGGCCGCGCCGGCCTCAAGCGCCATGCGAATGCACGGCACTGAAGCTCGTATGCGGGTGTCTTCGGTGATGTGGCCGGCATCGTCCTGGGGAACATTCATGTCGGCGCGGATGAACACACGGCGACCACGGGCTTGGCCCGAGGCACATAAATCGGTAAAGCGGAGGATTCTCATGACCCGTGATTGTAGGGGGGGCGACCAACGGAGGCTGACGTGCCAAGACCCGAAATCAGCGGGGCGATTCGGCCTCAAACACGCAACCAATGCGCACCGGGTGACCGTGCAAAAAATCGGCACAGGCCAGGCGTTTGCCACCCGGTCGTTGCAACTCGGTCAGTCGCAGACAGCCGGTACCACAGGCGACATCAATGCCGTTATCGCTGACGCCCACCACCGTACCTGGCAAGGCGGCGACGCCGGAAGATTGAACGTCTGCCGCCCAGACTTTCAAGCTGACCCCTTCGAGCACCGCCGCGCCGCCAGGAAACGGGTCAAACGCACGCAACTTGCGGGCCAGAACTTCGGCGTTTTGTTGCCAATCGAGCCAAGACTCGGCCTTATCGACTTTGTGCGCATAGCTGATCCCGTCGGCAGGCTGCGGCATGGCGGGCCAAGGCGTGGGCTGAGCCAGCAGACGCACCATCATCTCAGCCCCAAGCGTTGCCAGGCGATCGTGCAACTGCCCGGTAGTTTCGGCAGCGCCGATGGGCGTGTGCGCCACCATCAACATGGCTCCGGTATCCAACCCGGCATCCATTTGCATCAGGGTCACCCCTGTTTCAGAATCACCCGCCTCAATCGCTCGGTGGATCGGTGCCGCGCCACGCCAGCGTGGCAACAGTGAAGCATGGATGTTCAGGCAGCCCAGGCGGGGGAGCGTCAATGTCCAGTGCGGCAGGATCAGCCCATAGGCGGCCACGACCATCACATCAGCCTGTGCATGCAGCAAAAGATCGCGCGTGTGCGCCGCATCCTGTCCGTGGCGCCCATCGAGTTTCAGGCCGAGCGGCTGCGCCACCGCCAAGCCGTGTGCCAGCGCATATTGCTTGACAGCCGATCCCTGAAGCTTCATGCCCCGGCCGGCAGGTCGGTCGGGCTGGGTCAGTACCAGCGCGATCTCGTGTCCTGCCTCGTGCAGGGCTTGCAAAGCCACCCGCGCAAAGTCGGGCGTCCCCGCAAAAACCAGCTTCATGGGGCGAGTCAACGCTGTTTTTCCCGTTGGAACTTGAGCATTTTGGTCTTGATGCGCCCTTGTTTGAATGGCGACAAATACTCGACAAACACCTTGCCCATCAGGTGATCCATCTCATGTTGCACACACACCGCCATCAAGCCTTCGGCTTGCAACGTGCGCTCATTGCCATGCTCATCCAGCGCTTTCACATGCACCGCCGCCGCACGCTCGACCCCGTCATAGATGCCTGGAACCGAAAGACAACCCTCCTCACCTTTGATGCGCTCGGGGCTGGACCAAACGATCTCCGGGTTGATCAGCACCACCGGTTGGTCGCGCTCTTGAGAGACGTCCAACACGATCAACCGCTGATGAAAATTGACTTGGGTGGCTGCCAACCCGATGCCAGTGGCGTCGTACATGGTTTCGAACATGTCGGCAATGAAAGCGCGCAGTCGGTCGTCCACCTCGGACACGGGCTTGGCCACAGTGTGAAGACGCGGATCTGGATAGCAAAGAATGTCTAGAAGTGCCATATCCATATTGTCCCTTGTTTTGCAGGGTAGGCAAACCCAAGTGGTGTCCTAACCTCTTGACCTAGCATGGTTTTTTTGCCGAGAAAATCATGTCGGTTCCTGCATGGCACGCCGCCTTACGCCTTCAACTCACGCCCGGACTGGGTCTGCGTCGCAACAAACTGCTGATCCAGGCCTTGGGGGGGTGCGCACAAGCGCTGGATGCGCCCGACCCTTGGTTGCGCGATGCGTTGGGCGAGCGGGTTTGGGCTGCGTTGCGAACCGAGTCACCCGATTGGTCGCAGGCCAAGGCCGCAGTGGCGCATTGGCTGGCCGCCGCACCCCCGGGCGTGCGTCACATCGCATTGGCGTGGGGCGATGCCGATTACCCATCTGTGCTGTGCGAACTGCCTGATCCGCCCCTGATGTTGTTCATTACCGATGCCGAACCGCTGGACTCGCCCGTGAAATGGCCGCCCAGTGTGGCTCTGGTGGGCAGCCGGGGCGCCACCCCCCAAGGATTGGCCATCGCACGCCAATGGGGGAGTGAACTTGCTCAAGCCGGTTGGTGCGTGGTGTCGGGCTTAGCCCATGGCATCGATGCCGCAGCCCATGGCGGAGCCCTGAATGCGCAACGCCCGGGCTTACTCACCATGGCTTACATGGCGACAGGCCCTGATGGGGTCTACCCGCCTGCCCATGCCCACCTCAAAAACCGAATCGTGGCGCGAGGGCGTTGCATCACCGAATACTTGCCTGGCGAACGCGCTCGCAAAATGCACTTCCCTCTTCGCAACCGTTTGCTGGCGGCGCTTTCGGCGGGGGTGGTCGTGATCGAAGCCGATTTGCGCTCGGGCTCACTCATCAGCGCCCAGTGCGCGCTTGATTTGGGGCGAGAAGTCATGGCCGTACCAGGATCCATCCGCTCGGCGCTCTCGCAAGGCTGTCACGCTCTGTTGCGTCAGGGAGCAACCTTGGTCACTTCCAGCGCCGATATCATCGCCGCCTTGTCGCCCCTCGGGGGCTCCATCACCCCAGCCCGGATTTCGCCAGCACCGGAACCTGCGTCCCCCCCGGCTGGGCTCGATCAAGGCTGGGTGGCTCGTGTGCGCCAAGCGCTCGGCCATGATCCTTGGACCATCGATGAGCTTCAGGCTCGCCTGGGTGATTCTTGGGATCAGTTGCATGCTGGGTTGCAGGCTCTGGAATGGCAAGGTTTGCTGGCCAGACTGCCCGGTGATCGGGTTCAATGGCTGGGACCATGAAACGGGTAAAAGCCGCCCGACAAATGATGCGCGGGATTTGACACGCACGTGCCAAAACAAGTTATATTGGAACCATGTTTGAAGTCCTCGTCTATGTTTACGAAAACTACTGGTCGGGGGACAATTGTCCCCAACTGGACCAGTTGGGGCGCAAACTCAGCGCCGCTGGATTCGAAGCCGATGAAATTGAACAGGCGTTACAGTGGCTGGCAGGTCTCAGCCTGGTGTCCAACCAGGCCGATCCGATCGACATTTCAGACCCGACGCCCAAGTTGTCCCTGTCGCCGTCGGCACTCAGCCTGCGGGTCTACACCGTCACAGAACAGGACCAATTGGGCGCTCAGTGCCTGGGCTTCATCAGTTTTCTAGAGTCAGCCGGGGTGTTGCCCCCGCACATGCGCGAAATCGTGATCGAGCGAGCCATGGCGTTGGGCGGTCGCCCCATGTCCATTGAAGACCTCAAGATCATCGTCCTGATGGTTTACTGGAGCATGGGCATCGAGCCCGATGCCTTGGTGCTCGATGAATTGTGCGATGACCCTGACCGGGTCGCCCACTGAATCAACGCTCCAATTCGATCGGCTGTCCGTGCGGCGTGCGCTCGGCGGCTTCGGCCCAGGCGTGCTGCAAGGCATGCAAGTCTTCGGCGCTGCCCAAACGATGGCGTTCGATCATTTCTTCTAAAGCGGCCAGCCAGTGCGCGTAGTAAAGCCTGCCGTCATCGGGGTGCGCAGCGATGTGGCGGCTCAGGGTAGCCGCCCAGTCCGGCCAACTGAACACGCCGCGTTGGTGCAAGGCCACGGTCAGCGCAAACGCTGTGGCCTGCCAAGGCTCTTCAAACACTCCCTGCCCCGCACGGGTTTCAGGCGGAATAAAGCCACTGCCGCATTGAGCGGCAATCTCGGCCAGCGTAGCCCGGGGATCCGAATCGCCTTGTCTCACGCCTGCTCCAGATAAGATTCCCAGGCATCCACATTCACGCGCAGACCCGGCTCGGATTCGGGGCCCCACAACTCGGTGCCCTCGAAGCGCACGTTGTAAAGCCACTGCCCAGCCTCGTTCGATGCATCGTGCACCCGGTAACGGTCACGGGCCGCCGCATCGGGCCACACATGAAAACCATGCACCCCCACGATCACCCCCACATGGCCGCGCACATAGCGGGGCAAGCGGGTGTGGCTGGTCGGATGCATGGCGCGTGCCTGCACCCGCTGACCCGGCGCATAGAGTGGCAGAGTCTCCGTTTCCCGGATCGAAGGTGAACCACGTCGAAGCGCCGCATCCACCGCATCGTGCGCCAACACCCGAACGCCGGCCTTGGGGGAATCGATCATTCGTCCGGCTCGAAGTTCATGGGGGGTCACCAACCCACGCGCCAGCAACATGTCGCACAGCGCCTGAATCCAGATTTGGTAATAACTCAACCCCAGGTACTGCGTCGGCGGCAACGACTCGCGAGCGCTGCGCATCTGGTCGATGTTCCATTGTCCCGAAGCACCCAGGGCTACCGTCAACGCCATCGCCTCTCGTTCCCAGGGTGCATGGAACAAAGGCTCATCACGCTCGGGACGCACAGGCCCGAAACATTGCAGGCCCCCCATGTCATGAACGCCGTTCATCGCACCACCTCGGGCTTCATTAAATCCGGAGGCAACGCCAGTCCGGTGCCAATCATGCTGTCGCGCGTGACCAGCCGGGACAAAGCTTCGGCCCCCCAACCCTCGGTGCCGGCAGGCCGCTGCGGTACCACCAGATAGCGCACCTCGGCGGTCGAATCCCAGACCTGAATCTGTCGACCCTCGGGCAAGCACACACCGAACTGAGCCAAAACCTCGCGCGGCTGCATCACCACCTGAGATCGGTAAGGTGCGCTCTTGTACCAGACGGGTGGCAACCCCAACACCGGCCAGGGGTAACAACTGCACAAGGTGCACACCACCATGTGGTGCGTCGTCTCGTCGTTGAACAGCGCCACCATGTGCTCGCCTTGGCGACCGCTGTAGCCCATCTCTGCAATCGCCGCCGTCGCGTCATGTCGCAGCCGGTCGGCATATGCCGCATCGATCCAGGCCCTGGCCACCACTCTGGCGCCGTTGTGAGGCCCCACCTCAGACTCATAAGTTTCAATGATCCGATCCACCGTGGCCGGATCCACGTAACCCTTTTGCGTCAGCAAGGTGTGCAAAGCCCGCACCCGAATCTCCATCGGATCCAGATGCGAATGATCATCATCCTGATCGTGAGCGTCCATCACCCCATATTAACGAAATTGGGGTCTGAAATTGGGGTCTGACCCCAATTAATGGTTGTTTTTTTGCCACGGGCGATGAATGGGGGACAGATCCACAGAACCAACCCCGATGCGGGCAGGGTTGGCTCACCCTCTACAATGGAAGTTTGTTCAAACACAGGAGTTGATCCGTGCTGATTTCCAATGCTTTTGCCCAAACCGCCCCCGCTGCCAGCGGCGATTTGGGTTCTTCCCTGATGGGTATGTTGCCTTTGGTGCTGATGTTCGTGGTGTTGTATTTCGTCATGATTCGCCCTCAGATGAAGCGCCAGAAGGAACACCGAGCCATGATTGAAGCGCTGGCCAAGGGCGATGAAGTGGCCACCGTGGGCGGATTGTTGGGTCGCATCACTCGAGTGGGTGATCACTCACTAGGCCTGCAAGTGGCTGAGGGTGTCGAGCTGGAGATCCAACGATCGTCCGTTGTGCAAGTCTTGCCGAAAGGCAGTCTGAAGTCGGCATGAATCGCTACCCGCTCTGGAAGTACCTGCTCATCGGACTGACCCTGTTGCTCGGTTCTGTGTACGCTTTGCCCAACTTGTTTGGTGAGCAACCGGCGGTGCAGGTGGCAGCAGCCAAGTCCAGTGTCAAGTTGGACGCTTCGGTGCAAACTCGCGTCGAAGCCGCTTTACAGGCGGCCGGTTTGACGCCAGTCGCCCAAAGCCTTGAACCCAACACCCTCAAATTGCGTTTCATCGATACCGATCAGCAATTGAAGGCCAAAGATGTGGTGCAAGTGGCGCTCAACCCCAATCCGGCCGATCCGCTTTATGTGGTGGCCCTGAACCTGGTCTCGACCTCTCCAGCTTGGCTGTCTGCTCTCAGCGCCGCGCCCATGTATTTGGGCCTTGATTTGCGCGGTGGGGTGCACTTCATGCTCCAGGTCGACATGAACGCTGCCCTGATTCAGCGCGCCGAAGGCATTGCCGGTGATTTGCGCACCCAACTGCGCGACCAAAACATTCGCCATGGAGGCATCACCCGCCAAGGCGACGCCATTGAACTGAGATTGCGCGAGGCGACCCAGCAAGCCCCCGTGCAGAAAATCCTGGCCGATCGATTCCCGGACCTGGTCGTCACGACCCAGACCAGTGGCGCCGACATGCTGCTGAGCTTGCGCTTGCGGCCTGAGGCGGCCCGCAAGGTGCAAGAGCAGGCTTTGAAACAAAACATCACGACCCTGCACAACCGCATCAACGAACTGGGTGTGGCTGAGCCCGTCATCCAGCAGCAAGGGCTGGATCGGATCGTGGTGCAGTTGCCCGGTGTCCAAGATACCGCCAAGGCCAAAGACATTTTGGGTCGCACGGCGACCCTCGAAGTTCGAATGGTCGACGAATCTTCCGAAGCCCGTGCAGCCGAATCGGGATCTGCTCTGGTACCCTTTGGCACCGAAAAATTTACCGAGCGCAATGGCCAGCCGCTGGTGGTCAAAAAGCAAGTGGTGCTCACGGGAGAAAACCTGACCGATGCCCAACCTGGCTTTGACAGCCAAACCCAGGAACCCGTGGTCAACCTGACGTTGGACGGCAAAGGTGCACGCATTTTCCGCGACGTCACCCGCGCCAACGTGGGCAAGCGCATGGCCATTTTGCTGTTTGAAAAAGGGCGTGGCGAAGTGGTGACCGCACCCGTCATTCGCAGCGAAATTGGCGGTGGACGGGTGCAAATTTCGGGTCGCATGACCACTGTCGAAGCCAACGATGTGGCGTTGCTCTTGCGTGCCGGTTCATTGGCCGCGCCGATGGAAATCATCGAAGAACGAACCATCGGCCCCAGCTTGGGCGCCGAGAACATTGCCAAAGGCTTCAACAGCGTGACTTGGGGCTTTGTGGCGGTGGCTTTGTTCATGTGCATCTATTACATGCTGTTTGGCGTCTTCTCCAGCGTGGCACTGGGCTTCAATTTGCTCTTGCTGGTCGCCATCTTGTCCATGTTGCAAGCGACGCTGACCCTGCCTGGCATGGCGGCCATGGCCTTGGTCTTGGGCATGGCCATCGACGCCAACGTGCTGATCAACGAACGGGTGCGCGAAGAGTTGCGCAATGGGGTGTCCCCACAAGCCGCGATCCATGCCGGTTACGACCGCGCCTGGGCCACTATTTTGGACTCCAACGTAACCACGCTGATTGCCGGTCTGGCCCTGTTGGCCTTTGGCTCTGGTCCGGTACGTGGCTTTGCCGTGGTGCATTGCATAGGCATCGCCACCAGCATGTTCTCGGCAGTGTTTTTCTCGCGCGGTCTGGTCAACCTTTGGTATGGCCGGCAGAAAAAATTGAAATCAGTCTCCATCGGCACGGTCTGGCGTCCTGAAAACGCCGCAGCCCGCCGCGACGTCGAAGCGAATTAAGGGGTATCCCAGCATGGAATTTTTCCGCATCCGTCGCGACATCCCGTTCATGCGGCATGCCTTGGTGTTCAACGCCATTTCATTCATTACTTTTGTGTTGGCCGTGTTTTTTTTGGTGACCCGGGGTTTGCACCTGTCGGTCGAATTCACCGGTGGCACGTTGGTTGAAGTGGCTTATGCCCAACCGGCTGATTTGCAAAAGGCCCGAGCCCAAATTGCCAAATTGGGATTGACCGATGTGCAGGTTCAAAACTTCGGCAGTGCCCGTGATGTGCTGATTCGGATGCCTGCCATCAAGGGCGTCAGCTCGGCGCAACAAACCGAGCAAGTCGTGGCCGCCTTGAAAGAAGCGGACGCCTCGGTCGAATTGCGTCGCAGTGAGTTTGTAGGTCCCCAGGTGGGTGACGAGTTAGCCACCGATGGCCTGATGGCTCTGGCATTCGTGATCATCGGCATCATGATTTATTTGGCTTTCCGCTTCGAATGGAAGTACTCGGTGGCGGCGATTTTGGCCAACTTGCATGACGTGATCATCATTCTGGGTTTTTTCGCATTCTTCCAATGGGAATTTTCCTTGCCCGTTCTGGCTGCAGTCTTGGCGGTTTTGGGTTACTCAGTCAACGAGTCGGTGGTTATTTTTGACCGGATTCGCGAAAACTTCCGCCGTTATCGCAAGATGAGCTCGGTCGAGATCATCGACAACGCCATCACGTCCACCATCAGCCGCACAATCATCACGCATGGCTCCACCCAAATCATGGTGCTGTCGATGCTGATTTTTGGCGGAGCCACACTGCACTACTTTGCCTTGGCGTTGACCATTGGCATTTTGTTCGGCATCTATTCCTCGGTGTTTGTGGCCGCCGCGATCGCCATGTGGCTGGGGATTCAGCGCGAAGACCTGATCAAGGGTCCCAAACGCAATCCGGGCGATCCGGATGATCCCAATGCAGGGGCGGTGGTTTGATGGGCGCCCACTGTTGAGTCCATCCCCCTGACCCCGCTCCCGCAGTTACAGGGGAGTGAGCTCACTCCCACTGCTTCAGGACTGGCGCCAAATGGCGCGCTTTGACATGCCCAAAGCCCTTGATGGCTTCGGGTGAACGTGCGAACGCCAACGCTTCCTCACGTGTCTGGGCGCTCAAGCGCTGCAGCCTCGACATCACCCCTTCGCGATAGCGCCCGATCAGCGCCCGCTCCGTTTGACGCTCTTCGGTGTAACCAAAGGGGTCCAGCACGCTGCCGCGCAAAAATCGCAACTTGGCCAGCATCCCAAATACCGTCAAGATCCAGGGACCGAAGGTGGATTTTTGCAGTTCGCCGCGCTCATTGCGGCGCGCCAGCAACGGCGGCGCCAAGTGGTAGTGCAAGCGGAAATCGCCATCGAAGTGATCGCGCAGTTGCGCCAAAAATACTGGGTCACTGTGCAGCCTGGCGACTTCGTACTCGTCTTTGTAGGCCATCAATTTGTGTAACCCCTGGGCCACCGCACGCGTCAAGCTGTCCTGACCCGGCAAAGTCGCTTGCTCGACCGCCCGAACTTGTGCGACGAACTCGGTGTATTGGCGCGCATAGGCGTCGTTTTGATAGGCCCGCAAGTGCTCAGCCCGACGCTGAATCAGGTCATCGAGCGACAACGGGCGATGCAAAGTGATGGTGGCAGCCGGTTTGAGCAGGGCCTGCACCGCTGCCCAATCGTGGGCGCACCGGCGACCCCATTCGAACGCCGCTTTGTTCTGGGCAACGGCGACCTCATTCAATTCGATGGCCCGCAACAACGACTCGCGCCGCAGCGGGATCCAGCCCTTTTGCCAGGCATAGCCCAAGACCATCGGATTGATGAAAATGCTGTCGCCCAGCAACTGTGTGGCCACCCCATTGGCGTCAAACACGCCCAGCAGTTGGGTGTGCTGATCCGCTCCGATCGCCGCCCCGATCTGCGCCACACAGTCTTGCGAAGGGTCGCGCCAGGCGCCGTCTTTGACGAAAGCGGCTGTGGGCGTGCTGTGCCCGTTCAGGGCCACATGAGTGCGACCCGCCAGCATGCGTTGCACGGTCTCTTTGCCAGCCGTCACGATGGGGTCGCAGCCCAGCACCAGATCGGCGCTGGCCATGCCCACCCGTGTGGTGCAAATATCGTCTTGTTGGGCAGCCAAAAACACGTGGGCCCAGGTGGCACCACCTTTTTGGGCCAGTCCGGCGGAGTCTTGCGTGACCACGCCCAGACCTTCGAGGTGCGCGGCCATGCCCAACAATTGACCGATGGTGATCACGCCGGTTCCGCCGACGCCGGCCACGACCACGCCCCAGGGACGACTCAGGACCATGGGTTGCGGCTGGGGCAGTTCGATTTCAGGCAAGGCCACCGACTTTGCTGGAGTGACTTTTTTCAGTTGGCCTCCCCGCACGGTGATGAAACTGGGACAAAAGCCTTTCAGGCAACTGGTGTCCTTGTTACAGGTGCTCTGATTGATGGTGCGCTTGCGTCCCAAGTCGGTTTCGAGCGGTTCGATGCTCAGGCAATTGCTTTGCACGCCGCAGTCGCCGCAGCCTTCACACACGGCGGGGTTGATGACCACCCGCACAGCCGGGTCGACCATCGTGCCGCGCTTGCGGCGTCGGCGTTTCTCAGTGGCGCAAGTCTGGTCGTAAATGATGACCGTGCAACCGCTGATCTCGCGCATTTGGCGCTGGATGGCATCGAGCCTGTCTCGGTGCTCCACCGCCACCCCGTGGGGCAGTCCCCTGACCCCTTCGTATTTGTCGGGCTCATCGGTGACGATGGTCACCCGCTGGGCACCCTCAGCGATCATGCTTTGGGCGATTTGCACCGGTGTGTGTCCCTCGGGTCGCTCACCGACCGGTTGACCGCCGGTCATGGCCACGGCGTCGTTGTACAAAATCTTGTAAGTGATGTTGACCCCGGCTGCCACACTTTGGCGCACCGCCAGCAATCCACTGTGGAAATAGGTGCCATCGCCGATGTTGGCAAACACATGGCGGTCGTTGCTGAATGCTTGCTGACCGACCCAGGGCACACCTTCACCGCCCATTTGGGTGAAGCCGGATGTGCTGCGGTCCATCCACAAGCTCATGAAGTGACAGCCGATGCCGGCCATTGCCCGCGAGCCTTCGGGCACCCGGGTGCTGGTGTTGTGGGGGCATCCCGAGCAGAACCAGGGCAGCCGGTCGGCCTGCACGGTTTGCGATTGCAGGCTGCGCTCTTTGGCATCGAGCAAAGCCAGTCGGTCTTCCATCCGGGCCCGGGTATCGGCATCCACGCCCAAAGCCAGCAAACGCTTTGCGATCGCGCGCGCCACCAATCCGGGGTTGAGCTCGTGATGGGCGCGCAGCAAATGAGGACCGTCGGACACGCCAGCGGGCCATTTGCCACTGACGACCGGCCGCTCGGCATCGGGCCAGGTGTAGAGCTGCTCTTTGAGTTGAGGCTCGATGATCGGGCGTTTTTCTTCGATCACCAGCACCTCGCGCAGGCCACGGGCAAAATCGGCCACGCCCTGTGCTTCGAGCGGCCAGACCACGCCCACTTTGTGCAACCGGATGCCCAACTGGTTGCAGCGCGCTTCGTCCAGACCCAGGTCGGCCAGGGCTTGTCGGGTGTCGTTGTAGGCTTTGCCGCTGGCCATCAGGCCCAGCCGGTCGCCGGATCCCCGGATGACGTCAAAGTTCAGGCGATTGGCGCGCAAATAAGCTTGAATGGCTGGAACCTTGTGCTGAAACAGGCGCGCCTCTTGCGCCAACGCTTCGTCGGGCCAGCGGATGTACAAACCGCCCGGTGGCTGCTCGATCTCGGGCCACACGATCTGCACCCGTTGCGGGTCGATCAGCGCAGTGGCGCTTGATTCGACGATCTCCTGGATGGTTTTCATGCCTGCCCAAACGCTGGCAAATCGACTCAGGGCGATGGCGTGCAAGCCATGGTCGAGCACGTCTTGTACGCTGGCCGGAAAAAACACCGGGGTGCCGCAAGCGATGAAGATGTGGTCGCTCTGGTGTGCTGCAGTCGAACTTTTGGCCACGTGATCGTCGCCAGCCACGGCCAGAACGCCACCCCAAGGCGTTGTGCCGGCCATGTTGGCGTGTTTGAACACATCGGCGCAACGGTCTACGCCTGGGCCCTTGCCGTACCAAATCCCAAACACCCCGTCGAACCGGTTGTTACCAGGCGGTGCAAAGCCCAACTGCTGGGTACCCCAAAGGGCCGTGGCCGCGAGCTCTTCGTTGACCCCGGGTTGAAACACGATGTGTTGGGCTTGCAAATACTTTTTCGCGCGCCACAAGGCCTGGTCGTAACCGCCCAGTGGCGAGCCTCGATAGCCACTGATGAAGCCGGCCGTTTGCTTGCCTGCCAGCGCATCGCGCTGGCGTTGCAACATCGGCAGCTTCACCAAGGCCTGCACACCGCTCATGAAAGCGCGACCGTGATCAAGGGCGTATTTGTCGTCCAGCGTGATGGTTTCAAGGGCCTGTCGGATGTGTTCAGGCAAAGGGGCGTTCATGGGCGGCTCCGGTCAGAAAGGGGGTAGAACCATGCTGGAGATCTTAAGGCGAACCGTCAACTTGCGCATCCGTGAACCCCAGTACCGAGTCACCTCGGCCACAAGGCCCACAAACGCAAGTCCTGGCGCACCCGCCCCGCCCACTCCCCTGCCGCATCGCCGCTGCCCGCGTAATAGTCGGCGCGCACGGCGCCCACGATGGCGCTGCCCGTATCCTGGGCCACCACCAACCGCTGCAAAGGCGTCGCGCCCGAAGAAACCAGCCACAGCGGCGTGCCGTAAGGGATGCTGCGCGGATCAATGGCAATCGAGCGTTCAGCCGTCAATGGCACACCCATCGCCCCGGTGGGGCCCGATGCCGGGTCATTCAGGGGAGCCTCGCTGAAAAACACATAGCGCGGATTGGCCCACAGCAACTCGTTACGCCGTTGCGGGTTTGCGGCCAGCCAGGCTTTGATGCCCGGCCAACTCGCATCCTGGGTCAGGCGCCGATCCAGCAACCAGCGTCCGATGCTCTGGTAGGGGTGCTGGTTGGTGGCTGCAAAAGACAAGCGCACGGCACGGGTTTGGCCACTGGGTTCTTGCACCATCAGCCGGCCCGAGCCCTGGATGTGCAGCACCATGGCGTCCACCGGGTCGCGCAAAAAGGCAATTTCTCGACCTCTCAGGGCGGCCTGAGCCTGGGGCAAAGTTTCGATCTCACGCCGGCTGTACCAAGGGCTGTCGTTACTCGCACGCGCCAGACCAGCCGGTGGAGCGTATAGGGGCACCTCGAAACCCGGCTTGCGCACCCGGCTTGCCGAAAGGACGGGTTCAAAATAAGCCGTCAGCAAGCCTTGAGTCCGCCCATCGGGCGACTCGATCCGGTGCGGCATCAGGCGCTGGACAAGAAACTGCTTTTGTTGTGCCGCATCGGCCTGCGCCAGCTGGCGCATCTCGGCGCACACCGTCGCCCATTCGGCGCGTGGCTTTTGACAACTGTTCATCAGAGCGGACCAGGCATTGTGCAGGTTATCGTTGCCCCAACCAGGCAAATCGCTCCAGGGTACTGGCACCCAGCGGCTGCCCGGCAGGCGGGGAACGGCTGTTTGACTCTGGGCGACCGGCCCAGTGACCGGCACCGGACTCGGCGTCGATGAAGACACCGTTTCTACCGGGGGCATGCGAACTTGTGGTGTCGAGCAAGCCGACAGCATTCCTACAATCAAGACCCCGTACAACACATTCAGGACATTTGCCATGGGACTCATTTTGCTGGAGGCGTTGGCCGCCGGTGGCATCTTGGTGCTGATCGTCTGGTGGACCATGTTCAGTGGCCGTGACAAAGGCGAGTTGAAAGATCGCGACGATGAACGCTGAGCGCGATCATCCTGCCGCCCCCGACCGCACCAGGTTTGACAACTCCACAGCCGATTTCACCCCCATTTTTTCGAACACCCTGGCACGATGAACCTCCACAGTTCGCACACTGATGCCCAACTGATCGGCTATTTGTTTGTTCGGCAGGCCCTGCACCACCCGCTCCATCACTTCGACCTCCCGTTCGGTCAGGTCTTGCAGGCGCTGGCGCTGAGCAGCCACCAGTTGTGCTTGAGCCAGATGATTGCGCGATCGAGCCAGCGCTTGTTCGATGCGGTCGACCAGTGCGTTGTCCGAAAACGGCTTTTCGCAAAAATCGAAGGCGCCGCGCTTGACCGCATCGACGGCGGTCGGAACATCGGCATGGCCTGTCAGAAAAATCACCGGACAGACATCGATCAGGCCGCGCGCCACCCACAGGTCAAACAAAGCCAAACCGCTGGTGCCGGGCATGCGCACATCGAGCAACAGACAACATGGCTGGACAGGGGGGCGGGCCGGATCCCAGTGAGCTAAAAAAGCATCGGCACTGTCGTGCGTGCTGCTGAGCAGCCCGCGTGAGCGCAACAGCCAAGCCAACGCATCGCGCACGCTGGCGTCGTCATCGATCAGGTGCACCAAGGCGTTTTGTGTCGGTTGCATTCAGACCTCAGTTGAGCCCTGTGGCGTGCGACAGGGCAAGGTGAAACGAAAAACGGTGCCGCACGGCTGATTGGGTCGGTGCGCCAATTGACCGCCATGCTGTTCGACCACAGTGCGGCACAAACTCAATCCCAGCCCCATCCCTTCTTGTTTGGTGGTGAAAAAAGGCGTGTACAGGTTGATTTCCACTTCCGGGTCGATCCCGCAACCCAAGTCAGCCACCTCGAAGGACAACATGTCGGCTCCTTCGCCGGGTGTCGCCCGATCGAGTGTCAGCGTCAACTGCCGCAGCGGGGCCGCCTTGGGGCGGGGCTTGTGCTCATCGCTCATGGCCTGCATGCCATTGCGCGCCAGGTTCAAGATCACCTGTTCCACCATGGCCCGGTCGCACCACACGGCGGGCAACTGATCGGCGACCCGGACTTCCAAATCGATCATCAGTTTGCGCGCCTGCAAGCGCACCAGGGGCATCACACTGTCGAGCAAATCGACCGGCCTGACCGGCTCCCGACTGGGGGTGCGCCGACGCACAAAGTCATGCACGCTTTTGATCACCTGGCCGGCGCGCTCGGCTTGCTGGGCAATCCGGCCGACAGCGTCATCAAGATGCTTTTTCAGGTCCGTCATGGCCAGCTCTGGCTGGTGCCTCAGCAGATTGCGACTGCCATTGGCATAGCTCGAAATCGCCGCCAGGGGTTGGTTCAACTCGTGGCTGATCAGCGAGGCCATTTCGCCCACGCTGGCCAGCCGGGCCGTGGCTTGCAAGCGCTCTTGTGAGGCACGCGATAGCTCTTCGATGCGGCGTTGCTCGCTGACATCGAGGATCGCACTCATCCAGCCGGTCTGTGTCCCGTTGGCGTCGATCAGGGGCGCCTCAAAAATCAGCACGGGAAAGCGCTCACCATTACGGCGCATGAACACCGATTCAATGCCCTCGCGGGGCGCCGCATTGCCGGCCAATCGAAGGGCTTGCCGCCGGCCATACTCGGTGATCATCTCGGGTGGCCAATACCTGGGCGGGGTCGCACTGCCCAGCAAGTCCTCGGCCGGCCAGCCCACCATCTCGCAAAAAGCCGGATTGACATACGTGATGCGACCTTGCAAATCGCGCGCACGCAAGCCAGTCACCAGCGAGTCTTCCATTGCCTTGCGAAAAGCCAAAGCATGAGCCAACTCCCGCTCGGCTTTTTGCCGTCGACGGGTGTCTCGTCCCAGCAGGCCCAACACCGTCAACAGCGCCAAGCTCAACGCGGCGACGGCGGCCGTCAGGAGATTGGGGAAAACATCGGGTCCCATGCGCCGGCTGTTCACCCGCAAAATCAAGGATGCGCCGGGCAGGTTCAGCAGCTGCTCGCCTTGAAAAGATCGCTCGCCGTCGCGCGCCTGTCCCACCATCGCCAGCCGGGTGCCATCGGATTCGACAAACGACAACTGCTGGCTGCGATACAAGTTGGAGGACACCAAATGCAAGAGCAAGTCGGGCAAGGCATAGCTGGCGATCAAATAGCCGCCCAATTGCCCTTCGCGCGACCACGGCAAACACATCTGAATCACCTCCATCCCGCCGCCTTCCTCGGGGGCAATGTAGACGCTGGGCGAATAACTGGCATTGCCCCAGCGGCGCGCCTGGGTGCAAGCCAGGTTGATTTCCGTCAGCCACTGGTCGACTCCCCAATGACGCATCAGGGGCGGGCGCGCCGGGCTGTTGGCCGCCGTCACCAAACCCAGTTGCGGATTGCGCCATTCCAGCCGCAACCAGCCGCGCCGCTGGCGCAACAAAGCCTCGGCCTTGGCGGTCCAATCCGCCGGGCTCATGTCGACCGGTGTGATCGACTCGAGCAAGTTCAGGTTGCGCGCCAGCCCGGTGCGTAAATCACTGACCCCGTCGCTCGCATCACGATCGGTTTGCAGCTGCAGCTTTTCAGACTCGTAGCGCCCAGCCAGCCAGACCAGCGTCAGCAACATCGACAAGACCAGCGCGACCAAAATAGCCCATAGCAAACCGCGGCGTCGGGGCCGCAGTGGCAAATCCAGCGCCAACAAACTCATGGCTTGCTGTCCCCCCGGAAGGGGACCTGGGTGACGCGCGGGTCGCTCCAGGTGCCGTCGACATGGAATTGCTGAGTGGCTGACTCCATCAAGGGTCGTCGCAGCACGTACTGCGCCAAAAAGGTGGTCAAGCCCACAACCGGATTGATGGCCGAATAAATCAGCGAAGCGCCCCCCGCGTTGATGTCCGGAATCACCAGCACCTTCAGGTCTTGAGTTTCTTGTGCGATGTGAGCCTGGCCCTCCATCAACACCGCCACATTCACCCCTTTCATTTGCAGGTTTTGCGAACTCGCCACACCTTGCTCGATGTTTACATCACCGCGAAAGAAGTCAAACGCAAACCCCTCACTGAACACGTCCCTGAAATCGAGCATCAATCGTCGTGGCAAAGCCTGCAAACTCAGCACACCCAACAAGCGTGCCGCACCCGGTTCAGTTTTGAGAAACTGGCCGCGCTCCACATCCACCCGGAATTGACCATTCATGCTCCCCACTGCGGGCGCCATCGGCGAGCCGTTCCAAGCGATTTTGCCCTTCAACGCGCCATGACCATTGCGCACGGCATCGGGCAAACCCAAGCGCCTGAGCATGGCGCCGGCATTTTTCAAATTCAATTTGAAATCAAAAGCGGTCAAACTGACCGGGCTGGCCGCTGGCTTGCGCCACCCGCCATCGGCCTGGAAGCTCCCGTCCTCGTTGCTGATCAGCAGTTTGGACAACTGCCATTCGGGCGTCCCATCGGACAGGCGCCGGTTTTGCGCCTGCAACTCCAGAGTCCCCAGCTTTTTACCTTTCAATTCCAGCGACTGGACTTGGACATCCAATGTGGGCAAATCTTGCGACGGCACTTCGAGCAATTTCTCGGCATCGGTCAGCGCCATGTCGGGCACCGTCAGGCGCGTCAGACGTGCTTGCAAGCGCGCTGCATCCGTGGCCCGTTGCGGCCAATACGCCAATTCCCCTTCAAGCTCGCGGCTGCGCACCTGCCCTTGCCAGCTGTCGCCCGTCCGCTTGGCATTCAACGTCACCTGGTTCAACTGCCGGCCCTGTGCGGTCAATTGACCCGACTGAAACTCCAGCCGCTGCGGCGCATAATTCCAGCCTCCGCCTTGTCCAGGCTGCTGGGTGAATGGCTGCAACCAGTCGGCCCACTCATCCAAGTTGAACTGGTCGGCCTGAACCCGCAACACCACCCCTTGCGCCGGCATCGCTGTGGCGCTGTCTGAACCCCATCGAATCAGACCTCGCAAGACCCGCGCCTTCGGCTCTGTCAAGTCACGCACATAGCGTGCCTCCAGGCCGCCACCCAGCCGCAGGCTCACCTGCTCTTGCAAGGGCCCCGTACTCGCTGTGGCGGCGGGGGTCAGCTGGGACTCCCAGCGCAGCGGCAAAGCGGTCGCAGCAGATTTCCCCAACCCGGTGGGTGCTTGCACGGCCAATCCCACCAAATCGCTGTTGACCTGGGTTTCAAGCTGGCCCCGTCGCCACTGCAACTGGGCCTGATACTGGGTGCGCCCTTGCAAATGCTTGAGCTGCGGCGCCCAATCGGTCAACTCCGGGGCATTTTGCAATCCACTGGCGCTCAACTGACCCTGGGCCCGGAGCCGGGCGCTGGGGGTCAACGCATTCCCCTGGGCCAGCGTCCCCCCTTCGAGCTTCACTTCCCCTCCCCACAAGTCGGCCAGCACCCCTTGCAACTCAAACCCCGATTCGGTGAAGGCCAGCGCCCCGCGCAAGCGCGTCAAGGTCGGAGCGCCCGGCGCCATCGACACCTCATTGCCTTGCCAGCTCACTGTACCTTTGGCCCGGGTTTGATCGGTGTCGGCCAGAGGAATCGACAAAGCCATCCGGTATTCCGCCAGACCCTGCGCTCGTGTGCCCGCCAGGGCCTGGTCGGTCCAGTGGTGCAAGGGAGTGCTGCGCCAGGCGTTCAAGGCTTCGGCCAGTGGGCCTTTGCCTTCAGCCCTGACCTCGATCACCGCCTGCTGGAGTTGACGGATGTCAGCTTGCAGCATGTTCCAGACGATGTTGGGCGCCATGCTCAGTCGTGCCTTGACCTGATTCAGCCGCATCGATCCCCGGTCAAACACCAACTCACCGCTCAAGTCCTGCAACAGGGGCCATTGGCCCGGGCTGTTGGGGTTCAGCAGCGAGGCGGGGACGGTCTGATAGCGCACCTTGGAGAGCTGGGCCTGGACGTGGAATTCACCGCTTTCGGGTCGTTCGAACGGAAAATCCCGCAGGGCGCCATGAACCCGAGCCTTGATCTGCCTCGCCTCGCCTTGCAGCAACGCCGACTTCACATACTGGCGCACCGCATCGGGCAAGGTCAAAGGCAGCCAGCGCTGAACCTGATTCAAGGGGGCCTGCGGCACGCTGGCTGTCAAATCGAGCGTTCCCCATGGATTGTCCTCGGAGTTGAACCAGGACAGGTCAAAATCGGCCCGGCCCGGATCCAGCAAAAGCTGCGCCGATTTCAGACGCAACCGATGTCCCTCAGGGGTGCGTGCGTACTCGAGCTCGGATTTGAATTGTTGCAGGCGGTGCGCAGGCGCTTCCCACACACCGGGCCATGACAATTGGCCCGACTGCACCCTGACTTGTCCTTTCAATGTGGCCCCTTGACCGGACAGTTCGGCACTCAGGCCGGTCACGCCCGGCCAAGGCGCTTTCGGGTGGACTTTGCTGCTCGGCCCGGCTTGCAGCGACAGCCCGACTGCCCGCAATTGCCATGGCCCCATGACGGGGTCATCCCAAGGTCCGCTCCATTGCCACTGCACTTGTTGCAACCGTCCTTGGGGCGCCGCTTCCTGCCAGGCTTGCTGCCAATGGGCCGGTGCCCAGTGGGACCAAGCCTGCAGGCTGGCCAGATTCACCTGATCGATTTGACCTGCGCCCGAGATCAGTTCACCCTGGGCGTCGCGTTTCAAGGTCAGCGAGGCCATCTTTACCGGCCAGTCTGGCGCATCATGTGGCTTGAGATGGGCGTTTTGCAAGACCCATTTTTCATTCGCTCCACCCGACCACGACAAGCGGCCACTCAATTCGGCTGCCACCCAGGCACTCGAAGCGCCGTTTAGGCGCGGCTCGACCCGCAAATCCTTGAACGCTACATCGGTGGTCCAATCGTGGAGCTTGCCATCGCGCCACTCGAGCCAAGCCCGAGCCCAGCCCTGGCCTTTGAGTTGGGGCCAACCGGACGGCATCAACTCAGACCAGGGTGCCAAATTCAAACGGCTGGCTTGCACATACAACTGACCGCTCCAGGTGTCCCACAGGCCTGACTGCTGGCTGAACAAAGGTTGCTTGAAGTGACCGCGCACACTCAGACGCTCACCCCAGTCGGTCTCGGGCGTCAGGTCGATGTGCAGCCGATGATCCCGCAATCCGTTGCGCAACACCGCCTCCAGATGACGCCAACTGGCGGCGGGCCGTTGCTGCGCCTCGTCGATCCAGCGGATGCGGCTGTTGCGCACCACCCACTCCCACTGGTCAAATACCCACTGGCGTAAGCGATCGTCTTCGGTGTCTTGCATCATCAGGCCGCCGATCCAAAGCCGGCCTTGGGCGTCGCGCCTGATGTCCAGGTCCAACTCGTGCAACGTGATCTGGCTGAACTCGCCCTGCAACAAAGAAGTCGGTGTCACCGCCAAAGTCACGCGATCAAGCACCAAGCTCGGTTGCCCGTTGGCATCGGTCAATTGCAAGTCGCGCACCTCAATCTCGGGCACCCACCCCCGAGATCGGGCGCTGATCGAGCCGATCATCACCCGGTGTCCCAAAGCGATGCTGGCCTGCTCTTGCAGCCATGGGCGAAGATTTTCGATTCGGGGCACAATGAACCCATGCACCCCGGCCCACAGCACCAGCACGAACAGCCAGCCCCCGAGCACAACCCAAAACACGCCGTTGGCGAGGCGGGCATACCACTGGAGCCATCTCTGAGGCAGGGGGTAGGCAGGCATTCGAAGGTTCAAATGTAAAGAGGTTGTCCGCTGTGAGCCCGATTATCCCTGGCTTGGACTCGTCCAACCCCGAAAACACATCAGCTCCAGCCTTGCGGGATCATATCTTGCCCGCCCTGGCCAGCCATTCGCGTTTTGTCCAGCGCATCCGACGGCGCTACGCCGAACATTTGGTCTGTTTGCCGGACGGAGTCCCCGATCGCACCAGCCAGGCCACGGCACTGGCTGCCCTGGCCCCGGCCTTCCCCGAATTGGGTGCCCGCTTGCGGGTTTTGCGGCAACTGGTCATCGAGCGGTTGGCCGTCCTCGATTGTGAGCAACAGGCCGACCTCGGCGCTGTCACCCAGGCCATGACCACCTTGGCTGAACTGACGCTCGATGCCGCCTGCCAGCAGGCCATGGACCAACTCGATGCCTTGCACGGTGCGCCCTTGCGCCCCGATGGCCAACGCGCCCTGTTTTGGATCATCGGCATGGGCAAGCTGGGTGCGCGCGAACTCAACGTCTCCAGTGACATCGACCTGATCTATGTTTATGACCTTCCCGGCGAAACCAGTGGACGGGCCGATGGAGGTGGACGCATCAGCCACCAAGACTACTTTGCCCGATTGGTCAAGCACCTCTATTCGCTCATCGGCGAGACCACGGAACACGGCTTTGTCTTTCGCGTCGATCTGGCCCTGAGACCCAACGGCAATTCGGGCCCACCCGTGGTTTCTTTGGCGGCTTTGGAAGAATATTTTCAAGTCCAGGGCCGCGAATGGGAGCGCTTTGCCTGGCTCAAAAGCCGTGTTGTCGCACCGGCCCCGGCGGTGGCGCAGGGTGATGCCTTGCGGGATGTGGTGTTGCCCTTTGTCTTCAGGCGTTACCTCGACTACAGCGTCTTTGAGTCCTTGCGGCATCTGCATCGGCAGATTCGCGATCACGCAGCCAAACGCAGTGCCGGTCGGCCCGAGCGGGCCAACGACGTCAAACTCTCGCGTGGTGGCATCCGCGAAATCGAGTTCATCGTGCAACTGTTGCAGGTGGTGCGCGGCGGGCAATTTCCGGAACTCGCCACCCGCGCCACTCTGCAAGCCCTCGAGCGCGTTGTGCGCGCCCAACTCATGCCGGCCGATACTGCGCAGGCCCTGACCCGTGCCTATGTGTTTTTGCGCCGGGTGGAGCACCGCATTCAGTATCTGGATGACCAGCAAACCCATGTCCTGCCCTCCGATGACGCCGACCTGAACTGGCTGGCCCTGACCTTGGGCTTTGGGGATCCCAGCGATTTTTTGGCTGAGTTGCACACCCACCGCGAGCGCGTCGCCCTTGAATTTGATCAACTTTTGGGCCAATCCAGTGCTGCCGACAGTGGCGAATGCAAAGGCTGTCGCCGCCCCGGCGCTGGTGACCTCGATGGCCTGCTCGACGAACTCACCCCGGCCTTTCGCGAGCGCATTCAGGCATTGGCCCAAAACCCGCGCGTCAGTGCCTTGCGCGAAGAAGGTCGCCAACGGCTCACGCAACTGGTGCAGCGCACCCAGTCCTGGCTCGATGATGGGCGCATCACCGAAGGTGCGGTTTTACACTGGGTCGATTGGGTCGAGCCTTTGTTGCGACGTGAAAGCTACCTTGCATTGCTGGTCGAGCGCCCTCGTGTGCACGAGCAACTTTTGCGATTGCTCGGCGCCGCCCGCTGGCCGGCCCGCTACTTGTTGTTACACCCTGGCGTCATCGACGAGTTGGCCAGTCCCGGATTGCTGGCCGAGCGCTTTGACCCGGCCGCCTTTGAACAAGAACTTGAATTCCGCCATCGCTCCTTGATCGACGTCGGACAAGACGACGAAGAGGGCTTGCTGAACCTGTTGCGTCGCGCCCAACATGCCGAAGTGTTTCGCACCCTGGCACGCGACGTCGAAGGCCGTCTGACGGTGGAGCAAGTGGCCGACGATTTATCGGCCCTGGCCGATGCCGTATTGCGCGTGGTCATGCGTTGGGTCTGGGCCCGTTTGCGCCAAAAACATCGCGACGAACCCCGCATGGCCGTCATCGGATACGGCAAGCTTGGCGGCAAAGAACTCGGCTATGGCAGCGACCTGGACATCGTGTTTGTGTACGACGATCCGCACGAACAAGCGGGTGAAATTTATGCCGTCTTGGTACGCAAAATGATCAACTGGCTGACCGTCAAAACCGGCGAAGGCGATTTGTACGAAATCGACACAGCTTTGCGACCCAACGGCAACTCGGGACTCCTGGTTACCTCATTTGAAGCCTTTGCCCAATACCAGACCCAACGCGGCAGCAACACCGCCTGGACCTGGGAGCATCAAGCCATGACCCGGGCCCGCTGTTGTGTCGGCCCGGCCGATCTGGCTGAGCGTTTGGAGCAAGTGCGTTGCGAAGTCATTGCGGCCGATCGCGATGAGCCGCCGCTGCGCCAGGAAATCGTCGCCATGCGTGATCGCATGCGGGGGGCGCGGCCAGTGCCCGAAGATCGGTTTGACGTCAAGCACAGTCCCGGGGGCATGGTGGACGCCGAGTTTGCCGTTCAGCACCTGATCCTGGCTCACGCCGGGCGGCACCCCGAGTTACTGGCCAATGTCGGCAACATCGCCCTGCTGCACCTCGCCGAGCAAGTGGGCCTCTTGCCTGCCGGCATCGGCGTCGCCGCCGCCGATGCCTACCGTGAATTGCGTCGCGCCCAACACAAAGCACGTCTCGATGAACAATCGACCCAATTTCCCAGACAGCAATTCACCGCCCAGGCGGATGCCATCAACGCCCTGTGGCGGGCGGTGTTGTTGCCCTGATCTTGTTGACCAATTGGGTCGTCGAATAGCCCGCTACAAAGGGCAGGGCCAAAGCCTGCCCCCCCCAACTTTGCACCAGCGAGGTCTCCGGCAAGCGGCTCATGTCGTAGTCCCCCCCCTTGACAATGACATCGGGTCGCAGGGCATCGATCAGCGCCAGGGGGGTGTCTTCCTCAAACCACGTCACCGCGCTCACCGAAGCCAGCGCCGCAATCACCTGCGCCCGATCGGCCTCGGCATTCAGGGGCCGATCGCTCCCTTTATTCAGCCGTCGAGCCGAGGCATCGGTGTTGAGCCCCACCACCAAGTGATCCCCCAGAGTGCTCGCCTGGGCGAGGTAAGTCACATGACCCCGGTGCAAAACATCAAACACTCCGTTGGTGAACACCACGCGCCTGCCGGCGGCGCGCCATAGCTCAGCCTGCCGCACGACCCAGTCTCGGTTGCCGATTTTGTCCAAAAAAGCGATGTTCAGATCCACCCGTCGATGTTAACCCGCTCAACCGCGTTGATGTTGGCGCCAATCTCGCACTTGACCCGGAATCAACTCAAGGGAGCCCAACACCAGAACCCCGGGCACAGGGCGCCGGCGCAACACCGGGTTGCGCCCGCCCGCCCAAAGCTGCACCGAGTCGGGCAACTGTTGGCGCAACTCCTGCAAGCCGTCGGCCACTTGATTCGGGTTCAGGCTCAAGCTGAAACTCAGCGCCACAATGTCCACCTGATGGGCTTGTGCGGCTTTCACGATATCGGGCAATGGTGTCTGCGTGCCCAGCGACAGACAACGGCAGCCTTCGAGCGACAACAAGCACTCGACCATCAGAAGCCCCAGGGCATGGGACTCTTGCGGGAAGGTGGTCAACAACACACTTGGGCGACTTTGTTGCTGCGCTTGCGGCACATTGCCAATCGCTTGGCGCATCACCGAGGTCACGCACTCGGTGTAGAGGTGTTCCTCAAAAATCTCCAATTCGCCCCGCACCCAAGCGTCCCCGATCATGCCGTTGAGCGGTGCCACCAAATCGGTGATAAAGCGATAGTGACCGAGGCTCACCACCGCCTGGTTCAGGCGTCGGCGCAAACTCTCGGCATTGTGTTGCAACACACAATCCATGAAATCGCGCAAATCGTTGCCCCCGCCAGGTTCAAGATTGAGCTTTTGCGGGGTTGCCGCTTGCCCTTGACTCAAGCGGGCCAGAGTCTCCATGGGCAAAGCCACAATCCGGCCGGGGCGGTGACCCTGATCCAGCAGGCGTTTGATGACGCGCAACTTTTCGACCTGTTCCAGAGGATAGCAACGCTCGCCAAACGCATCGCGACCCGGGGTCGGAAACCCATATCGGCGCTCCCAAATGCGCAAAGTGTCCTTGCCGATGCCAGTGTCGCGCTCGACGGCTGCGATCGACACCGACATGGGGTCTTGGGGAGATCGTTGGTTCATGGTTGCCAAAAAAGGGGGATGTCAAGGGGGTTTATATTTTTGTCCTAGACAAATCGCCCGTCTTGCGACATCATCGGTCAATATGCGCACAAAATCAATCCATATCCGTGGGTCCATTGGGGTCGTTGTGGCCTCGCTGTGGGGCCTCGTGTGGGTCTGCTTGGGCTGGCCAGGAGCCTCGCAAGCGGCCGCCGCTCAGGCCTCCAAACCCGCCTGCCCTGTCGTCTTGCAACACACCCACCTGCGTTTGCAGGATGAAAAACCTCAAGACTTGTGCCAGTACGCCGGACAGGTGGTGGTCGTCGTCAACACCGCCAGTTACTGCGGGTTTACCCCGCAGTACAAAGGGCTTGAAGCGTTGTATTCCAGATACAAATCCAAGGGCTTGGTGGTCATCGGATTTCCTTCCAATGATTTCAGCCAAGAGCCCGACAGCAACGACAAAATCGCTGATTTTTGCGAAAACACCTTTGGCGTCAAATTTCCCATGATGGCCAAAACCTCGGTCCGAGGGCCGCAAGCGGCGCCTTTGTTCCGCCAGTTGGCGCAACGCACCGACACCGCGCCGAAGTGGAATTTTTACAAATATGTCATCTCGCGCGACGGGCGTGACGTCAAAGCTTTCAGCAGCATGACCGGCCCCACAGACCGATCCTTCCTGGCCGAAGTGGAAAGGATGCTGCAACAACCATGAAAACCCCTGACCTCAGTGTGTCCCGCATCGCCGTGGTGGGTTCTGGCATTTCCGGATTGGTCGCCGCCCACGGACTCAAGGACCATGCACAGGTCACGCTGTTTGAGGCGGGAGACTATTTTGGCGGGCACAGTCACACGGTTGATGTGACCCTGCCCGATGCCAGTGGTCATACGGTGACGCACGGCGTCGACACCGGGTTTTTGGTCTTCAACACCAAAACCTATCCGGGCTTGCTAAAGCTGTTTGACCAACTTCAAGTGGACATCGCTGCTTCTGACATGTCGTTTTCGGTGCAAGTCCCGCAGGCCTTTGGTCGCCGCCCCCTCGAGTGGAACGGCGCCGACCTCAACACGGTGTTTGCCCAACGCAGCAACCTCATGCGTCCGCGCTTTTGGCGCTTGTTGCGCGATATCTTGCGCTTCAATCGACACGCCACCGAACTGGCGGTGAGCCAGTCGGACGACGCCCTGATGGTGCCACTCGAAGACTTTTTGCGGCAGCACGACTACGGCACGGTGTTTCGGGATTGGTACTTATTGCCCATGTTGGGCTGCATCTGGAGTTGCCCGACCGACCAGATGTTGCAATTTCCGGTGGCCACCATGGTCCGGTTTTGTCACAACCACGGTCTGATTCAGGTCAATGGGCGCCCGCAGTGGTTGACCGTACGCGGAGGCTCCCGAAACTACGTCGACAAGATCTTGGCCACATTGACCGACACGCGACTGCGGCAAGCCGTGCGTCGCATCGAGCGCAACGAGCAGGGTGTTTGGTTGCACACCGACCATGGGGTGGAGCGCTTTGACGAGGTCGTGCTGGCCACCCATTCCGATCAGGCCTTGCGACTGCTGGCGCAGCCGAGCTTGGCCGAAAAACAGGTGTTGGGTGCCATCGGCTACCACCCCAATCATGCCGTGTTGCACACTGATGCTTCGTGCATGCCGCAAAGTACCCGGGCCTGGGCCGCCTGGAATTACGAGCGCCCGGCTCAAGCCGGTCAAACGGGGCAGCATGTCTGCCTGCATTACTGGCTCAATCGTTTGCAACCCTTGCCGTTTCGCGACCCCGTGTTTGTTTCGCTCAACCCTTTGCGACCGATTCGACCCGAGTGCGTGCTTCAAACCTTCGAATACGACCACCCGGTGTTTGACCTTGCCGCCATTCAGGCGCAATCCCGCATCGACGAATTGCAGGGCGTCGACCGGATTTGGTATGCCGGCGCCTGGATGGGCTACGGTTTCCATGAAGATGGCTTGCGTGCCGGACAAAGCGTGGTGCGCCAATGGCTCATGCGCCATGCCAATGTCCCCGGCGGAGGTCTGGCATGACAGCTTGGCTGGGCCATGGTGAGGTCAGGCACACCCGTTTGCGACCGGTGCGGCACGCCTTCGCTTACCCGACCTGGTTTCTGATGCTGCCCATGCGCCAACTGTCCGCAGTCGGCGATCTGGTCGTCAATCGGCGTGGTTGGGTGTCGTTCCACGATGCCGATCATGGCGACGGCCGCGGCCCTGAGCAGGGCGGTGCGTTGGCCTGGTTGCTGGAGATGCTTGCCGAGCAAGGCATCACCGATGCCGACGGCGAGGTTTGGTTGCACTGTTACCCGCGCGTGTTGGGCTACGTTTTCAAACCGGTCAGTTTCTGGTATGCCCATCGCCGCGACGGCAGCTTGCGCGCCATCGTGGCCGAGGTCAACAACACCTTTGGCGAGCGCCATTGCTATTTGCTTGACCAGCCCCGAGAGGGTCATGTGTTGCACGCCCGCAAAGTCTTTCATGTCTCCCCCTTTTGTGACACCAGCGGCAGCTATCAATTCCGCTTCATGCGCACATGGCAAGCCCCCGGGCAACCCAGTCGGACGGTGGTGCGCATCGACCTGTTCGACGACCAAGGCCCCCTGTTGCAAACCAGCATCAGTGGTCGCCTGCAACCGGCCACGGCGGTCCACCTGCGCCGTGTCATTTGGCGCCACCCCCTGCTGACACTGGCGGTGGTGCTGCGCATCCATTGGCATGCCTTGCAGTTGTGGCGCAAGCGCGTGCGTTTTTTCCACAAGCCGACGCCACCGGCCGACTTTGTGACCCGCTGACCTCATGAGAACTCAAACCGATACCGCCCCCGCGCGCGCCATCAGTTCCGTCGAAGCCTCTTCATCGGCCATCCGAAAAATCCGGACTTTGATCGA
>JACCDX011575673.1_pt1 | contig 34668 bp, 31 predicted proteins | sample 7449681 | NCBI WGS metagenome assembly JACCDX01 (sample SAMN15323450, study PRJNA562643) | freshwater metagenome | isolation source: river surface water | place: USA:Blue River Watershed | collected 2017-08-18
GACCTGTAGAGCCAGTAGCGCCATCGGCCCCTGTAGGGCCTGTCTCACCAGTCGCTCCAGTGTCTCCTGTCACTCCCTGAGCGCCTGTAGGACCTGTAGAGCCAGTAGCGCCATCGGCCCCTGTAGGGCCTGTCTCGCCGGTTGCTCCAGTGTCTCCTGTCACTCCCTGAGCGCCCGTAGGACCTGTAGAGCCAGTAGCGCCATCGGCCCCTGTAGGGCCTGTCTCACCAGTCGCTCCAGTGTCTCCTGTTACTCCCTGAGGGCCCGTAGGGCCTGTAGAGCCAGTAGCGCCATCGGCCCCTGTAGGGCCTGTCTCACCAGTCGCTCCAGTGTCCCCTGTTACTCCCTGAGCGCCCGTGGCTCCTATGTCTCCAGTAGGACCTGTAGAGCCGGTTTCACCGGTAGATCCAGTTGCTCCAGTGTCTCCTGTAGGGCCTGAACCGCCTCCGTTTGTTATAAGAAAGTTATCAAAATAAAGGTTGTTATCATTACCATACCACAGGGTTCCAGTAGGGCCAGGATTTGATACCTGAGGTGCTAGAACTAATCCAACAGGGTCTATGATGCCATCCACCGTTAACTTCCCCAATACATGAAGTTCACCTGTAGGGCCTGAACTTGCATTGAATATTAGAAAATCTGATCCAGTCGCATTACCATTACCATCACTAAAAAGAACAGCACCAGTCGATACTCCACTGAGTATAAATCCCTGACCAGTAGGGCCCGTATCACCAAGTCCGGTGGGGCCGGTGTCACCAGTGGCTCCTTGAATACCAGTAGGGCCGGTTTCGCCGGTATATCCGGTAGAGCCATCAGCACCAGTAGGGCCTGTTACACCGGTATATCCAGTAGGGCCTGTATCACCCAAATCACCAGGAGCACCTATCGGCCCCGTGGCTCCTGTGTCTCCCTGAAGACCAGTGGCCCCTGTGGGGCCAGTAGGCCCAGTTTCACCAGTCGCTCCAGTGTCTCCTGTCACTCCCTGAGCGCCCGTAGCACCTGTGGGACCAGTTTCACCAGTCGCTCCAGTGTCTCCTGTTACACCCTGGGCGCCTGTGGGGCCAGTAGGGCCTGTCTCACCAGTCGCCCCAGTGTCTCCTGTCACTCCCTGAGCGCCTGTGGGGCCAGTCTCTCCAGTCGCCCCAGTGTCTCCTGTCACTCCCTGAGCGCCTGTAGGACCAGTTTCACCAGTTGCTCCAGTGTCTCCTGTTACTCCCTGGGCGCCTGTGGGACCAGTAGGGCCAGTTTCACCAGTCGCTCCAGTGTCTCCCGTCACTCCCTGAGCGCCTGTTGGACCAGTCTCTCCAGTCGCCCCAGTGTCTCCTGTCACTCCCTGAGCGCCTGTGGGGCCAGTCTCTCCAGTCGCCCCAGTGTCTCCTGTCACTCCCTGAGCGCCTGTGGGGCCAGTAGGGCCAGTTTCACCAGTCGCCCCAGTGTCTCCCGTCACTCCCTGAGCGCCCGTAGCACCTGTGGGACCAGTTTCACCAGTCGCTCCAGTGTCTCCTGTTACTCCCTGAGCGCCTGTGGGACCAGTAGGGCCAGTCTCTCCAGTCGCTCCAGTGTCTCCCGTCACTCCCTGAGCGCCTGTGGGACCAGTAGGGCCAGTTTCACCAATCGCTCCAGTGTCTCCCGTCACTCCCTGGGCGCCTGTGGGACCAGTTTCACCAGTCGCCCCAGTGTCTCCTGTCACTCCCTGAGCGCCTGTGGGGCCAGTCTCTCCAGTCGCTCCAGTGTCTCCTGTCACTCCCTGAGCGCCTGTGGGGCCTGTAGGGCCTGTCTCACCAGTCGCTCCAGTGTCTCCTGTCACTCCCTGAACGCCTGTGGGGCCTGTGGCTCCTACGTCGCCAGCGGCCCCTGTGGGGCCTGTGGCTCCTACGTCGCCAGCGGCCCCTGTGGGGCCTGTGGGGCCCGTAGGGCCTGTCTCACCCAAACCAGTCGGACCCGTCGCACCAGTTTCCCCTGTATCCCCTTTAGAGCCTGTTGGACCAGTCTCACCTGTTACACCCGTTGGCCCAGTATCACCCAAACCAGTAGGACCTGTTGCACCAGTAGAACCAGTAGGGCCAGTAGGGCCAGTATAACCAGTCTCGCCTGTTGGCCCAGTAGCAGAATTCGCCAAGAGGGTTGTGTGTATATGACTCAATGTCGTATCCCGAAAATAAATTGTCAAATTCTTATTTGTTCCAACAAATACGCCATACACTTTTACGCGAATTCTATACGTAAGATCAGGCAATGTCGTCGTGGGAACATAGAGGGAATACGTATAGAATCCCGCTGTCGGATAAATTGCAGTTGCGGTGCCCGAATTTCCTGTTGCAATTAGAGTTTCTACATTTGACACATTTACATAATAGGCTGCGTAGTAGAATTTCACATTTCCAGAGAGGTCATCTGAGGCCGCGTACACATTCATGTCCCAGAGGCCTGCCAAAATCGCAGTAGAATCAATCTCCCCCGCTTGACTTGTTAGCGTTGCCATCAAGAACGCATTGTCATTGCTCTGCGCACCCGAAGTAAGTGTCGTCTGTGTACTCGTATCCGGTGTTTCTAATAAGGCACCGCTGAGAGCGGCTGAACCGCCACTCACATCCAAAAAGAGTGTCTTGCCACCCGAAATTCCGTTTACACCTGCCGCGCCTGTAGGGCCTGTTACACCTGTTGCGCCCGTATCACCTAGCCCTGTAGGGCCTGTAGGGCCTGTCTCGCCAGTGGATCCTGTGAGGCCCGTGGGACCTGTAGGACCGGTTTCGCCTGTTGCCCCAGAAGGCCCAGTGGGACCGGTATCACCAGTAAATCCAGTGTCTCCCTGTGCACCCGTGGGACCGGTTTCACCTGTTGAGCCCGTAAATCCAGTATCTCCAGTGACTCCCTGAGCACCTGTAGGACCTGTAGGGCCGGTTTCACCTGTAGCCCCTGTATCTCCTTTAGAGCCTGTTGGACCAGTCTCACCTGTTACACCCGTTGGTCCAGTATCGCCAATATCTCCTGGTGCACCAATCGCACCCGTAGGGCCAGTAGGGCCAGTTTCACCTGTAGCACCAAAACCAGTGGGGCCTGTGGGGCCAGTATCTCCAGTCTCTCCTGTGGCCCCCTGTGCACCTGTAGAGCCTGTGGGACCAGTTTCTCCTGTGGCTCCCTGGGCACCTGTGGCCCCCTGTGCGCCAGTGGGACCCGTCTCTCCAGTTGATCCAGTATCTCCCTGGGCACCTGTGGCCCCCTGTGCGCCAGTGGGACCCGTCTCTCCAGTTGATCCAGTATCTCCCTGTGCACCTGTGGGGCCCGTCTCTCCAGTTGCTCCAGTCTCTCCTGTGGCTCCCTGAGCACCTGTGGCACCCGTAGGGCCTGTAGGACCGGTTTCGCCTGTTGCGCCAGTTTCTCCCTGCGCACCTGTGGGACCAGTCTCTCCTGTGACTCCCTGTGCACCTGTTGCACCTGTTGCACCCGTCTCCCCAGTTGGACCCGTATTTCCAGTATCTCCCGTAGGAGCAGAACTTGCATAAAGTTCAATCTGATCCAAGCGAATAGGAGTGTTGATTGTGCTCGCAATTGCCTTAAACCGATAGGAATATAGCGCAGTTGTCGCAGATCCAACCATCGTTTGATTTACGTAAAAATATACTTTGGTTCCAATCACATGTAGCATGAATAGGTCATTTGTTGTAAAACTAAATGTTCCAATTGAAGTCGCGCCCCCATTCGCATATAGATTACCATCAATCTGCCCTGCATTATAGTAAAAATCGCCATAATGATACCATGTACCTGTAGGGCTGCTAATACCAATATTCGCGATATCGCCGCTTGTAAATACTTGAGGAAAACGCACTATACAGATAATAGATTGGTAAGAGGCATTATATAATTGTATGGAACGAACCTCATCATTTGCTGCGTTCAATGTAACATCATTGCTTTTATTTAGTGTAGGCGAACCATTTATAATCGATAGAGTTGTAATAGCATCACCATATGTCCCCGTTTGTCCAGTAGGACCGGTGGCACCCGTTTCTCCAGTGGCCCCTGTGGCTCCCGTCTCTCCCGTAGGTCCCGTGGCACCCGTTTCTCCAGTGGCCCCTGTGGCTCCTGTCTCTCCCGTGGGACCTGTAGGGCCAGTTTCTCCAGTAGGCCCTGTAGCGCCAGTTTCTCCCGTGGCACCCGTCTCTCCCGTGGGGCCTGTGGCACCTGTTTCCCCTGTGGGGCCTGTCGCGCCTGTTGCGCCTGTAGCGCCTGTAGAGCCCGTGGGACCTGTGTCACCTAATCCTGTAGGTCCCGTCCAACCCGTGGGTCCATCAATACCATCCAGATTCACATTATAAATCTGATTCGTAAAAGTGCCCTGGATATTCGCAATTCCGCCAATGACTATGGCACCCGTCCCAGAATTATAGGAAGTAATCGTTCCCTCAAAGCGGTTTGCAGAATTAGTGGAATCAATAACAACGACGGAATTCCCAGGAATATACGCGAGGCCCGTGGCAACATTGAATGATTCGGAACCACCCTCTGTCGGTGTCGGAGTCACTGCCGTTGTCGTCTGTGTATTGAACAAATTCCCCGATGTGCCCTGAGAGCCCGTGGGACCCGTTTCCCCCGTGGGACCAGTCTCGCCCGTGGGACCTGTTGCACCCGTATTCGTCGCTGCGCCAGGCGTACCTGTAGGGCCCGTTTCACCTGTGGGACCTGTAGGGCCGGTTTCCCCTGTGGGGCCGGTGGAACCCGTTTCGCCAGTAGGTCCTGTTACACCTGTTGCGCCCGTGGGACCCGTGGCACCTGTTTCTCCCGTGGGGCCAGTGGGACCCGTTTCACCTGTTGGACCCGTGGGGCCTGTTTCACCTGTTGGACCCGTGGGACCTGTTTCACCAGTGGGACCTGTAGCGCCAGTTGTACCCGTCGGACCTGTAGCGCCAGTTGCACCGGTTTCCCCTGTGGGGCCGGTTTCGCCCGTGGGACCTGTTTCCCCCGTCGGACCGGTTGCACCTGTAGCACCGGTTTCGCCAGTTGGCCCCGTTGAGCCTGTTTCGCCAGTTGGACCCGTGGGACCTGTTTCACCAGTAGGCCCTGTAGCACCGGTTTCACCAGTAGGGCCCGTGGGACCTGTTTCACCAGTAGGGCCCGTTTCTCCCACACCTGTGGCACCGGTGACGCCCGTTGCGCCGACCGATCCTGTCGCGCCGGTAGGGCCTTCTAAACCTCCGTATGGCAACGAGTTCCACGACGTAACGCCGTCACCGATTTTGAATTTATTCGTATCAGTTTCAATACCCATCTCCGCGATGGCCAGTGTCGGGTCCGTGCTCGCCCATAGGGCAGCCGTTCCTCGACGGAACTGGAGTTGAACATATGGCATGCTATTCTAACTGCGGCTGTTAATTTTCGTTTCAGACCCTGGAACGAAAATAAAGAGTTTCTATGAGTGAGTTCACACTATTGTCTAACCAAACGAAGTATACTGCGCAAGAGCGGTCCATGTTGTACCAGAGTAATAGAGCGTGAAGGACTGAACCTCTGTCTTGTTCGCGGCCGGCGTAGGGGTTGTATTATTTACCCAGTTAATCGTCGTCGCAGAACTATTTATCTGGAGAGCATTTGCGTAAAAGGGGCTGGCGCCTTGGACTAGGATTAGATTCACCACATATGCGCGCGCAGCAGTTGTTGGCAGATTTGTGATATTACACGTGAAGTTCGCTGATATGCTTGTGTGATAAAAGTTGGCGCCCGTGCTCCAATCGTGTGTTACTACACCTGTTGCACTAGTCTTTGTATTTACAACCTCCTGAGTCTGCTGAATCGTAAGAGTGCCTCCAACGGAGAGTGTGTTGACGGACCCTCCTGTGAAGGTGGGGCCTGTAGGACCCGTGTTCCCTGTAGGGCCTGTGGGACCTGTGTTTCCTGTTGCGCCAGTGGGGCCCGTGTTACCAGTAGGACCCGTGGCACCCTGTGGTCCATTGAGTTCTTGTACACTAATGGTGGGAGCATCCGTTTCACCAAAGTTAAAACTGCCGCCTGATGTTGTTGTGGCTTTTAGTGAATATGAGTATGTTCCTGCGACCGGATTATCAATAAAACTCAGACAAAATGCAGTGTTTTCACTCCCCGCAGAACCCTCTACATGCACATGGGTTCCTAATGCCGTGGATCCACGGAAGAGTTGTAGAACTGCCCAGCCGCCTGCCGAATTATTTTCGGCATCTCCGTACGCAGTGATCCGCACAGGGGATCCACTCGTTGTAATATTAGGTGCCGTCACAATTGTTGCGGGCATAGATGCACCTGTTGCCACGAGCACTTTTGCAAATGCGCCCGTTTGTACATAGTTGGAAGCATAATATCCAATAGAACCCGTCGGGCCAGTCACACCTGTGGGGCCAGTAGGGCCCGTGTTTCCAGTGAAACCTGTGGGACCTGTCACGTTACTGGCGGCCCCTGTGGGACCCGTATTTCCAGTGAAGCCAGTGGGACCTGTTCTTCCTGTCGGACCCGTATTGCCAGTGGGACCTGTGACGTTACTCGCCGCACCTGTAGGACCCGTGGGTCCCGTACGGCCTGTAGGGCCCGTGGCACCTTGTAGGCCTCCATACGGAAGAGTGTTCCAATCCGTCGTTCCATCACCGATCTTAAAAAGGGCTGTATCGATCTCATAGCCCATTTCACCCTCCGCTAAAACTGGATTTACAGAGGCCCATTCTGTCGCTAGACCATGGCGAAGTTGTAGGATGATGTTTGCCCCATTATAGGCTCCGCTTGGACCCGTATTTCCTGTCATACCTGCCCCACCCGCATTGAATGCCGGCCCCTCTGTGAATGTGGTTCCAGGTTCACCGCCGTCAAAGATATAGTAAGTAATAGGGCCCGTCGCTCCTGTAGGACCCGTATCCCCTGTTGGGCCGGTTTCGCCTGTGGCCCCCATTTCACCCGTAGCGCCTGTAGGGCCCGTAGCACCTATATCGCCTGTAGGGCCCGTAGCACCTATATCGCCTGTAGGACCTGTCGCAGAATTCGCCAGCAGTGTCGTGTGAATATGACTGAGAGTTGTATCCCGAAAATAGGCTGTCAGATTCTTATTTGTTCCAATGAAAACACCATACACTTTCACGCGAATTCTATATGTCAAATCTGGCAATGTAGTCGCAGGGATATAGAGGCTATATACATAGAATCCCGCAGTCGGATACACTTCGGTCGCAGTCGCTGAATTTCCCGTGGCGAGAAGCGTTTCTGAATTCGATACGTCCACAGAATAGGCGGCGTAATAGAATTTCACATTTCCCGAAAGGTCATCTGAGGCCGCGTATAAATTCATATCCCAGAGGCCTCCCAGAATTGTCGTTGAATCAATCTCGCCTGCTTGACTTGTCAGAGTTGCCATCAGAAATGCATTATTGTTGCTCTGTGCACCAGATGTAAGAGTAGTCTGTGTGCTTGTGTTCGGCACCTCTAGAAGGGCGCCATTGAGGGCCGCCGAACCGCCGCTTACGTCCAAAAAGAGTGTCTTACCACCTGAAATACCATTTACACCTGCCGCGCCTGTGGGACCGACAGCGCCTGTGGGGCCCGTGGCACCCAGCCCTGTCGCACCAGTGGCACCTGTGGACCCTGTGGCTCCTGTAGGACCAGTCTCTCCTGTAGGACCAGTCTCTCCCGTGGCTCCCGTGTCGCCTTGAAGACCTGTGGCTCCCGTATTACCCTGGACACCTGTAGGACCTGTATCACCTTGTGCACCTGTGGCGCCTGTAGAGCCTGTAGGACCTGTCTCTCCTGTTTCTCCTGTGGCTCCCTGTCCACCGGTGGCACCCGTTTCACCCGTTGGACCAGTTTCTCCTTGGACGCCAGTCGCACCCGTCTCCCCCTGGACACCGGTTGGTCCCGTATCTCCTTGGGCTCCTGTAGGGCCAGTCGCGCCCGTTTCCCCTGTGGAACCGGTGTCACCGACCGCCCCTGTAGGGCCAGTGGCACCTGTGTCACCCTGAGGGCCCGTATCGCCCTGAGGGCCCGTGGCACCCGTATCGCCCTGAGGGCCCGTAGCACCCGTATCGCCCTGAGCACCTGTGGGACCGGTTACACCCTGAACACCTGTGGGACCGGTTGCGCCTGTGTCGCCCTGAGGGCCTGTGGCCCCATCCGCCCCTGTAGGTCCTGTATCTCCAGTTACACCATCAATGCCGTCCAGATTTATATTGTAAACCGCATTTGTAAAAGGTCCCTGAATATTTGTTATAGAATCAATGGTGATAGAGCCAGTGCCAGATGTATACGTCTGTACACGACCCTCATAACGAATCGCCGCATTCGCAGAATTCACGACAACCACGGAATTACCAGCGATATACGCGAGCCCTGTGCCAATCGTATAGGTCTGTGAACCACCGATAGTGGGATTCGGCGTGATCGCGCTCGTCGTCGCAGACAAGTATTTATCGCCTGGGAGACCTGTCGGACCTGTCTCACCAGTCGGTCCCTGGGCACCAGTAGAACCTGTCGGTCCGTCAATGCCATCCAAATTCACATTGTAGAATCCGAGAACGAAAGAGCCCGCGATATTTGTAATAGAATCGATAACGATCGCGCCGGTACCCGAGTTATAACTCTGAACACGGCCTTCAAACCGCGTCGTCGGCGTGGAGACATTTGTAACAATGACGGAATTTCCAGGAATATACGCAAGACCACTGGCTATAGTGAGACTCTGCGACCCTCCCTCAATAGGTGTAGGAGTCACTGCGCTCGTTGTCGCGCTTAGATAGATATCACCAGGCAACCCTGTAGGACCCGTATCACCAGTTTCTCCCGTTGGACCCGTATACCCCGTATAGCCTGTCTCTCCAGTATATCCCGTATATCCTGTATATCCCGTATATCCCGTGGGACCCAGAGCACCTGTGATGAACCAACGGATCAGATCGGTAGTTCTCGGGCCAGCCAGATTTGCGAATTCGACGCGGAACCGAAGCGTATATGTTGTAACAGATGTTGTGAGAACCTTGGATGCCTGTAGAATTCCAGAGGCATAGAAATACATAGTAGTTCCGTCCCAGACCATTGTCAAGAGGCGGTCTGCAGATTGTGCAATAGAGGCGAGTAGGGTGCCGTCTGCATAGAAGGCGACAGCCCCGTTGCGCAACTGGATATACGGGTAATTCCCTCCAACGCCGGCGCTATACCATTCTGCGATGATCGCACCAGAGCCGGCGACAGAGGTATGCGGCTCTGCGAATTCCATGAAAATTCCATGGCGAGGCGCAAATGTCTCCTGGGCTACAACAATATCGCCAAGAGTCTCCAAGGTCGCTGCGGTTGGGGTGGGCAAAAAAGGGGTGCCTGTGCTCACAGCAAGAGTCATTACACTCAGACCAGTATAGCCTGTTGTGCCTGTGGGCCCTGTTGTGCCCGTCGCCCCTGTCGGGCCTGTTGCTCCTGTATGTCCAGTTGTACCTGTTGAACCAGTATGACCCGTTGGGCCCGTGGGGCCATCAGCCCCTGTGGGACCCCCTACGCCGGTCGGGCCCGTGTCACCTAGACCGGTGGGTCCAGTCGGTCCTGTTCCGCCCGTCGTGCCATTAAACCCCGTAGGGCCTGTCACACCGAACCCTGTAGGGCCCGTGGCTCCTGTCACACCGCCAGGACCTGTAGGACCCTGGAGACCACCATACGGGAGGAGATTCCAAGGTGTGACGCCGTCTCCAATTTTAAAAAGATATGTGCCGAGTTCAATACCCATCTCGCCACTGGCCAATGTCGGATTTACCGATGTCCAATTAGCGGCAGAATCTCTTCGAAATTGAAGTTGTATAAACGGCATTCTACATTGAGGTGCTAATTTAGGCCGATGTTCCACAATCAAATGCCGGACCCAGTGTATATGTGCTAGATGCGTTTCCTCCGTCGAATATATAACTAACATATAAGACTTCACCTGTCGGTCCTGTTGCGCCCGTTGCACCATCGATTCCATCTGCGCCTGTTGGCCCAGTTGTGCCCGTATCACCAGTCGGTCCCGTGAGACCCGTATCACCTGTCGGCCCAGCAGCACCTGATGCGCCTGTGGCACCCGTATCTCCCGTTGCGCCCGTCGCACCCGTCTCGCCGGTAGAACCCGTGTCTCCCGTTGCGCCTGTTGGTCCCTCCGCACCTGTGGCGCCCGTTTCACCAGTCGCACCCGTCGAACCCGTGTCACCTTGAGGACCAGTCTGACCCTGAAGGCCGGTCGCACCTGTTTCGCCCTGAAATCCAGTCGGACCCGTTTCGCCCGTGGCACCCGTCTCTCCTGTCGGTCCCGTAGGGCCTGTCATTCCCGCCGCGTCAAACCATATAGTGAAATAGGTTCCGATAGGTGGTGTAGCAGTTGGCCCAGAGGTGTTTGTCACACCGAATGTCCAATATGTGACATTGTCTATAGATGTATTTAGAGCGTATATATGCTCCTCAAGTGTTGTCTTATTAAGTAAATGTATAATTGTTCCTTGCCCTAAACGGGCATAAAAAGCATTTCGACTCACTCCTTTGTCATCCACATCAGCGATTTTCATGGTTGTAACCGCCGCAAGATTTGCCGCATTCGTCGAAAAGGTCGTGGCCGGCGGATTCAAAAGGATTGCGCTATAAAGTTGATATTCCGATGAATTCGCAGCGGGACCTGTAATGCCTGTTGGACCTGTTGGCCCCGTTTCGCCCGTCGGGCCTACGTCACCTGTGGGGCCTGTGGCACCCGCCCCTGTCGCACCTGTAGGGCCAGCGGGTCCGGTCGCACCTGTGTTTGTCGCAGAGCCTGGTACACCCGTCGGACCGGTATCACCCGTCGGACCGGTATCACCTGTTGCACCCGTGGCAACGGCTGTTCCATCTAAGCCTTTTGGACCCGTTGGTCCCGTTTCACCTGTTGGACCAGTCGGACCTGAAGGGCCCGTATATCCTGTGCCACCCCCTCCTGTAGCACCCGTGACTGCATATTGTTTTTGAAAATAGAGGAAACGGGCTAACTGCGCATCCGTCCATGTCAAACTGATTGGATTTCCAACCACATTCAAGACAGGAAGTTCATTCGCATTCAATTCATAGACATATCCCGTAAAGTTAATGTTCGGCCCAACACCCCCAGTGCCCTGTGTGGGATCTATCACAGCATTATAGCCGCTGACATCTTCTACCACGCATACAACGGACGACGATGTCTGAACACTTATAGATATGATCTTATAGACGAATCCGTAATTTGCATTACTGGTCCATTGACCAACGGCAATCGTTGTGCCGTCGTATTGACCTGTTCCATATCCTTGTGGTGTAATACTCAGTGTACATTGCCATTGATTAGGGGCATAATCTTGAACATCAATGAATAGTGCCTCTAAACATAGTGGTGGTGACAGCGGCATTCCTGTCTAGTTGAGTGAATTGATGATGATATGAAGAGAATATCCGGAAGCGTCATTCGTTGCGCTCGGGAAATTCGTCGTATTTATTTGACTTAGTGTCAAAGTTGTGATGGCAGAGTTAATAATAACATTTACACCAGCCGTTGTCGTTGCGCCATATCTTAAATTCATGTAATTATATTGAGTGCCATTGTAAAAGACGGCTGTTCCAATAAAATAGGGGAATGTGGAAGTGGAAAAACGGCCGTTCAAGTCGATCACATACGAGGATGCCGTGGATGCGCCCGCATTATAGGTTCCAAACGAAGCCGGTATAGATGATGACGCGGAACCCGGTACAAAGAGGCCGCCACTAATCGGTATTCTTAGGACACCATATGTTCCTCCTCCAGATCCTGTAGGGCCAGTTGCACCGATGCCGGTCGGTCCTGTCGCACCTGTATGACCCGTTTGACCCGTTGGTCCTGTAGGGCCCGTCGGCCCCGTGAAACCCGTAGGGCCTGCACCTGTCGGTCCACTTGGACCAGTAGGGCCCGTGCGTCCAGTGGGGCCCGTTGGTCCTGTAAACCCAGTGTCACCTCTAGTGCCCGTTGGGCCTGTTGCGCCTGTTGAGCCCGTTGGCCCCGTTGCACCTGTCGGACCGGTTGCACCCGTATTTGTAGCCGTACCTGCGATACCTGTAGGGCCCGTAGGACCTGTCGGTCCTGTGGAACCTGTTGGTCCTGTGATTCCCGTGGGACCTGTAGGGCCCGTTGGGCCTGTGCGACCAGTTGGCCCCGTCGGACCGCTATCACCTGTAGGGCCTGTGGAGCCTGTGCGACCAGTCGGTCCTGTAGGTCCCGTAGGGCCCGTGGAACCTGATGCTCCCGTTGTGCCCGCACTACCCGCAGAGCCCGCAGGACCAGTGACTCCTGTAGGGCCCGTAGCCCCTGTTCCTGCTGGTCCAGTTTCTCCAGTTGGACCAGCAACACCTGTAGGTCCTGTAGCGCCCCCACCGCCCGCGGCCCCGACTACGTCAAATCCGAGAATATACTTATCGCCGAGGCTAGGGGTGGCAGTCGTTCCATAGAGGTAGTCCAGGCCGAATTCCCAATAGGCCGTATGGTCAGTCTTTGCGGTGACCGAATAAATATGCTCTAGGAACGTGTCTGCATTGACCAAGTGTAAAAGACTACCTACACCGATTGCATTGAAATAGCCATCGCGCGTAATTCCGTCCTTGTCCACGTCATTCACGAGAAGGCTCGTTACGTCAGGCAAATTCGATGCATTCACGGAGAATTCTCCGCTCGTCGGGATAGAACCCGCTATACTAAAAAGGAGGTATTGCGATGAATTCGGCAAGGGACCTGTTGGTCCCCGTGCTCCTGTGGCACCGGTGTACCCAGTATATCCCGTAAATCCAGTGAAACCTGTCACACCGCGCGGACCAGTCGGTCCAAAAGGTCCCGTTCTACCAGTTGGGCCTATAGAGCCTGTTGGGCCTGTCGCACCTTCACCTGTTGGGCCTGTCACGGACGGACCTGTAGGGCCCGTGTCGCCAGTTGAACCCGATGGCCCTATACCCGCAATCGGCTGGAAATGGATATTTTTGACTTGTGTTCCAGGGTCGTAGGCGGAAATCATCAAGTAAAGGGGATTTCCTTGTGGGCGTGGTGTAGAATAGACATTTGACGCATTCACAAAATAATTCACATTCTGGCCGTCATAGAGTATGTCAAACTGCGTTGTATCTGTATATGTGCCGATACTGGATATGTATGTACCAAGTTCATAGATAGAAATATCAGCGGTAGAATCACAATAGAAGGCATAATCTATGTTGGAATAACTGGGGTCCGCATAGGGGTATTCAGCGAGACCGGCTGCGAAGGCCCTGTCCGTCTGAGCCGACTGAAAAGTCATAAAGGCGCCGAGGGCATATCCCTCGACAGAATAGGCGTTCGCATCCCATGCCTGAACAGCCGTGTCGGGCTTCTCAACGAAAGCAGGTGATACGAGTGTCATATTGCTCGTGACCCACGAAAAGGTTCCCTGGGCGGGACCTGTTGGACCTGTGCCCGTCGAGTTAGTGATGCCGAGAAGGGTTGAAGGTAAGTCCGGTATGGGAAATACGGAGCCATCTGTCGTTGTGCTGATTGCCTTGACGACGTCCTGCCACACGCGATTTCCTTGTCCATCGGCTGCCTGAACAAATCCCGACGATATTGGAAGATTTGTTATGGGGTCAATGGAATTAATAAGTTGTGCAAAATATTGGACCGATAAGTCTGGTGTGCTCATTCGGTGCCCCCCTCTACCTGTGAGTGCTTAAAATTAAGCACTCCGAAGTGCTGCTTAGAGCGAGAAATCCAGGTCACACCAATATCATAGGCCCGCAGAGCGCGCCTATCTATGAGGTGAACTTCATTTCAGCACTAAGCGGTGATCCTAGAGCAGAGTCCGATTCGGCAGCAACGCGCTGATTTCGAACTATCACAACCTTCTAGGGCACTAATAGGGAGTTCTCTATGACACTCGGCGGCGGCCTCTTACAACTTGTTGCCGTAGGAAAACAAGATGTGTTCCTAACGGGGAACCCGCAAATAACCTGGTTTAAAATGGTCTATCGCCGCTATACGAATTTCGCCATAGAATCTCAGTCCATGTTTTTTGACGGCGACCCGGATTTCGGAAAACGGCTCACATGTACCATCCCACGGCGGGGTGACCTGCTCGGTCCTCTGGTGCTCGAAATCACATTACCCGAGATCTATTACACTGATAATACTCTCGCCGCCTACGTAAATTCCATCGGGCACGCCATGATTGAAGAGGTGAGTCTAGAGATTGGCGAGCAGGAGATTGACAAACATACCGGAGAATGGATGGAGATTTGGTCGGAATTGTCGATTCCTGCTGGACAACGCCAGGGATTCAATAATATGATAGGGCGTGTGGACGGGTCCCTCGTGCCCCCGTCCACCTATCCGCCCAACACGGCCGTCGCAAACGGGACTATCTCCTACCAATATGGCGCCGTGAAATTATATGTGCCGCTCCAATTCTGGTTTTGCAAAAATCCCGGGCTCTACCTGCCTCTCCTCGCGATGCAGTATCACACCGTGCGCATCAACCTGAAACTCCGGTCTCTGGACCGACTGGTCTTCCTGACTGGCGCCCCGCCTGATACTGATACGAACTGCAACATAGCGGACCAGGTCAAAAAGAATAAAATTCTGGATATTCGCATGTATGGGGACTATGTTCACCTGGATGTGGAGGAGCGCCGTCGGTTCGTGGCAAATACCCACGAATATCTGATTGAGCAGGTCCAGTATACACCCATTGTCGGAATTCCGGCAGCGAATACGACAGCCACGATTCCTCTAGAGTTCAATCATTGTGTGCGCGAGGTCATCTGGGTTCTCCAGCGCGATGCTATAGAGGCGAATAACGAGTGGTTCAACTGGAGTACGACGTCTGTAAATGAGCAAGGGGCCCGACGCGATATGCTCCAGGACGCGGTCCTCCAGTTCGACGGCTATGACCGCTTTGAGACGCGCGATGCCGGCTATTTCCGACTCGTACAGCCGTGGCAGCGCCACTCCAATGTGCCCGTTGGCTCTTTTATCTATGTCTATTCGTTCGCTCAAAAACCCGAAGAGATGCAGCCATCCGGGTCCTTCAATGCGAGCCGCATTGACACGATTAAACTACAGATCTCTCTGCGCCCCGACACGAATACACTGGCTGTCACGGACCCGAACTATACGCCGAAACGGGGCAATTGCCACATACGTGTCTATGCGACGAATCACAATGTCTTGCGTGTTGTGAATGGATTCGCGGGACTGCTCTTTAAGATATAATAGGGTGCCAAAAACAGAGAGGTCACCCCTATGGCGGCCACGGGAATTCCAACAGCACTACCACAGAATCCACTCGGGGCCCTTACAGGAATTACGCCAGCGGCTACACCAGGAATTCCTGGCGTGGCGTCACCACAGACCTATTTTCAGAAATTCCTCTTGGGCGGCATCGAGGCGCCCAAAATCGCCCTGACCGCACTCACTCTCTTTCCAACGACAGGTATTGTCGGCCTCAATCATCAGGCGGTAGGAAATGTTATGGGCATGCTCTTTAAAGTTATATCCTATGGCGTGGGAATTCTGTGGGGTCTCCAGTTCAATAAAATCTACCCTGGCACTCTTGGAACAATTATCTCGGCGCTCATGTTCGTTGGACCCTGGTACCTTTTTGATTCCCTCCAGATTCTATTTGGCCCCTATGAGACTGAAGGATTCGTTCCCCCTGTGCCTCTAGATGGATTTCCGTCAGTGAAACCGAAACCGGGTGGAAGTTGGCTCTTTACTCCCACAACTCTGAGTATTCTTCTCTCTACATTGCCGGCAGGCGCCTACGGAATGACGAGCGTTCTAAAATACTATCTGCCGAATTTGGATGTGGGCGACGCTCAAAAATATTCTGGATATACGACGATGGCTGTGACAGGTCTAGGAGCCGCTCTGAGTATATTCTCTATGGCAAGAGCGCCTGCATTAGCCCCAGCGTTGGCACCTGCGCCTGCGTTGGCGCCTGTACTGCGTGGCGGGGCCAATCCCCTCCCTCCTCTCTCCCATTTTCTCAAACGCCTCCAAGAATCTCAGACACCAAAGGCCCGCAACGACTCCTGGGCCTTTTTGGGAATTCTCGCGATTGTCATTTTCGGCGGATTCTCTCTCGCCTCCGCTAGGTCCCGTTTAGTGCCGATTTCAGATACATGAAGTGTACCGGAATCCGATACATAAGGTGTATCGGAAATCTTGCTCTAAGCAGCAGTTCGGGATTGTACAACCCCTGGTCTAAAGTAGTGGCCTGAGAGACTAGGTATAGAGGATCCTATGAAGTATCTGGAGACGCAAGAGGAGTTGGAGATTCTTCTGGGAAAGAATCCCGATGTGCCCGCCCCTGCCGGCGTCCATGTTATCTATTTCACTGCGAATTGGTGCGGCGCCTGCCGCAGTCTCGATATGGATGCGCTCGTTGCGGCATTTCCGCAAGTGAATTGGCTAAAGTGTGACGTGGACCGCAACACGTATTCGCCTGGGTTCTGTGGCGTGCGCGCGATTCCGTCGTTCATGTTCATTCGGAACGGCAAGGCAGAAGGCCCCCTCTTTCAGCATAACAAGAATGCGAGCGTCGCGGCGTGGCTCCAGATGGCCCTTTCCTCGTAGTGTCTAATAGGGTATGCCAAAACGGCAGCAATTACAAAAAACAGATAGCGACGTCTGCGATGTGGTCATCGTAGGCGCCGGTATAGCAGGCTTCTATGTTGCAACGGAACTCCTTCGTAAGCGCAAAAGCCTCCGTGTCATTCTCGCCGACAAATATCGTGACCTGGGTGGCCGCACTTTCACCTTTGAAGCGGACATCTCAGGGGTCCACTATCAGTGGGAAGAGGGTGCTGCGCGAATTCGCAACGATCACAGAATTCTTTTAGGGCTCGCGAAACGGCACGGACTAGCCCTGGCTCCTATCGGCGGCGATCTCCAATTCCAAGTGGCAGGGCGGCCCGCAGAACCTGATCAATTCGTCCCAGGAATTCCAGCGTTCCTGGAACCCCTTCGTGCCATTCCGAAGAGTGTCCTCCAGAATTCCACTCTGCGAGGAATTCTGGAGAGAATTCACGGCGGCCCCGCGGCCGTGGAAGAATTCCTGGTCCGCTACCCCTATCGCGCCGAATTCGAAATTCTACGAGCCGATCTCGCTCTGGAACTCTTTATAGGGTCCGGCGAATTCTCCTCCTTTTCGGGGTACTGCTATTTGGAGGCCGGCTTCTCCGAATTGATCCGCCGTATGGAAAAAGAATTCCTCGGGCGCGGTGGAAGAATTCTCCGACAGCATGAGTTCGTGGCCGCCGATCTCACGGGAGCGAAATTCTTGATAGGTGCCCCCTCCGAAGGTCCCAGTCGCCCAGAGGCCTATGTTCGTTCCCGCGCCGTTGTCCTCGCAATTCCTTCGGCTGCCCTGGGACGAATTCCGCAATTCTCTGGACTCCCTCTTCTTCGCCATCTCCATATGGAACCCCTTCTCCGTGTCTACGCGGCATGGAACCCCGCCAAATGGACTGCTATTGCTGAAATTCCTAAATTAGTCACCCCCTCTCCGAATCGCTTCATAATTCCTGGAGGCAAGGGAGTTCTCCAGATCTCCTATACAGATTCCCGCGACGCAGAACCGCTGATTACCCTCCTAAAAGAAAAGGGTGAGAGAGCGTTGGGAGAATTTCTCGTGAAGGAACTCGCCGCCGTTCTCGGCCATCCGGTTCCTCCGCCCCTCTTTGTCCGCGCGCACAAATGGAAAGAGGCCGTGACCTATTGGCTTCCTGGCGACTATAGCCCCCAGGAAATGTCCAAGGCGGCCTGCCGGCCGGCCCCGAACCTCTTCCCGAACGTCTATTTGTGTGGAGAATCCTACTCTCTCCGCCAGTGTTGGGTGGAGGGAGCGCTAGAACACGCGGAGCAGATGCTTGCGAGTCTTTTGCCAGCGATTGCGAATTCCTGAGAGAAGACTAGGTGTTGAGGATTCTAATGGACGCTCATTTGCTTCTGGCCATCTTTCATTTGATTTTTGTGGTGCCCCTCTTTCTCTATGTCGGCATCCAGCGTGCGGCGACACCCGAGTGGCTCTACCACGTGGTCTTCGGTGTCGGTCTGGTGGTCTTAGTGTATCACATATTTAAGGCCTATACGCGGGTTGTGGCAAAGTCCACCGGCGCCTGGGTGAATATCATCCACGCGGCCATCGTTGCCCCCCTGCTCATCTGGATCGGCTACTATGGAAAAAAGACGGGTCGTCCCGCCTATGAGATGCTCCTGATGGTTGGCTTCGCTGCTCTTGGCTACCATCTGAAAAATCTGGTCGTCATGGCACAGACGTTCAGCAAGGGGTCTCTAGATGCCCAGTAGCGTATTCAAATGTGCCCGACGGGCATTATCATCAATATGAATACAACCCGCAATATGATAGTGAAACGCAGTCATTGAATTCGTTTCCTTATCACAACCACAGCATGTGAGAGGGTGTTCGGCATCCTTTCCCATGGCGGCGGCCTCCTGCTTACAATGCTTCCGAATGAAATGAATAATAAGATTGGACTTTGTCAAAGTCCCCTTGTAGACACAACCCTCCATAGGACACTTGAACATACGTTCTTGCTCCTTCTGATGCTGCGCCTTGATATGGAGGTCAAGTGTGGAGGCATGGAGGAATCCCTTCTTACAGATGTTACACTCGAAAGGGAGTTTTCCTTCATGCTTCTTCATGTGGTAATGCATTGTGCTCTGGATCCGCTTCGTCTCGCCGCAATAGGGACAGACGAAGTGGCCCTCGGCATTCTTCTTATACTTGGACTGCGAGGCGTTAGAAGACATTCTAAGGTTGAACAACGGCTCTGGCGGGGCGCGAAGTTTCAATTTTTCCGGGCGGCCGGCGCCCGCGCACGAGTCCTATAGATTTGTATTTATACTCCTGTATGATCATCATCGCCACTCTCGCAATCGGCACCGATTTCCGGCGACGGCTCGCACCCGCTCTTGACTCTAAACGCACCTACGCAGCGAAACACGGCTACATCTATCTCCAGGCTGGTGAAGAGGTCTGGGACAGAGACCGCCCGATCGCCTGGTCAAAAGTGGCGTTCGTTCTTTCTATCCTGGAACGAGTACCCGACGGGACTCTTCTCTGGCTGTCCGACGCAGATGTTCTCATTACGAATCCGGCACTAAAGGTTGAGGAGCATGTAATGCCGCTGCTGTCGCCTGGGAAAGATATCCTGATGTCTATGGATGCATGCAGGCATGTGAATTCTGGGAACATGTTTATGCGGGCAGGACCTTGGCTGCGCGAATTCTGGAGGCGCGTGGACGCCCAAAAGGATTTGACCTATCACATCTGGTGGGAGAATGCGGCGATTCTACGGCTCTTAGAGACAGAGGCCGAGACGGCTGCGCGTGTAGAGGTGAGTAAAGAGCACTGGCGTTTCAATGCGTATCTCCAGGGCCTTCCGGGTGAGCGCCTGTGGCAGCCTGGGGATTTTCTCGTTCATTTTGCGGGAGTTTACAATCTGGAGCGTATGGAAACTCTGATCCAGGCGATCCAGGCTGGGAAGATTCCACGCCTTGACATGTGGGATGCGCATAAAATAGAATTCATTAGTATATGAACTCGATGTCGTCTATGAACAGCGGCAGCACGACCACCATGGGCTCTCCCATGAACAGCAGTAGCAGCACCACCACTATGGGCTCTGCTATGAACAGCAGCAACAGCAACAGCACTACCACGAAAATGATGGGTGGGCGTCGTCGCGGTCGCGGCACTCGCCGCGCGGGCAAGGGTCGCCGTGGAACTCGTAAGCAGCGCGGCGGCCAGGCGACGGCGCCTGCGACAGCGCCTGCGGCGCCTTCTGTGCACTCGACCCTGTCGGTACCTGCGGCTGCGCCTAGCGCTCCTGGAAAGCCGATGATGGGTGGCAAGCGCGGCAAGATGGTGGGGACCAAGGCGCAGGTTTGGCACGGCACGGCGCACCACACGGTGGGCGGCCTGACCAAGAAGGATCTGATGAAGCACAAGGGTCGTATTGTGTCCAAGAAGAAGCATGCGCTGGGCAAGAAGGCATTCAAGAAACTGGTGGCGGCGGGCTACAAGCCGAAGAAGGGCACTTTTAAGTTGTTCCGCAAGTAATTGGAATAGTACTAAAGACTAATATTCTTAAGTCAGAATCAGTTCACACACCTCCATCCAGCGCAGAATCTGATCGCGCCCGTGCGCCGCATTTCCCGTAAAAAGCCCCAAATCCAGAATCTTCTGGAACCAAAACCACATGCGCCTAGACACCTCATTCGCCGATAGGTTCGCCGCGGCAGTCTGTCGTCGCTGCTCCTTCAAAAACGCCTTTACAGGCTGTCGCACGCCCTCTTCCAGATACGTGCTAAAGCCTGACCAGACCAGACACTCTCCGTCCGCCGAGAGTTTGAAATTACTGAAAAATTTGTAGCCGACTGCACTTGGCACGGGAATCGTTTTCACTTCTTCATACTCAGCCAGTAGGTCCATTCTCTACTCATTTTTTGTCGCTGCGCTTAGGCCTTTTGATTTGGTGTCGCAATAGAGTCGGCAATGGAGCGCAGCAGTTCTGCTGCCTCTGCAGCACTATACGTGGACCCCGCGGACCCGCCTTCCGCCGGATCGAACCAATAGAGACTCCCGTGTCGTTTCACTTCCCCTATAGCGGACCAGACGAGCCCAACGTCCGATGCGGCGATTTCGCGGAGCACAGAGCGCAGATTGTATTGGGTCGTCAAGGCCGCGCCAAGACGATAGTGGAGTGCCGGCTCTATCACTTCTGCGCCGACGTCGTGAGTCCAGAAAATGGCATCCCAGTCACCCGCAGTGGGCTGGTTTACACCGAACCCGAGTATAGAAACCCCTTCCACGCGCGACAAGGCCGCAAAGACAGGATTCGTCGGCTCTCCGCCGGCCCAGACGAGCCGCACGGGCTTCGCTGCATTCGCGACATAGGTGAGACCGAGGCGCACATCTTGAGCGTCGTGGACGACGAAAATAGCGTCCCATTTGAGGCGCATCAGCCAGGAGGCGTATGCGGAGTGGTCCTGAAGAAAGAGCACTTTGCGACCGCGATGAGCGACCTCCGTGTCAAGAATCGCCAGACGGCCGCGCACGAGCGCAGGAAGACGTGCCGGCGAACCGACACAATAGAGTTTATGCCCTTTCAGATTCTCGGCGAAGCCCTCTAGGCGAACTTCGTGGTCGGGTGTTGTCATTCCTGTTGCCATAGAGTTTGAAATGTTTAGGACATATAAAAAGGGTAAATACTAGAATGAATACTGACACTATTCATATTACCAAAAAACCTGAAAAGACTATATATAAACTTCGTGGACCTTTAAATCATACAATCAAGGCAAAACTAAAAAATAAAACATCTCGGGTTCTTAACAATGCGAAAAATATAAGAATTTTATCAACATTAGAACTAACACCCCCAGAATATTCTGAAACAAAAGAAATTTTAGAGCGTGCGCGCATAGTTAGGCCGGATTTAAAAGAGCCTGCTGCTCAAATTGCCGTATTATATAATAATCTTAATACAAATATTGTAACAAACTCCAAGGCAGGTACATATATTACACTAAAAAATAAGAATACATATTTTAATAATATTGGAGCGCCTATTAAGTTTGGCTCAAAAACTGGATATTTTTTAAGAAGAGGTTCCGGTTCAAAGTTATTAACGCATGTTATTAATGAACAACGAAATACAGGTGTGAAAACATTATTTGTACATCCCGACAATAAGGAACTTGAAAAATATTATTCAAAATTTGGTTTTAAGATTCTTTCACGTGTGCCATTTAATTTAGATCGGCCAAAATTGTTTTATGAAAGTTCAGGATATGGCCACCTTATGTATTTAGAGTTGTGAACCAGTATCATGAATAGTGTATTATCTCTAACGTTAAGCCCATATAGTTATTAAGGATAAAATCCACAATATCATATTTATCAGCCACAAGTGAATATGATAATGATGGGTCACATACTAAAAAATGATGCCATAACCATGGAAGCAATACGAATCTTTTCTCAAGTTGTCTGTTATTTGAATAACAATGACATACTGCAAAAGATGCTGAAAACATGGATGATAATATATCGGTTAGTAGTTTTTTAGTATCGATAGAAATTATTAGTGAATATGAGTCAAAGATATGAAATGTACTTATATAGTCCTTGTATTCATGAGTAGTATCACTATTAAGAATAATATTATTATATATGGATATATATAATTCAGTTTTAAATATATTTCTTTTTAGACTACACCTATTACGTATAATCTCACATATAAATCTATCAACATCTGTTTTATTTATAATATTCTTTACTGGGATAGTATATGATATGAATTTTTCCACACTATCCATCTAAATAGTATTGATTTCAATATTTATGCCGCCCCGCCCGAAAACCGCGCACATCTTTAGAGGGTATTCCACTGAATGGATATCGTCAAAAACGCCGTGCTTATTCTAGCAGTCGATTTACCATGGCTTTATCTGATAGGTCCCTGGGCGTCCAAGGTCGTGCGCGGCATACAGGGCTCCTCACTTGAAATGCGCGCGTGGCCCGCAGTACCCGTCTACCTCGCCCTTGGCTATCTCTTCACGCTGGCAAAATCGGCCCAACAGGCATTTGCCATTGGTGTCTGCACATATGCCGTCTATGATTTCACTCTCATGTCGATTTTCAAGCGCTATCCGCTGGAATTCGCCGTCGCCGATTCGCTCTGGGGTGGGGCCCTCATGTGGATTGTATTCCGGCTCAAAGAGTATATGCGCCTTTAGAGGAGTAAGCCAATGCGCATCGGCACCAACTACGGCGGCTGGTGGATTCCAGAGAAGAACGGCCTCGGGCCCGACAGCATCGTCATCAGTGCCGGCGTGGGCGAGGACATCTCTTTTGACCTAGGTCTCCAGAGCCGCTACGGCTGCGCGATCACTCTCGTGGATCCGACGACACGGGCCGTTCAACACGTAGATGCGATGTGTGAGTGGGCTGCCACAGGCTCGTGGCCTCAAGCCGGTTCTCTTCAGCCAGACTATCGAGGATTCGTGGAGGGGCTTACTCCCAAACCCGATTTCAGTAAAATCACTCTGGAGCCCGTAGGCCTCTGGGATAAGAAGGATACGTTGCGTTTCTACAAGCAGGATAATCCCGCATATGTTTCCCAGAGTTTTCTGGAAAAAATGTTCACGGACGAGTATACACTGGCTCCTGTTGTTCGCCTCTCGACCCTCTTAGAGAAGAGAGGTCTGAGTAACCGCCAGATTGATCTCCTGAAAATGGATATCGAGGGTGCCGAATTGCGTGTTCTGGGGTCCATGCTGGACGACGGAAATCTTCCGAGAATTCTTTGCGTCGAGTTTGACGCCTACATCAAAGGGAAGGATCGTGACGGCGAGACCCGGCGAATGCTTTCGCGTCTAGAGCAGGCAGGATACCGAATGGAACACAATGATGCGATGAATATCACTCTAGTACGGCAAGTGCCAGTCGCCTAAGCGCTTCATATCGAGTCTCTTGGCGTCACCGACTCGGAAATTATAGTGAAGAAGATAAGCCGCCTGCCGGCGCAAAGGGTCGGCATGCGTCGCCGTCGCGACGGCCCCGTTTGGATACTGGGCGCGTGGAAGAACGCCGTGGGACTGGCCCGTGGCCCCCAGTCGCGTATTCACCCATGTCTGATCCTGTGAATAGCCTGCGCGCCACAGGGCCTCATCATCCATACGGAAAAGGGTGGGGTCAATGCCATGGCTAAATGCGATGAGTCCTGTGCAAACATTCGGACAGGTCCCAGAGACGTCTGCGGCACAGGCAGGTCCCCGTTCATCACACTGGAACCACAGAGGTCGGTGCTTCAAGCGCCTCTCTATGTCGTCCAAAAAGGGCTGGTAGACGGCAATATCGCCGTCCATATAGATACATGACCGCACACGCGGATCGGCAGCGAACGTCTCCAGGAGTCGCAGTTTCAGCCGATTCAGACTCATGAAATTCTTGGAGCCGATGGGCACGACGGCAGGCCCGTAATCCGGCACGCGGCTCTCGGGTGGCACGAGAACACAGGGGCCTACGCCTTCGCGCCGCAGGAATTCGTAAGAGGGCCTGTCGGCACAGACAACGAGAAGACGTTGTTTGGGGCCAACCACCTTTTGCCACATGTTCGCCAGATTCCACGTATAGTATTTGTAGCCATTGGATGTGAGCGTCCAACAGAGTTGACCAGTCTCCTTTTGAATATGAGGTTCAATGTTCATTTCTCCCTCTAAAACAGAAATGCCAGAGGGAGAACCGACGCAAAATAATATGATTGAGAATGTTCTCACGGGACCGAAAGGGTACTGGGGTGCCCGAGCGAGGAGTGCGGGACTTCCGCCGACGTCCAAGAATCTCACCCGCCGGCGCAGCAAACGCCCTCGCAAGCGCGAGCACGTCTATATGCGTCCCGTCCCTGAATCCAATAGGGCCATTCGCTTTCGGAATCCTGGCGGCATCTTTAATGCCGTAGAACAGGGTCTCATGAAAAGGGAACTCAGACCTGCCAATAACTATACAGAACGTTATAACGGGAAGACGATGAAAGAAATACGAGAGATGCCGCGACCCGAAAGAAAGAATCTCGAATCTAAAATGTCACATAACACGTATGTGAAATATGCGTCCAATTCTCTCCGAATTTCTGTGAACGGGTTTCCCGTGAAATTCATCGTGGCGATGCCTTGGCCCCACTTTCGGAATTTCGTGAACACTCTTGAGCGGTCAGAACAGGAGCGAATTCTAAAATTCATGGAAATTATTTATTTCCGAATTCGCCAGGAAAAAGCAAAGAAGGTCTTCGGCGGTCTGACTTTGGAAGAAATTGGCAGAAAGTCAGAGGACGATTTTGAGAAATTCCAAGAATCTCTCTCAGAGAAAAACGCATCCGATTTGGTCTCCGAGTTATATGGAGATTTTAAAGGGAGAACATTGACTGACATTGTGCACTCATTGGAATACGGGCGCCCAGGATCCACTCTCGAGGAGCGCGATCATGCATTTATGGAATTCATACGTTCTTTTCCGCCAAAGGAAAAACACGAGATTATTTTATTAGTGAATCTTTATATTATGTACCCTCCTATGCGTGGAAAAGATCTTCCTGGATACTCGGATGGAAAATGGGATGCAAATTTCTAAAACCGCCCCATAGCACGGATGAGGTCCTGGCGCAAAGCCTTCGAGTCGTTATGAAAGGGTTTCGCGACCTCGTCGGCGCTGGCTATTTCCTCGCCGATGAATTCCAGAAGGTCGTGGAAATTCCCGATTGCGCGGATGCGCTGGTTGATATACTTGCGCTTCAGGCAATGAAAGACGGAGGAATTCAGATAGTCCTCATCAGTCATGAGACCCTCGTGAATGAGACATTCGAGGGCGAGTTTGAGAATTTCCCCCTTGTGACCTCTGGGCACGACCGGCATGTATTCGGTCGGCTGAATATAGGTCAGCCCCTCGGGCTCTATGGAGGCGAGAACATGCTTCGGCCGGCGCTCATCCACGAAAATCACGTCGGCCGGCTGAATCGTGAGAGGATATTTACAGAGGCGCTTGAAAATGGCTTTAATTGTTGCGAATGTCTTGATCGGCTCGCCATGTTTAATGGTTCTCAGGTCGGTCTCACGTACTCTGTGCGTGGCATCCACGAGCGCGCAGAAGAGATTAGGGGCCCCATAGGTGCGCTCAATCAGTTTTTTCGCGAGGGTGAGACTGAATGTGTTCGTCGCATTTGAATATATACAGACGGAACGGACACGACCCAGTTGCTTTCCATGTAGGATAGGGCGCAGCATCGCGTCCAAATTGGGCCGGAGAATAATTCGCAAAAGGTGCTGGCGGTCCAGAATTTTCTCCACAAACCGCTCTTCGGCACGGACCATGGCGGCGCGGACTCGCGGTGGAATGTGGAAATTCGGATTCAGTCCACGGGTCTCGGAATTCTCCAGGAGGTCCAGGCTGAAGAGGTGGCCGACAGGGGCAATGTGATAGAAAAATCCGAGTGTATTGTCTAAATCAAAGGCGACAAGGGCCATCTTGTCCGGTTGCTAATCGTAGGTGGGAGATTCGGGCTTAGGTCTGGGGTTTGCCGCTTGCGTCGCATTGCGCCCCGCCATTGCAGCCTTGAATTGCGCGTTATTGTGGAGAGCATAATGCTGACGACAGAAGGGCTGCGTCTTATAGACATCGCGCTGGCATTTGCGCCACGCAGAATGCTGATGCTCACAGATATAGCGATAGGAGCCGCCGCGAATCTTTCGCTTATTTTCGAGCCAGGCAGCCGATGCGGCGTCAAACCATGCGGGCGAGAATTCTGGGGGGTCCTGGGACATTCTATAAACTATTCCATAAGAGCCAAAGGCCTCAATTTTAGATTCTTTCGTGTGAATCTACGGCCCCCTCTCGAATAGGTGTGCTCTGTAAAAGGTATAGTATTTCCTTCTATCGGCATAAGATACCTGAATTGTATGAATTTCATACCAAATGTACCTTCCATGAAAGAATTGATCCATGGAGATATGAACGGACAGAACTTCTCCACACCCATTTTCTCTCGCAATGGTCCGAAGAATTCCTGCCACGTGGACGCCTCTTCATACATTTTCTTCATCTCTGTGAATTCAACAGGGCTATCTTTCGGTAGCCCTCTGCTGAACTCATCCCATTTCGCTTGTTCCTTTATCTCTTTAAAATTCTGCTCGGCCCGTTTAAATTGCGCCCGAGAGGATGGGTCTAACGTTGCTCCAAAATTCTTTTCATACCACGTTTTGCCAGTAGTTATATAACTCATTTCTGCTAGATCAATTATCTGTCCATCGTCACAGGTCCGATAAGAGGCATCTTCAAACTTGAGTTGTTTGACATATGGATAATGTTTGTGAATATATGAAAGTAGCAGTTTCAAGAGCATATTTGTATCTGATCCCCGTTTGAAATCGTGCTCTAAAGAGCACTCTAGGTTGTAATGAATCTTTGAAAAAATCCCTACAGAAATCCCATTAAATCTTGCCATCATCCCCCCATCTTTATAAATGAATCCATATATACAATATTTAGTATGCCCCCCTATGAAAAATGTAATCACGTCGGGAGATTCGTGAATAACAAGTCTCATTGATTTATTATTCACTTTTAGTGTTACAGACTTCACTTCCACATGGGGTTTTGCAGGTGGATATTCCATTTCTAGTTTAGAATCTCATAATATCTAAAGCCCCTATAAGAAATGGGCGCAACCCGAACCTCTCATTATCGAAGGATGACGGCAGTCCGTCGATCTCCCTCATCCCGCCGCACTCAGAGGGTGCGGCGGGATTCGATAGTCGCCGGTAAACTAAAGAAGCCCGTAAACGGCTTCGCCGTCGTTCACTCGAAAGAGAGGCCATGGGTGAAAGAGCCTAAATACAGGCGCTGGCTGACGCGTCTGGCGAAGCACCGCGCGAAAGTGAAGCGCGAGGGCGATAATGACCATCCTGATAATATGTGTATGGATTCTGATATATGTAAGGGGGACCTGGGCGTCCCGCGGAAACTGATGCCGCAATTCACGAGTGCCGCCGCCATACGCAATTTCCGGTCGTTTGCTCTGGACCGATACGGAATTCGCTCGAAACGTGATACGAGGCGCGCGGCTCGCTTGAAGCCGTCCCAAGAGGAGATTAATCGCGAGCGCGTGGAAGACGTGAAGGAGGATATCGTGGAGAAGCGTTTAGATCCGAGCGTGCCTTTGATTGTGAGCGCCGACAACTACGTTATCGATGGTCACCATCGCTGGGCTGCGTATAAATCACATCATCCTAGGAAACCGCTGCCCGTCCTCGTTGTGAATGCGCCGGCGCGTGACGTCCTAGGCGTCGCGGCGGTGTGGGGTGCGGCGACTCATGCGTTTTAAATAATACTAATTAGGTAGTTATGTATAATACTAGGAAATATAAACCAAAAAAACAAAATGCTACGCGTAAACAATATGGTGGAAAATTATGTAAGGGTAATATATCTAGATATACACCCGGTAGATTAATTGGTAAAGGTTCATCTGGAAAAGTATATATGATTAAAGAGGATTCAGATATTATATTTAAAATTCAACCTATCCGTGAGAAATATACAGAAGATATATCAAAGGAATTTATTGAAAATGAGATACAAATAACAAAGAGGGCAGGTGAATTAGGAGTCGCACCAAAGATACATGATGTAATTTACTGCAAATCAAATGACATATATTCAATTATAACCAAATCTGACAAAGTTAAATCAGTTATTTTTATAATGGATAGGATAAAAGGAGTAAAAACAATCATTCAAATGTTAGACGAATATGTTAAGGATTTAGAGGATGAGGATATCGATAAGAAATATATTAATGATTTGTTAAAAAAACAACTAGATAGATGGTTTGAAGAAATAAAACCCCTTTTAGATATATTGTATGATAATGGTATAATTCATCAAGACTTAAATGGAGCCAATATTGTATATGGTTATATTGGTAATGATAAACCCAGATGGTGGATTATTGATTATGGTGTTGCTGAAATGAAGGATACTACTATTCCAGAAAATAAAAGAAATAATATTAATATTAAAAATATTATTCGGAAACGCTCTAAATAAAATTAAATAGATGTATCCTGTAAATAATATGTAAACATCTATCATGCATCCAGAAGAGTTTACATGTGATGAGATTCTATTAGGATTGTATGATTTATGGGCATTCTTCTTTCAGCGTAACTGATATATAATATCTGTAAATATCCATGCCCCCTATTAATGCGTATGCGCGCGACGTCCTAGGCGTCGCGGCGGTGTGGGGTGCGGCGACTCATGCGTTTTGAGGCAGGCTGCCTATTTTAACGCCTTAAGTGTGGCATCCAGAGTTTCATTTACAATAGCAGTATTAATCACCTGAAGAGGGGACCATTTTGCAATTGGTAACCCCATCTTGGAAATTTTCAGTCGCACCTCGGCATCTCCCTTGAAGAAGTTTGCCAAGATGTCCTCATACATTTGCGCTGAGCAATTCCCCAAACAAATCTTCAAGTCAAAGCGTCCAGGGCGCAGCAAAGCAGGATTGATGTTCTCTGGGTGATTCGTGGTGGCAATAATAATGCGGTCATTGTTGTCCTCAATACCATCCAACTTTTGGAGCAAGTAGCCCAAGTCTATACGGTCTGGTTTTTTGGCCTTTTGAACACTTTCACGCATCATATCCAGAATTTTCTGTCGCTCTTCTTTCTCTGCAACAGCAAGAAGAGATGCCCAGTCTGTCTTTTCAGCAGGTTTTTCTTCTGCGTACACATTTCCCTCTGTCATAACATCAAGAATACAGTCAAATTCATCAAAGACGTAGATGTATTTTTTCGTATTTTCTTCTCTCAAAAGTTCATCCAGTTCTGAACACTTTGTGGTTTCAGCGAAATTAATAACCATAACATCTCGCCGAAGATAGTTGGCGATTGCTGAAATAGTTCCTGTTTTTCCAGTTCCAGGAGGACCATAGAGTAGAATACCGAGTTTGTTATCCATAGAAATCGTTTCAGGATAGAGTGTCTTTGTCTTGAATTTCTCTAGAATACGCAGCAGTTGTTCTTTCTGGTCGTAAAAGATTGTGTCGAATGTTTTACGAGTAGAGATCAATCCTTTTGCCTTCATTCCTTGATATAGTTTCAGTGATGTACTTGTTTCTTCTTTTGTTTTGCTGATACCATATTCATCACAAAAGGCATCAATGTTCTTGTTAGTCATTGAATAAAGACAATATATGCTATGGTTAGGTTTATACATATATACAAATTCTCCATTATATATAGCAATAGTAAACATATAATATACAGAATTATTTGTATGATGACTAATAACAATTTGATTTGCTACTGCATTATCATATAATTTTTTTACATGAGGATAATTTTTTTCAATTGCTGTCATAGTTCCAAGAATAAACTTAGTTCCTTGAGTAAGGGAACAGATTAGATCAGTTTCTGCTGGACTGCGATGTTTTGTATATAGATTTTTCAGTTTATCAAACTTGTATAAAGTATGCCTAAACTTTCCTCCTTCTTTTGGTCGGTCAATGAATTTATAAACAAAGTAGTTATACATATCTTCATCAGCAAGAGCAACCATAAGCATCGTATTCAGCGCAAGAATAAATGTTAGAAGCGCATTGTCCAATGCTCTGTCTCCTGTATTAATAACACGAGACAGACCAAGACTTAGGACACTTGCGAATGCTGTTGCGATAGTTGAAGAAGACATTTTTGTTCCGTTGGGTCGTATGCCGACAACGCGCGTCAATTTTAGATACTCGGACTCCACGCCCACTGAAGCAGCGCCTGCCGCTGCCGCGGCCAGCAACATTTTAGTATTCTTATTTTTGCTATTCATTTCCAAGTTTTCTCCGCTTCGTTTTTCGAGTTGTATTAGTGCTATTATTCTTCTTATTTATTTCGTTCGTATTTAGAGAGTGTATTTTCTTTTCAATAGTTTCAATATTCCCCTTTCGTATTTCAATCTGTTCATTCAGTTTACGAAGTATTTCTTTATCTGAATCGGACAATCCGAACACTACCCGCTTTATAGAGCGCTGGATTCTACGTTTTTTAGTATTTAACATTTCCAAATCTGTTTTTATTTGTTCTAGACTAGATGTAAGGCGTTCTTTGTATTTTGATTTTATATAACCAGGCATATAGGGTTTTCTATGTTTTTCTGCTTCTCCAATTCTTAAAAGAAGTTCTGGTATTAAAAATTTCACCTTCTTCGTTTTCGCATTTCGACTGAGATTTAAGGTTTTTAGAGAGTTTTTAATGAGTTGTTCTCCTGTATTTTTTGCGTTGTTAAGAATTTCGGCTGATGTAGTTCTACAAATTAAATTGTAAAATACGCCTGGAGTGCTGCGTCCTAGTTTCACATCATCAAATAAGTTTTGTTGTGTTAAAACGTATGTATCATACCCATTTTTCTCAAAATCTTTATCATATATGTTAAATACATACTTCTCATTTGCCAAGCCATGAACAACATCACAAAGAGTCTTACCCTCTTCTATAGATTCTTTAATATATATTTCAGTAATAATAATCCTGTGTGGATCGTAAATAAATGGGAGAATCTTATTTGGCGAATCATCACATGAAAATATTTCATATTTTTGAGTTCCAGTAAACGGATATTCAACCGCTCCAGAAGGTGCCAACATAACTTTTTTTTTGTTTTCCTTATCCCAATATGATATTAAACTATATCTAAAGTTAGGACACCTATCGCCTTCTTTATAGATTGCTAAAGAACCATGACTACTTATATTTTTAACAAGTTCAAAATAATTATTTTCAGGGTCTAGGAATTTATCTTTATCGGGTGTATTGAAAAAATACTCAATTTCACGATTTTTTGCTGTGACTTCTCCCGCATGCGCATCAACAACTACCATACAACCCGGAGGGACTATACATGTTTTTGGCCCCTCTTCATCTTTTCTACCATCTTCACCATGCCCTAGAAGAAGGTATGCGGTTTTATATGGATGTTTGGTGGCTGCTGCCATCCCCCTATTTAGATTCGCTAATTTCCAGGGCTGTCTGCCCAAACCAGGGAGTGCTTATTTAAGCACTCCCTGGTTTGGGCATAATCTATAATATATATTCAAAAATAGGATGGAGAACTCCGTATACGAAACAAAAAATGAAAATACAATTACCTTTACACTCAGTGGACCTCTTAACAAAACATTGCGAAATAAATTAAAAAATAAATCATCTAAGATTCTAAACAATATAAATACGCATAGAAATTTATCAAAGTTATATCTAACACTTTCTGGGGCATCTGAAACGGAAGAAATATTAGAATCTGCACAAACAATAAAACATAATCTAAAGGGTCCTGCTGTACAGATTGCACTTCTTCATAATAAACTTAATACAGATATCATCACAAATTCACGATTAGGGACGTATATTACTCTTAAAAATAAGAATAAATATTTTAATAATATCGGAGCGCCTATAGAGTTCGGTGGGAAATCTGGATATTTCTTAAAAAAAGGTTCTGGTTCAAAATTATTAGAGCATGTAATCAATAAACAGAGAAAACATGGTATTAAAACAATATTTGTGCACCCTGATAATAAATATCTTGAAAAATATTATACAAAGTTTGGCTTTATTCCCCTAGCAAAGGTTCCAAAAAATTTAAATAGGCCCAAAATATTTTATGAAAGTCTAGGATATGGACATCTAATGTATTTAGAGTTATAGATTAATATGAATAATGATGTATTTTTATATCAGAATTCACATATTTCCTATATAAATATTCTATGACATCTTTCGATCTATATGAATACGCAAAACTACATTTAGGATTACATACAACAAAATGTCTCCATGTCCAGGGATGTAATACAAATATAATATCCGATACGTATACTATTGCGAAAGATACAGGAAATATACTTGATAAAATGCCATATAGCATATCTCTTGATTCTTCATCCAGCGTAAAAGTGTGAATATTAAATGTATCTTTACTCTTTAATAACATATTAATAATATCTTCAGACGTCATATTATCCTCGCACCTGTTATAGCGCTCTTTACCTAGGCGAATTGCTAAGGCATATATATCTTGGAATTTTATTTCATTAAATACATATTTTTTTAATAGAATTTTATGTAGAGCAAACTCTCCTATAATCCAAGGTATATATTTTTGGTCGGTAGTAGTCTCTACCGGAATTGCGAATGTAAGTGGAAGTGGCTCATCCTCTTCATCGCTCATATATATACTATAATCCTATACACTTTATATACTCGGGCTCCACGCCCACTGAAGGAGCGCCTGCCGCTGCCGCGGCCGGCATGACATGTCCCCAGGCTTACAATTCGCTTTCACACCGCCCGCGTGCCGCTTGAACGCGCGCCAACGGCCAATCTGAACAGCATCGAGTTCTGGCAGGCGACGACCCATCCAATAGCGGCAATACCACTGGAACCAACCGCGCTCGTCCGGATTTTTGGCGGCGTCTGCGAGGAGGCCTGCGTGATGCGCTCCGCTTGGCACCCAACCCTTCTTTTTCCACTCGGAAAGAGGGAGGCGCGAATCGGCCTTCATATAATTCACATCCACAGAGGGGTCTGTAGGGCGGAGTCTGTCCGCTGCAATCGCGTCCAAGAACCATTCAGCAGGGAATTCCGTCAGGCAATCATTCAGATATTTTCCTTCAAAGACCCCCATTTTCAGCATTTCGCCAGGGCTATACCGAGGCTTGAAATCGGTCGCGAAATTCTTGCCAGGGGCTTCCTCGAGGACATACGAGTAATTCTTTTCCATCTTGTTCCACACATGAATCGTATCGCCCTTTTTGAAGTGGCGCAAGAGTTTGCCTTTGGCCTTGAGCACGGCTAACATATCGTCCTGTGTTTTTAGATGAAGTAGGCGGTCGTCTTTGTGCGCCATTCCTATTTGGCGCCTCGGGTAAAATTGTGCCCAGAAATGTCTGTCTAGACAGCAGACAAAGATGGACCACGAAGATCAGTATGAAAACGCGGAGGCGCGCTACCAACCCCTGCCTCCTCACGATATTCCTGAGGAGGCAAAGGCATACGTCGCACAGATGTCACCGCGCGACCGAGAACTCCACGAACTCGCTGTACAACTTCTCGGCTCGTCCTATTTCGTAGAGTGGTCTGCGGGATTTAAGAAGTGGAAGACATCGTCTAAGAAATAAGGATCTACTTGAAATTTACCATATCGAAATATGAATCTATATGCTAATTTTTATAAACGGCACGCCCCCATAATAGGCGGCGATCTCGCAAAAGGATGACGCAGGCGACCCGAGAATCTTGGAACAGCCAGCGAGGCACATGAAATCTATGAGCGCATCACGACAGCCCGCGAGCGTATCTCGCCCAAGGACACGTGCCGGGCCCGTAAGAACTTGGTCAGGGAAGAGCATGGCCGCATGGATTCGCTCATTATCCGAGTCGGATGCGACGTAGAATTTCGCCTCCTGTGGCTCCTTACGCATGGCGTTCCAGAAGGCGTCTGACGGAGAGAGTTGGATGGCCTTCCGATGGTCCGTTCTGCGAATATGGACACCGATAAGGGGCCTATAGATACTAAGAATTCGTGTAATTTGTGGAATGAGACTGGTATGAGGGCGTAAGAGACGCAGGGACGTGACCCAATTAGGCGTCGCTACCGCATAAAAGGCAGCCCAGGATTTGAATTGCCATACTTCGGCGCTGACATGGTCTTCTTGAAACGTAATCCAGGCCGTCTCGGAATTACATTCGGGGCCGATATTCCACGTGGGGTCTGGAAGGTAGCCCATTTCCACGATACGAATCCAGGTCGGCAGAGCCGCCATATCAAAAAGGTCCCGGAAATCGCCGACGCAAATTCCGGCGTCATACTTCCAGCCGATTGTGAGAGTGGCGCCGAATTCCTGGGCGGCTGTTGCCGCGGACGCGATGGCGCGCATCCGATTCGCAAGCCCGGCGCAGGGCATCAGCCGAATTTCTTTGGGGGGCATTTCCTTTGCTTAGATTTTGTATGGGTGGCTTAGGTCTTCTGTCGGCTCGGGGCGCCTTGCGGCTTGGTCGCCCGCCCACAGGCGGGC